>WBZT01000279.1_pt1 | contig 43372 bp, 39 predicted proteins | sample 5204241 | NCBI WGS metagenome assembly WBZT01 (sample SAMN12344358, study PRJNA552823) | activated sludge metagenome | biome: Activated sludge suspended growth; feature: Nitrification reactor; material: Wastewater; isolation source: activated sludge from nitrification reactor of wastewater... | reverse complement strand
GTCGGCGAGCTCTTCGAACTGGGTCTGCAGGTTGGTGGCCACCTCGATGCCGTGGCCGAGGGCGTTGGAGGGCGCCGCGCGCATCTCCCTCGCTGCGGCGGCCACGCGCTCCGCGAGCTCCTCCTGCAGGCTCTCCAGGCGCTCACGCACGGCCTTGAGCTCCTTGTCGAGGTTCTTGAGGTCGACGTCCTTCGCCGCGGCGAGCATCCGCTCCTGCGCCTCGCGCACCTTCTCGATCGCCAGGTCGGTGGCGCCGACGAGCGCCATGAGCTGCGTGCGGACATCGGCCTGCGCGCGCTCGAGATCCTTCTTCATTTCGTCCCGCACGGTGTCGAGACGGTTCTTGCGTGCCATGGATAACACTCCTCAGGTTCGGGGTGACACGGGTGTGGGGGTGGCGGCCGGGGCCGCTGGGGTGCGCCGGGGGGCAGGAGCCTTCCGGCCGGGTGCCGCGCGGTCGGCCGGCCGCGCGGTCGGCGGGTGGGGTTGGGTCGGGGCCGCCGTGTCGACGAACGACCGGTAGACCTCGACGAGGACCTCGCGCTGCCGCGCCGTCAGTCGCGGGTCCTGGGCGATCGCGGTGAGCACCGTGGGCGTGCCACCGTGCTCTGCCTCCTCGAGGATGCCGGCGCGGACGTAGAGCGACTCCGCCGACACCTGCAGTCCTCGCGCGATCTGTTGGAGGATCTCGGCGCTGGGCTTCTTGAGCCCGCGCTCGATCTGGGAGAGATAGGGATTCGAGATCCCGGCGCGCTCGGACAGCTGCCGCAACGAGAGCTGAGCCATCATGCGCTGCTCGCGCAGGTAGCTGCCCAGGTCGTGGACGAGGCTCGGGGTCACCCCTCCATTGTGCTTGCTCTAGTTAGCAGATCGCAAACTCGAGACAGCGTGACTCGTGCCACACGGCATACCTCAGGCGGCGCGCCCTATGCCGCCCGCTCACCGCCGGGCGATCGCCAGCAGCTCGCGCGCCTCGGTCGTCGTGAGCGGCGGACGCTGGAGAAGAGTCGCCAATTCGACTGCCCGAGAGACCAGCTCGACGTTGTGGGTGACCGGTCGGCCCTTGGCGAAGACCAGGTTGTCCTCCATGCCGACCCGCAGGTGCCCACCCGCGGCGACCGCCGTCGCGGCGACCGGCAGGTGCCCCCGGCCGATCCCCGTCGCCGACCACGAGGTGGCCACGGCCGGCAACATGGCCACCCCGGCGAGCAGCGCCTGCGGGGTCGCGGGCAGGCTGCCCGGCACGCCGAGGACGAAGTCGACATGGACCCGCCCGCCGAACGGCAGGCCGCAGGTGTCGACCAGCCGAGCCAAGGAATGCAGGTGGCCCAGCTCGAAGACCTCGAACTCGGGCACGATCCGGCGCTCCTGGGTCAGGCGATAGAGGTCGACCATGAACCCCCAGGGGTTGAGGAAGACGTCTTCGCCGAAGTTCGTCGTGCCGCAGGTGAGCGAGCAGGAGTCCGGCTCGGCGTCGAGCACGGTGAGCCGCCGCTCGAGCGGGTCGTGCACCGAGCCGCCGGTCGAGAGCTGCACGACGAGGTCGGTCGCCTCCCGGACGGCGCTCACCGCCTCACGCAGGTAGACCGGGTCGAGGGTCGGCCGGTGCTGCGCGTCACGGACGTGCAGATGGATGAGCGCCGCCCCGGCGGCCTCGCACCGGCGCGCGGTCTCGACGAGTTCCTCGACCGTCGTGGGCAGGGCGGGCACGTCGGCCTTGGCGGTTTCGGCACCTGTGGGCGCGACCGTGACGAGCGTCCCCGTGGATGCGGCTGCGGACATGCGGGCCATCCTCTCACCGCGGTCGGTCGGTCCGGTCGGACGCGCGGAGATCGCTGAGCCGTGGGCTACTGGCGCCCTGCCGTCGCGACCGCCCGTCCGGCGCCGAGCCGTCGCCCGGCGCCGAGCCGTCGCCCGGCGCCGAGCCGCCGCCCCTCCCGCCGCCCCTCTCGCCCGGCGCCCGCCGCCCCTCCCGCCCTGCGCGAAGGATTCCCGACCCCCAAGGGTGCGAAATCCTTCGACGTAGGGGCGCTCACCTGCCCAGACCCGGTTGCGCCCTCGGCGCTCTCGCTGGGCAGTCACGACGCCGGCAGGGCCGGACCCGACCGTGCCAGCCCCGGCTCTCCAGCACCGCGCCGAACTCGATGGCCAGTCGGCACGGACCACCGAGGACCTCGGCCCATCCGGCCCGCACGGTGATCCATCCGCGGCCGGCCGCCCGACGGTCGCGCGTGGCGTCCCGCCGCCGGCCCTCCCAGCCGGCGTGCCCGAGCCGACCATCGAGCTCGAACAGCACGCCGAACTCCTCGTAGCCGAGGTCGTGCCGCTCGCCGTTCCACGCCGGTCCCAACGCCACGGTGGTTCCCGACGCTCCGACGGGCGATCCCAGCTGCCGCTCGCCGACCGGAAGCCCGTGCGCGCGCAGGACGTCGCGCACCGCTCGCACCTCGAGCGGGCTCTCCGCCCCCGACTCGACCTCGGCGAGCACCTCCCTCAAGTCCGCCGACCAGCGATGTCGGGTCCGCCTGGCCAGCGCCGCGAGGATCGCACGCGGGGTGAGCGCGGCCATCGCGCAGGACCGACAGACGAGCGCCGTCGCCGCATCGAGCGAGCCACCGGCCGCGAGATCGAGCACGGTGTCGGCCAGGGTGGTGCGCCACGGCCAGGCCAGCGGATCGGTGCGGTCGGCGGCATAGCTGCTCACGCGGACGCGCACCCCCACGGGGAACCGGACGCGGCGATCGGCGGGCACGACGATCTCGAGGACGCGCGGCTCCGCCATGACGAGCCCGTGCAGGTATGCCGCGCTCCCGTGTGACAGCGCGGCGTCGCGTCCCGCCGCGAGCAGCGCCGCGACCGCGCGGGCCAGGAAGGTGGCTGCGGCGGGTGATGTGAGGTAGACGCCCTGGTGGAGTCGGGTCCAGCGGCCCACGGCGAGCCGATGGGCGATGGCTCGATCGGTGATCCCCGCATCGAGGCATTGCCTCCGACTGAGGACTCCGTGCTGCTCGACGGCCAGGGCGGTCAGGCGGGTCATGGACATCGGTCGCCCCGGCACCCAGAAGGGGGCACCAGGTGTCGGCGGCCAGTCCGCGACGGACTGCGGGGGCGGCCAGGACGGATCCTGCCGGGGCGCCCTGGGCGGCAAGGAATCGAGCACCCCACCAGCGTGCCCGCACCGGCAGGGGTGGCCGGATCGTCATCCACAGGCGTGTGGACAACCCGCCGGCGAGCGGTCGCGGTCGGGCATGCCGCGACGCCCGCCTGAGCGGCGAGCACCCCCTGCTGGACGAAGGATTTCCGACCCCCGAGGGTGCGAAACCCTTCCACCGGGGCTGGACTGGGCCGGGCTCGACTGGGCCGGGCTGAGATGGGCCGGGCTGACATTGGCGCCACCCAGCCGTCGCCCGCCGCCTCTCCCGCCCGGCGCGAAGGATTTCCGACCTCCGAGGGTGCGAAACCCTTCCACCGGGGCTGGACTGGGCCGGGCTCGACTGGGCCGGGGCCGGGCTGAGATGGGCCGGGCTGACATCAGCGCCGCCCAGCCGTCGCCCGCCGCCTCTCCCGCCCTGCGCGAAGGATTTCCGACCTCCGAGGGTGCGAAACCCTTCCTCGCGACCGTGGAGGGTCCCTGGCACCGAGGCAGACAGCCCGGAAGCGTCGGGTAGGCGGCCACTTAGGACCGGCGCGTCCAGCGGGCGCCGGATCCGCACAGGCGGGCGCCGGATCCGCACAGGCGGGCGCGTCACGCCGGGACGATCGGCTCCTGCACCGCGGCCACGCCGGTCCTGTCACCCTCGCCGGCCTGTCCGCCGGCCTGCCCGCCGGCCCTGTCGCCAGCCACGAGGGGGAGGTCGACGGGAGTGGAGCGTTTGACCAGGGCGAGGGCGATCGGCCCGGCCTCGAAGTGCCGGGCGACCGAGGTGACACGCCCGACGACCCGCCCACCCTCGGCCGGGGTGAGCGGCGCTCCGTGCTCGGGCAGGACGTGCCCGGACCCGTCGAGATGGAGGAAGACGAGCCGCCGGGGAGGCTGCCCGAGGTTGTGCACGCGGGCCACCGCTTCCTGCCCCCGGTAGCACCCCTTCTGCAGATGCACCGCCGTGCGCAGCCAGTCGACCTCCTGCACGAGCGTGCGGTGGTCGGTCTCGAAGCCGAGCCGCGGCCGCCAGGCCGCCACCCGCAGCGCCTCGGCCGCCCACATCCCCGCGAGCGGCCGGTCCCCCACGGCCGCCTCGAGGCGATCGCGCGGCACGAGCACCTCACGCCAGTGCCTGCCCGCACCCGGGTGCCCCCTCACCGGCCCGTATGCCGTGCTCCGGCCGGCTCGCCCGACGGGGGTGGGGTCGGGGTCGCCCGGCCAGGGATCGGCCCACGTGACGGGCTCGCCGGGCGCTCCTTCGGCGGCGAACGGCTCGCCGAGCACCGCGAGGTCCCCGGACCGGTCGGCGACCTCGACCCGGAGCATGAACCTCATCCGCTCGAGCCATCCCACGAGTTCCACGGCCGTGCCGGGCTCGACGGTGAGCCAGGTCGTCTCGCCGTCGTCGACGACGTGCAGGTCGTGCTCGATGTGCCCGTGCGGCGAGAGGACGAGGGACTCGGTCGACGTGCGGGCAGGCAGATCCAGCAATGCCTGGGTGGTCATCGAGTTGAGCCAGGAGAGCCGGTCGGGCCCGCTCACCGTGACGACCCCCCGGTGCGAGAGGTCGACGACAGCCAGGCCCTCGGACAGCAGCCGCTGCTCCCGCATGGGGTCGCCGTAGTGGGCGGCCACCGGCGCGTCGACCCCCTCACCCGCGACCGCTCCTGGCCGACCGAGCAACGGCGACGGGGGCGTCGAGCTCGGGGACGGCGAGTCGGCCGCAGGGCTCGGAGTCATCCGACTGTCATCCGACTCGCTTGAGCTGCGCGGACAGGTGCGGGCTGAGCGAATGACCCATCGCGGCCATGTCCATCGTCCACATGAGATCGCCCTCGACGAGGCCGTAGAGACGCGAGCCGGCGTTGTACTCCTTCGTGTGCGGGCTGCGCACGACCGAGTCCGTGCGCAGGGTCACCCGGGCGGGCTCCATCTCGCCGTAATAGAGCTCGACGATGCCCGTGGGATGGGAGAGCACGAGCTCGACCTCCTTGCCGTCCTCGCCGGGCCGCCAGAAGCCGACCTCGACGGCCGAGGGACGCACCCGCTCACCGGTCTCGGAGTCCAGGATCCAGGAGCGCGACTCCCACTGGAGGAAGAAGCGCCCGTCATGCCAGCAGCGGATCTCCTGACCGAAGTGGCGCGACTCGATCGTCGGATAGCCCAGCACCCCGGCTCCCTCCCACCGACCGATGAGCCAAGCGAGCGGACGCAGCCGCTCCGGCAGGTCGACGTCGAGCTCGAACACCGCGGGGACCTCCCTCGTCGTGCGGTCCGTCGGCGCGCGGACCTGCCTCGATCGTAATGTGAGTCCATGTCGCGTTCACTCGTCGTCACCCTCACGTGTGGTCCCGAAGCGCTCGAACGGATGGCGCAGGCACTCACCGTCGCGACGACGGCCCAGGCGGCCGGCATACCGGTGAGTGTGTGGCTCACCGGAGAGGCGACCTGGCTGGCGACCCCCGGGTATGCCGAGCGGCTGCACCTTCCGCACTCCGCCGCCTTCGCCGACCTGCGCGACGCCCTGCTGGCCGGCGATGCGGTGACGGTATGCACTCAGTGCGCCGCACGACGGGAGATCGAGGCCCCGGACCTGCTGCCCGGGGCGCGGATCGCCGGGGCGGCCACCTTCGTCGACGCTGCGCTCGCCGACGGGGCGCAGGCCCTCGTCTACTGACCGGGGGGCGCGGCGGCCGGCCCCGCCGGTCAGGTCGGCGCGATCCCGCCGAGGGAGCCCAACGCCAGGACGACGACCCCGAGGAGCAAGACCGAGCAGCTGCCGACGGTGACCGCGCCGAGCGTGGTCCGGGTGCCCTTGAGCGCGCCGAAAACCCGTCGGGCCGACACGGAGAGCGACGCCACGAGCATCCCCAACCCGAGGCCCGCCGTCGGTGGCTGGCCGAGCATCGCGGCGGCGATCCAGCCGGCGACTCCGCCGAGGGCCATCGCGAGCAGGATCACCCATCGGGCGAGTCGGGGGATGCGCCCGAGGACCTCGACGAGGGCGCCCACGACGACGGCCACGACGGCCACTCCCACGTGGCGAGGGCCGGCCGGGGCCAGCGCGAGTGGCACGTAACAAGCGCCCGAGGCGAGCACGACGATGCCCCCCAGCGCCCCGGACATCCCCTCGGTCAGGCTCTCCCGACCGCCCGGCGTGAGCAGGAGCAGGAAGAAGGCGCCGATCATCCCGACGGCGACGACGACCGGCAGCCAGACGAGCCGGTGCGGGCCGGCCGTGCCGGCGACCGTGAGCGCACAACTGAGCCCGGTCGCCGCGATGACCGTCCGCTGCTCGACCACCCGGCGGGGCGCGGTGAGCACCGGCCAGCCGACCGCGAGGAGGAGGGCGGCCGCCGCGAGCAGGATCGCGGTCGCGGTCGGCCCGGCGGCCACCGCGAGCCCGACGAGCACGGCGGTGAGGATCGCCGCGACGGTGACCGGCCCGCGCACCCGCGTGGAGTCGAGTTCACCGAACCGGCCGACCCCCCGCGCGGGGAAACCCGAGGAGGCGGAGGCGGGCCGGGCGCTCACGTCCGTCATGGTCGCATCATCCACCCGCGAACGGAGGCAGGACCTCGACGACGCTCCCCGGCGACACCGGGTCGATCCTGCGTGCGGCCCGCCCGTCGACGAGGAAGCTCGCCACACGCAGCACCGCGACGAGGTCGGGATGGCGGTGCAGGGTGGCCTCGAGCACCTCTCCCACGGTGGGATCGTTCCCGACGGCCAGTTCCTCGCGGTCCACCCCCGCGGCGGCGCGTGCGGCCGCCCAGTAGCGCACCGTGACCGACCCGGTCGGCACCGGGGCTGCGGTGGACGGCATACGCGTCCTTTCTCGGGAGTCCGGTGTGGGATGCCGAGCCAGCCGAGGACGGGGCGGTCTCACGGCGCAAGCGCCACCACACCGCCCTCGGACGCGTCGATTATCCTCGACCTGTGGCCGTCCTGCTCCTGCTCACCAACACCATGGCGTCCAGCGCCGAGGTGTTGCCGGCGCTCGGGCTGCTCGGCCACCAGGTTCGCATCCTGCCGGCGGAGCCGTCCGTGCTCGTCCACGCGCCCGCCGGGGACGCCGTGCTCGTCGATGCCCGCCGCGACCTCGCGCACGCGAAGTCACTCTGTCGCCTGCTGCGCACGACCGGCATCTCGACCCCCCTCATGGCCGTGCTCACCGAGGGCGGGCTGGCCGCCCTCAACGCCGATTGGGGGCTCGACGACGTCCTGCTCGACTCGGCAGGTCCGGCCGAGGTGGACGCGCGCCTGCGCTTGGCCCTCACCCGGGTCGATGCCGAGGATGTCGCCGAGGCCGGGCCGATCAAGGCCGGCGACCTCGTCATCGACGAGGCGAGTTACTCCGCGCGCTTCCGGGGACGCCCGCTCGATCTCACCTACAAGGAGTTCGAGCTGCTGAAGTTCCTCGCCCAGCACCCGGGTCGGGTGTTCTCCCGCGCGCAGCTCCTCCAGGAGGTCTGGGGCTACGACTACTTCGGCGGCACCCGCACGGTCGACGTCCACGTCCGACGGCTGCGCGCCAAGCTGGGCCCCGAGCACGAGACGCTCATCGGGACCGTCCGCAACGTCGGCTACCGCTTCGTGCCCGACCGGCCCCGCGAGGTCGGCGCCCCCGCCGAGGTCGGCACGAGCGCCTGACCCGCGCAAGCGGCCCAACCCGCGCGGGGGGCGCGCACACGCCCGGCCGTGCGCGTGGTTACATGCGGGGTATGCCGTCCGCCCCCTCCCCCGCGCAGCAGTCCGACCCCTCCTCCGACCGGACCGGCGATCCGACCGGTGACCCGACCGGTGACCGCCCCCGCCCCACCACCACCCCGCTGGCCGTGCGTTCGCTCGGCCCGCTGCGGGTCGGACAGGTGCGGGAGCTCGTCGCGGCCGCCGAGGAGTCCGACGGAATCCCGCCGCTGTCCGAGGCCTTCCGACTCGGCCTCGCACCCGGCTCGGGGGCCGGGCACGTGCTGCAGTACATCGGCGGGCGACTGGCCGGCTACGCCCAACTCACCGATCCCGACCGGGCCGACACCTCGATCGAACTCGTCGTCCACCCCGAGCTGCGCCGCCTGGGCGTGGGCACGAGCCTGCTCGCCTCGATGCCCCCGGCCGCCCGGATCTGGTCGCACGGCGGCGACGGCGCACCCGACAGCCGCTCCCGGTCGGCGGGGTCGGCAGCCGCCGGCTTCGCCGGTGCCCGCGGCCTCGCGCCCGTGCGGGAGCTGCTCCTGCTGGGCCGGTCGCTCACCGACCTGCCCCCGGGTGCGCTGCCGGAGGGCTTCTCGGTCCGCCCGTTCCGGCCAGGACTCGACGAACCGGCATGGCTGGAGACCAACGCGGCGGCCTTCGCCGACCACGCCGAGCAGGGCCGACTCACGATGGCCGACCTGCAGGCCCGGATGGCCCAGCCGTGGTTCGACCCCTACGGCCTGCTGCTCGTCGTGCCCGAGGACCCCGCACCGGAGGACCCGCCGATCGCGGCCTTCCACTGGACGAAGGTGGAACACGGCAGCGATATGGCCGGGGAGGGCCCGGTCGGCGAGGTCTACGCGTTGGGTGTGCACCCGGCATACCAGGGACGAGGGCTGGGCCGAGCGGCCCTCTCCCTGGGATTGCACCACCTGCTCGCGCGCGGGTGCACCGACTGCATCCTCTACGTCGACGGCGACAACGCCACTGCCCTCAACCTTTACCGAGCCTTCGGTTTCCGGACACGCGCAAGAGAGACGATGTTCACGTTTATGGCACCGGTCACAAGTGACACCATGGACGCCATGACGACCGCCGCCGAGACCCCACAGCTTGTCGAGGAGAGCGCCGAGCACCACGAGGACGCCGACGGAGAGTATCCCGGACAGACAGGCGAGCGGCGCACGCCCGCCCGCGGACCCAGTGGCCGGTTCGTGCGGGCCGAGCGGCCGTCCGACCAGGCCCCGGAGGAGCACTACCTCGAGCGGGAGATCTCCTGGCTGCAGTTCAACGAGCGGGTCCTGCAGATGGCGATGGACGAGGGTATGCCGCTGCTCGAGCGGGCGAAGTTCCTCGCGATCTTCTCGAGCAACCTCGACGAGTTCTTCATGGTCCGGGTCGCCGGCCTCAAGCGGCGCATCGCGACCGGACTGGCCGTCCGGTCGGCGGCGGGCATCGAGCCGCGTGACCTGCTCGACCGGATCCAGGCCCAGGCCGCCGATCTCATGCGTCTGCACGCGTGGTTGTTCTGGGATCAGATCCGCCCGGCCCTGGCCGACGAGGGCATCACGATCGTCTCCTGGCAGGAGCTCTCCGACAGCGAACGGACCCCGCTGCACGGGATCTTCCGGGAGCAGATCTTCCCGGTCCTCACCCCGCTCGCGGTCGACCCGGCCCACCCGTTCCCCTACATCTCCGGGCTTTCGCTCAACCTCGCGGTCGTGCTCGTCAACCCCAAGACCGGCGCCGAGCACTTCGCCCGGGTCAAGGTGCCCCCGGTGCTCCCCCGCTTCCTCCAGGTCGCCGGCGGCGACGACTCCGACGGGACGACCCGGTTCGTGCCGCTCGAGGAGATCATCGCCGCCCACCTCGACCAGCTGTTCACCGGCATGGAGGTGCGCGAGCACTACACCTTCCGGGTGACCCGCAACGAGGACCTCGAGGTGGAGGAGGACGACGCGGAGAACCTCCTCACGGCCCTCGAGAAGGAACTCACCCGGCGCCGGTTCGGCCCCCCAGTCCGGCTCGAGGTGGAGGAGTCGATCGACGATCGGGTGCTCGACCTGCTCACCCGCGAGCTAGGGGTCAGCGCCGCCGAGACCTACCGCCTGCCGGCACCACTGGACCTGCGCGGGCTCTTCCTCCTCGGCGACCTCGACCGGTCCGAACTCAAGGACCCGCCCTTCCTGCCGATGACCCACGTCGACCTCGCGCCCGCTGAGAGCGCCAAGGCTGGCGACATCTTCGCCGCCGTTCGGGCCAAGGACGTCCTGCTCCACCACCCCTACGACTCGTTCTCCACCTCGGTCCAAGCCTTCATCGGGCAGGCGGCCGCCGACCCACGGGTGCTCGCGATCAAGCAGACGCTCTACCGCACCTCCGGTGACTCGCCGATCATTGACGCCCTCATCGACGCGGCGACCGCCGGCAAACAGGTCCTCGCGGTCGTGGAGATCAAAGCCCGCTTCGACGAGGTCAACAACATCAGCTGGGCCCGCAAGCTCGAGCACGCCGGCGTCCACGTCGTCTACGGCGTCGTCGGGCTCAAGACCCACGCGAAGCTGTGCCTCGTCGTGCGGCAAGAGTCCGAGGGACTCGTGCGCTACTGCCACATCGGCACCGGCAACTACAACCCCAAGACGGCCCGTCTCTACGAGGACATCGGCCTGCTCACCTGCGACCCGCAGGTCGGCGAGGACCTGTCCCGGCTGTTCAACCAGCTGTCCGGGATCGCCCCCCGCAGCCGGTTCCGCCGCCTGCTCGTCGCGCCCCGCACGGTGCGCTCGGGTCTGGTCGAGATGGTCGACGCCGAGATCGAGCGTCACCAGCACCACGGCGACGGCGCGATCCGGTTCAAGATGAACTCCGTCGTCGACGAACAGCTCATCGACGCCCTCTACCGCGCCTCCCAGGCAGGGGTGTCGGTCGACGTCTGGGTCCGTGGAATCTGCGCGATCCGGCCGGGCGTGCCCGGGCTGAGCGACAACGTCCGGGTCCGCTCGACCCTGGGCCGGTTTCTCGAGCACTCGCGGGTCTTCTGGTTCGCCGGAGGCGGCAGTCCACAGGTGTTCATCGGCAGCGCCGACATGATGCACCGCAACCTCGACCGGCGGGTCGAGGCACTCGTCCGGATCGTCGATCCCAGCCACGTCGAGGAACTCACGACGATCCTCGACCTCGGCCTCGCCGACACGACCTCCCGCTTCGAGCTCGGCCAGGACGGCACGTGGACCCGCGTGCACCTCGACGCCGAGGGCAACCCCCTGGCGGATCTCCAGTCGCTCATGTGGGAACACCACGTCCAGGCGCGGCGGGCGGCACGGCGCCGATAGCGTTACGCCGTGGACACGATCGAGGCCGCAGGCACCATCCCCTGGCGGCGGGGCGCAGACGGGCTCGAGGTCGCCCTTGTGCACCGCCCGCGCTACGACGACTGGTCCTGGCCGAAGGGCAAGCTCGAGCCGGGTGAGCCCTGGGTCGTCGCGGCGGCGCGTGAGACGGCCGAGGAGACGGGCCTGCACGTGCGGATCGGTATGCCGCTGCCGGACACGAGCTACTCGCTCGTCGACGCCGAGGGTGTCGCGGCGACCAAGCACGTGCGCTACTGGTCCGCCCAGGTGGTCGGCGGCGAGGGTCGACTCGAGCACGAGATCGACGAATTGTCGTGGTTGCCGGTCGACGCCGCCGAGGAGCGCCTCGACTACCCGCACGACCGTGTGCAGCTCAAGGCCGTCCGGCGCGCCGATGCGGCCGGCACCCTCGGCACCCGACCGTTCGCGATCGTCCGGCATGCGATCGCCCTGCCCCGGGGGCAGTGGCACAAGAGCGACCTCGCGCGCCCGCTGCTCGCGGTCGGGGTCGAGCAGGCGCGGCACGTGGGGAACGTCCTCGCGGCATACGGGATCACTGTCCTGGAGTCCTCGCCGGCCGAGCGCTGCGTGGCGACATTGGAGCCGCACGCGCGGCGCCATGGGTTGACGATCAAGACGCGCAATCGCTTCTCCGAGGAGGGCTTCGACAGTCTGGGCAAGCGACCGCTGCGCCGGAGTGTCACGCGGCTGTTCGAAACCGATTCCGCCTCCGCCCTGTGCAGCCACGGTCCGGTGCTGCCGGCCATTCTCAAGACCGTCGCCAAGCGGCTGGCACCCGGGCGGGAGCTCGCCGAAGGCACCAAGGCGGTCCTCGACGGAGCCCTCAAGAGCGGATTGGACAAGGGCGAGGTGCTCGTCCTTCACCTCGTCGGATCGGGCGAGAAGGCTAAAATCGTTGCAGCAGAGAGAGTTTCCCCGATCCCCGCGCATTGACGCAGGCTAGACACCAACCCGACCGCGAGGATTCACTGGTCGTTCACGGGTTCTGAACCTCACGTCACCCGAGCCTCCTACTGTCGGCGTGGAGGGCAGCGATGCGGCTGTCACCTCCTCCCCCACAGACCTAGAGGAGAGGCACTCACCCGTGACCACGATCCGAACCGGGGCCTTGGCCACCGTTGCACTCACCGCGTCGCTCGCTCTCACGGCCTGCGGCAGCGACGGAACGACGTCGCAGAGCTCGAGCGGATCCTCCGCCGCCGACTGTCCCGCTGGGACGGTCAAGGCCGAGGGCTCCTCGGCACAGAAGAACGCCATCGAGTCCGCCATCAAGGGCTACCAGACGGCGTGCACGTCGGCGACGATCAACTACAACCCGTCCGGCTCGGGCGCAGGCATCAAGAACTTCATCGCCGGTCAGGTCGACTTCGCCGGATCCGACTCGTCGCTCAAGGACGGGGAGGCCACCGCCGCCGCCGCGACGTGCGCGTCGCCCGCGTGGAACCTGCCGATGGTGACCGGACCGATCGCGATCGCCTACAACGTCAAGGGGGTCGACAAGCTCGTCCTTGACGCCGCGACCGCGACGAAGGTCTTCTCCGGCGCCATCACGACGTGGAACGACCCCGCGATCGCGGCCCTCAACTCCGGCGCCAGCCTGCCGGCAACGCCCATCAAGGTCTTCTTCCGTTCCGACGAGTCCGGCACGACCGAGAACTTCACCAAGTACCTCAAGGCCGCGGCGGGTTCTGCCGCCACCATCGAGCCAGCCAAGAAGTGGGGCGGCACGGTCGGTGAGGGCAAGGAGAAGTCCGCGGGCGTCGCCTCGGCGGTCAAGGGTCAGGACGGCGGGGTCACCTATGTCGAGTGGTCCTACGCGACCCAGAACTCCCTCGGCATCGCGGCCATCGACAACGGGAGCGGCGCCGTCACCCTGTCCAGCGAGTCGGTCGGCAAGATGGTCGAGTCGGCCACACAGAAGGGCTCGGGCAACGACCTGTCACTCACCCTCGACTACGCGACCAAGGTCCCCGGCGCCTACCCGATCAACCTGGTGACCTACGAGATCGTGTGCGCGAAGTACGCCGACGCCGCCAAGGGCGCGCGAGTGAAGGCCTTCCTCGGCTACTTCGCCAGCTCCGCCGTCCAGAAGACGCTCGAGAAGGACGGCTACGCGCCACTGCCGGCGTCGGTCGCCAGCAAGGTCCAGTCCGCCGTCAAGGCGATCGGCTGACCGCACCCATGTCCACCGCCTCGTCGAGCCCACCGGCGGCACCGGACCGCCCCGTCGAGCCCACCGGGCTCGACGGGGCGGGATCCGGCGCGGCGGCCACCGGTCGTCGCGCCGATCGCGCCTTCCTCGCCACCTCGACCGGCGCCGGGCTCACCGTCATTGCGTTGGTCACCCTCGTCGGGGCCTTTCTCGTCTCCCAGGCGATCCCGGCGCTGGCCAACGACAAGGCCAACTTCCTCACCTCGCGGGAGTGGTCGGTCGGCGGCGACGACCCACGTTTCGGCATCGTCGAGCTGCTGTGGACGACGGTGAGCGCTTCGCTCATCGCCATGCTCGTCGCCGTGCCGGTGGGCGTGTGCGTGGCCCTCTTCATCACCGAATACGCACCCCGTTGGCTGCGTCGACCTGCCGCCAACCTCGTCGACCTACTCGCTGCCGTCCCCTCGATCGTCTACGGACTGTGGGGGCTGCTCGTGTTCCGGCCCGTCGTGCGGCCCGTCGAGGACTGGCTCTCCTCGCAGCTCGGCTGGGTGCCGCTCTTCCGACCCACCGGGATCAGCGGCGGGACCATCCTGTTCATCGGAGTCGTGCTCGCGATCATGATCCTGCCGATCGTCACGGCCATCTCCCGGGAGGTCTTCGCGCAGACCCCCACGGCTCACAAGGAAGGTGCCCTGGCGCTCGGCGCCACGCACTGGGAGATGATCCGCACGGCAGTGCTCCCCTTCGGCAAGCCCGGCGTGATCAGCGCCGCGATGCTCGCGCTCGGACGTGCCCTCGGGGAGACGATCGCTGTCACCTTCATCGTCTCCACCCTCGCCAACGGGACGACCTGGACCTGGTCGCTGCTCAACGGCGGCGAGACCTTCGCCAGTCGGATCGCCAACAACGCCGCCGAATTCGACTCGCCGCAGAAGACCGGCGCCTTCATCGCGGCCGGGCTGGTGCTGTTCGTGCTCACCTTCCTCGTCAACGCCGTTGCCCGGGTCGTCATCGAGCGGAGAAGGGCATTCACCGAATGACCGCGTCCAGCGCCGAAGCCGAACCGGTGATCCTCCGAGGCCGCCCGGCCCTGCGCGTGCGGGAGGCTGCGGGTGTCGACGACCGACCGCGCCTGCAGGGTGAATCCCGTGGACGCCGGTTGCGGGACTTGCTCGCTCGGATCGTCATGTGGGGATCGTTCGGCTTCGCGATGATCCCGCTCGCCTGGATCCTTTGGACGGTGGCCAGCCAGGGCTTCGAACTGCTGCTCTCGACCACCTGGTGGACGACCTCGCAACGCAACATCAACGCGACCGACGCCGGAGGCGGCGCGCTTCACGCCATCCAGGGAACGCTCATCCAGGCCGGGGTCACCGCCGCGTTGTCCGTGCCGGTCGGGATCTTCACCGCGATCTACCTCGTCGAATACGGCCGAGGCATGCTCGCCCGCGCCATCTCCTTCATGGTCGACATCCTCAGCGGAGTCCCCTCGATCGTCGCCGCCCTGTTCGTCTACGCGGTGTGGGTGACGACCTTCGGCTTCCAGCGGGTGGGTTTCGCGGTCTGCCTCGCGCTCGTGCTACTCATGATCCCGGTCGTCGTGCGCTCGACCGAGGAGATGCTCAAGCTCGTCCCCAACGAATTGCGTGAGGCCTCCTACGCCCTCGGTGTGCCGCGGTGGATCACCATCACCCGGGTCGTGCTCCCCACTGCCTTCTCCGGCATCGTCACGGGCGTGCTGCTCGGGTTGGCCCGGGTGATGGGCGAGACCGCTCCGCTGCTCATCCTCGGCCCCTACACCAAGAGCATCGCGACGAACCTCTTCAGTGGCTACATGCCCACGCTCCCGACGATGATCAACCAGGACCGGACCGAGACCGGCATCGCCACCGCGGTCGAGCGGATGTGGGCGAGCGCGTTGACCCTCATCCTGCTCGTCCTGCTCCTCAACCTCCTGGGCCGACTCGTCGCCCGGCGCAGCGCCGTGCGCGCCTGATCCAGCCCGACGCCCGAGACCCTGCGACGAAAGCGAACCACCCGATGGCCAAACGACTCGACGTGACAGACGTCGACATCTACTACGGTTCGTTCAAGGCGGTCGAAGGCGTCACCCTCGGGATCGAGCCACGCACGGTGACCGCCCTTATCGGCCCGTCCGGCTGCGGCAAGTCGACGGTGCTGCGCACCCTCAACCGGATGCACGAGGTGATCCCGGGGGGTCGGGTCGAGGGCCGCGTCACCCTCGACGGCCAGGACCTGTATGCCGCGGACGTCGATCCCGTCGCGGTCCGGCGCACGATCGGCATGGTCTTCCAGCGCCCGAACCCCTTCCCCACGATGACGATCTTCGACAACGTCGTCGCCGGTCTGCGACTCAACGGAGTCAAGCACAAGGCCACCCTCGACGAGGTCGCCGAGCGTTCGCTGCGCGGCGCGAACCTCTGGGAGGAGGTCAAGGACCGCCTCGACAAGCCGGGGGCCGGGCTGTCCGGAGGTCAGCAGCAGCGTCTGTGCATCGCCCGTGCCATCGCCGTCGAGCCGAGGGTCCTGCTCATGGACGAACCGTGCTCGGCGCTGGATCCCATCTCGACGCTCGCCATCGAGGACCTCATCGAGACCCTCAAGGCGGCATACACCATCGTCATCGTCACCCACAACATGCAGCAGGCTGCTCGGGTGTCCGACCGCACCGCCTTCTTCAACCTCAAGGCGACCGGCCAGCCGGGCCGGCTAGTCGAGGTGGGTCCGACGAAGACCATCTTCAACGCGCCCACGGAGAAGGCGACCGAGGACTACATCAGCGGGCGATTCGGCTGAGCGATCCCTGCCTGGTGGAACCTCAGAGCCCCAGGGCCCGGTCGATCTCCTCGAGGGAAAGATGGCGGTGCGGGTCGCCCGACGCTGCGACGACGAGGTCGGCGACGAGCTCGATCTCCTCCATGAGGACCTCATCCTGTATGCCGACGTCCACCCCGTCACCGCTCATGCGCCCACCGTAGGGCTCCATCCCGTGTCCGTGGGTCTTGCCGACCTCCGAGTCGCCAGGCGGTCCAGCGACGCGGCCAGTGGGTTGCGTCGGGCCGGGAGCGCCTCACGGCGCAAGGCCGCTCGTAGCGGCTGACATTGGAACCCGGGGCTACCGCGGCCCGACGCAGGCGCCCACGATACCCGACCTCGGCCTCAACAGGCCCTCGACGGCCGGGACCGCGTCACCGTCAGACGAGCCCGCCCTCCCGCCAGAGCGCGGCGGCGGCGTCGAGATCGTCGGCGGTGCCTGCGAGGTCGGCAGCGGAGAAGGCCGACCGGGAACCCTCGGTGAGGTCGGCCCGACCGGCGGACACGACCCGGCAGAACGCTGCCGCCCGGTGGAGCGCGACGGCGAAGTCGCCGACGAAGACCCCGCGCAATACCGCGTCGAGCAGGTCGGCCAACTCCTGCGGCCCCGGCGGCTCGGCGGCACCGGCGACGACCCGGTCGACGTCGGCGAAGCGCATGCCCGCGGCATACTCGCGGCTGGCCTCCAGGGGGTGGCGCCGGACCCATTCGCGGACGGCGTAGAGGCGCCACAAGGCACCAGGAAGGCTGCGGGCGGGACGAGCCGCCCACAGGTCGGCGACCGTGGCGAGCCCCACCTCGTCGACGAGTGCCACGAGACGCGCGGTGAGCGCGGGGTCGTCGGCCGCGCGACCGGACCGCACGAGCACGGCGGCGCTCTCGTGGGCGGCCTCGATCTGCGCCACCGGGTCCACCGCGCCGCCGTGCGCCTCGAGGGCCGCGGCGTCGAAGAAGATCGGACGGCGCGGACGACCGCCCCCGGGCTCGCTCACTCGTGCTCCCGGCGTAGCAGGCGCACGAGGCGCAGCGCGAGCCCACCGCCGAGCGCGGCGAGCAGGAACGCCATCCCGAGCGCCCGCGGCGTGGCGAGCGGATCGTCCCGCTCGTCGATCCGCGCCCCGACCACGGGCTCGACCGCAGAGACGACCGCGGCATGTCCGGGCATGGGCGGGCCCGGCCGGGACGGGTCGAGGGTGAGCGTGAGTGCGTCGTAGGGCGAGAGCAGCCCCCAGCCGAGCACGTCGTCGCGACGATCGGATCGAGCCCGCAGCGCCGACGCCTCGATCCGATAGCGCCAGAGGTCGGGGCCCTCCTGGGGATAGGCCTGGGCGAGCAGGGCGGCGGCCGCCGCGACGAGCGGCGTGGCATAGCTCGTCGCCGGCGCGTCCCCCAAGACGCAGTCGCCCCAACGGCCGTATGCCGCGGGGATCCGCTCCCCGGGTGCGGCCACGCCCACGTGCGCGCCGTGGATACTCGCGTCGCTCGCCTGGCCTCCCGCGGTCACCGCGGTCACCGACAACACCCCCGGGTAGGCCGCGGGATAGCGCGGGCCGTCGGACTTGTCGGTGGCCACGAGGCGGTCGCCGGCGCTCGCGACGACGAGGGCTCCGGCGTCGTGGGCCGCACGGACCGCATCGGCGAGCGCGGGGTCGGGGGCATCCTGGCTGAGCGCGACGACGATGATCCGCGCACCCGACTCGGCGGCATACCGGATGCCGGCGGCGAGCTGGGCCGCGTTGGGGAAGGCGGGGGCCAGGCGCGCGTCCTGGGAGGGGGCGGCGAGGTAGACCTGGACCGGCAGGATGCTCGCCTTCGGCGCCAGCCCCACGACCCCCGACCCGGCGACCTCTCGGGCGGCGACCAGGCCCGCCACCGGCGTGCCATGGCCGGCGGGATCGCCCTGCCCCAGGGGATTGATCAACTCGGCGGTCACCGGACCTGCCGGAACGAAGCTGCGACCCGGCAGGACCGCCGGTGCCGCTCCGGGAGCGGTCGCGAAATGCGGGTTGGCGACCTCCACTCCCGAGTCGACGACGGCGACGGTGACCCCGGCGCCGTCGTGACCGGCCGACCAGAGCGCCGCGCGGGCGGAGTAGAGCGCGAGCGGATAGGCGAGGTCGGGCAGCAGAACGGTCGAGGTGCGGTCGGTGCACGAGGTGGCAGCAGCCACCACCGGGGTCGCCGACGGGGCGAGCACCGCCCCGCCCGCGAGCAGGACCGTGCAGGTCGCGCGCGCGAGCCGGGTCACGGGCCCGCGCCCGAGGGTGCGGGCGCGAGGGGCGAGCCGAGGGCGGCCGCCTCGCTGAGCGCCGGACCCGAGGGGAAGAGCAACACCCACGGCCCCGGGACGACCCGAGGGGAGACCCCGGCATAGCCGAGGCGGGCCAGGGTCTCGTCGCTGGGGTCGGTGATCGCGAACTTCTGCCCGGACTGGTCGACGAGGAAGACCGGACCGCCCGGGCCCGCGGTGGAACTGGCCCGGACCAGCGCACCGTGGCTGGGATCGACGACGACGCTCGGGCCGGCCGCAGACGGCGCGAAGGCGGAGTCCGGGGGCACCGACGCCAGGCGCGTCGTCGGCGTGCGGTCGGCCGCGGCATACGTGTCGAGGACCGCGCACGGCACCGTGCCCGCTGGCACAGGAGTGGGGACGGCGACCGGCCAGGTGTCGGGATATGCCGCCCGGGCGCGTGGGCTGATCGGCAGGCCCGCGAGGTCAGCCGGGACGAGCGCCTTGGTCTGGCTCAGTTCCGGCTCCTGCGCCCGGTAGACCATCGCGGCGAACGGCGAGAGTGGGACCAGACCGTCGTCGAAGACGAGCGAGTATGCCGTCTGGCCGCTGCCGTCGGGGACCCCCACCATGCGCCCGACCTGGGTGACCTTGCCGCCCGCGGACATCGACCCGGTGAGCGGGCCTCCCTTGTTGGGCACCGAGACGGTGAGCGTCCCCCCCAGCCGAAGCAGGTCGAGCCAGGTGCCCGGGACCTCGAGGGGGTCGGTGCGGCCGCGGCCGATCTGTACCCGCAGGTTGGTGTCGAGTCGTTCGTCGGGGAGGGCGAAACGGTGGCCGTTGGCGACAAGCCACCGGGTCTGCCCCGAGGTGACGAACAGGGCGGTGGGCGTCGTGGGATCGGGGTCGGGCAGCTCCCGGGTCGTGAGGGTCGTGCGGGTCCGCGAACCGGCGAGGCAGGAGACCCACCGGGTCTGGACGAGGGCGTCGGGGACAGGCAGGTCGTCCGGGGCGCCGAGGATGCCTCGGACCGGCCCGCGGGGGGTGGTGGCGAGGTCCTTGTCGTCCATGACGACGACGGGGAAGCCCGCCGAGGCGGGGAGCATGAGCCGGGCGGAGGTGGCGTTGAGCACGGGATAGAGGACGTTCTTGGCGGTGACGAAGCGGGCCGCCGACTGCCGGCCGATGACGACGTGCCCATCGGCCCACGAACCGTCCGGGGCCGAGGTGAGGACTCCCGCGAGCGCGGACCCGCCGAGCAGGAGGGCGGAGACGGCGAGTCCGGCGACGACAGGGCGGCCGCGGCGCACGCTCTCGACGTCACGCCCTTGCGGGGCCCCGCTCACGAAGGCGGAAACCAATCGACGTCGGTTGTAACCGTGGGCCTCGAGGAGGTCCTGCTTGCTCGCCATCCCGGGCCCCTGCCGTCGCTCTCAGTGCCCGCCGAGGAGCCCGACTGCCACGACGAGCAGCGGGATCGCGGCGAACAGGACGAGCCCCTCGGCCAGGTCCAGCAGCCGCCCGGACCGCACCGAGGATCCGGCAGGGGTCGCGAGCACCGCGAGCACGCCGACCGCGGCCGCCGCCACGACACCCGCGACGACCGGGCCCCACTCCGGGTGGGTGAGCACACCGGCGACGGTGCCGGTGAGAACGGCCGCGGCGCCGCCGACCAGCCCGACGAGCACGTCCGAGGCACGCATGAACTGCCGGGTCCGCAGCACCTGGGCGAGCCCGGCCACCCAGACGAGGCCGAGCCCGGCCCAGCCGAGCCCGGCGATCGCGGGTGCGCTGAGGACGACGAGGATCGCGACGCTCACCGAGAGGCCGAGGACGACCTCGTGGGCGAGCGTGACCTCCCGGGCGACCCGCTCAGGGTCGATCTCGGCCGGGTCGGCGAGGATCTCGTTCTCCGACGCGAGCGGTGCGGGCAGAGCACGCACCGCGGACAGGGCGAACCAGGGGACGAGACTCCCGACGAGCAGCGTGACCACGAGGATGACCGCGAGCACGCGTGCCGCGGTGAGTTGTGGGGCCATCTGCAGGACGGCCCCGATCCCGATGCCGGCGAAGCCCAGGACGAAGCACGGCACGAAGGTCCAGCCCCGATCGGGCAGGACGAGGGTGGCGATCCCGCCGACCACGGCCAGCGCCGTCCCGGCGACGAGCAGCGGCAATCGGGTGACCTCGCCCGGCGTCGCGGCCAGCGCGGTGACGACGGCGTATGCCGCCGCGCCGCCGAGCACGACGGTGGCCGCGGCACGGTCGTGGCGAGCGCGGGCGAAGACGGCTCCGGCGAGCAGGAGCAGGACGGTCGCGGCCGCACCCATCGCCGGCACGAGCGGACCGGAGTCTCGCCGCAGGGCGACGACGAGGGCGCCGACCGCGAGCAGCGAGGCCGCGGTGGCGAGCATGCCGGCGCGGGCCTCGGCCGGGCCCCAGCCGGTCCCGCCCGTCTCGACGGCGTCGGCGACCGCCTCGACGAGGTCGTCGTAGACCTTGACCGGGGCGAGGTCGGCACCCGCGACGAGGCTGAGCAGTGCCCCGTCGTGGACCCCCTGGGCGAGCAGGCTGGTGTCGGGATCGAGGCGACGGCCATCGGGTTGCACGAGGGTGAAGCCGCCGTGTACCTCGTAGGGGTCCAACGCGCCGACGATCGAGGCGACATCTGGCAGGATCTCGGCGATGGGCAGCCGCGAGGGCAGGACGAGGTCGCTCACCCGGTCGCCGGAGGCGACGCTCACCCGCACGAGGTTGGCGGACTCGGCCGCCGGGACGACGCTCGTCGACACGCTCACGGACCCCCCTGCAGGCGGCTGGATTCCCGAGGGACTCTAGCGGACCGGGGTGCGAGCCCCGGATCGAGCGTGGCCGAGCCGGTCAGCGCAACACACCGTCGCCGGGCTCACCGTCGTCGACCCAGTCCTGCTCGACGACGAGGTTGAGTGCGTCGATCTCGGGTTCGTCCTGCTCGCGGCCATCGTCGCGGCGGCCGCCCACGAGACGGCCGGCGGTGCGGGCGCGGCCCGTCGCGCCGCGGGTCCCCGCCTGCCCCTGCCGTCCCGCCACGACCCCGCGCCCGGAGGCTCCCGCGGCGCTGCCGCGTCCCCCGGCCGTGCGTCCCACGCTCCCGGCCCGCGTGCCGGCACCGCGACCACCCGAGGATCCGGCCGAGCCTCCTGGCACGCCGGCCCGGCCTGCGACGGTGCGCCCTGCGCTGCCCCGGGACTGTCCGGAGGCTCCCGACCGCCCAGCGGCACCCGGTGAGCCTGCCTGGCCCGGCAGACCCCCAGCACCCGCGACGCCCGAGCGCACGGCGCCACCGGGACGGCTCGCGCCGCCGGATAGGCCTGCGGTCGCGCCGAAGCCGGCCACCGCGCCAGAACCACCGAGGCCTCCCCCGGGCCGCACCCCCAGGCCCAGCGCGCCGGCGAGGCCACCGACGCCGCCGGCGAGGGCACCCACAGTGCCACCGACGAGTGCGCCGCCGCCGACCGTGGCACCGGCGGAGCCTCCGGAGCCCGCCGAAAGACCTCCCCCGCCCACGATCGTCCCCGGGGATCCGTTCCCAGTTCCACCGGATGTCCCGCCCGCCGGCCCACCGCCGTCGGGGGTGAGGACCGTGCCCGAGTTCCCACCGTTCGCGCCGCCGTTGGGGCCCCCGTTCGAGCCGCCGCCCCCGTTCGAGCCGCCGCCGTTGGCGCCACCGTTGGCGCCCCCATTGGAGCCGCCGTTGGAGCCGCTGCCACCACCCCCGCCACCGGTCGCGCTCCCGGAACCCCCGCCGACCAGAACACCGCCGGGGGAACCCGCGCCGCCGCTGGCAGAGCCGCCCGAGGAACCACCCGCGGTCCCGCCGCCGACGCCCGAGGAGCCGCCCGAGGAGCCGCCCGAGGGCTGCGGCAGGCCGAGGCTGGTCGCAAGATCGCCGGCCGCGGTGAAGAGCCCGTTCTGCAGGTCTTGGTAGAAGGCCTTCATCGCCGACTCGCGCGCCGCCACGGCGGCTCGGCGCTGCTGCTGGGCCGTCTCGTAGGCGTTCTGCGCGGCGATGTAGTCGAGCGAGATACTCGACGGGATCGGCGGCGCGGTGGGCACGGGGGGAACGTCCTTGGCCCCGAGGTAATTGCTCCGCGCGGTCTCGATGGCGCCCAACGAGGTCTGCAGGGCATCGAGGCTCTGCGTGAGCGACTCGCACTTGACGGTGATCGCCGAGGCGAGCTTGCGCGCGGCCTCGAGGGCGACCTTGCCGGCATCGTCCGGCCAGGATGCGGCGAACTGCGGCTCGAGGTCCTTGACGGTAGCGAGGATCGACGAGAGCTTGGCACTCGTCTTACTCACCCCCTCCTTGGCCGCACGGATGTCGCTGACGTTGGCGGAGTAGATCGCCCGGACGAGCCGCCGCTCCTCCGGCCCGCCGGTGGGGCCGTCGTCGTCGGGTATCACGAGCCGGCCCCCGCGCCGGGCCCGGTGGCCGACGTCGTCGCGCCGCCGGACGCCCCCGGGTCGGTCGTCGCACCACCGGCGCCTGGCACGGCGCTGGATGGGAGATAGGTCGTCATCGCCGCCGTCGCCGACTCCTTGGACTGCTGGGCCAAGGAGTTGAAGCGCTCGACGCTTTCGTCGGTCATCGACCGGGTCGTGAGGACGGCGTCGACGGTGCCGCTGGCGAGGATGGCCGCGCTTTCGGCGGTATTGGTGACGATCCCGTCGAGCGTGTCGACCGCGTGCTGGAAGACGGACGCGAGGTGCCGACCGCCGGTCGAGGTTCCGAACGGTTGGGCCAATGCCGTGTTGCGCAGGCCGCCCACGTAGCCCTTGGCCTCCGCTGCGGCCTGGTCGGCGTCATCCCTGGCCTGGCGTACCTTGCTGAGAATGGCCTCGTCGATCTCGACGGTGTTGTCGCCCATGGCTCCCTCCCTGTGGCCGGGCATGTTTTCCGCTGACGTTGTAGTCGCGACTCGCTCAGGCGAGCACGGACGGCATACTCCGATGTCGAGTATGCCGCCCGCGACGGGTCGCCGACGAGCTGAAGCGTCCGGTCAGTGGAACCGGCTCGCGTTCTTGCGCTCGGCCTCTTCGGCCGCGTGCGCGGCCTCCTCGATCGCCGGAGGCATCTTGGCGAGCGCCATGTTCATGTCGCGCAGGCAGTTGTCGACCTTCTGCTTGAAGTCGTTGTAGGCATTCCGGGAGTCGGTGCCCTCACCCCACTCGGCGAGGGTGCGCAACAACTCGGCGGTCATCTCGTGTGCCTTGTCGGTGATCGTCTTGCTGCACGTCTTGGCCTGCTCGCCGAAGGCCCGCAAACGCGCGGCGCTGACAACAGTGGTGTCGCTCATGGTGATCCGTCTCCCCGGTCAGATGCTCGTGCGGAAGGTGGACTGGGCCCTGGTGAACGTCGAGCCCGCCTCCTCCTGGGAACTGGCGGTCAACCGGTCGGTTTCGACCAGTCGGCTCGCGAAACCCTCGAATTCGTCGATGAGGTGGTGCGCGTCGTCCGACCACTGCTGCACGAGCTGCGCGAGCCGGTCGGCGGCGTGCCCGAGGTAGCCCGTGTGCAGCTCCTGGTGGGCGTTGACGACGCGGCCGATCTCGGCGCGGAACTCCCCCTCCTTGTGGCGCACCTTGTTGGCAGCCTCGGTCTGGGCGCCGATCCTCTGTTCGGTGGTGTTGCCTGCCATGGATCCCCTCCTTGTGGAACCCCCTGGGGGGTGTGCACAGAGACCTGTGTCTGCTCGGAGAATACCCGCGGCGGTTCGGTGCACAACCCGCAGCGTCGACACTCTGTGGACGACGGTGCGCAAAATGAGTGCGCGTACTTAGACCCGACTCAGCCCAGCAGCCCGCGGAACCAGTCGACGACCCCGGCCACGAGGAGCGCGAGGGGCAGCACGGACACGAGCGCGAGACTCTCCACCGAATCGGCCAGCCGCGCAGCGAGCAGGGATCGACGCCGGGTGCCGGATCCGCCGGCAAGGAGCGCGAGCACCGCTGCGACGACGGCGGCGAGGGTCGCGGCGCCCGCGGCCGCAAGGGGGTCGGCCTCCACGAGGGCCGAGGTGGCGAGCAGGGCGAGCACGAGAGCGGGACTCGACGCCGCGAGCGCGAGCAGGACACGTTCGGACCGGCGGCGGAAGCTGCGGGCCGTGAGCGCGAGACCGAGCGCAGCCGCCGCCAACAGCAGCCAGATCGACCAGCCGGCGGTATGCCGCGCGGCCAGCCCCAGCGTCACGCTCGACGTCGCGGCGAGGGCGCACACCCCCACGAGCAGGGCCGTGTGCGTCTGGGTGGCCTCCTCGACGAGCCGGTCGACGCCGGCCTGGTCCAGGCGCCACGCGCCACGCCCGCCCGTCCGGCGTTCCCGGGGCGACCAACTCGTCACCGACAGCCGGGTGAAGTCGAGCAGGACCTCGTCCTCCGCGTCGATGACGACCATCGGCGCGACCCGCGGCACGAGCGTGATCCCCCCGAGGACGAGAGCGGCGGTGAAGGCGAGCGGCGCAACGAGCGCGAGCCCCCACAGCCCCACGAGACCGACCCCCAGCGCGTATGCCGTCCACACCCGCACGACGCGGCGGCCGGGTCCCGACCGCCGCGGCCCGGCGAGCGCGACGAGTGCTGCGCCCGCCGCCGCCCCGAGCACGCCCGCCTGGGGGTAGCCGATGAGCCGGCCGGCGAGGATCGCACCCGACGCGGCACCGAGGGCCGGGGCGATCCGGTCGACGACCCGGTCACCGTCCCCGACCTGCACGAGGGCCAACCCGCCGAAGGCGAGGACCACCCCGATCGCGAGGCTCGGCCAGTCGCCCCCGGCGGGGACGGGTGCGCCCACGAGGGCGAGCACCGCAGACCCGGCGGCGACGACGGCGAGCAGCCCCAGCCCGACCGCGGAGGCGAGCCGGACCGCCGACCTGCGGCTGGACGGCAGGGCGGTTTGGTCGGTCGGGGCGGGTGGCGGCAACCAGGCGGACGCGACCGCGGCGAGCTCGGCCCGGCTGCTGCCGCCGCCGGGGGCCACGTGCGCCGGCGCAGGAGGGCCGGCGACATCGGGCCGGCGGTTCGGTGCCTGGGTGCCCAGGGTGGACGGGGCCCTGGAGTTCGGTGCGGCCGCGGCCCGGGGACGCGCGGCCCCGGCGGCGTCCAGCGCCGCCGGATCGACCGCGACGAGGATGCACCCCGGGGCGAGCCGCGCCTGCGCGAGGGTCTGCGGGGAGAGCAGGTGCTGTCCGCCGAGGGTGAGCAGGGCCAGCCCGGCACCGGGAGCGACGAGCTCGGCGAGGTCGCCGATCGGCAGGTTCTCGTCGACGACGACGTCGTGCCTGCGCGCGCCCAGGACGACGGTGACCGCGCGCAGGACGGCCCCGGTGGTCGTCGTCTCGGTCATCGTCCTCCCCCGTCCACAGCCCCGCCCGGGGCGGGCGGGACGGCATACCGCCACCTATCATGCCCTGGACGCACGAACGCCGAAGGAGAGCCGAGGGGAGCGATGTCCGCGACGTCATCGGTCTACCGCGAGGGTCGTATCGCGCCGCCCCCCATGCCCAAGGGGCAGGTGGAGATCCAGTCGCCGCCGCCGCTGTTCGCCGGCGAGAGCATGGCGAGCAATCTGCTCATGACGGCCATCCCCATGGTGGGGTCGCTCGCCTCGGTCGTCTTCGTGGCGATGAGCAACACCGGCACGCGCGGCTACCTCATGGCCGGAGGATTCCTCGTGGCCACGCTCGGCTTCGTCGGGGTGTCGGTGTGGCGCGCGCGCACCGGCAAGTCGGCCCAGGTGACGAGCAACCGGCGCGAATACCTCAACTACCTGCGCACGATCCGCGGGGTGGCCCGCCAGGCGGCCGCCCAACAGCGCGAACACCTCTCGTGGATCCACCCCGCGCCGACCGCGCTCGCGGCGATCGCCGAGGAACGCACCCGGGTGTGGGAACGGGCACCGGAGGACCCCGACCACCTCCTCGTCCGATACGCCGTCGGCCCGCAGCAGCTGGGGCTCGCACTCGTGCCACCCGAGTCGGAGACGATCGACAAGCTCGACCCCGTGGCAGCCTCCGCGCTGCACCGGTTGCTCGCCACGCACCGGGTGCTGGCCGACCTGCCCACGGCGGTCGCCCTCGGCTCCTTCGCGCGGATCGAGATCACCGGAGCCGAGCACCACGTGCGGGCGCTCGCCCGGTCGGTGCTCGCCCAGGCCGCGCTCATGCACCCTCCGGACCAGCTCGTCATCGCGGTGCTCACCCAGCCGACGACCGTCCCCCAGTGGGACTGGGTCAAATGGCTGCCGCACGCGCACAGCCGGCGGGAGGCCGACGCCGCCGGCCCTCGACGGATCGTCTGCACCGACCTCGACGAGCTCGCCGAGCTGTTGCCCGCCGACCTCACCGAACGGCCTCGGTTCCTCGCCTCCGCTCCCCCGATCTCGCCCCACGTCGTCGTCGTCGTCGACAACGTCTTCGTCCCGCCCGGCCACTCGATCCTCACCGACGACGGGGTCCAGGGGATGACCATCCTCGACCTGCCCGAGCGTTGGGACGAGCTAAGCGACGACTCGCGGGTGCGACTGCACCTCGAGGACGTCGACGAACACGGCCGGGTCCGGGTCGCGGCGGTCGTCGCCCGCCAGGAGCCGGTCCGCGGCTTCGCCGACCAGATGAGCGTGGTGGCCGCCGAGTCGCTCGCCCGCAGACTCACCCCCCTGTATGCCGGTGAGGGCCCGGTCCGCGAGGACGCGCTCACCCGCAGCACCGAACTCACCGACCTGCTGGGCATCGGCGACATCTATTCGGTGAACTACGACGTGACCTGGCGTCCTCGGCCGCCCCGGGACCGGCTGCGGGTGCCGATCGGGGTCGGCGCCGACGGGGCGTCGGTCCACCTCGACATCAAGGAATCGGCCCAACAGGGAATGGGGCCGCACGGGCTGGTCATCGGGGCGACCGGCTCGGGCAAGTCCGAGCTCCTACGCACCCTCGTCCTCGGCCTCGCCCTCACCCACTCCCCCGAGATCCTCAACTTCGTTCTCGTCGACTTCAAGGGCGGGGCGACCTTCGCCGGGATGGCGGAGATGCCGCACGTGTCGGCGATCATCACCAACCTCGCCGACGAGCTCACCCTCGTCGACCGCATGCAGGACGCCCTCTCCGGCGAGATGACCCGGAGGCAGGAACTGCTGCGAGCCTCGGGCAACTATGCCTCCCTGCGCGACTACGAGAAGGCCCGCACGTCGGGCGACGCGCCGCATCTGTTGCCCCTGCCCTCGCTGCTCATCGTCTGCGACGAGTTCTCCGAACTGCTTTCGGCCAAGCCCGAATTCGTCGACTTGTTCGTGGCCATCGGACGGTTGGGCCGGTCCCTCGGCATCCACCTCCTGCTGGCCTCGCAGCGGCTCGAGGAAGGGCGCCTACGGGGTCTGGACAGCCACCTGTCCTACAGGATCGGGCTGCGGACCTTCTCCGAGGCCGAGTCCCGTTCGGTCATCGGCGTGGGGGACGCCTACACCCTGCCCGCCGTGCCCGGCCTGGGCTTCCTCAAGCCCGACCAGTCCTCGCTCTGGCGGTTCAAGGCGGCATACGTCTCCGGGCCGCCCAAGGCGCGCTTCGGCGCGGGCGGCCTCGGGCAGGGGGCGGTCCGGCGAGAGGCCCTGCCCTTCGTCCCGGGCCTGGTGACCTCACGCCTGGAGGCCGAGGAGGCCGCCGCCGAGGCGGCCGCCGCGGCCATCGCCGCTGCGGCACCGCAGGAGAAGCGGGCGGTCTTCGACATCGCCGTCGACGCGATGACCGGCCGAGGTCCGGCGGCCCACCAGGTGTGGTTGCCGCCCCTCGACGTGCCCGACACCTTCGACCACCTGCTCCCCGACCTCACGGTCGACCCGGCCCTCGGGCTGGTGTCCCCGTCCTGGCGGGCCGCCGGGTCGTTGCGCTTCCCCATCGGCACCGTGGACATGCCTCGGGAGCAGAAGCGCGAGGTGCTGCGTTGCGACCTGTCCGGCGCGGCCGGACACGTCGCGATCGTCGGCGCGCCGCGCAGCGGCAAGTCCACGCTCATGCGCACGCTCCTCACCGGGATCGCCCTCACCCACACCCCTCGCGAGGTGCAGTTCTACGTCCTGGACTTCGGCGGCGGAACCTTCACCGGGATGCGCGAGCTCGCGCACGTCGCGGGCGTGGGCACCCGCTCCGAGCCCGACGTCGTGCGCCGGATCGTCGCCGAGGTCGTCGGGATCACCGACGCCCGCGAGGAGTACTTCCGCGCCCACGGCATCGACACGATCGAGACCTACCGGGCGCGCCGGGCCGCCGGCATCCGGGACGGGGTCGACCCGGGTGGCGGGGCGCCGGTCGACGACGGCTACGGCGACGTCTTCCTCGTCGTCGACGGGTGGAGCACGCTGCGCTCGGACTTCGACGCGATCGAGGGCGAGTTGCAGATCCTCGCCCAACGGGCCCTCACCTTCGGTGTCCACGTGCTCGCGAGCGCGACCCGGTGGATGGACTTCCGCACCGGGATGCGCGACGTGCTCGGCACTCGCTACGAGTTGCGGCTCGGTGATGCGATGGACTCCGAGATCGACCGCAAGGTCGTGGCCAACATCCCCCTCGACCGGCCCGGCCGCGGCGTCATCCAGGCGAAGCTCCATTTCCTGGGCGCCCTTCCGCGCATCGACGGCGACGCCCGGCCGCTCACCCTCGGCAGCGGTGTCGCCTCCCTCGTCGCCCGGGTCAACCAGGGGTGGACCGGTCCGCGTGGCCCCAAGCTGCGGCTGCTCCCCACGACGATCCTCCTCGACGAGGTCCGGGCGCTCGCACCCGAGAGCCCGCGCGTGCTCATGGGGATCACCGAGCGGACCCTCGCCCCGGTGGGGATCGACGTGGGCCGGGACCCGCACCTGCTCGTCTACGGCGACGGCCAGTCGGGCAAGTCGGCGCTCCTGCGTGCCTACATGCGCGAGGTCATGCGGGTGCACGGGCCGACCAAGGCCCAGCTCTTCCTCGTCGACTATCGCCGGGCCCACCTGGGTGAATTCCCGCAGGACTGGGTCTCGGAATACTGCACGAGCGCCGAACAGACCCGAGACGTGATCGACAGCGTCACCGGCTTCCTCCAGACGCGCCTGCCGGGCGCCGACGTCACCCCCGAGCAGCTGCGGACCCGTTCGTGGTGGACCGGCCGCGAGGCCTTCATCGTCGTCGACGACTACGAACTCGTCGCGACGAGTCAGGGCAACCCCGTCGCCTCGGTCATCCCGCTGCTCGCCCAGGCGGTCGACATCGGCATGCACGTGGCCATCGCCCGGCGAGTCGGCGGCGCCGGCCGGTCCTACGACAACCTCGTCACCGCCCTGCGGGACCTCGCCGCACCCGGTGTCGTCCTGTCGGGCGATCCGGCCGAGGGTGCTCTCATCGGCCAGATGAAGGCCGTGCCGGCGCCCCCTGGTCGGGGCCGGTTGCTCACCCGGGAGGGTTTCGACGTCATCCAGGTGCCCTGGTCGCCGTCCGTCCACGGGTGAGCCGCACCGCAGGTGAGTCGACACGGCATACCGGTATGCCGTGTCGCCAGCCGCGTGCCTCGTCGGGGACGGACCGCGAACCGGCCCATGGCTGCGTGCGGTTACCCTGGACGTCGCCGCAGTCGGCCGCCTGGCCGCCCGCGACCCGGGTCTCTAGCTCAATGGCAGAGCTGCGGACTTTTAATCCGTAGGTTGTGGGTTCGAGCCCCACGGGACCCACCCCAGCGCACCGCGCACCGAGAACGGCGCCCGCCCTTGTCGACCGGAACGGGCCACGCCGTCGTATCGTGGCGCCGATGTCGATGAACAGCGGTGCGGGCCGCCATCGGTCACCCGACGACGGTGGCCCCGCGGGCGTGCGCGGGCTCTCGGTCGTCGGCTCGCTCGGCATCCTCGTGGTCGTCGTCCTGCTCGTCGGTTGGCTCGTCGTCTCCCGGCTCACGAGCGCGGCCGCTGGATCCCCGCCCACCCCGTCCGGCCCCGCGCCCGTGGCCGGCACGCCGTCGGCGACCAGCTCGCCGAGCCCCACGACCACGGCCCCGAGCCCGAGCCCGACGAGCACCGAGTCACCGGCGACCATCACCGGCCTCGTCCTGCGGTGCAGTCTCGACGGCCAACAACTGCATGCGACCCTCACCTTCGTCTCCTCCGGCCGGGTGCCGGTCACCCTCATCGCCGGCGACCATGCCAGCCCCCAGACCGTCGAGGCCGGATCGGTCGAGCTCACCGCCACCGGCGCGGCCTATCCCGCGACCTGCTCCGCGCTTGTCGGCGGGCACGCCTACGGACCGATCCGCGCGAGCTGACGCGCTCCCCTTCACGTCCTCCCGCGTCCCTTCGCGCCCTCCCACCCCCCACCCACACGGCGGCCTCGGGCGGGATGGGAGAGACTGGGGCCCACGCGACGTTCGAACGGGCCAAGCGCCCGCGCAGACAGGAGACCGAGATGGCCGGCTTGGGGCGGACCGTTCGAGGATGGCGTGCCGCGTCGGTCCTGCTGCTCGTAGGGGCCCTCGGGCTCACCGCCGGGTGTCAGCCGGGCGGCGGTCCGAGCCCGACGGCCACCGACTCGGGCACCGCACCATCTGCCGGCGCAACGATCGGCGGGACGACCGCCGGGGCCGGTCAGGGCATCGTCGTGCTCGACCGGGGAGTTCTCGCCGTCCGTGGGCGCTCACTGCCCGTCACGTGCGACGGCAAACCGCCGGTCACCCGTGACGTACCCGCCCTCCTCCCCTCCACGAGCATGGTCTGGGTCTCTCCCGGCACCCGGCTGCACGTCGCCGAGGGGGGGACGATCACGATGTGCCCGGGCACGGCATACACGCCCGCGCGGGCGCAGGTGCCCGCGGGCCGGGCGGTCTATCGCTACCGGGTGTGGGTGGAGAACGACGGACTCTGGCCCGTCGTCGCTGCGACCGCCACGTCGACGATCCAGGTGCTCGCGGGCGGCAGTTTCGTCCCCCAGCCCTCGGTGGACGACTCGCCTGCGGTGCCGCCGGCCCTCGGTCAGATCTACCCGGGTGAGGTCGGCACCTTCGAGGTGCTGCTCGCCGTGCCGACCGACGGCCGTGACTACGTCGTCCAAGGGGAGCCAGGCAACGGGTCGGGCTTCCGGATCCTCGACGGTGTGCGACAGGGGCCACCCACCCAGGTCGACCTCCCTGCGCCGACCCCGGTGGTGACCCCGCGGATCCTGCCCACCGCCCCGGCCGGGCTCAGCCCCGACCCGGGTGGGTTCGTCCTCGGCCCGACCGCCCAGCTCCCCCACGAGTGCAGGGGTGTGCCGCCGACCTCGACCACGACGATCGAGAAGCCCAGCGCCGAGGGCAAAGCCAGGACCCTCGACCCCGGCACCACGCTCGAGCTCACCGACCGCTTCCGCATCACCCTGTGCCCCGGCGAGGCCTACGAGCCCACGCCGGCCGTCTACCCGACCGGGGCGGTGACCTATCGGAAGTACACGGCCTTCGTCACCCAGCTCGAGCTGGGTCTGGACCTGCCGCTGGCGAACTACCTGCCGGCGATCATGGACTCGGGCGGCCACCCTCCGGCCCTGGGCGGGCGGGTCGTCGACCCCACCGAGATCGCCTATCCCTCGCGCCAGAAGCTCACGGCCGGGCAGACGGCGAAGTTCGTCTTCGCCCTGGCCATCCCCACCTCCGGCGGACCCTACTTCGTCAAGGCCGGCCCCTCGCTGCTGTCCGCCTTCCGGCTCCAGTGAGCGGCCCCACACAGGACAAACCGGTCGTATGCCGCGCGACTCCCCACCCGTGCTGGACACCGCCGTGGGCGTTCCACCCGGCCCGCCCGGCCCGCACCCGGGGGCGGAGAGGACGAGTGGGCCACGGCTGGGCTAAGGTGCCGTGAGCAATCGACCACGGGGGCGACATCACGGACGCCGGAGTGTGCGAATGGGTAGGCACAGCGAGCTTCAACCGGGGGGCGAAACACGGGGACGCCGCATGGCCGTGGCCATCGGAGCCGTCGGCGTGTTCGCCGTCGCGGCGGTCTTCGGCCTGTGGGCCCTTTTCGGCTCGGTGCGCACCCCGACGAAGCCTCCTGCGACCGTCTCGCTGAGCGAACGGACCACAGACGAGGAGGCGCTCGCGACGACGGAGCCCAGCGAGACCTTCGTCGTCCCCACCCCGAGCTATGCCACCCCCAGCCTGAGCGTCGCGCTCGGCCCGCTCGAGCCCTCCATCGCCGACTCCCCCGTCGACCCGGCGACCCTGAAGACCACGAGCGCCCCGCCGAGTCGGGCGACGCAGCCGAGCCGACCGGTCGTCTCGAACCTCTCGCTCGAATGCTCCCGCCAGGGCCGGCGAGTGCGGGCGACACTCACCTTCGTCACCACGGCCCGGGTTCCGGTCACGCTCACCGCGGGGGCCCGCACGGAGTCGACGACGGCCGACGGCGACGTCAAGCTCACCCTTTCGGGCGACCTGCCCAACGGTCTGCCGGGGGGATGCAGCGCACTCGTCAACGGGCAGGCCGTCGGCCCCGTCCCGGCGCGTTGACCGAGGTCCGCGGCCGCGCGGGCCGCGCAACTCGGGACGCACCCTAGGCTGGGCCGATGCTCGGCCTCGCCCCGCTCGACGCCGGCGTCACCCCGGTCGACGCCCTGCGCCGGATCGCCCTGCTCCTCGAACGTTCGCGGGCCGGCACTTATCGGATCCAGGCCTTCCGCAAGGCCGCGGGAGTGGTCGCCGGGCTGGACCCCGACGAGTTGCACCGCCGGCTCGCCGACGGATCCCTCGGGGGCCTGCCCGGCCTCGGGACGGCGACCGCCGCGGTGGTGACGCAGGCCGCGGACGGTGAGCTGCCGGCATACCTCGCGTCCTTGCAGGAGCGCGACGGCGGCTTCCTCGCGCCCGGCGGCGAGGCGATGTATGCCGCGGTGCGCGGCGACCTGCACACCCACTCGGACTGGAGCGACGGCGGTTCACCGATCCAGGAGATGGTGCTCTCGGCGGTCGAGCTCGGCCAGGAGTGGATGGCGCTCACCGACCACTCGCCGCGGCTCAAGGTGGCCAACGGCCTGTCGGCCGAGCGGCTGCGGCAACAGCTCACGATCGTCGACGGTGTCAACACCGCTCTGGGGCAACGGTTTCGGCTGCTTCGTGGGATCGAGGTGGACATCCTCGAGGACGGGACGCTCGACCAGGAGCCTGCATTGCTCGCCGAACTCGACGTCGTCACGGCTTCGGTCCACTCCAAGCTGCGGATGCCCCGGGAGCCGATGACCCGGCGGATGCTCGCAGCGATCCGCACCCCGGGCGTCGCCGTGCTCGGACACTGCACGGGTCGGCTGGTCGAGGGTTCGCGGGGGACGCGGCCGCAGTCGGAGTTCGACGCCGAGGCGGTCTTCGCCGCCTGCGCGCAGGAGGGGGTCGCGGTCGAGATCAATTCGCGCCCCGAGCGCTGCGATCCGCCCGACGAGCTGCTCCTGCTCGCGCTCGAGGCCGGGTGCCTGTTCGCCCTCGACTCCGACGCGCACGCGCCCGGGCAGCTGGACATGAAGGCCTACGGCTGCGAACGGGCCACTCGCCTCGGCGTCCCGGCCGAACGGATCGTCACGACCTGGCCGGTCGACGAGCTGCTCGCCTGGAGCAGACGCGCGCGCTGACCGCGTGGCCACGGGGTCGTTCGGTCGGCGCGCTCAGCCCAGCCGCACGTGCCGCGGTCCGAGCTCGTCGATCGACGCGGCACCGAGCAGGGTCATCGTCCGGCGCACTTCTGCGGCGAGGATCTCCGTCGCCCGCTCGACGCCCGCCTCGCCGCCGGCCATGAGCCCGAAGAGGTAGGCCCGGCCGACGAGGGTGCTCGACGCGCCCAAGGCCAGAGCTGCGACGACGTCGGCGCCCGAGAGGATGCCCGAGTCGAGGATGATCTCCGCCTCGGGCCCGAGCGCCTCGCGGACCCGGGCGACCAGCCGCAGCGGCACCGGCGCCCGGTCGAGCTGACGACCACCGTGACTGGACAGGACGATCGCGTCCGCCCCGGCGTCGACGACCGCCCGCGCATCGTCGACGGTCTGGATCCCCTTGACGATCAGCGGTTTCCGCCAGTTGGTCCGGACCCATTCGAGGTCGGCGAGGGTCATCGTCGGGTCGAAGAGCGCATTGAGCTTCTCCCCGATCGTGCCGTCCCAGCCGGCAAGCGCGGCGAAGTCGATCGGCTCGGTCGTGAGCACGTCGAACCACCAGGTGGGATGTCGGGCGACGTCGAGCAGGGTGCGTGCGGTGAGGGCCGGCGGCACGGAGAGGCCGTTGCGCACGTCGCGCAGCCGAGCCCCGGCCACCGGCACGTCGACGGTGAGCACGAGGGCCTCGTAGCCCGCCGCGTCGGCGCGGGCCATGAGCTCCTCCGCCGCCGCCCGGTCCCGCCACACGTAGAGCTGGAACCACAGCCGGGCGGCCGGGTCGCCGGCGACCGCCGCGGCGACCGCTTCGGGGGCTGTCGTGCCGAGCGTCGAGACGGCATACGGTATGCCGTGCCGGCTCGCCACCCGCGCGACCGCCGCCTCGCCGGCCTCGTGCATGAGCCGGGTGAATCCGGTGGGGGCGAAGGCGAAGGGCAGTGCGCTCGGCCGGCCGAGCACGCGGGTCACCGTCGAGACCTCGCCCACGTCGCGCAGCACCTGGGGCTGGAACTCGAGCCCCTCGTATGCCGCGCGCGCCCGGGCATAGGTGGCCTCCGTCTCGGCCGAGCCGTCGACGTAGTCGAAGACCGCCCGCGGCGCCCGACGTGCGGCCGCCCGTCGCAGGTCGGGGATGGTGAGGGCGGCGGCGAGCCGGCGTTCGGTGGGTCGCAGCTGCGGCCGACGAAGCCCCACGAGGGGGTGGATCGCCGACCACGAGGGCAGCCGCCGAGCGGTCTCACGCGGGCTCATGGGCCCACTCTTGCAGGCCGGGGAAGCGATTTGGACCCCCCGCGCGCCGTCCCCTATGCTTGCCGGGTCCTCAACGGATCCGAGCGCGGCTGCCCGGCGGCGAGGGTCCGGAGAGGTTCCCGGGTCCCCATCGTCTAGCGGCCCAGGACTCCGCCCTTTCACGGCGGCAGCACGGGTTCGAATCCCGTTGGGGATACGCAGTGTCTTGGGTGGATTTCACCCGTCCAAGGCCCCGTAGCGCAGTTGGTTAGCGCGCCGCCCTGTCACGGCGGAGGTCGCGGGTTCGAGTCCCGTCGGGGTCGCCAGCTCCTCACGAGGGAGCGCAGGGCCAGGTAGCTCAGTTGGTACGAGCGTCCGACTGAAAATCGGAAGGTCGGCGGTTCGACCCCGCCCCTGGCCACCACCCAGAGCCGCAGATCACAGGCCTGTGACCTGCGGCTTTGTCTGTCCCCGCATTGTTGACCGCAGACTGCCGCGTGGCTGCCATCGACCCAGAGTCACTCCGAGTCGCCGACGGCCGGAGACCCGGGCGCCCTGCCCACGTGTTGTGAACGCCCTCGTCATGCGCCTGTGGTGATAGCGTGATATCGCGACGATGTGCTGCGCGGAGGAGGCGACGATGGCCGACGTTCTCATCCGCGGTTTGTCCCCGGAGGCGGTGCAGCGCATCGACGAGGAGGCGGCCGCTCAGGGACTCTCCCGCAACGAATTCCTCCGCCGCCGGTTGGAGCAGGCACCGCTCGCTGACCGGGCGACGCTCGTGACGCTCGCGGACCTCCGACGCGCCGCGGATGCAACCCGCGACCTGCTCGATGAGGACCTGATGCGCGAAGCCTGGCGCTGAGCCATGGCGACCACGAGGTGGCTGATCGACAAGTCCGCCTACGCGCGGCTCGCCGACTCCCCCGACGCCGAGCAGTGGCTCGCGCGCATCCAGCGGGGGGTCGTACGGATCAGCACCGTGACCCGACTGGAGATCGGCTACTCCTTCCGGACCGCCGGCCAAGCCCGCCGGGAGGTCACCTCGCCCCCGCTGTCGTTGCTGCCCGTGGAGTACCTGACGCCAGCCATCGAGGACCGCGCTGTCGAGGTCCAGCTGCTGCTGGCCGATCGTGGACACCACCGCGCCCCCTCGATCCCCGACCTGCTCATCGCAGCAACTGCCGAGAAGGCCGGCTTGACGGTGCTGGCCGTCGACAAGGACTTCGACCTGATCGCCGAGGTCACCACCCAGCCGGTGGAAACCCTGGCCTGGCGGTCCACCTGACCGCCCGTCACCGGAGGTCAGTATTCGTCACCCACGGGTCGTCGATCCGGTGCAGCCTCGCGACGAGTTGGTCGTAGGCAGGGCGCACCCGCCCCGGGACGCCGAGGCGGCGCGGCATACCTCGTTGTATGCCGCGCCGCGCCGGCCGATGTGAAACCGTGCCGATCCGCAGCTTCTGCGCGGATCAGTGGCCGGAGATCGTGTGCAGCGGTTCCTGGGACCGGTCCTTGATCGTGTTGACGACGACGAGGCTCACGAGCGCGACCGCGGCGAGGTAGAAGGCCACCGAAGTCACCGTGCCGAAGCGCAGGGTGAGGTATTCCGCGATCGTCGGGGCGAAGGCGCCGCCGAGGATCGCGCCGATCGCATAGGCGAGCGACACTCCGGACAGCCGGATCGAGGCCGGGAACATCTCGGCATAGAGCGCCGATTGCGGGCCGTAGGTGAGGCCCTGCGGGATGGCCGTGATGACCAGGGCAATCGCGACGTGCGTGAGGGTGCCCTGAGCGAGCAGCCAGAACATCACGAACAGCCACGGGATCGTGAAGAGGTAGCCGGCTGTGTAGACCTTGATCCGCCCGATCCGGTCGGACCAGTTGGCGGCGAACCACGTCGAGACGATCCAGACGGCCGCCGCGACGACCACCCAGACCATCACCTGGGTTTGCGGCAGCTTGAGCGTCTTGGTGGCATAACCGAGGATGAAGCCGCCGACGATCATGTAGCCGAGGGCGTTGTTGCCGACGAAGACGAAGGCCGCCTGCAGGACCCGCTTGGGGTGCTTGGTGAGCACCTCGCGCAGCGGCGAGGCCGAGAGTTTCTGGTCTTGGCGCAACTCCATGAAGACCGCGCTCTCCTCGACCCGCCGCCGGATGTACTGGCCGAGGAAGACCAGGACGATCGAGAAGAGGAAGGGCACCCGCCATCCCCACGACTCGAAGGATGCGGTGTCGAGGGTGGCCGACATGAGCGAGAGCAGGGCGGTCGCGATGAGCATTCCTGCAGGCACCCCCATCTGCGGGAAGGCCCCGAAGCGGCCACGTTTGCCGTGCGGGGCGTGCTCGACCGCGAGCATGGCCGCGCCGCCCCATTCGCCGCCGGCCGAGAAGCCCTGCAGGCAGCGCAGCACGATGAGCAGGACCGGCGCGAGCGCGCCGATCTGGGCGGTCGTGGGCAGCAGACCGACGAGGGTCGTCGACAACCCCATGAGCACGAGGGTGAAGATGAGCACGGCACGACGGCCGAGACGGTCGCCGACCCGGCCCATGACGATCGCACCGAGCGGCCGGAAGAAGAAGCTCACCCCCACGGTCGCGAGCGAGGCCAACTGCGCCAAGGACCCGAGTCCGCTGAAGAAGAGCTTCGCGAACAGCAGCGCCGCGACGTTGGCGTAGATGAAGAAGTCGTACCACTCGATCGTCGTACCGACGGCGGTGGCCAGCGCGACCCGGCGGTATTCCACGGTGGGGATGACCGGCCCGGGGCTGTCGAGGACGACGTCGGCCGGCCCGAGTTCGACCGGCTCGTGGTGCAGGTGCGGCAAGTGAGCGTGGTGATGGTGTTCGTGGTGCTCGCCGGCGGCACCGCCGCCAGCGGCTCGGGGGGCGGGTTCGGGCGTCTTGGGGGGGAGATTCGTGTCGGTCACAGGACACCGCCGTCGGTCAGGGTCGAGGCGGATCCTCGACCTGGTCCAGTTCACAGGCCCAACCGTCGCCAAATCGGGACCGAAGTCCTTCGATTCTTGATCATCTCGATTGAGATGAGCTGAGTGGTTGCCTGCGCGCGCCAGGCGGTATGCCGCCCGCCCCGACTCCGTTCGCGCCCCGCCCCTGACCCGCCGCTCAGGGGTGCCTACGGCTGGTCGAGGGCCTAGTCAGCGACCGCTCAGGGTTCGCTCATGGACTCACCCAATGCCGCGGCATACCGTCGCGGACGCATCGTGTAGGCATGACGACGACACCCACCACCCCCGGCCGCCCCTCCCGCAGCGAGGGCTTCTTCACCGCCCTCCAGCACGCCCCCGTCCACCGGTCCGAACACCGGGTCATCGCCGGCGTCTGCTCGGGTCTCGCCGAGAAGCTCAGCATCCCGGCGACCGTCGTGCGCGTCGCCGCGGTCGTGCTGGGACTGTTCACGCCCATGGTGGCGGTCTACCTCGCCGCCTGGCTGCTGTTGCCCGACCAGCGCGGTCAGGTCCACCTCGAGCGAGCAATCCGGGGCGGCCGCGGCGGCTGAGCCCGCCCGCGCCACCGCGAACCGGACGCCGCGGCATACCCACGAGGTATGCCGCGGCGTCCTCGCGTCGTGCGTGCGGCCACCCGGGTCGAGCGGGCCGGACTCCGGGCAACGGCGGCCTCAGGGTCGGATCAGGGCCCGGTCAGGGGCTCACCCAATGACGGGTGACCGGGCGGCGGGCGCACAGTGGAGACATGACCACGACGCCCACCACCACCACCGCTCTCGACCGCTTCTTCGCCGCGCTGCGCTCGACCCCGCTGCGCCGCTCCGCCACCGACCGCAAGGCCGGCGGCGTCTGCTCCGCAGTCGCCGAGCGCCTCGGGGTGTCGGTCGGGCTGCTCCGCATCCTCACGGTCGTCGCCGCCTTCCTCGGGGTCGGCGTGCCGGCCTACCTGCTCGCCTGGCTCGTCCTGCCCGACGCGCAGGGTCGGGTCCACCTCGAGCGCGCGATCCGCGGCGGCGAGGCCGGCTCGATCGTCTTGCTCGTCTTCACGGCCCTGGCCATCATCCCCGAGCCGCACGCCCACCCGGTCACCTCGTGGGTCGTCCTCGCGGTGATCCTCGCCGCCCTGTGGATCTCCGGCCGTCGGCGCGCCGCCCAGGCCCCGACGTGGCCGTCGCAGTCGCCTGCCGGCCGGCCGCAGCCCCAGCACTACTACCCGCAGGACGCCACCCACCACTGAAACCCCACTCGACCGCGGCGCGGTCGGTCCGCCCCACCGGGCGAGCCGGCCGTGCCGCAATGCTCTGCCGGGCGGACTAGGGTCGCAGAGTGGATCCTCGGGTGGATCCACCGGGTGGATTCAGAGGCGGGTCGGGCGATGGATCGACAACTCACGGCGGCGGCGGACTGGTCGGTGGAGCAACTCGTGCGCCACCGGCATACCCGTGACAGCCGCCCCGGCGCGCGCGACGACGACGCGCGACTCGCCCTGCTCGTCGAGGGTGGCAGCAGCCGCTCGGCCTACTCCTCGGGGATGGTCCTCGCGATCCACGAGCTCGGCCTCACCCACGTGTTCGACGACGTCTACGGTGTCTCCGGCGGCGCCCTCAACGCAGCCTGGTTGCTGTGCGGCCGTGCCGCCGAGGTGATGGACACCTGGTGGAATCCCCAGGTGATGCGCCGGCTCATCGCCCCGCATCGCGCGCTGCGCGGACGTCCCGTCGTCGACACCGACTACCTCGTCAACGAGGTCTACACCCACCTGGTCCCGATGGACTTCCCGGCCATCCTCGCCAACCCGATCGGCTTCCACCCGGTGGCGACCGACGTCGCCACCGGAGCGCCGACCGACCTGGCCCCGCTGGTCCACGACGTCGACTCCCTGCGCCTGGCCCTGCGGGCGACGGCGGGTATGCCGGTGCTCGCCGGCCCGCCCATCGCGCTCGGCGGGCAGGCCTTCGTCGACGGCGGGGTGGCCGAGATGGTCCCCGTGCGCACCGCCTTCACCCAGGGTGCGACACACGCGATCGCCCTGCGCACCCGGCGCCCCGGCGAGCTGCAGGCACCCCCGGGGCGGGTGGAAACCCTCCTCGTCCGCCGCTATCTGCGCCGCCACGCGCCCGGGGCTCTTCGGGCCTGGCACGACCGGTATGCCGTCGCCCAGGCCGAGGAGCGGCTGCTCGCCACCGACCCCCGCTGCCGCCAGATCCGGCCCCCGGCCCACGGCCCCAAGGTGCTCACCACCTCCCGCGGCCCGGCCCGACTGCGCACCACGGTCGAGCTCGGGGACGAGGCGGCCCGGGAGGTCTTCACCGGGTGGCTCGCGCCTGCGCCGGCCGGAACCCGGCCGGAGGCTCAACCGCAGGCCCACCAACCCGGTGGCGGGCGCGCGAGCTGAGCACACGGCATACAGTCGGGGCCATGCCCGACGACTTCGTCATCGCGCGCAACCCCGAACCCGACTCCACGCTGCCCTTCCTCATCCGGGTGCCGCTCGGGCCGGACGGGATCGTCCTCAAGGCCCGCGAGAGCTGGCCGCGCACGAACAAGGTCTACTGCCATCGCGCGCCGGAGTGGCCGGCCGACGCCGAGATCGTCGAGCGGGTCGCCACCCGTTCGTGCACCCGACGTGGCGCGGCCATCGATCTCGTCCTCGACCGGGGGCGCGAGGCCCGCTCGCAACTGGTCCTCACGCACGTCAGGGGACGGGAGGCGATCTTCTGGCAGACGGCACGCACCGCCAAGCAGGCCCGCCCCGACGTGCGCACACCGACCGCCCGGGCGTCCGGCCTCACCGAACTCGCGATCCTCGTCGACGTCCACGAACGCTACGCGTGGCGATTCGCCGACCAGCAGGTCCGGACCACCCTGCGCCCGCTCGTCGCCGGCGACTACGCCGTCGAGCATGACGGGGCGGTCGTCGCCGCAGTCGAGCGCAAGTCCCTCGCCGACCTGGTGAGCACGCTGACCTCCGGCAAGCTGCGATATGCACTGGCCGATCTCGCCGCACTTCCCCACGCAGCAGTCGTCGTCGAGGATCGCTACTCGCAGGTCTTCACCCTCGACCGGGTCCGGCCTGCCGTCGTCGCTGACGGGATCGCCGAAAGCCAGGCCCGCTTCCCCACGGTGCCGGTGATCTTCGCCGAGACCAGGAAGCTGGCTCAGGAGTGGACCTACCGCTTCCTCGCCGCCGGGCTCGCCGAGGCCGCCCAGGAGTCGGGAGTTCGAGATCGCCTCGCGCAGCTGCCCGGGACTCCCTTGCCCGAGCCTCCGGCCGCCACTGCGACGACGGCCCAGGTCCGCGCGTGGGCCCGGGACAACGGGTATGCCGTGCCCGACCGGGGTCGGTTACGCCCGGAGATCCACGTCGCCTTCGAGCGAGCTCACGAGCAGGGGGCGTCCTCATGAACGACGACCGGCGACCGGCGACGTTGCTCGTCGTCCACCACACGACCTCGCCAAGCCTCGAGGTGATGCTCGACGCCGTCCTCGAGGGGACCCGCGCCGAGGGGATCGAGGGAGTTTCGGTCGTGGTCCGCCCGGCGTTGGGCGCCACTGCCTCCGACGTCCTGGCCGCCGGTGCCGTGCTGCTCGGCACGCCGGCGAACATCGGCTACATGTCGGGCGCCCTCAAGCACTTCTTCGACCAGATCTACTATCCGTGCCTGCATGCGACGCCGGGCACGGCATACGGGCTGTGGGTGCACGGCAACCTCGACACGACGGGAGCGGCACGCTCGGTGCACGCGATCGCCACCGGCCTCGCCTGGGAACGAGCGGCCGAGGACGTCGTCGTGCTCGGCGAGCCGGCGACTGCCGACCGGGAGGCGTGCTGGAACCTCGGCGCCACCCTCGCCGCGACCCTCATGCCCGGCTGATCGGTCCCGGCCCACCCGAACAACTCCCCACTCGAGCAGTTGCCCGGCCTGCCGTTTGGGCCCGAAGGTCCCGGCACCCGAACAACTCCCCACTTGGGAGGTTGTCGGGGCTCAGGAGCCGATCCCCGCCCCAACAACTCCCCACTCGAGCAGTTGCCCGGAGAATCGGTCCGGTCAGCCAGGCAGGTGGCCGGTCTCGGTCTCGGTCGCCCCGTCGGTGTGGGCTCCGGTCCGCGCGCGGCGGGTCGGCTGGGCGCGTCCCCCCGTGCTGGCCGGAGGCGCGCCCTCCATCAGCGCAGCCGTCGACGGATCGAGCCGGCCCTCGCTCTCGACGTCGCGTTCGAGATTGCCACCTCGGGCAGGCCGGGCCGCACGAGCACCGATCCGGGACAGCCGAGCCCCCACGCCAGTGATGACGTCGGACGCCGGGCGCTGGCCCGCGCCTGGACGGGCACCCACGCCGGCCCCGACGCCCGACTCGATGACGAGCTCACCGTCGGCGAGGTGGCGGCGCAGCCGCGCGGCCTGAACGCGATAGGTCTCGACATTGCGCAGCTTGACCTCGTCGTAACCGCGCACGAGATCCGGCAGCGCCGCCAATTCGGCTGCCACGGAATGGTTCTCAGCCGATATCCGCTCCACGATCTCGTCGAGCAGACCCTCGTACTCCGCGAGCAGCTCGCGCTCGATCACCCGGACATGGTCGCGACCGAAGGGATCCCATCGGGACCCCCGCAGCCGCTTGAGCGGGGCGAGGGCGGCGAACATCGCCTGACCGGCACGGCCGGGCACGGCAATCTTGCGCTGGACCCCCAGGGCCTTGAGCACCGGCGGGTGGAGCATCACCCGGTAGCTGCTCTCGTCGCCGAACCGGTCGGCGAGCTCACGTCGGAACGCCGGGTCCCGATGCAGCCGGGCCACCTCGTATTCGTCCTTGTAGGCCATGAGCTTGAAGAGCGAGAAGGCCACGGCCTCGGCGACCTCCGTGCTCCCGGGCACGGCTGCTTCCTCGGCCGCGCGCACCCGCTCGACGCGCGCGGCATACCTGCGGGCATAGGCGCGGTCCTGATAGCCGACGAGCATCGGAACCCGCGAGGCGACCAGCCGCGCGAGCTCGCCTGCCGCGGGGGCGGCGACGAGCCCGACGATCGCCGCCTCCTGCGGCCCCAGTGCCGCGAGCGCCGCAGGCCCGCGAGGTCCCGGACCGTCCGGCTCTGCAG
>WBZT01000277.1_pt1 | contig 43493 bp, 38 predicted proteins | sample 5204241 | NCBI WGS metagenome assembly WBZT01 (sample SAMN12344358, study PRJNA552823) | activated sludge metagenome | biome: Activated sludge suspended growth; feature: Nitrification reactor; material: Wastewater; isolation source: activated sludge from nitrification reactor of wastewater... | reverse complement strand
GCGGCCCATCGCCCTCCGGGCTCCTGCCGTCTGGCCCGCCCAGCCGGCGTACCCCCCCTCCCTAGCCGCTAACAGGGGACATCTCTATTTTGGAGAGAAGGGGACATTTCTACTTTGGGTTGACAGCCGGGCTCAGGGGCCGGCTAGGCGCTCCATCGGCGGGACGGGATTGGACTCTGGAGGAGGTACGTTCCTGGCGCGATTGCCGGCCGGCGCGGGACATTGCCTGCCGGAATTAGATACCTGCTGGACACCCATATCCTGCCCAAGCCCATCGCCGGCCGGCGGCATGCCGGAGTGCTAACGTAGATCTAGGCAACGCCGGAACGCGGGACATCCAAACGGGATTGCCGCCCACCACGGTATTCAGCACGAATGGGCAGCCAGTCAGCGACGACTAACCGGCTCCAGGCGGTAAGGCACCGCGAGGATGACATCGGCATCGACCAGGATGACCCGTTCACGCCCGACCAGGTTTAGGGCATGGGGTTGATATTAATCCGATAGAAATGGTCGTCTGATCCAGGAACCGGATGGGTGCCTCCAGGAGGCACGTGATATCGTAATGCCACAGCAGATGCCATTGACCAGTAGGGTCCATGCCCGTCATTAGCGCGTGCGAGGCCCTGGCCAGTCTTTATCTCCTGGATAGACAAGGCCGCTGCCCCGCATAAACCTTTGGACAATGACCTGAAGGAGCGAACTAATGACCGGAATCGAACTGACCCAAGTCCTGCGTACCGCCCTCACCAACGGCAACGCCGTGATCCGTATCCGCGCCGAGTTGGAGCCTGCGGCGGGAGACAAGATCTTTCCCCCAACTTACACCGGCGGTCAGCACAACCTTACCCCACCCAGGGCCGACGGTTCTTCTGAATGGTGCAGTCTGGACAGTCCCGCCTCCTTCGCCAACCGGGTCGAAGCCAAACTCTACGCCGCCTACCCTGAGTTGGCGCCACTGCGCGTCACCGTCGGGAGCCGGACACTCTCCACCCTGCAAATGCCCCATCGGGTGTTCGATGCCACGCTCCGCGAAAGCACCCTGGACAGCGTGCCCTGGCTGGACACCTCCATCGCCAAATCCGTACAGGCGGCGACACCTGAAACAGCCTACGCCCTGCTGCACTGGGACCCCGCCCTGCTGCTTTTTGGCGGCTGGGACTCTACCAAACTGGGCCGGCGCGCCAAGGCTACCCGGGAGGCCAAGTATCCCGCTGCCCTGTCCTGTGAGATCACCGCCCGCGACGTCCTGCCCCTGAGCCGGGCTGGGAGCCGCATCGACCCCCTGGGCATCGAGGGCACCGATGCCGCGCTGGTTGAGTATGAGGACGGGCGTCTGGAACCCTATGACGCCACCCTTCACGCCGACCTGCCCATCCGCGGCGACCGGGACAATGACATTTATCCGCGTCGCGTCAAACCTTCACAGGTCAATCTGGGCAACGTCACCCCCAGCCTCATCAGCAAGGGCGTACTGGTGCGCGGTCCGATCAGCCTGGCCGGTGTGCTCGATCTGCGCCGCCTGGGACGCTACCATTTCACCCCCGCCCCCGACCTTGATGCCCGCCTGCTGCTCGCCCTGATGGGGCTTTTCGGCGTGGATGCCGTTCTACGCCGGGGCCTCGACCTGCGTCGCGACTGCGAACTGGTGGCGACCAAGGCGACGATCTCCCTGGTCAGTTACGGTGGTGAGGAGGAAGCCCTGGACCTGTCCGCCAGCGATGTTGCACTCCGGACCCAAATCGACGCCCTGAGTCCGCACCTCGCCCCAGCTACCGTCCTTGCAGGCAACGCCGCCCTGACCAGCCTGATGGCCTAGATGATCGTCATCCAAGCAGAGTTTCTGCGCGGGTGTTACGTCGCCGCCGAACCGACCGCCCCCGAATCCCCGGAGTGGCCTCCCGCACCTGCCCGGCTCTTCGCCGCCCTGGTGGCCAGCGCCTATGCCCTGGGCCTGGACCCAAGCCCGCTATTGGCCCTGGAGTCAGCCCCCGAGGTGCGCTTCGGTCGTGCTCTCCTGGCACCGGGCGTCATCAACTACACCCCCGCCGCCTTTATCACCGCCAAGGGCGGACGCCCCAACCGGGCTATTTATCGCCCGCAGATGGTAGGCATCGATGCCCCGGTGTATTTCACCTGGGACGTACCGCTCGATCCTGGCTGGCTTAATCGTGTCCTGGACGGCGTCCCCTACCTGGGCCGCGCCGAGTCCCCGGTGCGCCTATCCCTGGCACCGGACCTGCCCGCCATGCCCTACCATCTGGCCCCGGACACCCAGGGCGAAATCCTCCTGCGCGTGCCGGTGGCCGGCTGGCTCGCCCAACTCCAGGCGCATTTCGCCAGCGGCGCCCGGCTGGTAGCACCCTATTTTGGTTACGCCGATCCCCGCGACCAGGTGCCCGCCTCGCCCTGGGGCGAACTTCTGGTGCTGCGCCCCGACGGCGGCAACCTCCGCGCCGCCGCCCAGTTGGGCGATGGCTTGCGCCGCGCCGTAATGAGCCATGCCCCTGACCAAATGAGCCCCTTGCTCCACGGCCATGAAAAGGCTCCCCACGCCGCCTGGCTCACCCTGCCGGATATCGGCCACGCCCACGCCGCCGGACGGGTGCTGGGCCTCGCCATGCTGCTGCCCCGGGGAACCAGCCGCCCCGAACGGGACGAGGCGGTCCTGGCCCTTTCCCAGGTAAGGGAACTCTGCCTGGAGGACGGGCAACGACTCGGGCTGCGCCCCCAACCCACCCATCAGCCGCCCCCACATGGCATCGAGCGCCGGACCTGGGCCCGCGCCAGCCGCGACTGGACCACCGCCACACCCATCGTCCTGGAACGTCATCCCCGTCGGAACCAGTCAGTGGCAGACCTCATCGCCGACACCTGTGAACGCTGGGGCTACCCCCGTCCGGCCAGCACAGTCCCCTGCGCGGCGTCCCCATGGCCAAGTCCTTCCGACCCCGACGCCCCGGGTGCTGGACCCACGCCGTCCTCCACTGGGACCGGCCGGTGCGCGGACCCATGCTGCTTGGGCGCGAACAACACTTCGGCCTGGGCCTGTTGCGCCCCCTGCAGGGAGAAGGTTGATGGACTTCGTCCACGGGTACCAGGAGCGCCACGGCTATCCGCCCTTCCCCTGGCAGGAAGCCCTGGCCCGCCGTTTCGCCACGGGTGACTGGCCCGATGCCCTGACCCCTCCCACTAGCGCTGGCAAGACGGCCGTCATTGATGTCTGGCTCTGGGCACGCCTCGCGGGGCACCCGGTTCCCCGGCGCCTGAGCTACATCATCGACCGGCGCCTCGTCGTGGACGGTATCCAGGACTATGCCCAGAGCCTGGCCGACTCCCTGCCGGCCGCGGACCGCCCCGCCACCGTCCTGATGCGCGGCGGCATCACCATCGATAACGATTGGGTGCGCGACCCCGAGCGCCCGACCCTGATCATCAGCACCCTGGACCAGGCGGGCAGCCGCCTGCTGTTCTCGGGCTACGGCGTGTCGCCCAACGCCGCGCCCATCCATGCCGCCCTGCTCGGCACCGACACCCTCTGGGTACTTGACGAGGTCCACCTGGCGCAACCCCTGCTCCAGACCCTGGGCGCGGTTCAGAAACTGGGCGCCAGTCTGCGGGTCCTGCCCATGTCGGCGACTTGGGACAGCCCCAACACCCTCGGCCTCACCGCCGCCGACCTGGCCAACCCGGTGCTGGCCAAGCGCCTGGGTAATCCGAAACCCGCCACTCTGGTGAAAATCCCCGGCACCGCCGACCTGCCCCAGGAACTCGCCGAGCAGGCGCGGACCCGGCGTCAGGCCGGGGGCGAGGTCATCGCGGTGGTCTGCAACCGGGTAGCGACGGCCCGCGCCGTCTTCGAGCAACTGCGGCGAGAGGGCGATGCCGTACTGCTCACCGGGCGCATCCGACCCGCCGACAAGGCGGCCCTCCTGGCGACCTACCTGCCGCGCATGGCGGTCGGCTCACGCGGTAACCGGACACCCTTGTACGTCGTCGCCACCCAGACCATCGAGGTCGGCGCCGACCTGGATTTCGATGCCCTGGTGACCGAATGCGCCCCCCTTTCCGCCCTGCGGCAACGGGCGGGAAGGCTCAACCGCCTCGGCGACTTGCCTACGGCACCCCTGGTCATCGTCTACCAGCCCCTCAAGGAGGATAGGGTTTACGGCAAGGCCGCCGCCGAGACCTGGACCTGGCTGACCGCCGTCGCCCAGGCACCGGCACGCGGCAAACCCAAGACGGTGGATTTCGGCATCAGGGCACTGGGCGACCTGCTATCCGCCAAGCCGCCACCCCGGGAGGAATCCCCCTCGGCCCCCCTGCTGCTGCGCTCCCATCTGGAGTTGCTGGCCAGCAACACGCCCCACGGGATGGAAATCGCCCCCTGGCTGCATGGCTGGCAGCACAATGCCGCCGATGTCTATCTCTGCTGGCGCGCCGACTGGGGCCCCGAGAGTCTCGCCGCCGCCCCGCCCCGGCAACAGGAACTGCTTGCCGTCCCCCTTTGGGCGGTCCAGCGCTGGAGCGCGGACATCGCCGATGTCGAAGGCGCCGGCGCGGAAGAAACGGGCAGCCGGGCCCTGAACTGCCTGCGCTGGGATGGCGAGTCAGCGGAACGAATGACCCTCGCCGACGCCCGTCTGGGCGATACCCTGGTCCTGCCCTGCGCGGCGGGCGGCTGCGATGCCTATGGCTGGGCACCGGACACCCTCTCACCCGTGTCGGATGTGGGCGACGATCAGCGCCGCCTCCGGCTCCATCCCGCCCTTCATCCTGACTTCGCCACCGCCATTGCCGCCTTGCTGGCCGACGAGAACACCCGTGCCACCGACTGGCGGCGGCTCGCCACTCAGGCCGGCATGTCGTTACCGGGGGCGGTCCAGGCGATACCCGGGGGCTGCGTGGTTACCGGGCGTGGGCACTGGGATAGTGCCACCGCCTTGGTGCCCGTCAGCCTCTCGGAACATAGCAAGGCAGTCGGCGCCGAGGCGCGGCGCCTGGCCGAGGCCTTAGGTATCACCGACCCCGGGCTAATCGCAGCGGTCACCGATGCCGGGCGCCTGCACGACATCGGCAAGGCGGACCGGCGCTGGCAAGCCATGGTCGGTGGAACCCCGGGCCTGGCGCCGCTGGCCAAGGGACCCGGTGGCGGGAGCAATCCCTGGCGGGTATTGCCCCAAGGCTGGCGCCACGAGATGGCCTCGGTCGCCCGCCTGGCGAACACCCCGGCGCTGACACGCTATCTGGTCGGCACCCATCATGGCCAGGGCCGCCCCCACTTTCCCGCCGCGCCCGAGATCGAGTTATGGCAAGGCCTGGGCGACTGGGCCGGGCTAAGGGCCCAACTCATCGCCGACAACGGCTATTGGGGCCTGGCCCTGTTGGAAACCCTGGTACGCCTGGCGGACTGGCGGGTCAGCGCCGCCGAACAAGCGGGAGGGCCAGCGTCATGATTCTGACGGGACTGCGCGCCGAGAACCCGGTAGCGATGATGGCCGCCTACGGAGCCCTACGTCTGCTGCCCGGGGCCCAGCTACGGTGGGCCGAGACCCACCCCGAGCTGGACTGGGAGGGCGACATCCTGGCCGCGCTGGCGGCGCAGTTGCCCCAGCGCCTGGCGGCCCCCGAACTGACGGCGCTCGACGACCCCAGGGACAAGAACATCGGCGGGGAGGCCGGCTTCCGGGCCTTGGCCGCGACTATCCCCCATGGCTGGCTCACTGCCTACGCGGCGGAGGGGATTGACGGCATTGTCGGCACCGACCTGCTGCTTCTAGGCGGTCGGCACAAGTTTGTGGAGGCGGCGCGGGTGATCATGGGTGCCCTGGCCAAGTGTCAGGTTGCCGACAAGCTCGGCGAGGCCCTGCTAGGACCCTGGCGCTATGAAGACGCGGCGCAAGCCTGGGGCTGGGACGCCACGGCGCGACTGGAACCGGCTTCGCTCCCCCTGGAGGTCACGGCGGCGCATAAGCCCGGCGTGCTGGGTGCCTACTGGCTGGCCTGGGAGTCGCTGCCCTTATGGCAGATTATCAATGGTCACACGGTGGGCTGGACGCGGGACAAGGGCGAGGGCTGGCACTGGCATTACCCCACCTGCCGCGAATGGCTCAGTTGGGATGGACTCACGGCGCTGGTCTGGGGCCTGCCGCGACTGCCAGTGCGTGAGCAGCAGGCCCTGGGGGTGCGGGTGTGGCTGGCGCCGGTGCTGGCCACCAGCCAGTACGGCAAGGAACTGGGATTAGCGCGAACCCAGTGCGTCAGAAAAATCGCGGCGGGTTCGCGCAACAAGCAAGTCTATGGAAATTGAGATTTTTTGCCATGACCACATCGGAACCAAGAGGTTTGGCTGCGGAAACGTTGCAGGTACGCGCAATATCCAGGGAAAATCGCCGCAAAACCAGACCCTGCGCAGGCGGGGTCTCATCGCCCCGTCCAGGGGCGCGACATTGAAGGCTTGGAGGGAGCAGCCAACTTACCAGGATCAGGAGGTCTCATCGCCCCGTCCAGGGGCGCGACATTGAAGGACAAATTGCCCGTGCTCGGTGTTGGGCCAGGACCAGGTCTCATCGCCCCGTCCAGGGGCGCGACATTGAAGGGATGAATTCCGGGCCGAAGCCTGAAAGATCGTGAGTCTCATCGCCCCGTCCAGGGGCGCGACATTGAAGGTTGCTGTAAAGGGTGCCCAGTGACCCGTCAGATTAGATTGGCTCATCGCCACCGGCACTGCCCTCCTCCTCGACGGTCCAGGTGCGTCTGAGAGCCGGCATCCCAACGCCTAAGATGACCCCCAACCCAGCCAGGAATCCCAATCCAAATGCACGCCGCATCCATCGCGCAGGCCAAGGACCATCCCACCCGTCTGGTCCGCCAGGCGGAATAGGGGGAGCCGGTGCGGATTACCCGTCGGGGCAAGCCCGTGGCGGTGCTGGTGACCGCCGCCGAGTACCAGCGGTGGCACGCGGGCCAGGAGCAGCGGGATTTCTGGGACCTGATCACCAAGATGCGGGCCGCCCCGAGCTTCGCGCCCGTCGATTGGCCCCTGGAGGAGGTGAATGCCTGGCGTGATCGCCGGCCGGCACGGGACTTTACCTGGGCGGAATGAGATACCTGCTGGAAACCCACGAGGCCATGATATGAGCATCGACTGCGAGGCATTGGGGCGGATGGATTTCTCGGACGTGGCGGATGGCAACCTGCCGCAGGTGCATCCGGGGGAGATCCTGCGGGAGGAGTTTCTGCGTCCGCTGGGCCTGACCCAATACCGCTTGGCCAAGGACATTGGCGTGTCGTCGCGGCGCATCAGCGAGATCCTGGCCGGGAAACGGGCAGTGACGGCGGATACTGGCCTGCGGCTGTCCCAGTATTTCGGCCTCAACGATGGCTTCTGGGTCGGGTTGCAAACGGACCATGACCTGGCGCTGGCGCGCCAGCGGCTGAGGGTGGAATTGGCCCGCATCAAGTAGCGGATTACCAGGAGCGACGGGCGGCCTGATGCCATGCGCCTGAGGAAGCGACTCTGGGGGTTGAAGCACCTTGCAAAGGATATTCATACCCACGCCGACTTAGGACATCATTAGCAGACTGGTTAGTCCGCAGCCAGCACTTGCATCACGGGCCACAAAAACCCCTTAGCCATCTCACCGCCAAGTCGGTTCAATTGCAAGGGGCCCTGTTACTCACCAGCCTAGAGCCGACCGGGACGCCCAGCACCCCCGCTTAGCCCCCCCCTCCATCCCTCAACCCTCACCCCACCCCCAAAAGCCCCCGTAAAAATCCCTCCGCCCCCGCCAGATTGGCCACCGCCCCCGCGCTCAAGGGCGCGCCGAGGGCGAAGTGATAGCCCCGGATACGCAGCAGGTAACAGGGCGGCGGCGTTCCGGCGCCGATCTGTGTATACACCCACAGCAGGGCCCCGGGGCTCATGGCATGGGTGGTATAGCTGGCCGCCCGGTCGGCAACGATGGGCTCCAGGCGGTAGGGCACCGGCAGGCTGGCGTCGGCATCGACCAGGATCACCCGTTCCCGGCCGATCAGGTCCAGGGCGTGCTCGGGCTGGGGCTGGTAGTCGGTGAGGAGGTCCCAGGGCGGTGGGCCGGCCCGCCGTGACGGAAAGTCCGCGAGGCGGGCAATGAGGGCGGGTCCCAGGGCGTCATCGCCCCGGGCGGAATTGCCGTAACCGAAGATAAGGATCGGTGCCATGAGCGCCAAACCGGCGCGTGGCGCGGGCGCTACGCCCCCACCCAGGCCCGTTCGATGGCGCCGTTGGGGGCCCGGTACAGGCGCGCCACCACCTGCCCGCTGGCGTCCACCAACTCCAGTTCCAGGGGCATCCGGCCGACGGCATGGGTGGCGCAGGACAGGCAGGGGTCGTAGGCGCGCAGGGCCACCTCGATGTGGTTGAGCAGGGGCTCGGTGAGTTCCTGACCGTCCAGGTAGTGGGCGGCCACCTGGCGAATGACGGCGTTCATGACCTGGTTGTTGTGGGTGGTGGGGACGATGAGGTTAGCCTGGGTGACCAGGCCGTCGGCGTCGGTCTCATAGTGGTGGATGAGGGTGCCACGCGGGGCCTCGACCACGCCCATACCGGCGAGGCGGCGCTCGCCATGCCGCACCAGGTCGTCACCCAGCAGGTCCGGGTCCCCGAGCAATTCCCGGATGGCCTCGGCGCACGAGAGCAGCTCGATGAGCCGCGCCCAGTGAGTGGCCAGGGCCGCCTGCTGGGGCCGTCCCTCCCCCGCCGCGCGAAAGTCCTCGCGTTCCTGTTCCGCCCGGGGGGTCGCAAAGCGGTCGCAGTTATTGACCCGCGCCAAGGGGCCAACCCGGTACCAGCCCTGAGCCGGCCCCAGGGCGGCAAGGAAGGGGAACTTGGTGTAGCTCCAGGGCTTGACCTCTTCGTGCAGCAGCTGTTGGTAATGATGGCCGTCCTGGTGGTCGAAGAGGGTGCGGCCATCGGGGTTGCGGGCGCGCAGGCCGCCTGCGTAGAGTTCAAAGGCCCCGTCGGGGCCGACGAGGCTCAGGGTGTGGGCGTCGACGGCACCGAAGCGGTAGTGGTAGTCGGCGTTCCCCATGAAGAGGTGCTTCATGAGCTGCACCGCTGACGCGGCCCAGGCGATCATCTGTTCGCTATCGGCGAGCAGATAGTCGCGCTCCGCACGGTTGAGGGCCTTGTTGACGCCGCCGGGGATGGCGCCGGAGCCGTGGATGCGCTTGCCGGCGGTGACGCGGATGACCTCCTGGCCATACTTGCGCAGCAGCACCCCCTGCCTGGCGAGTTCGGGATAGTCCTGGATGAGGCCGATGAAGTTGCGGTGGGTGACAGGGTCATCAAAGCCAAAGAGCAGGTCTGGGGAGGACAGGTGGAAGAAATGCAGGGCATGGGACTGGAGGGTCTGGCCCAGGTGCATGAGGCGCCGGACCTTGTCCGCCGTAGGTGTGAGCTGATCAACGCCGACCAATTGATCGGTGGCCTTGGCGGCCGCCAGGTGATGGCTCACCGGGCAGATGCCGCACAGGCGTTGCACCAGCACCGGCAGTTCCCAGTAAGGCCGCCCCTGGATGAACTTTTCGAAGCCCCGGAATTCGACGATGTGCAGGCGCACCTGGTGGATGCGCCGGTCGGCGTCCTGCAGCAGGGTGACCTTGCCGTGACCTTCGACCCGGGTCAGGGGGTCGATGGCGATGCGCTGGAGGCCGGCGGGCTGGGCCGCCGTCTCCAGGCGGGTAATTTCCGGGTGGCGGTGCATAGGGGTGTCCAGGGTGGCGCGGGCCGATCAGTCGTAGTGCAATTGGGTGGAGGGCAGGTGGAGAGGCTGACCCGCCAGCAGGGCGGTGAGGAAGGTCCAGATGGCGTCGCCGGAGGGTGGACAGCCCGGTAGAAAATAATCGATCTTCACCACCTCGTGGAGGGGGTGGACCTGGTTCAGGAGCAGGGGGATCTCAGGGTCATTGGGTACGCCGGGATTATGGATACCGATGCCGCTGACGTAAGACTCCGCCAGGCAATCCGCCAGGGCGAAGGCATTACGCATGGCGGGAACACCGCCAGTGATGGCGCAGGCACCCACCGCCACCAGGATCTGGCAGTGACGGCGGAACTCCCGCAACACCGCGACATTCTCGGCATTGGCAACGCCGCCCTCGATCAGCCCCAGGTCGCAAGTCCCGAGCTGTTTGATGTCGGTGAGGGGGCAGCGCTCGAAGGCCACCCGCTCGACCAACTCCAGAATACGCTCGTCGATGTCGAGCAAGGACATGTGACAGCCGAAGCACCCCGCCAGGGAGGTGGTGGCGACCTTGACCCTGGCGCTCATGGGGAGATCCTGTCGGCCTCGGCCGTTGCAGCGCCGAGGGTATCGATGGCGAGGCGGTCATAAGGGCGCTGGCCGATGGGGATGGCGAAACCGCCGCGCTTAGGCAGGATGGCGCCGACCGGGCAGATGTGGGCGGCCCGGTCCGCAGCGCTGAAGCGGCTGTCGCCGAGCCGGCCGCTGGGCGATGCGATGATCAGCTTGCTGGCGATACCCCGGCCGCTGATGGCGAAGACATCCTTGCCGTCCAGGTCGCGACTGGCGCGGACGCACAGTTCACAGAGGATGCAGCGATTGAAATCGATGACGAAGTCCGGATGGGAGGCATCCAGGTCCCGACGGGGGAAGAAGTGGGTGAAGTGCGGGGCCAGCAGGCCGGTGTAGTAGGCCAGGGCCTGGAGCTGGCAGGCGCCGGTCTGCTGGCAGGCGGGGCAGAGGTGATTGCCCTCGACGAAGAGCATCTGCAGGAGAGTGCGGCGCATGGCCTGGATGTCGGGGGTGGCGGAGGCGACCTCCAGGCCTGCCGCCGCCGGGGTGGTGCAGGAGGACACCAGGCGCCCGCCAACCTGCACCAGGCACAGCCGGCAGCTGCCGTGGGGGGCGAGTTCCGGGTGGTGGCAGAGATGGGGGATATAGACTCCTGCCGCCAGGGCGGCGTCCAGGATGGTCTGGCCGGGGGCGAAGGGGATCGGCTGGCCGTCGAGCCGGAAGGGCTGGCAGGGCTTCATACCGCCTCCAGGTGGGCGCCGGCATCGGTGCGCCCACTGAGCGCCCGCGCCTCCGCCAGGGCGCCATCCAGATCGAAGGCCGGGGTGTAGTCCCGGCCGCTCAGGCGGCGCTGAAAGGTGTCCGGAAACTTGTCCAGGCTGTCCAAGACGTGATTGGCGGCCGTGGCGCCCAGGCCGCAAGCGCTGGTCTGGCGCATCAGGACGCCCAGATGGCGCATCTCCGCCAGGTCGTAGGCGGAGGCCTTGCCGGCCGCCACCTTCTCTACCAGGGCCTCCAGCAGGCGGCAACCGACCCGGCAAGGGGTGCAGAAGCCGCAACTCTCGTGGGCGAAGAAGCGGGCGAAGTTACGGGTCATATCCAGCAAGTCGCGCCCCGGGCCCAGGACCATGAAGGCACCGGCGGTGGGCAGATCCTCGAAGGACAGGGCACGGTGAAACTCGGACGGCGCCAGGGTCACCCCCGCCGCGCCGGACACCTGGACGGCCTGGGCGCCGCTGCCGCCACAGTCCGCCAGGATCTGGCTCACCGGGGTACCGAAGTTGTATTCATAGATCCCTGGCCGGGCCACGTCACCGCTGACGCTTAACATCTTGCTGCCGGTGGACTCTGGGGTGCCAGCGCCCCGGAACCAGTGCCCACCCCATTCGATGATGCAGGCGGCGGCCAGAAAGGTCTCGACATTGTTGACTACCGTGGGGCGACCCTGGATGCCGCTGACGACGGGATAGGGTGGCCGCTTCCGGACGACGCCGCGCCGGCCCTCCAGGGATTCGATGAGGGCCGACTCTTCGCCGCAGACATAGGCTCCGGCGCCCAGATGAATTTCGATGTCGAAGTCGAAACCTGGCTGGCCCGCAATGTCCCGCCCCAGCAGGCCCTGTTCTCGCCGGCACGCCAGCACCGACTCCAGACGGGGTAACAGATAACGGTATTCACCCCGGAGATAAAGGTAGCCCTGGCGCGCGCCGACGATGCCGGCGCCTAGCGTCATGCCTTTGAAAATCAGGTCCGCGTAGCGATTGAGGAGTACCCGGTCCTTGAAGGTTCCCGGCTCGCCTTCGTCCGCGTTGCAGACCAGGTACCGCTCATCGCTGGCAGTGTCCCGGCAGATGCGCCACTTGCTGGCCGTGCTGAAGCCAGCCCCACCCCGGCCACGCAACCGGGAGGCCTCCAGTTCACCCAGCGCCCCTGCCGAGCCCAACTCCAGAAAGCGCTGCAAGCCAACGTCCATCTTTTCCGCGCGGTCCAGCAGGTCGCCGACGCGGTGGATATTGTCCTGGACCACGAAGAATCTGGGCGGCCAGTGCGCTAGGGGCACCCCCGCCTGCACCAGTTCCGCGATGCGATCGATGCGCTGCGGGGTCAGGGCCGTCACCGCGAACCCGTTGACCAGCATGGCGGGCCCTTGATCACACATGCCGGTGCAGGAGGTCAAATCGATGGTGACCCGCCCATCCGCGCGGGGCTCCCCAAGATTGACCCCCAGCCGCTCGCAGAGCCGGGCGCACAACCCCTCACTACCTAAGATACGATCGGTGATGTTGTCACTGAAGAGGATGTCGAAATCGCCACGAGGCTGGGTGTGCAGGAAGGCATAAAATTCAATGGCGGCCAGGATGCGGGAGCGGCTCACCCCCATCGCCGTCGACAGGGCATCGACGGCAGCCGGGGGCACATGTGTGAAGGCCTGCTGAATCGCAATCAGGTGCTGGAGGAGGAGTTCGGATCCATGGCCGCGGCTCGCCAGCAAACGGGTGACCATCGTGGTGACGGGCTCATGGGAGGAGTTTGACATGCCAACCCCTGGCGACAATGGAGAAAGAAGCCGATTCCATCTGGACCGAAGTCTGGATAAATCCACTATCAATCGCAAACAACAGGGGATCGGGTAGAGGCTAGCCCATACCCCATCAGCCTGACATCATGCCCCTAATACTAGCCTCAAAGTGAACTCTCGCAACCCCCACCTCGGCACCCACCGCCTCGACCTGGGGCCCTAGACCAGCGGCAGGCGCGGTTCATCGGCAAGCGGGATCGGGTTGGACCCGGATGCAATGTACCTCGCGGGTCCTACCCCAGCGGACCGCCGGGGGATAGGCCCGGGCGCATGCGGGCAGGGCATCGGGACACCGGGGGTGGAAATGACAACCTGGCGGTGGATCGGCGGGGGATGGCAGATCCCCTTCGAGGCGAATGACCGGCCGGCTGGGGTCCGGAGCGAGTCGGGGCACCGCCGATAGGAGGGCGCGGGTGTAGGGATGCCTGGGGTCGTCAAGGACCTCTTGGACCAGCCCGCGCTCGACAATGCGCCCCAGGTACATGACCGCAACCTCATGGGCCAGATAGGACACGACCGAGATGTTGTGGGTGATAAAAAGGTAGGCGAGGCCCTTGCGCTCCTGAAGATCCTTGAGCAAATTCAGGATTTGGGCCTGGACGGATACATCCAGGGCACTGGTGGGCTCATCGCAGACGATGAGCCGGGGGGCGACGGCCAGGGACCGGGCGATGCAGATGCGCTGGCGCTGACCCCCGGAAAACTCGTGGGGATAGCGTTCAGCGGCATCGGCGGCAAGGCCAACCTCGTCGAGCAAGGCGGCCACGCGGAAGCCGCGTTCAGCGCGGCCCCGGGCCAAGCCCAGGGCCTGCAAGCCTTCACCAATGATATCCCCCACAAGCAGGCGGGGGTTCATGGAGGCGAAAGGATCCTGAAATATGATCTGGAGATCCTTTCGGTACGGGCGCATGGCACTATGGCCGAGCCCGGCCAGATCACGGCCCTGGAAGTGAATGGCGCCAGCCGTGGGGCGGATGAGCTGAAGCAGCCCCTTGCCCGCCGTGGTCTTACCACAACCGGATTCACCGACCAGTGCCAGGGTACGCCCGACCTTGAGTTCCAGATCGATACCATCGACCGCCCTTACCTGCCCTACCCGGCGGCGAAAGAGGCCTTTATGGATGGGAAAATGGACCTGGAGTCCGGAAACGGCGAGGATCGTCTCACCATGGCCAGGAGGGGCCGAAACCCCAGCGGGTACCCCTTTAGGCTCGGCCAGTGGTAGCGACCGCGCAGATACCCCCTCCCCCCACTGGTCAGGGGCCCAGAGATGGCAACGAACCCCATGACCCGGCCGGAGCTCAACCCATTCCGGCGCCAGGTCTCGGCAGACGGCCATGACCCGGTCGCAACGATCCGCGAAACGGCAGCCCTGGAAGACCTGGTTCAGGGGCGGCACCCGACCGGGGATGACCGCCAGCCGGCCCTGGCGCTTTTCCGGCGCGGGCAGGCTATCTCTGAGCTTGCGGCTGTAGGGGTGGGCGGCATGGGCAAAGAAATCAGCGCTGGCAGCCGTTTCGACGATCTGGCCGGCATACATAACCGCGAGTCGGTCCGCGGTCTCGGCCACCACGCCCAAATCGTGGGTGATGAGGAGGACCGCCAGCCCGGTTTCGGCCTGCAACCGCTTGAGCAGGCGCAGGACTTGGGCCTGGATGGTGACATCCAGGGCCGTGGTAGGTTCGTCGGCAATCAACAACTCTGGATCACCGGCCAGGGCCATGGCAATCATGACACGCTGCTTCATGCCGCCAGAGAGTTGATGGGGATATTCCCCGATGCGCCGCTTCGGGTCCGGGATGCCGACGGCATCCAGCAGTTCCAGAACCCGGGTAGAAACCTCCCGGTGGTTACGTTCGGAGTGAGCCGACACCGCCTCGGCGATCTGGTGACCGACCGTCAGAACCGGGTTGAGGGAGGTCTGGGGCTCTTGGAAGATCATGCCCATGCGCCCGCCCCGCACCCGGCGCATGGCGCTCTCCGGCAACTCCAACAGCGGGGTGTCGTCGAGCCAGACGCGGCCAGCGGCAATGTGGCCAGAAGGTGGCAGCAAGCGCATCAGGGACAGGGCCGTCATGGACTTGCCACAACCAGACTCCCCCAGCAAGGCAAAGGTCTCGCCGCGGCTGATCGCCAGATGCAGATCATCCACGACCCTGAGCGGGGGATTGCTGGGGCCGAGATGAGTCTGCAGGCCCTCGATGCGTAACAAGGGGCGGGGAGATGGAGTCGTGGCAGTGCTCGGCATGGGTCGGGTACGAGGAATCTGATCAGTATGACAGCATTCAATGACGGATGAACCCTTGCCATCGGCGGACCAGCGGGCCTTTGGGACCCCCTAGGAACCCGCACTAAGCAGGTGATTTCAAGAAGCTATCAAGAGCGGTCATTCTGGACAAAGGGGCGACACCCACACGCAAAATCCTCCCCCGACAGCCTGATCTCGGCGATATAATCCACGCCAACTTTCACTCCGCGCTTCGACGGCGCGATTTCACGGCAAACCTCAGCCAGGAGTCAGCAATTGGATATCACCCATAGCCAACAAGGCGCCATCAGGATCATTGAACTCAAGGGACGTATGGACGCCGTCACGGCACCCCTGTTCGATAAGGCCTTCGCCGAGGTCGCCACCCCGGACGCCTCAGATTTCATTATTCAGCTCAGTGGTCTGGAATATATCAGCAGCGCCGGCTTGCGCAGCATTCTCATGGTCGCCAAGCAGGTCAAGGCCCGGTCAGGCCGCCTGATCCTCACCGGCCTCACCGACGAGGTGCGAGAGGTTTTCCATCTCTCCGGCTTCCATACCATCCTGCGCATCTGCGACGCCAAGGAGGATGCTCTCGCCGAATTGGCCTGATGCCCGGTCCCTCGGCGCCGGGTCGGCCCCCGCCAACACCCATCCCGGTGCCGCCCCTCTCCAGCCTTACGCCCGTCCCCTTATGCCCATGACCCGCTTTCGCCAAGGCTTTGTCAACTGCCAGGGCCAGACCCAGGTCTTACGGATGGCTTATACCGACTGGGGCGATATCGACAACCCCAGGCTGCTGCTCTGTGTCCATGGCCTGACGCGTTGTGGACGTGACTTCGACACCCTGGCCCAGGCGCTTGCCGACGACTACCGGGTCATCTGCCCGGACGTCATAGGCAGAGGCCTCAGCGACTGGCTCGACGACCCGGCTGGCTATGGCATCCCCACCTATAGCCAGCACCTGCTGGAGTTGCTGACACAGCTTGGCCTTCCCCAGGTTGACTGGCTAGGCACCTCCATGGGGGGGCTGATTGGCATGGCCATCGCCGCCCAGCCCCATAATCCCATCCGGCGGCTCATTCTCAATGACGTGGGTCCCGAGATCTCGAGCAGTTCCCTGGCGCGCATCGCCGATTATGTCGGCCGCGATATCAGCTGGGGTAGCCTGGAAGAGGCGGAGGCCCATCAACGCCAAGTCTTCGCACCCCTGGGCAATCTGAGCCCGGCTCAGTGGCACCAGTTCCTGCGGCCCTGCCTGGTCCAGGACGCCCAGGGGCAATGGCGGACACACTATGACCCGCGCATCGCCCTGTCCCTGCGCGCCATCGACCCCAGCCAGAACGCCAACCTCTGGCCCCTCTACGAGGCCATCACCTGCCCCACCCTAGCCATCCATGGCGCCAATTCCGATTTACTGACGCGTGAGGTCTGGCTGGCGATGGCCACTCGGGGCCCCCGGGCGACCCTAGCCGAGGTCCCCGGCGTCGGCCATGCCCCCCCGTTTCTGGACGAGGAGCAGATCGCCATAGTTCGGGATTACCTGTTGAGCTGAAGCCCCGCTCTGCCGCGTACCCAGGTATGCACGCAATAAACTAGCAAGGCTGGATCAAGCTCCTGCCCAGGGGCCCCACGGGCTTGGGCCAATCCAGTCCCCATCACCCCTTCTTCCCATCATCATTGACCAGCCGGGCGGGTATCCCGAGCACCAGGAAGGCCCCCATAACCAGAGCCAGAATGAGCAGGAGCATACCGGCCTCGGCATTGCGGGTGGCGTCGCGGAGCCAACCAACGGCCACCGGGCTGAGAAAGCCTGCCAGATTGCCCAGCGCATTGATCATGGCGATCCCCGCGGCGGCGGCCGTTCCGCTCAGCAGGGCGGCCGGCAGGCTCCAGAAGGCTGGCAGGGCGCTCATGATCCCCATGGTGGCCAGGCTCAAGGCGGCCAGCGAAAGCCAGGGATTCTCGACCCAAAGCACGCTCAGGCCCAGGCCCAGGGCGCCAGCCAGGGCGGGAATCGTTAAGGCCCATCGCCGTTCTCCCCGGCGATCCGCCGCTTTGCCGACGAAAACCATGACAGGTAGCGCCAGGGCATAGGGGATGGCGCTCAACATACCGATCATGAGCGGGTCCGAGGTCCCGCTATCGCGCACCAGGGTGGGCAGCCAAAAGCCGAGGCCATAGAGGCCAGTCACCAAACAGAAGTAGATGCTGGACAGCCACCAGATGTTGCCGTCGGCAAATAGTTCCCTGAGCGGTGGAGATGGCTTGCGGGCCTCCTCGGCAACGATGGGCGCGGCCAGCAGGGCCCTTTCATCCGGGGTCAGCCACTTGGCATCGGCGATGCGGTCGTCCAGCCAGAACAAAATCACCAGGCCCATAAAGATGGGTGGCAACCCCTCCAGCAGGAAGAGCCACTGCCAAGCAGCCCAGCCGAAATGGCCATCAAAATGATCGAGGATCCAGCCGGACAGGGGTCCGCCTATCAGGCCCGCCAGGGCGATGGCGGTCATGAAGATGGCGTTGATCCGCCCCCGCCGCTCGGCCGGGAACCAGTAGGTCAGGTACAGGATGATGCCAGGAAAGAAACCGGCCTCGGCAACGCCCAGCAAGAAGCGCAGGAGGTAAAACATCTCCGCGGTGGTCACCCACATCATCGCCAGGGAGACCAGTCCCCAGGTCATCATGATGCGCGCGATCCAGCGCCGCGCCCCGACCTTGTGCAGGATAATGTTGCTGGGCACCTCGAAGAGAAAATAACCGATAAAGAAGATGCCCGCGCCCAAACCATAGACGGCCTCGCTGAAGCCCAACTCGGCGCTCATTTGCAACTTAGCGAAGCCGATATTGATGCGGTCCAGATAGGCCAGAATGTAGCAGAGACCCAGGAGGGGCAACAGCCGCCAGGCCACCTTGCGGTAGGCAGCATTGGCGAGGGCGGATGGACTCGAATCAGCGTCGGTTGCCAAGATACGGCTGGTCAAGCTAAATCCCTCCAAAACTACCCCAACACATTATTATGAAGACCAAATCAGCGCGGGACTGTCACCCGTCCCCTTGACGGACCTGGGTCGCCACCCGATGGGCAAGGCCCAGGATACTGGCCCGGTTGCCTTAGGCACCCTAATGCCTGATCATGCCCCCCCATCCTATTCCACCATCCGCCCGAGTGAAATCAGCCTGATCAGGAACCAACCCCTCTGAGGCCTTTTGGCCACCTGAAGATCCTGAAGGATATCAAGGTCGAGAGCGAACAGGGGGAGGTTATTGCCATCATCAAGCCTTTGCGCTCCGGTAGGAGCACCCTCCTGCGCGGCCTGAACCTGCTCGACCAGCCCTCGGGCAGCCCCATTGAGCCATGATCTGGCTTGATCGCAGTACCCCCAGGAAAGCCCAGATTTCCGCCTTTAACCCTCGTTATGGCCATGCCGAGGATCCAGGATTGCCGATGAACAAAACCCCCGAAAACCCGATCGCCTCCCAGGTAAGAAACGCGGACATCATCCGTAGCCAGGTTCGCGAGGACTATTCCCGCGTGGCCCAGGCCAGCGGCTTGAGCGGCGGTTGCGGTTCCGCCCCCACTTGTTGTGGCGATGCTTCTGAGGTGAGCATCAACAGCCTGGTCTCCCTGCGCCTCGGCTACAGCCAGGCGGACCTGAATCGGATGCCAGCCGGTGCGGACATGGGACTGGGTTGCGGCAACCCGGGCGCCATCGCCGCCCTGCGGCCTGGGGAGGTGGTGGCCGACCTGGGCGCGGGCGGTGGCATCGACGCCTTCCTCGCCGCCCGCGAGGTCGGCGCCACGGGCCGCGTCATCGGTATCGATATGACGCCGGACATGGTCAGCAAGGCCCGATACCATGCCGAACGGGGCGGCTTCACTAACGTGGAGTTCCGTCTCGGCGAGATCGAATACCTGCCCTTGGCGGATGCCTCGGTGGATGTCATCCTCTCTAACTGCGTCATTAACCTGTCGCCGGACAAACCCCAGGTCTTTCGCGAGGCCTTCCGCGTCCTCAAGCCCGGTGGCCGGCTGGCCATCTCTGACGTGGTCGCCACCGCCGAACTGCCCCCGGAATGGCGGGATGACCCCAGGCTGCATTCCGGTTGCATGGCCGGCGCGGCGCGGATCGCGGACTTGGAGGCCATGCTAGCCACGGCGGGCTTCACCCGCATCGCCATCCAGCCCAAGGATCAGTCCCGGGAATTCATCCGCGACTGGGCGCCCGGTCGGGGGGTGGAGGACTATCTGGTGGCGGCCACCATCGAGGCCATCAAGCCTTTGGCAGCCGCCTCTACCCAATGCAACTGAGATTTTGGGTTCCCGGGCCAGGGGCGGGCAGGCAGCCAATAGCGAACCTCCTGATTCGACACCCCTGCCGACGGGCCCGGAAGCGCCGCAAAACCATCGACCGGCGAGACCTGGTCCGTTAGAATACCCGCGTCATTGGGGAGTAGCCGCTCTGCATTTGTTAGAGGCTTACGTCAACATACTTGACCGGCAGGTCATGGCGTAAGCAGTTTCCTGGCTTGGCGAGACCTTTGACCATGACGCCTCCTGATTGGCCGAGGAGGCGTCATGGTCATTTGTCTTCAAGTCCGGCCTAGGAAACCTCATGGCACCGCTCCTCTTCTCCTCTCCCGGCATACTCGCCAACCCTGCAATCGGTCACCCGATTCCAGCCCTGGCCGCTAGCCCCAGGCTCCCCACCACCCGCCTCTTCCCTTGCCGGTTGCTGTCCTGGCCACCCCACGGAATATTTGCCGTCTGGCGTCGCCCCTGGGCCCGGGGCTCACCACCGCCAGCGGCATGAGTTTTTTCAAAATTGTTCAATCGGATATCGCGGTATCCCGGCACCGATGAGCAGGGCGGCCTGGCCTGATGCTCGCGCGGCACTGGACTGGTAAGGAGAATGAGGATGCATATCGACAATCTTGCGAACTGGCAGCACGATCACGTCTTTGACGTTAGCAGCGAGGCCGCCGAACGGGGCACGCGTCTGGTGATGTGGATCACCGCCGCCATGATGGTGATCGAGATAACCGCCGGCTGGTGGTACAACTCCATGGCCCTGCTGGCCGACGGCTGGCACATGAGCTCTCATGCGGTGGCCATCGGCCTGTCGGCGATGGCTTACGCCTCGGCGCGGCGCTACGCCCGGGACCCGCGGTTTACCTTCGGCACCTGGAAGATCGAGGTGCTGGGGGGCTTCGCCAGCGCCATCTTCCTCCTGGGCGTGGCCCTCATGATGGTGGTGAGTTCCGTCGAGCGCATCCTGTCGCCCCAGCCGATCCAATACCAGGAAGCCATCGTCATAGCCGGGCTGGGTTTGCTGGTCAATCTCGTGTCCGCGCTCATTCTTGGCAAGGCGCATCACCACAATCACGGGCATCAGCATGACCATCACCAGGATCACGGGCATCACCATCATCACCCCCACGACCAGGAGCAAAATCCCGATCTGAACCTGAAGTCGGCCTATCTGCACGTCATCGCCGACGCGGCCACTTCCATACTGGCCATCGTCGCCCTGATGGGCGGCTGGATTTACGGCTGGATGTGGCTCGACCCGGCCATGGGCATCCTGGGCGCCATCCTGGTGGCGATCTGGGCCAAGGGGCTCATTATCGAGACCAGCAAGGTGCTGCTTGATCGGGAGATGGATCATCCGGTGGTCGATGAGATCCGCGAGGTCGTGGAAACCGGTCCCGAGGCGGGAGAGACACGCATCACCGACCTGCATGTGTGGCGGGTGGGCAAGAATGTCTATGCCTGCGCCCTCACGGTCCTCACCCACGATCTCGCCCTCACCTCGGACGCTATTCGCCAGCGACTGGCGGTCCACGAGGAAATTGTCCACTCGACCATCGAGGTTCAGGTTTGCCCGGACGTCATGCCCCAGCCCGGTGGCGCGAGGACCTAACGGCATCCCCCTTGGAATTGCGCCGACTCTTCCCCCCAGACAGATAGCGAACTGAATGACATGTCCGCCCTAGAGACCCTCACCGCCATATTTTCCACCTTCGGGCTTATCTTCTTGGCTGAGATCGGGGACAAAAGCCAATTGGTCTGCATGACCCTGGCTGCCCGCCATCGCCACCTGCCGGTGCTACTCGGCGCCATCGCCGCCTTCCTCATCCTCAATACCTTGGCGGTCGTCTTTGGTGCCGGTCTGGCGCAGTGGCTACCGGAAAGGCTCCTGGCGGGGGCCGTGGCCCTGCTCTTCGGAGCCTTTGGCATCAAGTCCCTGCTCACCCAGGAGGAAGTAGGGGAGGATGGGGAGGTCGAGGAAAAGCCCGGCCATGGCATCTTCGCCACCACCTTCCTCCTGCTCTTGCTGGCAGAGATGGGCGACAAAACCCAAATCGCCATTGCTGGCCTGGCCAGCACCTGGCCCGCCCTGGCGGTCTGGGTCGGGGCCACCCTGGCCCTGATCATCACCTCGGCCTTGGGGGTTTGGCTGGGCGTCACCCTCCTGAGACGCATCCCCATCCATAGGCTCCACCAGGTTAGCGGAATCTTTTTCCTGGTGCTGGCGGCCTTCGCGGCAACGCGGGTCTTCTGAGGGGAATCTGGGTCAGGTGCCAGCCCGGCTAGCTTCGCGAGCCTTCCTGATCATCCCGGCAGCGATATCGAGCCGACCTTCGTGACCGCGACCGGCATCGCCGATGACCCGATAGCGCTCATCGACAATGATGCTCGGCACTGATTTGACGCGGAAGCGCTCGGCGCTTGCCTGCGCCTGGCGCAATTTGGTTTCTACCGCAGGGCTGTTGAACTGTTTATGAAAGGCCTCCGGGTCCAGCCCTTGTTTAGCCACCCAGTCCATGACCTTCCTTTCGGTGTAGAGGTTTTCCCGTTGTTTGTTAATCGCATCGAAAACCGCCTGATCCAGACGCTCCAGGAGCCCCCCCAGTTCCAGGGCATAATAGAGTCGCGCCAGGGTGGTCCAGGCCGCGCGCCCGAAGGTCACAGGCACGCGCTGAAACTCCACGTCATCGGGTAGTTCCTTGGCCCAGGCCGTGATCAGGGGATTCAGGTCGGCGCAATGCGGGCAGCCGTAGGAAAAGAACTCACTGACCCTGACCCCCTGCCCCTGGGGGTTGGCCTCCGGGGCTGGCAGAGCTTCCCAGTCGCGTCCTTCCACCCAATCCTCCCAAGGCCAGACCCAGGCCCAGGCCCCGGGCACCACGGCCATACCCAAGGCGGCTGCTAAACCAGCATGAAAATCGCGACGGGTCATAACCATAGCGTGCCTCAATGGAAAAAATGGACCTAGCGGGAAGGAAGGTCAGAGAATCGGGTATCTTCACCGCGAGTGCTCGCTGGTGTTGAAAGGCCTCGGGAGGCTTGCCCACTGCCTGGGGAGGTACTCAACCAGGACCACAGGGTGATAAGCAGCACGAGGATAAAACACAGCAGTGCCCACTGGACCAAGGAGAGGCCGAAAACCACCAGGGCCTTATCCTCGCAGAACCCCGTCGCCAGGAACAGTTCGGGTTGGAGTTGACCAAGCCATTCCACCAGCCGCTCGATAGGACCGAGTTCGCTGCCGAGACAGGCAACCGCGCCGGCGGGCTGCTCCTGCAACCAAGTCTGGTAGGCCGCCGTGGCCGTGCCGCCCGCCGCCGCCAGGGCCACCAGCCCGCCTAGGACCAGGCGTGCCAGACCCGGCAAGAGGGCCGCGCCAATGGCCAAAACGGCGATCAGCATAAAGAGTAGCCGCTGGAAGATGCACAGATGACAGGGCTGCAAGCTTAGCCAGTGGGTCAGTGCGACACTGGTCAGGGCCAGGGCACCGGCGCCCGTGGCCAGGATCAGCCAGGTATTGCGATCCCTATCGCTAGCCACGGGGCACCCGTTTCAACTCAGATCTAAGCATCAACAACGTCGGTTCTCCCCCTTCAGGATTACAGCACCCAATTAAACAGATACCCTACCAACATGATGCCGGCGGCCACCACCCCAATAAAGGTCGCGATCAGCGGCCAGCGCAATACCTTACGCAAGATCATGATCTCAGGGGCCGAGAGGGCGATCACGCTCATCATAAAGGCCAGGGTGGTGCCCAGCGCCGCCCCCTTACCGATGAGGGCCTCGACTATTGGGACTATGCCTGCGGCGTTAGTGTACATGGGCACCCCCAGGAACACAGCGGCGGGTACCGTCCACCAGACATCGCGCCCCATGAAGCTCGCCAAAAAATCGGACGGAACATAGCCGTGGATCAGTGCGCCCAGGCCAATGCCTACCAGCACATAGGGCCACACCTTACCAACGATTTCCCACACATGGTGCAGGCCCGCCTGGAAACGCTCACGCCAAACATATTCTGCGCCGTTAGGAGCCGGCGCCTGGCCCAGGTGAATGGCGCGCACCCAATCCTCAAGATAGCGCTCCATCCCTAGCTTTCCGATAACCAGCCCGGCGAGGATTGCCACCAGCAGACCCAGTGCCAGGTAGAGGGCCGCTACTTGCCAGCCGAAAAGCCCAAGCAGCAAGGCCAGGGCCACCTCGTTGATCATGGGCGCGGCGATCAGGAAGGAGAAGGTCACCCCGAGGGGTACCCCCGCCGAGAGAAAACCAATGAAGAGCGGTACCGCCGAGCAGGAACAAAAGGGGGTCACGATACCGAGACTGGCGGCCAGCATATTGCCGATCCCCAGTCGGCGGCCGGCTAGTAGGGCACGGGTGCGTTCCGGGGCAAAGAAGGTTTGGATGACGCCCATGACAAAGACGATACCGACCAGGAGTAACAACACCTTGGGGGTGTCGTAAAGGAAGAAATGGACCGCCTCCCCAAAGCGGGTGTCCCGCGAAAGGCCAAGCAGCGTTACCCCCAGGTCCGCAAAAAGGGTGAGATAGGTATAGAGGGCCACCCAGGCCACGGCGGCCAAGGGCAGACTCCAGGTCCAAGGCATCGGGAAACGGGTAGGGTTCGTATCGGTCAAGGTTCTCGTCCGGTATTCCGGGATATCACTGCCCAGGAGGCATAGGTTGCCAGGCCAGTGTACCCCGAACGGCCTGGTGACCCATCAGGCTCCGTCTGGGGGCGCAGCCGGAACGGACTCAATCGCTCATCCAGGCCCTGACCTTCTCGGGCCCCGGGATGCCGCCGCTATGGACCACCTGCCCGTCCACCACTACCCCCGGCGTAGCCAGGACACCGAAGGCCATAATGGACTGGAGATCGGTGACCTTCTCCAGTTCGATCTCCACCCCCGCCTCCCTGGCCGCCTGGGCAATAACCTTGGCCGTGACCTCGCAATTACGACAACCCGAGCCCAAGACCTTGATGTTTTTCATGTTGCTATGTTCCAGATATGACCTGCGCTGTTGAGGCAGGGAGGTGGAAAAGTAAGACCTTGGAGAGAAAGCTGAGGTTTCCCACTTGCACATGCCCATAGCATAATATAAGCAAGCACGAATAGGCGAATAAACAAGCAGTTAATCACTTGGCCCTATGGGGCCAGTTTGGAGCACGCCCCCGTCCACCGCTATAGGACCGGTCGCCAGACCGGATATGCCCTCTGCGATAGGCGCCGAGCGCTAGCGCATGATCTCCCCGTCATCGGTTTCAGGGGTCGATTGCGGAAATCCCGACCACGGCACCCAAAATCTTATCCTCCTTGCATTCATGGGGCTGGTGGGAGCAAGAGGAGGACGAGAAACTTCAGGACAAGGACCGGTTTGTCATTACGGATAGGTTTGTTCCAGGTAGTCGAGATGAACCGGCATTTTCAGGGCATGGGGACGCAGGCCCCGGACCTCGCGAAAAACGTCTTCCCGATCCATGCCGGACTCCAACAGCAGAATAGCCGCCATGAAGCCAGTGCGGCCTGAGCCGCCACGGCAGTGGATAGCGATGGTACCTTGCCTTTCCAGCAAGGACAGCAGGGCCTGTTTGTGGGTGGCGAAGGCCATCGTGAAACGATCATCCGGGGCATGATCGTCCTCAACGGGCAGGTGGAACCATTGGATGCCGTAATCGGCGCAGCACCCGGGCAAGGAAGAAGCGGCGAATTTTGCCATTTCATCCGTTGGCATCAGCGTAATGAGCGCCTGGGCGCCCGCCTCCCTCAGGGTCAAGACCGCATCATCCAAGGTGGTGGCCTGAGTTCCTGGGCAAGGGGTGAAAATGAGGGCGCCACTGGCAAGCGTCAACTTATCGTAGGGATGAAACATGCTATCGGGTCCATTATTGCGATTGATATCCAAGACCCCCGATTGGGTCAACCGTTCCAGGCCGTGACCGTCGCAGGGTGGATCGGGGCGTCAGAACACGCCTCTGACTAAGTGTCGCGGTGACCAGCTGGTCAAGAGCGCCGAGAAGATCTGAGGCCCTTGGAGTAGCTTAGAGGCTGACCAGGTTCCCTTGTTCCGTCAGCCATGACAGATCGGTATTGAATAACATCTGCACTGGATCAACCTCGACGCCACAGACGCCAGTCGCTCAACACCTGGCGGGAACAAAGTTTTGAAACTTTTTCAGGGTGTTCCATGCTGCAATGGGGGGAGACCAGCCTCGTACCAATCCTTGCTGGAATTGACGATGCGGACAACCAGCAACATCACCGGCACCTCAATCAGGACCCCAACGACGGTCGCGAGCGCGGCGCCAGACTGGAAACCGAAGAGGCTGATGGCCGCGGCCACCGCCAATTCGAAAAAGTTGCTGGCGCCAATCAGGGCCGAAGGGCAGGCGACGCTGTGTTTCTCGCCGACCTTTCGGTTCAGCCAGTAGGCCAGAGACGAGTTGAAAAACACCTGGATCAGGATCGGTACCGCCAGCATGGCGATGATCAGGGGCTGGTTGAGGATCTGCTCGCCCTGGAAGGCAAACAACAGCACCAGGGTCAACAGCAGGGCGATGATGGAGGCCTGACCCAGGGTCGCCAGAGTGGCATCAAATTTGGCCTCCCCCTGCTTGAGCAGCAGATGCCGCCAAACCTGGGCGATGGCCACCGGGATCAGGATATAGAGCACCACGGAGGTCAGGAGCGTAGCCCAGGGCACCAGGATGGACGACAGCCCCAGCAACAGCGCGACGATTGGCGCAAAGGCGACGATCATGATGGCGTCATTGAGCGCTACCTGGGACAGGGTGAAATAGGGATCACCGCCAGTCAGCCGGCTCCACACGAACACCATGGCCGTGCAGGGCGCGGCGGCGAGCAGAATGAGCCCGGCGACATAGCTGTCGAGTTGCTCTGCTGGCAGCCACTGGGCAAAGAGGCCGCGGATGAAAAGCCAGGCCAGGAACGCCATAGAGAATGGCTTCACCGCCCAGTTAATGAAGAGGGTCACACCGATCCCCTTCCAATGGGACCGGACCTGGCCCAGCGCACCGAAGTCAATCTTAATCAGCATAGGGATGATCATCAGCCAGATCAGTAGCCCGACCGGCAGATTGACCTGAGCGACCTCCAGCCGGCCCAGAAACTGGAAGGGGGCGGGGAGGACCTGTCCGAGCCCGATACCGACGACGATACAGAGCGCCACCCACAGGGTCAGCCAGCGCTCAAACAGGTTCATAGGGGCGCCGGCCGCCCGCTTGCCAGCAACTGCGCATGGGGTACTCAAGATTGGCCTCCCTGGGGAGATTAGGATGAATTCGCTTGGCTTGGTCGCCTGTTCAGCCAGCCATACTGGGCAGGGGCGGTAAAGGGGAGTGACCCTTTGGCGGCCCCAACCAGATCTCAGACGGCTGGCCCAGCCTCCAAGTGTTCCCCTGTTACCGGCGGCAGCATGAAAGAAATCAGCGCTGCTGCCAGCACAAAGGCGGTGGACACCCAGAGGCAACCCGTCAGGCCCTGGGTCTGATAGACCCAGCCCGACAGCACCGTCCCTGTCAGCCGGCCGGCGGCATTGGCCATGTAATAGAAGCCGACGTTCATGGCCACCTTGTCCTGGTCCGAGTAGGCCAGGATCAGGTAGGAATGGACAGCGGAATTGATGGCGAAGACGGCGCCAAAGGCAAAAAGGCCGATGATCAGCGACAGGGCCGGGTCCAGGCCCTTTGTCAAGGCCAGGGCGATGCCGGCGGGAAAGACCGCCAGCAGCAGGGCCCAGTTCCGGGCGCTCTTGCCCTGGGGTCCTTTGCCACCATGACCCCGGTGGAGCAGGGCCGGGGCCCCCGCCTGGACGAAGCCATAGGCCACCACCCAGAGGGCCAGGAAACTGCCCACCTCCAGATGGTTCCAGCCGGTTACCGAGGCGAGAAAGACCGGCAGGCCCACCACGAACCAGACATCCCGCGAGCCAAAGAGGAAGAAGCGCGCCCCGGAGAGGATGTTGATCTCCCGGGTCTTGGAGAAGATCTGGCTGATTTTGGCCTTGGCCTTGGTGGTGCCCAATCCCAGCGGCAGGGCCCAGGCGACATAGACATAGAGGACAAAAAGGCAGGCCGCCATGCCCGCCAGGGCCCACCGGAAGCCAACGGTATAGAGCAGCAGGCCGCCCAGGAAGAAGCCGACGCCCTTGAGGGTATTTTTCGATCCGGTGAGGATGGCCACGTACTTGAACAGCCGCGTCTCGGCGTCCGCCCCCTTGGGCACCACCATCTTGACGCTGGACTTGGCGCTCATCTTGTTAAGGTCCTTGGCGATGCCGGACAGGGCCATGGCGGTCATGACATAGGTGACAGTCAACCAGGCCGGGTCCACCGCCAGCATGCCCAGGGCCAGGACCTGGAGGAAGCCCCCCGCGACCATGGTACGGTTGAGGCCGACATGGGAGGCGATCCAGCCCCCCATGCCATTGGTGATGATGCCGAACACCTCGTAGAGGAGAAAGAGAAAGGCGATCTCCAGGGGGCTGAAACCCTGATTGTGGAAGTGCAGGACCACCAGCATGTGGATGGCCCCATCCGTCAGGGTAAATCCCCAGTAGGCGCCGGTGACGACCAGATAGGTGCGCAGCGCGGCGTCCATGTTCACATCATCCGCGCCAGCTTGCGGGTGATGTCCATCATGCGGCTCACATAGCCCCATTCATTGTCGTACCAGGCATAGATTTTCACCTGGGTGTCATCGATGACCAGGGTGGAGAGGGCATCGACGATCGCGGAACGCGGATCATCCTTGAAATCAACGGAGACCAGAGGCCGTTCCTCGTAACCCAGAATATCCTTCAGATCGCCAGCGGCGGCCTCCTTGAAAAAGGCATTAACCTCCTCCGCCGTCACAGGCCGGGCCGCCTCGAAGACGAAGTCGGTGAGGGACGCATTCAACAAAGGCACGCGCACGGCGTGGCCATTGAGCTTGCCGGTCAGTTCAGGAAAGATCTTGGTAATAGCCTTGGCAGAGCCGGTGGTGGTGGGGATGAGAGACTCGCCCAGGGCGCGGGCCCGCCGGAGGTCCTTGTGGCCCTTGTCAACGATGGTCTGGGTATTGGTGATGTCGTGAATGGTGGTCATGCAGCCGCGCAGGATGCCGATCTTCTCGTGCATGACCTTGACCACCGGCGCCAGGCAGTTGGTGGTGCAGGAGGCGGCGGTAACGATGTCATGGACCGCCGGGTCGTAAAGGTGATCGTTGACGCCAAAGACGAGATTCAGGGCCGGATCGGGCACCGGGGCAGACACCACCACCTTCTTCACGCCCTGATCAAAATAGGGCTGGAGGGCCTCCGCGGTCTTGAAGCGCCCCGTGCAGTCTACGACGAGATCGATGCCCTTGACGCCCCAATCGATCTCTTCAAGGGTCGCGCCCATACTGAAGCCGACCTCCTGCCCGGCGACGAAGAGGGCATCAGACCGGGAACCAATCTGGTCCTTGCACCAACGGCCGTGGACCGAGTCGAATTCCAGCAGGTGCGCCTGGCAGGCCGCGTCGCCTTTGATCTCGTTGACATGGACGATCTCGTACTCAGGACTCCCCCAGCCAGCGCGAAAGCCTAATTTGCCCATGCGACCAAAGCCATTGATACCAACACGAATAGCCATCTTCCTGTTCTCCGGTGGAGGGATTTAATATATGTGCAGAATAATATATGTTCCAACGAATACAGTGACAAGACCTTTTCGCCCTGATTAATCCGACAGACCTAGCCACCGCAAATCCTGCCGCCTGGGGCTCATGAATGAATTCCTATTCCGTCCCCATGAGGCTCCTCCCGCTTGTGCTCGTGTCCCTGCCCCGGACGTGGCCCCCAGTGCACCCGGCGGGTCATCGGCTCCGGCTGTAAGGTAGCGTGGTGGATGGCGAAGCGCTCGACAAGCAAGGCGTGACTGGCCTCCATGACCTGCTCCCAAGCGGCCATGTCGCTTACCACCAGATGGGCCGAGAGGAGGGGTTCTTCGGAACGGACACTCCAGAGATGCAGGTCGTGCACCGAGGCGACTCCAGGCACCCCGGCCAGGGCCTGCCCCACCGCCCAGGGGTCGAGGTTGAGGGGCGCCCCCTCCATCAGCCCATGCAGGGCTTCACGCAGCAGGCGCAAACTGGAGACCAGGATCAGGGCACCGATAGCCAGGGACAGCAAGGGATCGATGGGGGTCCAGCCGGTAAGGGTGATGACCAGACCCGCGACCAGGGCCGCCACCGAGCCCAGCAGATCGCCCAGCACATGCAGGAGGGCAGCGCGGGTGTTGAGGTTCTTCTCTCCCCGACTCAGCAGCCAGGCCACCCCGAGATTGATGGCGAGTCCCACCGCGGCCGTGAGAGAGACCGCTTCACCCAACACCGCCTGGGGCTCGCGTAAACGCGCCAAGGCAGAGAAAACTAGCCAGACTACCAGGACCAGCAGGGCGGCGCTGTTGATGAGCGCCGCGAGGAATTCGGCGCGGCCGAAACCATAACTGTGGCGCGGCGACGCGGGTCGGCGTGCCAGCCAGGCCGCTACCGCCGCCAGGGCCAGCGCGGCGGCATCGTTAACCATGTGGCCTGCATCCGCCACCAAGGCCAAGGACCCGGCCCAAAACCCGACCCCGGCCTCCACGGCGGCAAAACCGAGTGTCAGCAAGGTGGCCAGGATCAGGGGCGCACCCGTACCGGGATATGAATGGCCGTGATGATGATGGTCGTGAGTCATGCTCATGAAACGCCACCCAATGCCACGGATTTCAACATGTTTCGCTTGCTTAGCACCCTGTCAGATCGCTGAAAGATAAACAGCAAGGACGAGCGAACTGAGCACCTGCGCCACCATTGCCGGGGTGAACTTATCCCCTTGACCTACAGCGCGAATTCCTCATCGTAGGGCTGATCTCCCGTGACCACCGGCAGGGTGAAGGCGCGATCCCAGACCCCCCAGCCGCCATCCAGCAGGCGAATATCCTGGAACCCCAGGGCATGGAGTTGAAGCCAGCCGAGGCTCATGCGAAAGCCGTCGTGGCAATAGAGGTAAACGGTCTTGTCCCTGGATACGGCCTGGTAAAGCCCGGCCAGTTGGGCCTCGTCGCGCCACTTTTGGGTCAGCGGATCGGTGCCATCCAGGGAAACGACATTGATGGCACCGGGAATATGCCCGCCCTGTACCCCATGGCGGATGATTTGACCGCTGTACATCTCGGCGGGGCGGGCATCCACGAGCACCACGCCGGGATCGCGGCGGGAGACCACGTCGTCGTAGACCTGCTCCCAGCGCACAAACAGCGCGGGATTGGCAGGTTTGAGGGTGACGCCGCCGGGAGCCAGAGGCTGACTGAGCTCCTTGGTCAGTTCATTGAAACCGCTCCATTCCAGGGCGCCGCCATCGAGCACCCTGACGCGCGACATATCAAAGCCGTAAAGCCCCAGCAGATAGTAAAGACGGGCGGCCAGGGCGGAGCGGGAGTCGTCATAAATCACCAAGGTGGAGTCGTCGTTCACCCCCCAGCGGCGCAGGGTAGCCTGGAAGTCCTCCCGGGATGGGAACAGCATGATGGAACGACCATCGTTGTCACCCAGATCCTTGAAGCGCTGTACCTGGATGGCTCCGGGGATGTGACCAACGGTGAAATAGCGGTGGGGGTGATAGCGCACCTCCAGGACGACGAGTTTGGGGTTGTTGGCCTGTTCGGTAGCGAGCCAGTCGGCATCGACCAGAAAACCGCGGTCAGCCAGGGCGACGTAGGAAAGGGAGAAAATGGACAGGAGGACTGAAATCAGCAATCGTCTCAACATTGGCAACTCAACTCCTCAAGCAACCCGATCCATGACAATCCCGAAGTGGCCGTCCGCCTCGCTTAGAACTCCTTATCGCAACCAGAACCACCCCAGGGCACCACACAGCAGGATGAGCAAAGCCGGGTTGACGCGTTTCCAGAAGAGAATCCCCACCACCCCCAGCCCGAATGCCAGGGTAATGCCATTGAACCAGAGGGGCCGGTCCGGGTGGAAACTGGCCTCCTTACCCACCGCGTAAACACCCGCCAGCATGAGCCCAATGGTGATGGGCGCCAGCCCTTGCTGGAGCGCGTCGCGCCAGGGGTTATCCTGATAGTTGTCCCAAACCTGACTGACGATAAAGGTCAACATGCTGGCGGGAAAATAGAAGGCAAACAGCACCAGGAAAAACCCGGCCACGCCGGCGGCGTGATAGCCAATGATGCCAACCATGGTCATATTAGGCCCAGGGGCTAGCTGGCCCAGGCTATAAATGGATGCGAACTGTGTCGAGGTCACCCAGTGATGTACGGTGACGGTCTGATGCACCATGTCGGGCAGAACGGCCGTACCGCCACCCACCGCCATTAAGGAAAGCAAGGCAAAGACATTCAGGAGTTCGATCAGTTCTTTCATCGTCTCAGGACTCCCGCGATGGCGATGCCGGGGTTGTGGGTTTCAAGGTCGCCGGTCTATGGAGCCAAACGCCAATGGGCGCCAGAATAAAGAGGGTAGCGGGCAGCGAGACATGAAAGACGCCGACCATAAGAAAGGTAGCCAGGATGAAGCAGAGGTCGCGGATATTCAGGAACTGGCGGCCGCCGATCTTCAGGGTTACCTGTAACAGGAGCCCCACCGCGGCCGCCGCGACACCGGCGAGCGCCGCCGCCACGTCCGGATTATTGTGAAAGCGGACGTACAGAAGACCGAGGATGCTCAGGATCACGGCCCCCGGCAGAATGAGACCCAGCGCGGCCGCCGCCGCCCCGCCGGGACCGCGCAATTTCCGGCCAACGATCACGGCCAGGTTGGTCGAGTTGAGACCCGGCAGGGTCTGACCTATCTCCAGCGCGGCCATGAATTCCTTGGCGTCGAGCCATTGCTCCCGATCGACCACCACGTCCCGCAGATAGGCTACCAGCCCACCACCAAAGCTGGTAATCCCAATCATAAAGAAGCCCCGGAAGATTTTTCCCAGAGAGGGCCGGGGCGGGGCGTTAGGAGAATTATTCATGGTTGGTGGAGACCTTGGAACCCAGCCCGTAGACAATGGCGGTTTTGGTGGTCCCGAGGGTCACCCAATCAAAGGCATCCATTTGCAGTGCCTTGTAGAACTCAACGGCCCGATGGATGCTGTCCTTATGGAGTTCCTCGCGGCGATCGTATTTGGCCTGGAAGGCGAATTCACCACAAATCGCGCTTTCATGCTGGCGATTACGCCAGACGGCGATAGTCGCCTTGGATTTAATGCCGTGGCCAAAGCCCAGGGTGCCGATATTGACCTGCACCTCCTCGACTGCGAAGTCGTTGACCAGGGTCATACGGTGATCGGGCTTGGCTTCGGCCTGGGCCAGGGCGGGAAAGGAACGCGTCAAGTCCTCCACAGCCATATTTAACTGCTCCCGGGGCATGGACATGACGCAGTTGTGGGAATAGATGACACGGAGCCCCCCCAGACCCTCGCGCAGGGGCAGAAGTTCTTCCTTGAATTTGATCCGGGCGGAGGAGCCCGGGGAAGCCGGACGCACGTTTACGGCGGCGGCGGCGGCAAAGTCCGGGTGGCGGAATTTGACCGTCAACTCCGGCAGGCCATCGGGCCAGCCCTCCCTGTAGAAGGAGCGCAGCCGGACGATAAAGTGGTTGTTGTAGAGGTCATGATCCGGGGTGTCATAGAAGAGGACCTCCCGAACCTGGTTGACGAAGGCATTTTTGTCTTCTCGGACCTCCACCCCATGTTTCTTGGCGGTGCGCTTGACGATCTTCCAGAAGTCCTTGAAGCCCTGGGCACTCATGAAGTGCTGAGGCTGCAGGATGATCTTGCACTCCGAGTAATTGATGTTATCGGTCGGAGTGTTTTCAACGACGATGGCGCTCGCATTCATGAAGGTGAAAGTCCTGGTGATCAATGCAGGGGATTGGGGGGCAGCAGCTTATCCGGAAGCCGTCCGGTGAAAACCGTTGGTAAAAACCAAATCTTAGCACCTCGCCCTGGTACTGTAATGCTCAGAAGAGATCGTCAATCAGACGTGGCGAACCCGAGGGTGGGGATCTGCGCCTCTCATAGTAGCCAGGGTCCTCGGTTACGAAATCCTTGGTCTCTCCCGTCGGCGCCGGACCCTCCGGGGCTTGGGCATCCTCCTCGCGCACCCATTCGGGCAGACTGGACTCCCCGGTCTTGCGGGTGAGGCGACCGTCGGACTTGGCGACACGCACCTCGGTCAGACCGGCGGGGACCTCCAGGGTCGCCTCGGGTTTGCCCGCCAAGGCCTGGCCCATGAAATCGACCCACATTCCCAGGGCCGCCTGACCGCCCGTCTCACCCTTACCCAGGGGTGAAAAGTCGTCGAAGCCCATCCAGGACACTGCCACCAGATCCCTCTGATAACCACAGAACCAGGAATCCCGCACCTCATTGGTGGTGCCGGTCTTGCCAGCGATGTCGTCGCGCTTGAGTGCCAGGGCCTTACGGCCGGTGCCCTGGCGAATGACATCCCCCATGATGGAGTTCATCTGCCACACCACGCGGGGGTCCAGCACCCGTGGGGCATCCGGGGCTGGCCCACCCGCCATGCCCAGGGCCTGGACACCGGCGCTGGCCTGGGGGTAGCGGAACCAGCAGTCGGCGCAGGCCCGCGGGGCCTTGGCCGCGAACACCAGGGCGCCATTGCCATCCAGGATTTTGTCTATAAAGTGGGGTATGATCCGAAAGCCGCCATTAGCGAAGACGGCATAGGCCCCGGCCATTTGGGTTGGCGAGGCCGCCGCCGTGCCCAGGACCAGGGTAAAACCGTGGGGCAGGCTGGCGGGATCAAAGCCAAAGCGGCTGGCAAAGTCCAGGGCCTCATCCAGCCCGATCTCCCGGAGCAACCAGACCGAAGCCAGGTTGCGGGATTTGATCAGGGCGAGACGCAGCCGAATCGGGCCCATGGTCTTGCCATCGTAATTATCAGGCCGCCAGACCTTGCCTTTGGAGACCGGAATTTCCAGGCGCTTGTCCTGCAGGAGGCTGGCCGGGGTCCAGCCCAGATCCAGAGCTGCCGCATAGACGAAAGGCTTGAAGCTGGAACCGGGCTGACGGCGGGCGTCCACGGCCCGGTTAAACTTGCTGTCCCGGAAGTCATAGCCCCCCACCAAGGCCACCAGGGCACCATCGACAGGGTCCAAAACGCTGAGGGCGCCCGCGACGTGAGGGGCCTGAGCCAGATCCCAACCCCCGCCCGCAGCCTTGCGTAGCCGGATCAGATCACCGGTAGCCACGACTTGGGTTACCCGGTCCGGTGCCGGGCCCTTAGCATCTTCGTTGCGGTAGCGGCTGGCCCATCTCATTTGGCCCAGGGTCAGCTTGACCCGCTTGCCCTGGCCAATAAAGACCTCAGCCTCCTTGTCGCCTGCCCGGAGGACCAGGGCGGCGGTCAGTTCCGGCAGTCTGCCGGCCTTTGCCAGCAGGGTATCGAGGGCCTCGTCACTGAGCCCGGCGAGCTTGTGCTTAGACTCGGCGCCCCGGTAACCATGACGCTGGTCATAATCCAGCACGGCGCGATGAACCGCGCCCTCGGCCTCCCGCTGGAGACGGGAATCGATGGTGGTGGTGACCTGAAAGCCATTGCCATAGGCGGCCTCCGCGCCATAGCGGGCTACCAGGTCGCGCCGGACCATTTCGGCGACATAACCTGCCTCCATTGCGATGGGCCGGCGCGCCAGCCGGGCGGTATCCGGGGCCGCTACGGCCTCCTGATATTCCTTGGCGGTAAGGTAGCCCAGTTCATGCATCCGTCCCAGGATATAGTTGCGCCTTTCCAGGGCCCGCTTGGGGTTCGAGACGGGATTATTCGCGGAAGGGGCTTTGGGAATGCCGGCCAGCATGGCCATCTGGGGTAGAGTGAGCTGACGCAGCGTCTTGCCATAGTAAAGTTCGGCGGCAGCGGAAATGCCATAGGCGCGATGGCCAAAAAAGATCTTGTTGAGGTAAAGCTCCAGGATCTCCTGCTTCGTCAGGGTCCGCTCGATGTGGAGTGATAGCAGCAGTTCCGAAAGTTTGCGTCGAAAGGTCTTCTCCGGGGATAGAAAAAAGTTGCGCGCCACCTGCATGGTGATGGTGCTGCCACCCTGGCTGCGCTCACCGGTTTGCAAAAAGCTGAGGGCGGCGCGGCCGAGACCAATGAGGTCAACGCCCTCATGCTGGAAGAAGCGGCTGTCCTCGGTGGCCAGAAAGGCATCGACCAGACGCTGCGGAACCTCGGCATAGGGCACGGGCTGGCGTCGCTCGGCCCCAAACTCCGCCATGAGGACGCCATCGGCGCTGAAGACGCGCATGGGCTCCTGTAACCGCACCTCCCTTAACGCCTCCGTCCTTGGCAACTCGGCCAGGGTGGTGGCGACCAGAATCGCGACCCCCAGCACCCCCACCGCCGCCAGATTGAGGCCCAAGGCCACCCCGGAGGCGATCATCAGGCCGAACCGCGCCAGGGGTCCGCGGCGGCGCTTTTTGACCCTAGCTCCCCGATAAACCACCCTGGCTTGTCCCAATCCTGGATCCTCTCAAGCGACTGCTTACCAAATTGAGGTAGGATTCTACAACAGGCGAAAGGAAGGGGTGCCCCCTCTTTGCCTGCTCCTCCTATTAAGGTTTTCTATTTCAATTAGTTACTCAAAATAGAGGCGAAATTCCAGCCAGGCAATCCTCCGCGATTCCATCCCAGCCAACAATAGCATTACTCCTCCTTTTAGCCAGGCGTGATGGAGGCCAGACCCTTGTCAACCGCACCCACCTCCCCCGATACGCGCGAGCGCCTCCTGCGCTCGGCCATCCAGGTCTTCGCGGAGCGCGGCTACGCCGGTGGCACCATCCGCGACATCTGTCGCCGCGCCCAGGCCAACCTGGCATCGGTCCATTATTACTTTGGCGATAAACAAGGACTGTACGTCGCCATCTTTGACCAAGTCTCAGGCCTGTTTCGCGAGCGCCGCGCCCGCTACCTGCCCTCCGCGGCCCCAGCGGCAGCGCGGCTCAGGGTCTATATCCAAGCGGCATTGGAGGAAATCCTGGGCGGTAAGGGCGGCTCGGGCAACTCTGCTGACCTCAGCGCCATCTACCTGGCGGAGATGGCCCACCCCACCGAGGTCCTCGACCAGATCGTCGCCCTGCACATCAAGCCGAACAACGACGAACTCCTGAATATTGTCGCTGACTTACTCGAACTGGGCACCGAGGACCCCCTGGTTAGCGACGCCGCCGCCAGTGTTAGTGGACAGATCCTGAGATATTTCCTCGCTCGCCCGCTCATCAGCCGCCTGAATCCAGACCAGCAAGCCCCGGAGGAAAGGGTCGGAGAACTGGTGGAACGGCTGTGGCACTTCTCACTAGGGGGCATCCTGGCGCTGCGGCCCCTGGCCAACAATGCAGGGGCCACCAACCAGGAGCGATGAAACCCCGGGCCCCGCCCCCTAATCTGCCAGCAAGTTCACCAAAGGCTTAGCCATGATGATGGCATCCTCCCGCCCTTGGCCCTTGGGATAATAGTTGCGGCGCAGGCCGGTCTCGCAGAAGCCTTCGGCCTGGTAGAGGTGAATGGCCGGGTGATTTGAACGGCGGACCTCGAGGAAGGCCGTATCGGCCTGGCGCTGGCGGGCGATGGCCAGGAGGCGCCGCAGGAGGCGTCGGCCGAACTGGCGGCCTTGCCAATCGGGGTGAACACAGAGATTGAGAATTTGGCACTCGCCCACGGCTACGGACATAACGCCGTGGCCAACCAGGCGCTCGCCCACCTGCAACACCCAGCAGTGGTAGCCAGCCCGCAGGCAATCGCGAAAGATATCCTGGCTCCAGGGATGCGAATAACCCTCCACCTCGACGGCCATGACGGCCGTCAGGTCCTCATCCGCCATGGGGCGAAAGGTCAGCCCGAGCTGGCCCTCTGACGCATCTCCGCCACTCACACTAACTACTACCCCTAATCCACTCGCCTATCCCGATTGACCCGCCAGCCCCGCACCACCAGGCGGTTATCCTACCTTAAGTCAGGTTCAATGCCGCCTGAATGGCAGCCCTCATCGGGGGGCGAATTTTATATTACCGCATTGTTACGTGGAGACGACTTCAGTTTACAATCACCCCTAGCCTTTACGGGGCCAGTTCAAGCGCGGACCCGCCCAGCTTGAACCACCACCCCTGCATAGCCCGGAACCTCGCCATGTCAAAGCAGTCCATGGTCACCCTCGATGGCAATGAAGCCGCCGCCTATGTCGCCCACCTCACCAACGAGGTCATCGCCATCTACCCCATCACCCCTTCCACGGCCATGGGCGAGTGGGCGGACGAGTGGTCATCCCTGAAGGTACCCAACCTCTGGGGCACGGTTCCTGAGGTGATTGAGATGCAGAGCGAGGCCGGGGCGGCCGGGGCCATCCACGGGGCCCTCCAAGGGGGGGCACTGGCCACCACCTTTACCGCCTCCCAAGGCCTGCTCCTGATGATCCCCAACATGTACAAGATCGCCGGCGAACTCTCGCCGCTGGTCATGCATGTGTCGGCACGCTCCCTGGCCGTCCAGGCCCTCTCCATCTTCGGCGACCACTCCGACGTCATGGCCTGCCGGACCACGGGCTTCGCCATGCTCTGCTCGGCCTCGGTGCAGGAGGTCATGGATTTTGCCCTCATCGCCCAGGCAGCGACCCTGGCGGGACGCGTGCCCTTCCTGCACTTTTTCGACGGATTTCGCACCTCCCACGAGATCAACAAAATCGAGCGCCTATCCACCGAAACGATCCGCGCCCTGATCGACGACGACCTGGTGCGGGCCCACCGGGAGCGGGCCTTGAACCCGGATCACCCGGTCTTGCGCGGCACCTCCCAGAACCCCGACGTTTATTTCCAGGGACGGGAAACCGTCAACCCCTATTACCAGGCCCTGCCAGCCATCGTCGCGGGGGTCATGGACCGCTTCGCCACCCTCACCGGCCGCCACTACCGGCCCTTCGAGTATGTCGGCGCCCCGGACGCGGAGCGGGTCCTACTACTTATGGGTTCGGGCCTTGGGGCTGCCGAGGAGACGGTGGAACATCTGGTCACGCGCGGCGACAAGGTCGGCCTGGTCAAGGTCCGACTCTTCCGGCCCTTCTCCTCGGAACGCCTGCTCGCGGCCATCCCCACCACCGCGACCCGCATTGCCGTCCTGGATCGTACCAAGGAGCCTGGGGCCGACGGTGAGCCTCTCTACAAGGATGTGCTCACCGCCCTGGCGCAGGCGGTCACCCAGGGCGAGCGGGAGCAACTGCCGCGGGTGATCGGCGGGCGTTATGGCCTCTCCTCCAAGGAATTTACCCCGGGCATGGTCTTGGCTATCTTCGACGAACTGGCCAAGCACCAGCCCAAGCACCCCTTCACCATCGGCATCATCGACGATCTCAGCCACACCAGTCTGGAATGGGACCCGACCTTCCGCCCCGATGCGGCGGCGGGGGTCACGGCCTGCGTCTTTTATGGTCTGGGCTCGGACGGCACCGTCTCGGCCAACAAAAACTCCATCAAGATCATTGCCGAGGAGACGCCTAACTATGGCCAGGGCTATTTCCAGTATGACTCCAAGAAGGCCGGGGCTATCACCATCTCTCACCTGCGCTTCGCGGCCAAGCCCCTGCGCGGCGGTTATCTGGTGGGAACTGGCGAGGCCAGCTTTATTGCCTGCCACCAGCCCATCTTCCTGAAACGCTATGACCTGCTGGACAAGGCTACCGTGGGCGGGATCTTCCTGCTCAACACGCCGACCCCACCAGAGCGCGTCTGGGACGAGTTGCCGCGGCGCATGCAGCAGCAGTTGCGAAATAAGGGCCTGCACCTGTACGTCATCGATGCCTATGGCATCGCCGAACGCACCGGCATGGGCCGCCGCATCAACACCATCATGCAAACCTGCTTCTTCGCCATCTCGGGCGTCCTGGAGCAGACCGAGGCCATCGCCCGTATCAAAGAGGCGGTCAAAAAGACCTATGGCCGCAAGGGCCAAGGCCTCTTGGAACGTAACTACACCGCCATTGACATCACCCTGGAGGGTTTGCGCCAGGTACCGATCCCCTCCCAAGTCACCAGCAGCCTCCGGATCAGCGCCCAGGTACCGCCAGAGGCACCGAAATTCGTGCACCAGGTCACGGCCCTCCTGTTGGCGCACAAAGGCAACAGCCTCCCCGTCAGCCTCATGCCCGCCGACGGTACCTGGCCCCTCGGCACCGCACGCTATGAAAAGCGCGGCATCGCCCTGGAAGTGCCTCAGTGGGAGGAAGATCTCTGCACCCAATGCGGGAAATGTCCCCTGGTCTGCCCCCATGCCGCCATTCGCGCCAAGGTCTATCCAGCGGCACTCCTCGCCGGGGCACCCGCGACCTTTCAACACGCCCCTATTATGGGTAAGGACTTTCCCGCGGGTTATCTCGTCAGCTATCAGGTGGCCCCGGACGACTGCACCGGTTGTGGCCTGTGCGTCGAGGTCTGTCCCATTCGCAACCGCAAGAACCCCTTGCGCAAGGCCATAAACATGGTCCCGATCGACCACCGCCGGGAGCTGGAGCGCCCCAACTGGGACTTTTTCCTGAGCCTGCCGGAATTCGATCGGACCCGCCTGGATCGGAGCAAGATCAAGCACGCCATGATGCTCCAGCCCCTCTTCGAGTTCTCCGGGGCCTGTGTGGGTTGCGGTGAGACCCCCTACATCAGGCTGGCGACCCAACTCTTCGGCGACCGAATGTTGGTCGCCAACGCCACCGGCTGTTCCTCTATCTATGGCGGTAATCTCCCCACCACCCCCTACGCCGCCAACCCGGAGGGCCGGGGGCCGAGTTGGAATAATTCCCTCTTCGAGGACAATGCCGAGTTTGGCCTGGGCCTGCGCCTGGCAGTGGACAAGCAGACCGTCCACGCCCGCGAGTTGCTGGCGGGACTGGCGGACTCGGTGGGAGCGGACCTGGCCAAGAGCCTGCTAGAGGCTGACCAATCCAGTGAGGCCGGCCTCTTCGAGCAGCGCCAGCGCATCGCCTTGCTGCAGGAACGGCTGGCCGGCCTGGACCAACCCGAGGCCAGGACCCTCGCCTCCCTTTGCGAAAATCTGGCGCGACGCAGCGTCTGGATCATCGGCGGCGATGGTTGGGCCTACGACATCGGCTATGGCGGGGTCGATCACGCCCTCGCCTCCGGACGCGACATCAATCTCCTGGTACTCGATACCGAAGTCTATTCCAACACGGGCGGTCAAACCTCCAAGGCCACCCCCCTAGGGGCGGTCGCCAAGTTCTCCGCCGGCGGCAAGGCAACCTTCAAGAAGGACCTGGCCATGATGGCCATGGCCTACGAGAGCGTCTATGTGGCTCAGGTCGCCTTCGGCGCCAAGGATATCCAGACCATCCGCGCCTTCCTGGAGGCCGAGTCCTATCCCGGGCCCTCCTTGATCATTGCCTATTCGCCCTGCATCGCCCACGGCGTGGACCTGTCCAACAACCTGCGCCAGCAGGACATGGCGGTCAACTCCGGCCACTGGCCTCTGTTCCGTTACGACCCCCGCAAGACAGCTGCTGGCGAGAACCCCCTCAGCCTGGATTCCAAGCCACCGAGCCTGCCCTACCGTGACTTCATCGCCACCGAGGCCCGCTTCAGCGTCCTCAACTACACCCATCCCGAGGATGCGGAGCGCTTTCTGCGCCTGGCCCAGAAACATGTGGAGACCCGCTTCCACCTCTACGAACAGTTGGCCCACCTGGCAGTGGCCAAGCAAGAATGAGACGCGGAGCCTGACAGCGCTAGCGCCCGGGCAGGGGACCCAAATCCACTGCCCTCCCAACCCGACGCCCTGCCTCCTCCGAGTCCGCCCCTGACCTCCTCTTCGATCACCCCTTGGCAACCCACCCCCTGGAGGGGCCTTCCATGGACCTCAGCACCCACTACCTCGGCCTGGATCTCGACAGCCCCCTGGTCCCCTCGGCCTCGCCCCTCAGCCGCAGCATCGACACCTGCCGGCAGCTTGAGGACGCCGGCGCCGGTGCCATCATCCTCTGGTCCCTGTTCGAGGAGGCCCTGACCGCCGAGACCGAGACCAGCGCCCGTTTCCTGAGCGAACAGCACACCGGCTTCGCCGAGGCTTCGGACTTTCTACCGAATTATCATGACTTCCCGCCCGCATTAGAAACCTATCTGGAACATCTGCGCCAGCTCAAGGAGGCCCTGGGAATTCCGGTTATCGCCAGCCTCAACGGCGTGACCGTAGGCGGTTGGGTTGCTCATGCCCGCGCCCTAGAGGAGGCCGGGGCCGACGCCCTGGAACTCAATGTCTATTACGTCGCCGCTAACCCCGAGGAGAGCGGGGCCGAAGTTGAACAGCGTTACCTGGGCCTGCTGGGCGCCCTGCGCCATCAGGTCAGACTGCCCATCAACATGAAGTTATCGCCCAATTTCAGTTCCGTCTCGAACATGGTGAAACGCCTGGAGGCGGCGGGAGCCAATGGGGTCGCCCTCTTTAACCGCTTCTACCAGCCGGACATCAATCTCGACAGCCTGCGCCTGCGGCCGGCCCTCTACCCCTCCACCTCCCCCGAATCCCTGCTGGCAATGCGTTGGATCGCCCTCCTGTATGGCCGGGTCGAACTGTCACTGGGGGCCACTGGCGGCGTACACGACGCCGAGGATGCCCTCAAACTGCTGCTCGCGGGTGCCGACGTGGTCCACCTCTGCAGCCTGCTGCTGCACGACGGGCCCGGTGCCTTGAAACTGGTCCGCGCCGGCATCGAAAACTGGATGGCGGATCAGGGCTTCGATACCCTAGCGGATTTTCGGGGCCGCATGAGCGCCCTGGCCGTCCCCAATCCGGCGGAATTTGAGCGCGGCAACTATATCCATGTCCTGGACAGCTACCGAGCGTCCTCCGGGGTACTCGTTTAGAATGCGATCCCTTCCCCGATTCCGCACCGGAGCAACCCCCCATGAGGCCCACCGAGCACCAGAAGCGCTGGCTCAAAAAGCAGGTTCATCACCTCAAACCCGTCGTCAGCCTCGGCCAGGCCGGGCTCACCGCGCCCGTTCTCGCCGAGATCGAGTTGGCCCTCGATCATCACGAACTCATCAAGGTCAAAATCGCCGCCGGCGATCGAGACCTGCGAGATGAATTTATTGCGGCCATCGTAAGCCGCACCCAGAGCGACCTCATCGACCGCATTGGCAACGTCGCCGCCTTCTTCCGCGCCAACCCCTGCGGCAGGAAGCCGATGGAATTGCCTCGGGACTAGTTCTACTTTGTCAGATTGAAAGATCCTCCCCCTATGCCCTGGATAGCTGTAGAATAACGCCTTGTTTAATCGGAGTAAATCACGATGAAGTCGTGAAAATACTGCCGACCCTTGCCTCCAAATCACCCTTCAGGGCCTGCCAGCGGCCCTCGGCGACCATTTGGCGCCTTTTTCCCGGTTTTTCCGCTCTTGCACCCGCGATGCCACGGCGGCCTTTGGCGGCTATCTGCGCGGGCTGTTCCAATCGGAGCGGGCCAACATGCTGCGCATGAGCGAAGTCAACGCGATCGATCATCAATCAATGCAGCACATGCTCACCGCAGGTGCGGTCGATTGGGACGGGTTCGGCGACCCGTTGGCCCAGGAGGCCAACGCGCTGCTGGGCAGCGCTCAGTTGTGGTTGCTGATCGACGAAAGCGGTTTTGCGAAGAAGGGCGAACGTTCGGCCGGTGGCCCGGCAATGGCATGGCTGACTGGGCAAGGTCGACAACTGCCAAGTGGGGGTGTTCGCGGCCCTGTGCCGGGGCTGTCTATTACCCATACTGGACACGGTGGGTCAGGGGCCGGCCGGTAACTGGGGATGAAAGAGCCGGAAGGTCGCGGTGATGAAGGCCAGTGCGTCGAGGCCGCGCCACACCACTGTGGGTCCCGACCCCCAGGTGTCAGGATAGTTGTCGCCTCCCTTTGGGAGGATGTGTGGGAGGATGGGGCATCACCGACCCGGGGCTTTGCGCCCTCCGGGGTCAGCCGGGAAGGAGCCCGAAGGGCGACTGAACTGACCCCGGAGGGCGCGGCGCAC
>WBZT01000276.1_pt1 | contig 43567 bp, 36 predicted proteins | sample 5204241 | NCBI WGS metagenome assembly WBZT01 (sample SAMN12344358, study PRJNA552823) | activated sludge metagenome | biome: Activated sludge suspended growth; feature: Nitrification reactor; material: Wastewater; isolation source: activated sludge from nitrification reactor of wastewater... | reverse complement strand
CTCTTCCAGGTCCAGAACCTGCGCGGCGGCGACTGATCCGCCTCGACCCCCCTTCCCAACGTCTGCTTCTCCGGGCCCTCACGGGCCCGGTTCTTTTAGGGCTGCAACCGGAACGCGAATGGATGCAGTCCGTCCGGCTGCGGTGCGCCATTGAGTAGAATCCCTGTATGAGATCGATCAACCGGGAAGGCAATCGACGTGACGGACGATGACCTGATCGACAGATTCGATCTGCGCGCGCGCCTGCGGTTCTGCATGGACTCGGGGAACATCTGGTTCGACGAAAACCGGATGCTGCTGCTGCACGCGCGGGCGGTCGGTGCCTTGCGGCGCGAATTGTTCAATTCGTTGGGTCAGGAGCGGGCACGTGCGCTGCTCGTGCGCATGGGCTTTGCATCGGGGCAGCAGGACGCCGAACTGGCCAAGAAGTTGGTCGGCGACGGCGCCCTGGAGGACGTGTTCCTGCTTGGACCGCAGCTGCACTCGCTCGAGGGCCTGGTCCATGTGACGACCATCCGTTCCGACCTGGATTTGAAGCAGGGTCGTTTTTACGGTGAATTCCGATGGGATAATTCCTGGGAGGACGAGGTCCACATCGGCGATTTCGGCATCGGCGAAGATCCTGCGTGCTGGACGATGGTTGGCTATGCATCCGGATATGTCACCGCGTTCATGAACCGCTTTGTCGTGTTCAAGGAAACCCGGTGTCTGAGCCGCGGCGACGGCCACTGCTATATCGTTGGCAAGCCGGCCGACGAGTGGGAAGGCGAAGAGAGCTACATCCACTACTTCCAGCCGGAAAACATTGCCGGGCAATTGCTGGAGCTGCAGGAAGAGCTCTCCAAGCTGAGGGCATCGCTCTCCGAAAAGCGCAGTGCGGGCAACCTGATCGGTGTGTCGCAGGGTTTTCACGCGGCCTTCGATCTGATCCAGAAGGCGGCGAGCAACACGATCACGGTGCTCCTGCTGGGTGAAACGGGTGTCGGCAAGGAGATGTTTGCGCGCTGGCTGCACGATAACGGTCCGCGCAACCTCAAGCCCTTCGTGGCGGTCAATTGCGCCGCGATTCCAAACGAACTGATCGAGTCGGAGCTGTTCGGCGCCGAGCGCGGCGCCTTCACCGGCGCGCAGCAGTCGCGGCCGGGCCGTTTCGAGCGCGCGCATGGCGGCACGCTGTTCCTGGACGAGATCGGCGATCTGTCGCCGCCCGCACAGGTGAAACTGTTGCGGGTGCTGCAAACCGGGGAAGTGGAACGCCTCGGCGACATGAAGACGCGCAAGGTCGACGTGAGGCTCGTCGCCGCAACCAATGTCGACCTGCGCAAGGCGGTCAAGGAGGGCAGATTCCGCGCCGACCTCTACTACCGCCTGACCACCTACCCGGTGGTCATTCCCCCGCTGCGCGAGCGAGTCAGCGACATCGCGCTGCTGGTCGACGCCTTCCTCGAAAAATACTCGACCATCTATCAGAAGAAGCTGCGCGGCGTGACCGACCGCGCGGCACAGCGACTGCAGACCTACGAATGGCCCGGCAACATCCGCGAACTCGAGAACATGATCGAGCGTGGCGTGCTGCTTGCGCCGCACGGCGGGGCGATCGAGATCGGGCATCTGTTTGCGGGCGCGGACGATGCCGTCGAAGGCGACGGACTGGGCCAGGCGGGCCAGCTGCGCGGGCCGGCGCAGGAGCGCGACGACGAAGTCTGCGAGCGGCTCCTGGTGCCGGGCTTCGATCTGGACAGGCACGAACTTCGGCTGATGCGCGCAGCGCTCGACCGCGCCCGCGGCAACGTCGCCGAGGCGGCACGCATGCTTGGCATCACGCGCCGCCAGTTGGCCTATCGCCTGAAGGATCTCGGCGACGCCTGATCCGATCGTCGACTGAAGCCTTTTACGGCGTCCGCTTAGCGAACGAATTGTGCCGCGCTGCAGCAACCACACCTTGTCGACAAATTTGTAAAGTCTCGATTCTCCGATCGACAAGCTCGTCAATTAGACTGCCCCGGTCTTGCTGTCAGTTTCCTGCAACCTGCTGATTTAACACACTGCTCGTGGCCCGGCACGCCTGCTGCTATGTAAACGCCCTGTCAATTGCATGACGCATCCCGCGCGAGCGGATTCATCGATGTGCAGGCCGGAATGTCGCATTGCGGCATGAGGGGCTTCTGCCAGAACACGAGGAGACACACGATGCAGATCGACCTGCGAACGGTTTCGATCAAACCCCTCCGGCATACGTTCGATCACGTCGCGCGGCGCCTGGGTGCCGACAAGCCGGCCAGCCGCTACCAGGAGGGCACGTTCGATGTGCAGCCTTCCGACAACCTGCAATACCGGCCGACCTGGGACCCGGAGCACGAACTGTACGACCCGGCCCGCACGCAGGTCGTGATGAAGGACTGGTATGCGTTCAAGGATCCGCGCCAGTACTACTACGGCACCTACACCATGGCGCGCGCGCGCCAGCAGGAGGCGGCGGAGGCAAGTTTCGACTTCGTCGAAACGCGCGGACTGGCGGCCACGCTGCCGCCGGATCTTTCGCGCCGGGCGCTCGACGTGCTGGTCCCGCTGCGCCACGTCGCTTATGGCGCCAACCTCAACAATACCGCGATGTGCGCCTACGGGTACGGCACCGCGATCACGCAGCCGTGCATGTACCAGGCGATGGATCAGCTCGGCATCGCGCAGTACCTCACGCGCATCGGCCTGTTGCTGGCCGACGCCTCGGAACTCGAAGCCGGCAAGAGCCGCTGGGTCGGTGATGGGCGTTGGCAGGGCCTGCGCCGCTACGTCGAGAACACGCTGGTCCTGAAGGACTGGTTCGAGCTTTTCGTGGCACAGAACCTCGTGCTCGATGGGCTGCTCTTTCCGCTGGTGTACGACCAGTTCATCGACAAGCGCGTCGCGAACGAAGGAGGTGCACCGGTCTCGATGGTCTGCGCCTTCATGCCGGACTGGTTTGCCGAAACCTCGCGCTGGGTCGATGCCAGCATCAAGACCGCTGCGGCGGAGTCGCCGCAGAACGCGCAACTGCTTGCCGACTGGACCAGCGCGTGGCTCCTGCGGGCCACCGATGCGCTGGAGCCGGTCGCCACGCTCGCGCTCGGGGAGGGCGCCGGCCCCGTGTTCGAAACGGTGGTGGACGCATTCAAGGCACGCGCCGGCAAGCTCGGCCTCCCGCTCTGAAGGCGGCGCCATGTCGAACGTATTCATTGCATTGCAAGCGAACGAAGACAGCCGTCCGATCGTCGACGCCATCTTGGCCGACAACCCGGGCGCCGTCCTCAACGAGCAGCCAGCCATGGTGAAGATCGATGTTCCCGGCCGCATGACGATCCGCCGTAGCAGCGTGGAAGCTCGCATCGGACGCGAATTCGACCTGCAGGAGATGCAGGTCAACCTGATCTCGCTGTCCGGGCACGTGGACGAAACCGACGAAGAATTCACCCTGAGCTGGGAGCGCTAGGAGACAAGCCATGGACATGAACGCAAAGAAGAAACTCGGACTCAAGGAAAAGTACGCGCTGATGACGCGCAACCTCGGCTGGGAAACCACCTATGAGCCGATGGACAAGGTTTTCCCGCAGATGGACTATGAAGGCATCCGCATTCACGACTGGGACAAATGGGAAGACCCGTTCCGCCTGACGATGGATGCCTACTGGAAGTACCAGGCCGAAAAGGAGAAGAAGCTCTACGCCATCATCGATGCCTATGCGCAGAACAACGGGCATCTGAACGTGACCGATGCGCGCTACATCAACGCGCTCAAGATCTTCCTGTCGGCGGTACCGTCGCTCGAATACAACGCGCACCGCGGCTTTGCGCGCCTCGGACGCGAGATGCGTGGCGTTGGACCGCAGGTCGCCTGCCAGATGCAGGCCATCGACGAGATCCGCCACGCGCAGACACAGATCCACTCGTTGTCGAACTACAACAAGTTCTACAACGGCTTCCACGATTGGAAGCACATGAACGACCGCGTCTGGTACCTGTCGGTGCCGAAGTCGTTCTTCGAGGATGCCTGCACCTGCGGCCCGTTCGAATTCATCATCGCGATCGGATTTTCCTTTGAATACGTGCTGACCAACCTCGTGTTCATGCCGTTCATTTCAGGCGCGGCCTACAACGGCGACCTCGGCGCAATGACGTTCGGGTTCTCGGCGCAGTCGGACGAGGCGCGTCACATGACGCTGGGCCTCGAAGTGATCAAGTTCATGCTGGAGCAGGATCCGGCGAACCTGCCGATCATCCAGCGCTGGATCGACAAATGGACCTGGCGCGGCGTGCGGCTGCTGACCATCGTGGCGATGCTGATGGACTACATGCTGCCCAAGCGCGTGATGAGCTGGAAGGAAGCCTGGGAGGTGTACTTCGAGGAAAACGGCATGGCCCTGTTCAACGACCTGGCGCGTTACGGCATCAAGGTGCCCGACTGCGCGGCACTGATCAAGAAGGAAAAGGACCACATCTCGCACCAGGCGTGGAACGCGTTCTACACCGCCGGGATGATCACCAATTTCCACACCTGGCTGCCCTCCGAGGACGAGATGAACTGGCTCTCGTCCAAGTATCCCGACAGCTTCGACAAATACTATCGTCCGCGCTTCGAGTACTACCGCCAGCGCGAAAAGGAAGGCAAGCGCTTCTACAACAAGACGCTGCCGATGCTGTGCCAGGTGTGCCAGATTCCGATGCTGTTCACCGAAGGCGACGATCCGACGCTGATCTCGTATCGCCAGATCGAGCACAAGGGCGACAAGTACCACTTCTGCTCCGACCACTGCCAGCACATCTTCGAGCACGAGCCGGAAAAGTACGTCGAAGCCTGGCTGCCGGCGCACCAGATCTACCAGGGCAACTGTTTCGCCGAGGGCGCCGACCCGACCGCGCCGGGCTTCGATCCGCTGAAGTCGGTACTCGATTACTGGCACCTTGATTTCGGCAGGGACAACCTGGACTTCGAAGGCTCGGAAGACCAGAAGAACTTTGCCGCCTGGCGGCAGCAGGCAACGACGAACTGAGGACACGGCCATGACGATCGCTTCGATACGCCCCTACGGCGGCACGCCGAAAGACACCGAGGACAAGTTCCACGGCAACCGCATCCTCTATGTCGGCTGGGACAGGCACTTGATGTTCTATGCGCCGATCTGCTTCTGCATTCCGCCCTCGATGGCATTTGCGGATTTCGTCGCCGGCCCGCTCGCGCAGGCATTTGGCGACCACCCGCAGTGGGCGCAGATCGACTGGACGAAGGCCAACTGGTTGCGTTCGAATCAGCCGTTCTCGCCCGACGGTGCGAAATCGCTCCATGACAACGGACTCGGCCACAAGGAAGTGCTGCGCCTGCAGACGCCGGACCTGCAAGGCGTCGGCGGCTGCGCCATCTAAGGCGGCTTTCTGCGACCGACACGATCCGCGCCTGTTGCCGTCTGGCGAAGTCGCGCCGACGGCGGGTCCGGGTTCGTCATGCGCAGCACGCGTGAACGCTGCCGAACCGGATACCTTTTTTGTATCAAATGGCCGGAAATCGGTATTGGACAGCAGGGTGGCGTCTCAGTAACTTGTGTGTCGATCGCGAGCCCCGATTCTGCGCAATGACAACAACCATGACTGAGACTGACGACCACCGGTGCGATGTCGCCCGATGCGTCGACACGACGCGCGCCGATGCGCCGTTGCGCCACATGGTCACCGTGCTGGATACGCAGGAGTCGTTCGCGTGCCGGTCGGACGAATCGCTGCTCGCCGGCATGGTACGTCTCGGCAAGCGCGGCATTCCGGTCGGTTGCCGGGGCGGTGGCTGCGGCGTGTGCAGGATCGAGGTGGTGCGCGGCGACTACGTGCGCCACAAGATGAGCGCGGCGCATGTCGACGCGACAGATCTGTCGAACCATCGCGTACTGGCTTGCAGGATCGTGCCGGCGGGCGACCTCGAGATCCGTGTGCTCGGCAGGATGGCACAACACGTCTGTGCCCCGCCGGCAACGGACAGCGCCGGCTGAAGCCGGCGTCCGTGCGGGCAGGGCAGGCAACACCCAAACCAGAAAGTGGAGCAGATACAGCATGCAGAAAGTTCGATGTGCGTTGATCGGCTCGGGCAATATCGGCGCCGACCTGATCTACAAGGTGCAGCGCAGCCCGGTGCTGGAGCCGGTGTGGATGGTCGGCATCGATCCGGCTTCGGAAGGCCTGGCGCGCGCGCGGGAAATGGGCCTGAAGACCACTGCCGAAGGCGTTGACGGGCTGCTGCCGCACGTCAAGGCCGACAACATCCAGATCGCGTTCGATGCCACCTCGGCCTATGTGCATGCCGAGAACTCGTGCAAGCTCAATGAACTCGGCGTGATGATGATCGACCTGACGCCGGCCGCGATCGGCCCGTTGTGCGTGCCGCCGGTTAACCTGCGCGAGCACGCCGACCGCGTCGAGATGAACGTGAACATGATCTCTTGCGCCGGACAGGCGACGATTCCGATCGTGCATGCGGTTTCGCGCATCCAGAGCGTGGATTACGCCGAGATCATCGCCAGCCTGTCGTCCAAGTCGGTCGGCCCCGGCACGCGCGCCAATCTCGACGAGTTCACCTACACCACGTCGGACGCGCTATGCCGGGTCGGCGGCGCGCGGCGCGGCAAGGCACTGGCGATAATCAATCCGGCCGAACCGCCGATGATCATGCGCAACACCATCCACTGCCTGACCGACGAGCATCCCGAGCAGGCACGCATCATCGACTCGGTACTGTCGATGATCGCGGAAGTGCAGAAGTACGTTCCGGGCTATCGGCTGGTCAACGGTCCGGTGTTCGACGACAAGAAGGTTTCGGTGTTCATGGAAGTGGCGGGACTCGGCGACTTCCTGCCGCGCTACGCCGGCAACCTCGACATCATGACGGCTGCGGCAACGCGTACCGCCGAGATGTTCGCGGAGGAGATCCTCGCCGGAAAAATCCAGCTCAAGAGCGTGAAAAGCGCGGAGGCAGTGCAATGAACCCCAGCCCCAGTCTCAAGGGCCGCAAGGTCCTCCTCCACGACATGTGCCTGCGCGACGGCATGCATGCGAAGCGCGAACAGATCAGCGTCGAACAGATGGTGAAGGTTGCCCGCGGGCTCGACGAAGCCGGCGTGCCGCTGATCCAGGTGACGCATGGCGCCGGACTCGGCGGCAATTCGCTGCAGCACGGCTTCGCCCTGCACAGCAACGAGGAATACCTGCGCGCCGTTTCGGCGGTGGTCGAGCGCGCCAGGATTTCGGTGCTGCTGATTCCCGGACTCGGCACCATGCGCGAGCTGAAGTCGGCCTACGAATGCGGTGCCCGCAGCGTGCACGTGGCGACGCACTGCACCGAAGCCGACACCGCGCCCCAGCACATCGCCTTCGCGCGCAAGCTGGGCATGGACACCACCGGCTTCCTGATGATGGCCCACCTCAACGATCCGGTCGGCATCGCGAAGCAGGGCAAGCTGATGGAATCCTACGGCGCGCAGACGATCTACATGACCGACTCGGCCGGCTACATGCTGCCCGAGGACGTACGTGCGCGGGTTGCCGCGCTGCGCGAAGTGCTCGACCCGCAGACCGAGATCGGCTTCCACGGCCACCACAACCTCGGCATGGGCATCGCCAACTCGATCGCGGCGATCGAGGAAGGCGCCAGCCGCATCGATGCCTCGGTCGCGGGGCTCGGCGCCGGCGCCGGCAATACGCCGCTCGAAGTATTTGCCGCCGTGTGCGAGCGCATGGGCATCGAAACCGGCGTCGACCTGTTCAAGCTCATGGACCTGGCGGAAGACGTCATCGTGCCGATGATGGAACACATGGTGCGCGTCGACCGCGAATCGCTGACACTGGGCTTCGCCGGCGTGTACTCGACCTTCCTGCTGCACGCCAAGCGGGCATCGGCGCGGTTCGGCATTCCGGCGCGCGACATCCTCGTGGAACTCGGCCGCCGCAAGATGATCGGTGGACAGGAAGACATGATCGAGGATACGGCGATGACCATGGCCAAGGAACGCGGCCTGCTGAAGGACGTCACCGCCTGATCCGGAAACCTTGCAGGGGCGGTCGGAGAACCGTCCAGCTGACAAAAAGGGCCGACCACGGCCCCCAACCCCGACGGAGACACATCATGGCACTAAGAGGCGTTTTGCGCGCAGGCGAAGTGGCGATACGCGTGATGGACATGAAGGCCGCCCGGCAGCACTACGGCGACCGCATGGGCCTGCACGAGATGATGACGGACGACACGGGCCGCGTGTATTACAAGGCCTGGGACGAGCACGACCACCACAGCATCGTGCTGCGCGAGGCGGACAGTCCCGGCATGGACTACTTCGCGTTCAAGGTGTTCGACGATGCCACGCTCACCACGCTCGAACAGAAGCTCGAGGCGTTCGGCCTGCAGGTCGAGCGCATCGAGGCGGGCGTCTACCCGAAGAGCGGGCGCCGCATCCAGTTCGTGCTGCCGAGCGGCCACACCATGCAGCTCTATGCGCACAAGGAACAGGTCGGCAACACGCTCGGCCTCGTCAATCCCGGCGTGGTGCCCGACGAGGGCGTGATTCGCGGTTTCCGCATCAATCGCCTCGACCACCTGCTGCTCGGCGGCGGCCATCTCGACGAGAATGTGCGCCTTTTCACCGAGGTGTTCGACTTCGACCTCGGCGAGAAACTCGTCGACCACGAATCCGGCGCGTCGCTCGCGGTGTTCCTGAGCTGCTCGACCAAGCCGCACGACATTGCCTTCGTGCTGCAGCCGCAGCAGAACAAGTTCCATCATGTCTCGTTCCTGCTCGAATCGGCGCACGACGTGATCAAGGCGGCGGACATGATCGGCAAGTATCGCATTCCGGTCGATGTCGGCCCCAACCGTCACGGTGTGACGCGCGGCGCGACCATCTATTTCTTCGACCCCTCCGGCAATCGCAACGAGGTGTTTGCCGAGGGCTACGTGCATTACCCGGACACGCCGACGCTGGTTTGGGACACCCGCGAACTGGGGCAGGCGACGTTCTCGCAGGACAATACGCCGCGCGAGAGCTTCCTGACCGTGCTGACCTGAGGAACGACATGCAGACAGGAGAGATCGCCGTCGTCGTCGGCGCAACCGGCGCGATGGGGCAGGTGATCGCCGCGCGCCTCGCGGCAAGCGGGCTCAAGGTCGTGGCGGTGGCGCGCTCCGCCGATGCCGTGGCGTCGCTGGTGAACAGCACGCCAGGCGTGGCTGCCTGCGCCGCCGACATCTCGCAGGACGCAGCGATCGAAGCCATCGGCAAGATGATCGACCGCCCGGTGCGCATGGTGGTGCATGGGCCGGGCGTGGCCACGGCCGGCGGCGTGCTGACTGCGCCGACCGATGCCGTAGTGGAGGCGGTGAACATCAAGGTCGGCGGCATGATGCGCCTGGTGCGCGCGGTCGATGCGCATCTCGTGCGCGGCTCGCGCCTGGTCGCCATCGGCGGCCATTACGGCTTCGAGCCGACCGCCTACGCCGCGACGGCCGGCGTGGCGAACGCCGCGCTTGCCAACCTGATCCGCCAGATGTCATGGGCCTATGGCGAGCGCGGCATCACGGCGCACCTGATCGCACCGGGGCCGGCCGACACCGAGCGCCTGCGCCGCGTGGCGGCCGAACGCGCCGCGCGCGCTGGTGCCACCGTCGAACAGGTGCTGGAGGACATGAAGCAGGAATCGGCCATTCGCGCCTTCACCAGCGTCGAGCAGATTGCATGGGCGGTGGCGACGTTGCTTGCGCCGGAGGCCGATGCCTTCGCCGGCAGCACCCTGTTCATGGATGCCGGCCGCCGCCGCGGATTGCCATAACCCGCGCCTTGCACACAAATGCGCTGTTCGTTCCCCCGCATGCAGAGGAGATGACGCCATGCCGATCGTGAACTTTCATCTGGTTGAAGGAATGACCACCTCCGACCAGAACGAGCGACTGCTGGTCGGTGCGTGCCGGCTCTATGCCGACGTGCTCGGCGCACCGGTGGACCGCATCCGGGCCTTCATCACGACCCACAGTCCCGACCAGTTTGCGGCCGGAGGCGATCTGGCCTGCAACAACGGCGTGCACGCACCGTTCTTCGATTTCATCGTGCTGGAAGGGCGACCGCTCGAGCACCGGCAGCGTTTGCACGTCGGCTTCACCGATCTGATCGTCGATGTGCTCGGGGTGCCGCGCGCGGTCGTGCGCGGTGGCTGCCGCCGTGTCGACCCTGAGGATTGGTCTATCGGCGGCACGCTCGCCAGCGAAGCCCGCGCTGCCGAGATTCGCGCCCGCGCCGAAGCGGCCGCGCAGGCGGCACAGTCGAAACCTGCCTGAACCGTAGCATCAGCGCCCGCTCCGGGCGGGCCGTGCCCCGGCCGCTGGCACGAGGCGCGTGATGCTCATCCATGTCTGCAACGCGCCTGGCATGGCAGGCTTCAGGCAGGGTGGCCTGCGGACCGCACGCACCCTCGCTGCTGGCGCGTGCCGGTCCGAAACCGCCTGTCCACGCGCCTTGCGGCGCAGTGCTTCGCGGGGGTTGTCATTCGCCGCGCATGTTCTGCACCTGGAACAGGGCGGGCTGGTTCGTCTTCGCGTCGACGCGGGTCTTGAACTGGCCGGTCGTGCAGTGCATCGCCTGGACGTCGATCGAGGCAAAGGCATCATCCACCGGGCCGCCGGCGCCCTTGTTCTCGGGCAGGTGATGGTCGGGATGTGATTTCGCCAGCATCGCAATCTTCCACAATTCGCCCTTGCGGTCGTAGATCAGGCCGAGATTGATGTGCATGCTCTGCGCGTCCATGTAGAACACGCGCTTGCTCACCGGGTGGTTCGGCGTCACCGGTTCGGCCTCGAGCACGTAGGTCTTGCGCAGTTGCCAGGTGATGTCGGGAAAGCAGTTGCCCTGACCGGTGAATGCGATGAATCGATAACCGTCCGCTTCCGGCGGCAGGTCTTCCGCCGGCTTCATTTCTGCGTGGGCGAAATAAGGCATCAGGATGTTGCGTGCGCCGCGGAACGTCCATTTCATCTCCGAAATGCGGCCGTTGTAGCCCTCGAAATCCTCGATCATCACGTCCGAGCCGAGAAACGCGTCGGTGGTCTGCCCGGTCGCCAGCCGGCGCACCCGCCGCTGGACACCAAGCGACATGAAGGCGTCGTCCAGCTTGTGGTCGTCGTCGTAACGCTGGATCAGGAGCTGCGTGTTCTTCAAATCCTGCGGCTCGAGCGCCTTCAGGTAGATCGACAGATACAGGTTGGCGGTATTTCCGGGCAGGTCGGGCGCCGGTTCGCCGTAACGATGCTTGAACTTGAGCGCGTGGGCAGAGAACTTGAGCGTGCGTTCCACCGTGCCCGATTTCATGTCGCGATAACGCCAGTAGAACGGATAGACGGTGGTGCTTTCGCCGAAGCCGGCGCCGTACCGGAAATTCCACGCGAGTTTTTCGCCGGCCCGCGCATCCTTGACGTCCGGCTCCTCGATGAACGGGCGCCCGGCCACATAGCCCTCGATGTCGCCGACGCGGCTTCCCAGCCGCGCCTTGCCCGGATTGCGCCGCGTTGCCTCGACGTACCCCGACGGCATCGGCATGCGCGTTGTCGGCCCGACCCTGAGCTCGTACCAGCCGCGGCCGACGGCCATCGCCAGGCCCGGGTCGAGCACCTCGCGGAACGCATCGAGGTTGTCCTTGCGTACCACCACCCCTGTCACGACGCCCGGTGCAGTGGGGAATCCGTTGCGATAGGGGTCGAAGGAACGCTCGACCTCGTCGTCGGATGCGGCAAGCGCGCCGCAACTCATGAGCGCCAGCAGGCAGGGGGCCGGCAAGAATGCGATGGGTTTCATTTCGGAATCATCCGGTCAATCGTCGATGGGCAAGGGTCGAATGAAATCGGAGGCCGATCTTCACAGTGCCGAGTATCGCAGGATTGTCACGAAGATACCGCTGCGCGGAGGACAGCCTGCGGCAAATCTCGGCGCAACGGAACATGCGCAGGGTTCAACAATGGTTGCGCCCCATGCGAAATGTCCCGCAATGTCAGTAACCCATGCCAGAACCGGCATGGATCAATGAGTTCAGGAACACGCTGGCAGGAGCACCCGGAAAATCGTTCAATCGCACCGGCATGTTTTCGTCGCGCGCCGCGCGGCGCCGGGCAACATGCCGGGCACGGTTTACCATTTCATGTGGATACAGTACCTTAGCGAGCGGATGCGTGGCGTCAGAGCGCGCACCGGGAACAGCAGGTCGCGACGGCGCCCCGCAGACAACAACAATCGCTCGGAGGAAACATGGTCGGGTTCCTGCTCTTTCTGGCTGCGATCGTCGCGGCCATCATCTGGCTGATCTCGCTCTACAACAAGTTGATCGACCTGCGCAACCGCTTCAAGAACGCGTTCTCGCAGATCGACGTGCAGCTCAAGCGGCGCTACGACCTGATCCCCAACCTGGTGGAAACCGTCAAGGGCTACATGGCACACGAGCGCGACACGCTCGAAGCGGTGATCGCGGCACGCAACAAGGCGTTGACTGCGTCGGACAAGGCGGCGGCCAACCCGGCCGATGCCGGCGCCATGCGCGACCTCATGGCGGCGGAATCGACGCTTGCCGGCGGGCTGGGCAAGCTGTTCGCGCTGTCGGAGTCCTACCCCGACCTCAAGGCCAACCAGAACATGATGCAGCTCTCGGAAGAGCTGACCAGCACCGAGAACAAGGTGGCATTCGCGCGCCAGGCGTTCAACGATGCGGTCACGAGCTACAACACCGAGATCGAGAAGTTTCCCGGCAACATGATCGCCAACACCTTCGGCTTCGTGCGCGCCGAACTGCTCAAGGCCACCGAGTCGGAGGCCGAGCGCAAGGCGGTGCAGGTCAAGTTCTGAAACCGCGACGCACGATGCACACAACGATCGGCGAGGGCGCGGCCTGCCCGTGCCATCGCATGCCGCCCAGCCTTCCTTCGCGCTGAATGGATTTCTTCGCCGAGCAGGACAAGGCGCGCCGCACCTCGCGCTGGCTGGTGCTGTGGTTTGCGCTGGCAGTGCTGGTGATCGTCGCGGCGGTCGACCTCGTGTTCACCGTTACCGCGCATCTCGCGACCGACCGGCCGATTCCGGCGCTGCCGCTCGGTTTCCACGCCGGATCGGCGGGGGTGGTGCTGCTCATCGTCGGCATCGGCGCGCTGATCCGCATCGTGAAGCTTGCCAAGGGCGGCGAGGCAGTGGCGAAGATGGTCGGCGCGCGCGCCGTCGATCCGGGCACGCGCGATTTCCATGAACGCCGCCTGCTCAACGTCGTCGAGGAAATGGCGATCGCCTCCGGCCTCACCGTGCCGCGCGTCTACGTGCTCGACAAGGAGCAGGGCATCAACGCCTTTGCCGCCGGCTACAGCCCGAACGAGGCGGTCGTCGCCGTCAATCGCGGCACGCTGACGCAGCTCACGCGAGACCAGTTGCAGGGCGTGATCGCGCACGAGTTCAGCCACATCCTGCATGGCGACATGCGCCTCAACATCCGCCTGCTCGGCTGGCTCTCGGGCCTGCTCGGCATCTTCGTCATGGGCCGGCTGGTGATCCGGCTGGGCTTCGAGGCCGACGACATCCGCGCGATCATTCCGGCGCTGCTGGTCGGTGGCGCGCTATGCGTGGTCGGCTACCTCGGCGTGCTGCTCGGCGAGATGATCCAGGCCGCGGTGTCGCGCCAGCGCGAGTTCCTCGCCGACGCCTCGGCCGTGCAATACACGCGCAACCCGGATGGCATCGGCGGCGCGCTGCGGCGCATCGGCGGCTGGGGCGAAGGCACGCTGATCGACCACCCGAACGGCGAGACGCTGTCTTACATATGCTTCGGCGCCGCGGTAAAGCGGATGGCCGATGGCTGGTTCGCCACGCATCCGCCGCTCGCCGAGCGCGTGCGGCGGATCTATGGGCACGAGATGGATGTCATCGAAGCCGAGCCGCCGCCACCGGCTGCGGACGAGATCGCCGCGCTCGACGCCGCCGCAGGCTTCGCGCCGCTGGCGGGCACGAAGGCGCGCCGCGGCAAGTCGCGCCTGGCGCCCGACAGCGTGATCGCCACGGTCGCGCGCGTAACGCCGCAACACGTGGAGCAGGCGCGCGCGTTCCGCAGCGGGCTCGACGAGCGCATCAGCGACGCGCTGCGCGAGGCGCGCGGCGCGCAAAGCGTGGTGGCGATCTGCCTGCTGCTGCTCGAGCCCGCGCAGCGCGAACGCCAGCTCGGCTTGCTGCAGCGCGAACTCGAAGCGGACGATTTCGCGCGGTTGAGCGGGCTGATCGCACCGATCGAGGTGCTCGGCGAGGCGCGCCAGATCGAGCTGGCCGACCTCGCCGTGCCCGCGCTGCGCACGCTCGACGCCACCGGCCGCACGCAGTTCCTCGACCGCATGCGCCGGCTGGTGCTGGTGGACAACACGCTCTCGCTGCCCGAGTTGCTGCTGTTCGTGCTCGTCGAATACCGGCTGAGCCAGCGTGTCACGGCGCAGCGCGCGCGGCGGCTGCACGCATTGCCGCAAATGTCCGACGCGGCCAGTACGGTGATTTCGGCGGTCGCGCATGCAGCGGCGAAGGAAACGCCGCTGGCCTTCGAGCAGGCGCGCGGCCAGCTCGGCGCGCGCTGCCCGCAACTGATGCTGATGGCGGCGGATGCGGTCGGCCCGGCGCAGGTGCGCGCTGCACTGGAACGCCTGCTGTTCCTGACGCCGATGGACAAGCCGCTGCTGATCCGCGCGGCCGTCGCCGCGATCACGCACGACGGCACGGTTGCGCCGCGCGAAGACCTGATGCTGCGCGCGCTGTGCGCCGCGCTCGACGTGCCGCTGCCGCCGCTCGATCCCGAAGGCTGAGTCCGTCCGCGGCATGGCGCCTGCTAGCCCGGATATTCCATGAGTGTCGCGGATGATCGCGCAGGCATCGCTGCGATCTGGCGCCGCGCTGGAGCGAGACGCGTAGCTTTGCCTGCGTGTCGAGTAAAGCGCAGGCCAGGCGCGGCGAGCCCCAGCGAGCACCGCCACAGCGCGCGCCACAGCGCCAATCTGGAACCGGGCACGTCGGCACGAAGACCGCACTCGACGCCGCAACAGAACAGAAAAGCGGGCGGCTCCTGAAATATCCGGGCTAAGATCGCGGGCAACGCATTCGGGACTCCCACCATGGCCTCAGCTGCACCGGATCGCACGCCGATCCGCTACGTCATCACGCCCATCGACCCCGGCGCTCACCTGTTCGAAGTCACGCTCACGCTCGACGCGCCCGATCCCGCCGGCCAGCGATTCACGCTGCCGGCCTGGATACCGGGCAGCTACATGATTCGCGAGTTCGCGCGCAACATCGTCCGCATCGCCGCCAAGGCCGGTGCTCAGCCGGTCGCGCTGCGCAAGCTCGACAAGCACACCTGGCAGGCCGACCCCCTGCCGCCGCGCGCGCGGCGGCTTACCGTGACCTGCGAGGTCTATGCCTGGGATCTCTCGGTGCGCGGCGCGCATCTCGACGCCACGCACGGCTTCTTCAACGGCACCAGCGTGTTCCTGCGCGTCGAGGGGCGCGAGGATGCGCCGTGCCTGGTCGACATCCGCCCGCCGAACGGTGGCGAGTTTCGCGACTGGCGCGTGGCGACCACGCTGCCTGCTGCCGTGGGCGAACGCGGCGCGGCCGCAGCCTGGGGCTTCGGCCTGCATCGCGCAGCGAACTACGACGAACTGATCGACCACCCGGTCGAGATGGGCCGCTTCACGCTGGCGAGCTTCAAGGCCGGCGGCGTGCCGCACGACGTGGCGATCACCGGGCGCCACAACTGCGACGCCACGCGGCTGGTGGCCGACCTTGCGCGCATCTGCGCCTGGCAGATCCGCCTGTTTCACGGGCCGCGCGGCAAGCCGCCGTTCGCGCGCTTCCTGTTCCTCGTCACCGCGGTCGGCGAGGGCTACGGCGGACTCGAACATCGCACCTCGACCGCGCTGCTGTGCTCGCGCAACGACCTGCCGGCGCCCGCGATGGGCAAGATGACGGAGGCCTACCGCGGCTTCTTGGGGCTGTGCTCGCACGAATACTTTCACTGCTGGAACGTCAAGCGCATCCAGCCGGCGGCATTTCAGCCCTACGACCTCACGCGCGAGAACTACACCACGCTGCTGTGGGCCTTCGAGGGCTTCACCTCGTATTACGACGACATCGCGCTGGTGAAAAGCGGCGCGATCACGCCCGAGGCCTACCTCGAACTGCTCGGCAAGACCATCGCCGCCGTGCAGCGCGGCAGCGGGCGGCTCAAGCAGAGCGTGGCGGAATCCTCGTTCGATGCGTGGATCAAGTACTACCGGCAGGACGAGAACAGCCCGAACGCCGTGGTCAGCTACTACACCAAGGGCGCGCTGATCGCGCTGGCGCTCGACCTCACGCTGCGCAGCCGCAGCGACGGCCGCATGAGCCTCGACGACCTGATGCGCGAACTGTGGAGGCGCCATGGCGCCACCGGACGCGGCGTCGAGAAGGGCGAGATTCCGCGCCTGGCCGAGGAAATCTCCGGCCTCAAGCTCAGGCCGCTGTTCGCCGCCTGGGTGCATGGCACCGGCGAGCTGCCGCTCAAGCCGCTGCTAGCCGCGGCCGGGGTCGAGCTGGAATGGGAAACCGCCGGCAGCACACCCTCGCTCGGCGTTCGCACGCTGGCCGACGGCGCCGACCTCAAGCTCGCCAACGTGTACGACGGCGGCCCGGCGCAGGCGGCGGGCCTGTCGGCGAACGACGTGCTGTGCGCCATCGACGGCCTGCGCGTCACGCGCGACAACCTCGACAAGCTGCTGGCGCGCCATCGCGGCGGCGATGCAGTCGACGTCCATGCGTTCCGGCGCGACGAGTTGATGCGCTTCACGGTCAAGCTTGCCGAACCGCCGCGCGACGTGGCCAGGCTGCGGCTGGCCGACAAGGCCGGCAAGGCGGCGCGGAAAATGCGCAAGGCGTGGATCGGAACCTAGCCGCCGGAATGAAGCACATCACCTCCGCCGACAACCCGGGCTTCAAGCTGCTGCGCGAACTCGCCACTTCGGCGCGCGAGCGGCGCAAGCTCGGGCAGACGCTGCTCGACGGCGTGCATCTGGTCGAGACCTGGCTCGGACGCGGGCCGCGTCCGGCGCAACTGGTCGTCAGCGAATCCGGCCGCGAACGCCCCGAGATCGCCGCCTTGCTGCGCCGCTACGGCGAGGGGCCGGATGTGCTCCTGTTCAGCGATGCCTTGTTCGCCAAGGCCAGCCCGGTCGACACGCCGAGCGGCCTCCTCGCGCGCATCGACATTCCCGCCGCGCCGCCGCCGCGGCTGGCAGGCGGCGACTGCATCGTGCTCGACGCCGTGCAGGATGCCGGCAACCTCGGCACGCTGTTGCGCACCGCGGCGGCGGCGGGCGTGCGCGAAGCCGTGCTTGGCGAAGGCTGCGCGCAAGCCTGGTCGCCGAAGGTACTGCGCGCCGGCATGGGCGCGCACCTCGCGCTGACGATCCACGAGCACGCCGCGATCGACGCGCTGCTCGCCGGCTATCGCGGCGCGATCGTCGCCACGCGGCTCGACGCGCAACACAGCCTGTTCGACGCAGACCTGCGCGGCCCGGTCGCCTGGCTGTTCGGCAACGAAGGGGCAGGGCTCTCGCCGCAAGTGGCCGCGCTCGCCACGCGGCAGCTGCGCATCCCGATGCCCGGCGTGGCCGAATCGCTCAACGTCGCGGCGGCGGCAGCGGTTTGCCTGTTCGAGCAGGTGCGGCAGAATGCAGGGGCCGAGGGAAAACCCGGGGCCTGTTCACGCTGATTTCATGGTCGCGCTCGCCTGGTTTGGTCCGCAGTGAAAGGCGCGACGCCGCTGGCTGGGCGATCCCAGTCAAGGTGGCGCAACACCGCAATGCGGACCAAACCAGACGAGCCCTTCGGGTTGCCACCCAATGGCCCCGGCTGCCGTGTTGCGCCTCTTGCGAAGGGGGCACCCATTCGCTGCGAGGCGCGCCTTGCATCCGAAGCCATCGGGTGACAACGCGATCCATGAAATCAGCGTGAGCAGGCCCTAAAAACACAAACCGACCAATACGAGGAGACAACCATGAGCAGCACGCCCCCCGCCATTCCCAATCCGCAGGTGTCGCTGGAGTACGGCCCGCCGATTTCGCTCGAACTCGCCAAGCGCATGCTCGAGGCCGCCGAGGCCGAGGCCGCGCGCAACGGCTGGCCGATGGCGATCGCGATCGTCGATAGCGCGGCGCGCATGGTGGCCTTCCACCGCATGGACAACACGCAGAACGGCAGCAGCGACAACGCGCGCTGGAAGGCCGAAACGGCGGCCAACTACCGCCGCTCCACCAAGCTGTTCGAGGACGCCGTCGCGGGCGGCGGGCTCGGCCTGCGCGTGCTCGGCCAGCCGAATGTCATGGCGCTCGAAGGCGGTCTGCCGATCGTCGCCGCCGGCAGGGTCATCGGCGCCATCGGCGTTTCGGGCATGCACACCGCACAGGATGCGCAAGTCGCCCGTGCCGGGTTGGCGGCGATGGAGTGATCAACAGCCGCAGGCCTGGAGCGCGCGTGGATAGGCGCGCTCCAGGCCGGTGTGGCTGCGGGGAAGGGTGGCTGCGGCTTCCAGGGATGGCAGGCCCGGGTTCTCGTATCCATGCGGGTTTCAGGCGTGCCATCGTGGCGCGGCCGGCAAACTTGCGACCGATCCTTGCACATTCGCCGGCCTCCCCCCGCGACCGGGGCGCGGGCGGCGGCAGTCCGGCACGGACTTTTGCATGCTCCGTGTAACGAAATGGCGCCCGGCGCGACTTGACTTCGAAGGTCAACCGGACCGCAACTCAACAACACGGAGGCGACATGTCGATTTCAACCCGATCCACCATCCAGCAATTCGCAACGCTGTCTGCAGGCGCGCTGATTGCCGCGGCCTTTGCGGCGGGCGCGGCCCGCGCGGCCGAACCCACCGAAACGGAACTGGTGGATGCCTTGAACCAGTTGTTCGGCAAACACGCCGGGGCGCGCGCTTCGCATGCGAAAGGCTTCTGCGCCAAGGGTGCCTTTGTTCCGTCGCCCGAGGCGCGCACGCTGGCGCGGTCGAACCTGTTCGCGGCCGGCAGCGTTCCGGCGACGGTGCGATTCTCGATCGGCGGGGGCAACCCGGCGGCGCCGGACAAGAGCCGGTCGGTGCGCGGCATCGCCGTGCGGCTGGCGGACAAGAGCGAGACCCACGACCTGGTGCTGATCTCCGAGCCGGTGTTCTTTGCCGCCACGCCCGCCTCGTTCCTGAGCTTCCTGAAGGCGCGGGTGCCGAACCCCGAGACAAAGAAGCCGGACCCGGCGCGGATCGAGGAACACAACCAGAAATTCCCCGAGGGCAAGGCACAGCCCGCCATGCTGGCCGGCCATGCGGCGCCGTTCTCGTACGCGACCACGCCTTATTTTTCGAATCATGCGTTCAAGTTCACCAACGCGGCGGGCGCATCGAAATGGGCGCGCGTGGAACTGCAGCCCGCCGCCGGTACGCGGCACCTGACGGCCGACGAAGAGAAGTCGCTGCCCGACGCGTTCCTCGAGGACGAATTCAAGGCCCGCGTGGCGGGCAAGCCGGTGGAATTCGGCGTGTTCGCCCATCTGCAGGGGCCGAACGATTCGCTGATCAATCCGGCCGAAGCGTGGTCGAAGGATTCGCCGCGCGTCAGGCTGGGCACCTTGTCGATCGACCGGCATGACGGTCAGGCGTGCGATGCCGAGGTCTACGTGCCGACCAATCTGGCTAGCGGAATCGAGGCGTCGGACGACCCGGTCCTCAAGGTGCGCGCGGCGGCTTACGCGATTTCGAAGGGGCGCCGTTCGAACTGACCGGCAACCGACGTGATCGCAAAAAGGCTGCGCATGACCGACTCTCCGAAATGTCTGGCACGCGAAACCCGCCGGACGACGCCCGAGTCGGCGCCGTCCGGTGCCGACTCGCCGGGCGGCGTGACGGGGGCCGGGCAGGCGATCGCACTGCAGCTTGCCGGCAATGAGCCGGGCCGCAGCTTCGACGTGCGCGCCGAGATGTCCGGGCATCACCGCTTCCTCCACAACCTCGCGGCGTTGCAGTTGAACTCCCGGCAGGATGCGGACGACGTGGTGCAGGAAACCTTTCTCGCGGCACTGAACGGCATCGCGGGCTTCTCGGGCCAGGTGCCGTTCAAGGCCTGGCTGGTCGGAATCCTGCGCAACAAGATCGTCGACGCCATCCGGCGCAGAACCCGGTTCGTCAGCGTCGACAGCGTTGCGGATTCGCTGGAGATGGACGCCGGATTCGATGCACTGTTCACCGGTGGCGGCGACTGGCGCCCTGAAGCCGTCGCGCACGGACAGTGCCCGGAATCGCTCGCCGAAAGGAACCAGCTGCTCGATCTGGTCGAACTCTGCATGGCCAGGCTGCCGGCCAATACGTGCAGGGTCTTCCTGATGCGCGAGTATCTCGGTTTCGAGTTCGCCGAGATCGCGGGGGAGCTGAAGCTGTCGGAGGGCAACCTCCGCGTGCTGCTCTATCGCGCCCGGATGAGCTTGCGCGATTGCGTCAGCCGCGGCTGGGGGGAATGGGCATGAGTTCGCACGACACACCGGGCCGGCTCACCTGCCGCGAGACGACTTATCTCGTGTCGGATGCGCGGGACCGCCCGTTGACCGATCTCGAGGTCTCGCAGTTGCAGGCGCACATCGCCGGTTGCGCCGCGTGCCAGGTGGCCTCGCGCCAGTTTGCCCAGGTGTTCGCTGCGGTGGACGCGTATCTTTGCCGCGAGCCTGCAGCAGGCCGTTCCGCAGAGCAGCCGAAGTAGTCGTCGTGGCGCCCGCCGTCGTCTAGCGAGCTTGCTGCAACCGGCCGGGAAGGCGCGTGGATAGGCGCCCTTCAGGCAGGGCGGGCGGCGGGGCAGGGTGGGTGCGGCCTCTGGCGATGGCATGGCCGGGAGAGCCTGTCCATGCGGGTTCCCGGCTGGCGGCGGGCAGTTTCTCCAATCCGGTTCGAGTAGCCCTGCGACGCGTTCGGTCGCCGCATCGGCGCCGTCGGCGGCGAGGGGTGGGCGCGTTCCGGGGCATGCGCCGGGGCACGCCCACGGGCGATGCCGGCGGCGGCCGCATTGGCAGGTACACTCCGCCTTTGCCCATTCCAGAAAAGCCGCCCTGCAATGCGAAAAGAAGTCGAAGCGAAGCCCCGTTATGCCGTCGTCGCCGCCGTGCAACTGCCGGAGGTGAGCGACATCGAGTTCGAGGCCTCGCTGGCCGAACTGCGCGACCTGGCCAAGACGCTGGGCTTCACCATCTGCGCCACCTTCACGCAAAAGCGCGCCAGCTTCGACGCCACCGCCTACCTGGGCACCGGCAAGCGCGAGGAGATCCGCGCCTTCGTGGATGACGAGTCCGCCTCGATCGATCTGGAAAGAACGCACCACGCCACCGCCGACCCCGAGGCCGGGCGGATCGAGGCGATCTTCGTCGACCACGAGATCTCGCCCTCGCAGGCACGCAACCTGGAGAAGGAAGCCGGCTGCGAGGTGATGGACCGCACCATGGTCATCCTCGAAATCTTCCACCGCCACGCCAGTTCGCGCGCCGCCCGCGCGCAGGTGGAGATCGCCCGCCTGGCCTACATGGCGCCGCGCCTGCGCGAGGCGGCCAAGCTCGCCGGGCCGCAGGGCCGGCAGCGCAGCGGCACCGGCGGCCGCGGCGCCGGCGAATCGCACACCGAGCTGGACCGGCGCAAGATCCGCGACCGCATCGCCGAGTTGGAGCAGGAAATCGCCGCCATGGACGTCGAGCGCAAGACGCAGCGCACGCGGCGGCAGGAACGCCAGGGCCTGGCCAGCGTGGCGCTCGTCGGCTACACCAACGCCGGCAAATCCACCCTCATGCGCGCGCTCACCGGCAGCGACGTGCTGGTGGAGAACAAGCTCTTCGCCACGCTCGACACCACCGTGCGCATCCTGCAGCCCGAGAGCCGGCCGCGCGTGCTGGTGAGCGACACCGTGGGCTTCATCAAGAACCTGCCGCACGGGCTGGTCGCCTCGTTCAAATCCACGCTGGAAGAGGCACTCGACGCCGCGCTGCTGCTGCATGTGATCGACGCCAGCGACCCCGGTTTCGAACGCCAGCGCGAAGTCACCGACACCGTGCTCGGCGAGATCGGCGCACGCGACGTGCCGCGCCTCCGCGTCTTCAACAAGATCGACCACGTGGGTGATGCCGCCGCGCAGGCCGAACGCGAAGCCGCGCTGCGCGCGCAGTACCCCGATTGCATCGTGATGAGCGCCCGCCGCGCCGACGACATCGCCGCGCTGCGCGACGCAATCCTCGCGCACTTCCGCCAAGGCCTCGTGGAAGCCGAGCTCTTCCTGCCCTGGTCAGCCCAGCAGGCGCGCGGCGAAATCTTCGCGAACTGCGAAGTGCTCGAAGAACGCGCGACCGAAGAAGGCGCGTTCCTGCGCATACGCGGGGAGGGGGAGACGGTGAAGGGGTTGCGGGAGCGGCTTGGGGTGGCGGCGGTTTAGTGATCGCGCTTTTCGTTATTGATGCTGCTAGCGGCACGATCTGTGGTCGGCTTGCTTGGGCACATAGTTAGACAGCCTGACGAGTCGGTTCTCTGGATGTAACCGGAAGTTGTCTCATCGCTGATTTGCGCAGGAGATCTCTCACTATTTCATAGTGGTGAGTGACGCGCCTATGCGGTTCTGATACCGTGATTCAAAATGCCAATTCTTTATCGCATACTTGAGTTGCCTCGTGTCCAATTCCATTCCGGTCATATCCGCTGCGCGTTTCGCGTCCGCATTTGCCCTTAGGCCGAATCTGTTTGCATGGTTTCTTGGCGCAGGGGCATCGGCTGCGTCAGGAATCCCAACTGGCAACGCCATGATTCGTGACTTCAAGACGCGAATCTTCTGCCGAGAGGTTGGCTATTCACTCCGGGAGGTTGATTCTGGCGATCAGCTATGGATTGAGCGAATTGAAAACTTCCTTCGTAGAACCTCGCTTCTGCCCCCCGACGGTGACCCCAATGAGTATGCGGCTGCATTCGAAGCCGTCTACCCGAACGAGAAACATCGGCGGCAATACATCGACGATGCCATCAGCAAGGGCACGCCTTGCTTTGGTCACCGTGTTCTTGCCGCCTTGATGTCGAGTAGGCAACTGAGTTGCGTCTTCACGACAAACTTCGACCCTTTAGTCGAAGAATCTGTGACGTTGACCAATTCGTTGTTGCCAGCGGAGTCAAGGAATATGCCGACCGTCGCGGCGCTCGATTCCGCAGACCGGGCACTTCGGTGTCTTGATGAATCGGACTGGCCGTTGGTGGCAAAGCTTCACGGCGACTACCAGTCGATCAAGATCAAGAACACTGGAAGCGAACTGGAGCGCCAGGACGAACGCATGCGCTATGTTCTGGTTGAGGCATGCAAGCGTTTCGGGCTGGTGGTTGTTGGCTATAGCGGGCGCGATGCCTCGGTCATGGATGCGTTCGAGTCTGTACTGACGAGTCCCAACCCGTACCCCAGTGGTCTCTATTGGGTCACTTCGTCAGGTGAGAATCTGCTGCCCGCCGTCCAGCAATTGCTGGAGCACGCTGTGCTTGCCGGCGTCGACGTGGCCATTGTCGAAGCCAAGACCTTCGATGAACTGGCCGCGGACGTCGTGCACCAAATAGGGCTGCCAGATGTCCTCATCGAGCACGTCATGCAGAGGCGCGCACCAGCACGGCTGCAGCCGGTCAAGCTGCCTGAGGCTGAGGCAAGGCCATTCCCCGTCCTTCGCTATTCCGCGTTGCTAGTCGAGGAGCTTCCCCGCGTGGCGAGGCGCATGACGTTAAAGAAGGCCGCTACGTCGCCCGAGGTTCGGCAGCTATTGAAGAACCATAGGTGTCGTGCTGTGGTCGCCGCCGCTGGCCGAGAGCTGGCTGTTTTCGGAAACGACGCGGAAGTCGTTGCTGCACTTGGGGCTCTTGGGGCACAGCCGGCAGGAATTGTCGACCTGGATCCGATTCGAGACAGTTGGGCGTTGGGTCTGCTGTACGACGCTTTGGTCAAATCGCTGTCTCGTCATAGGCCTCTATTGCCACGCTACAAACGTTCCGGACACTCGTTGATCGTGGCCGGTCCGCGTGAGGGGGAGCATGCCGAATGGGCGCGGAAGCGCGAAGCGCAACTTGCGCAGCTTCGGTCGGCCTATGAGGCAAACTTGACAGGCTTAGTGCCTAAGCTCGGCTATCCGTATCAGGAAGGTGTGTTCCTGAAGCTGGAGCAAGTCGACGACCGCTGGTGGTGCGGATTCGAGCCCTTTACTTTCGTGGACGTCCCGCGCGAGGTGTTCCCTGCGAAGGCGCCAGAAGACATAGATGTACTGGGGCGGCCAGTCTTCAGTCGAGGCGGGGACCCTGCTGGTGACTGGAGGCGTGAACGCTGGGCGAGAAAGTTCAACAAGCAATGGGCAGGCATCATCAATGCGTGGGCCGCGTTGCTGACCTCCGCTGCTGGGAACCAGGTGCGGGCCTTTAGTCTTGAGGATGGAGAGGGTATCGATGCGGCATTCTGCATTTCGCCCGTCACTGGATGGAGCAGGCCGTCGCATCATCACAACTACTTTGACAGGACCAAGTGATGGCAAATCCGGCATTGGCCTCCAAGCTTCCACCATTCACGTTGCTCGAAGAACCGCTGCTGGCCTTCTCCCCGGCGAATTCAGACGAAATCGATGTACATCCCCTGAGGGGCTTGGTCAGATACGGCCCCTTCTCCAAAGGCTCCTTTTCTGGTTTCACTGCAAAGGTGAGGGTGGCCACTGTAGGCCCTGACAGCGCTTTCAAGCGACGAGGGGCACTGATGGCCTCCCTTAGGGAATCGTATGACCCTTCGGATCGCTCGGAGTACGTCCCCAGGTACCCAGGTTTCGAGCATCTGTTCAAGGTTGAACTGGTTTCTGCGCCGAGTGCGGCGCATATTCGCTGGCCCGATTCGCTTGGCCAGTTGCCCGGACACGGCACTGGGGAAGCCCGTCTGTTTGAGGCCATGGACGCGGCACTGCGTCGGCTGGAGTCCGTTCGCAATGAGTTCGATGTCGTCCTGGTGCACTTCCCTGATGCCTGGGGGCCTGCGACACGGACCGCGGGGTTTGCCGCGCATGATTCGTTGAAGGCACTCGGCGCCAAGTACAACATCCCGACCCAGGTGCTCAACGACAGGGCCTTTGCCTTCAACTACAAGGCGTCGCTGGCTTGGCGTCTTGCTATCGCGCTTTACGTCAAGGCGGGAGGCATTCCTTGGAAGCTGGCCCGAGTACATAGTGTGCCAGACGAGACTGCCTACATGAGGGTCGGCCGGGAATCGTGCGAAATCCTCAAAAAAAACGCTTAGCCGATTGTTCTAAAACAAAAAGTCACTTGGCTGATGCAAAGGCCGGTTTTCACCGGCCTGTCCTCTTCAACTGAGGCTTAGGCTCCGCAAGCCAGCGCCTTGTTGGCACTGACAAAAACACTGTCAGACTTAGTTTTGTACTCGGCACTCGGCGTTCCATTGTGAGTTTTGCACATTGGAGCGATGAAATTGAGCTTCCGAAGCGATTCGTCCTTCATGTTTGGCAAAATGACATGCGCCCCTACCTCAGCGTGGGACTCACATCCTTGCACATGACATTTCGGTGTCGTGGAAGCCTTCGCAAATTTCTTCCAATGGCCCAGCCAGGAGCCACAACTGCAATTCTTGCCAGAGGTTCCATTCAGATTTTTCATCGTGATGGAGCCACTTCCGGTCAGCGTTTTACTCATGAACATCTCCCTAAAATGACCACGCACGCGCATGGCAACCCATGATATTGGGATTCCCTCCACAAAATTCAACGGTCATTCAGTTGGCTTACCCGATTCAACCTCCAGAATTCGGAACCCCTCATCCAGGGCTTCGGCCTTGCGTCGAAAATCCAGCACGTAATCGCCGAAACGATTGATGTGCTCCAGCCGGTATGGCGCCAAGCCAGCCAAGACTTCCTGATTGATCACAGCCCCTTCTGCCTGGAGTTGTTTCAGAACGCGGCTCATCCCCACCACGTTGTGCAAGATGACCAGGTTGGCGACCAGATGGTTGTATTTGATGATCTTGCGCTGCTCATGGCGCAGGTTTTCGGCAATCACCCCTTCTCCGCCAAAGAACAGCTTTTTCTCGAAACCGTTGAATTGCTCCGACTTGTTGGTTTCCGCGTGGATGAGTCGGCGCAGTTCGACGTCGCCAACATATTTCAGCAGGAACATGGTTCGGATCACCTTGCCGAGTTCCTTGAAGGCGAAATACAGCTTGTTCTTTCGGCTGTAGGTGCCCAGGCGACGCAGAATAGCCGAGGCCGAAATCTTCCCGAGCTTGATGGATACCGCCACCCGCAACATGTCCGGCAGATGGGTCTCGATCATCTGCCAGTTGATGTCGTCACTGAACAGCCGGTCGATATGCGTGAATTTCTTGTTGCTGTCGGGACGGTGGAAGACCAGATCCTTGATGCCACGGATGCGCGGCATCAGCTTGATACCCAAGAGGTGGGAAAGCGCAAACACCGTGTAGCTCTGGGCCTGGGTATCGCCGTGGATGGTGTCTGGTCGGATATCCGAAGTGTTGGTCATCAGCCCATCAAGGATGTGGGTGCCCTCGTAGGTGCCGCAGGAAATGAAGTGGCTAAACAGCGCGATGAACTTGTCGGAGACATGGTAATAGCCGATGCCGCCATAACCACCATAGCGGATGTGATGTTCGGAAATCAGGTTCTGCTCGTAGAGGTTCCATTTTGTGCCGTCGGCCGAGGCATGCTTGCCTGATCCCCAGTAGCCGGGCAATTCAAACTTGTTGTAGGCATTGATGACCTTGACGATGGCTTTTTCCAGCACCTCTTCTGTCACGTACTTGATGTTGAGCCACGCGATCTGCTTGCGGCTCATGCCCCGAATCGATCGTGCTGTCTGGGTCGGCCCGAGATTGCAGCCATAACAGAACAAGGTGCTGATGACCCGCGGGCGCAATTCCTCGATTCGGCTTTCGGTGCCCATCAAGGGTCGGAAGAGCTTGTGCAATTGCAGCCAGCGCTCAGTATCGATCAGTACGTCGACGATACTGATGTTCTCCATGTGCTCGGTGATCAACTGGTCGATCGCCTTGATGCCGGGCGGCGGTTCGCTAGTGGGCGGTTTTTTCAGGATCAGCCGGCCATCGACAATTTCGGCATAAGCATTTTCAGGAAATTCGGCATCGACCGCCTCGGCCGTCTCCAGCAAAGCCGCTTTCAAGGTCTCGGTGAAGGCTCTGGAATCGGTTTCGACTCCAGTGACCTCGCCATACTGCGCCAATTCGCGATTCAGGGTGTCGTCGTCAACCAGTTGCTCCCGGTAATCGTCGTAACGCTCGCCATGCTGGATGAACAGGTCACCCGATTTGAGTTCATCGCGGATCGCATACAGGACCGCGAGTTCGAAGTAACGGCGGTTGATGGCAACGACCTGACCGTCGGCGCGCTCGGTGATGACCAGTTTCCGCCACGTTGTGGGCAGCCACAGAAAATCTTCGTCGGCATTCAGCCCAACCAAGGATAGCGGAACGATTTCATGCCGGGTGCCGCGTAGCACCTGAAGTGCTTTCATCATCCGCATTAAGGTGTCGTCTTCGCTACTGCTCTGCGGATTGACGATTTCGATGCAGTTCAACAACTGGGCGCGAACCATCTTGTAGGGTTGGATGAGGAATGGCAGGTGATTGCGTCCGGCGTAGGCCATGTGCTCATCGCAGATGGCTACCAGGTCGTCGACCTCGGCGATCAGGCTGCCACCGATGGCTTCCACCCGTTGATGATCCGTCCCGTCGATTTGGTAGGCCAGCAACATCTCTTTTAACTGGCCGATCAGTCGATCGGTTCGCTGCAGGTGTTCCTGCTGGTATTCGCCCAGTTTGTTGCGCGCCTGATTGTCCAGGTTTTGAAGCATGCGGACGAACAGGTCGGCCGCATCGTCGAGCGTCTGGGCAAATTGCGAGCGGATGTAGATGACGGCCAGCGCATAGCGCTTCTGGGGCTTCAGTTCCGCCATTTCTGTCGCATCCAGCGAACGGGCGATGTAGCGGTACTGCTTGAGCTTCGGAACGGGGATGTCGGGCGTTGGCAGTTGGTCAACCAGCAACTGAAGCCGGCGGATGTGCTGAAGGTAGGAACGGGTTTCCTTGTTGGTCGGTTTTTTCGGTTCCCGTTTGAGCAGGTTCCAGGTGCTGCTGCTCTCGCCTGACTTGACCTTAAACAGGCCGTCAACCAAAGCTTTCACCTTGGTATCAAGCTGGTCGGCAATGCTCGCAAAATGGACATCATGAATCTTTTCCCGGGCCTGGATGCCCAACCGATCGAGCGTGGAGAAACCGGGCAACTCGTAGCGATGATGGACCAGTTCTTCAAGCATCACGTTGATGATGTCGGCTACCACATGCCGGCTGTCTGCGGCGGTTTCTGCCACGTGCCGCAACCAGGCGCGTCCCTGATCGTCCAGCGGACGAACATTCAGGTAGCGTCGCAAGGCAGTAATCAAGGTGGTGCGCGCCGTCGTTCGGTCGAACTGCCGAAGCTCATCGCTCCTAGCCGGCCGATACCCCGTTTGGGCCACAATGTGCTGGCGTATCACCGACGGGACATCCCTGATGTGGACGAAGTACCCAAGACGCTGAAACAGCTTCAGGTAGATGAATGCTGCCGAGCGGGCAATGGGACGCTTGACGGTTTTGTCAATGAACGCGATTTCATCGGGGGTCAGGGTATAAATCTCGTCGAGATCCTGTGCCGATGGGTCTGCCTTCAGGCGTGGGTACGCGGTCTCGTGAAGTTGGGTCATGCGGGATCAATCCCAATGCCGACCGGTGGCCGGGTCGCGGCAGACCGCCTCCAGAAAACACTCACGGGCATCGGCAACGCGATGGAGTTCATCGAGCAAGGTGTAGAGATGATCGTCCAAAATATCGGTCGAGGGCGTCGGGACGGCAATCTGATATCGACGGCCCTCCTGGTCCAGGGGCTGTGCCTGAAACCGGGAAAGGCTGGTACTCGTCATGTCTCGCAGGGCATTGGCGACGGCACGGCGGCTGCCATTGAAGGCTGACAGATCGAGGGAAACCTCGATCGTGGTGAGTGAGACCTCGGGCAGGCTGGGCAATTGCGGCGTCGAGGCGGACGATGTTTCCGGTAGCGCCCGATCCAGACCTTGCTCGAAACGTGCTTTCTGGTCGGTGCTGACCCCATCCAGATAGCGCATGGCGGCCTTCACGTCGCGCCAGCCCACGTAATTCATCAACTCCCGAAGATCCCAACCACTCATCCCGGCCCACTGGGCAAAACCGCGGCGTAGCGAGTGGCTGCTGAAGGCTTCGGCATCGGTCACGCCCGCCTGGCTCAATAACTTCCGAAGCATGGGAATGATGCTGCTCGGCGTCAGTTCAGCCTCGGACAAATGCCCCCAGCGATCAATCTTGCGGAATAGCGGACCCGCCGTCAGTTTGGATAAAGCCAGCCAGTCTTCGACCGCCTCGACGGGGCACAGCCGGGACAAGGCTGGGCAGGAGAAGCTTCGCCCTTCGAGATCGCGATCCCCCTTGCTGCGCGGCAAGAAACAGGTCAGCCCTTCGCCGGGCTTGATTTCAATGAATTCGATGCGAAGATTGGCCAGTTCGTCGGAGCGAAACCCGCGCCAGAATCCGAGGAGAATCAGGGCGCGATCCCGGGTGTGCCGCAGGGCACTGGCCGAATCTCCCCGGCCGACTGCCGCTGCGGTGGCTGCTACCAGCCAGTCAGTGACGCTGTTCAATAGTTCCAGTTCCAGCGGCTTGGCCCGCTTTTCCCGGGCAGGATGGAGCGTTCGGATACCTTTGAGCAATTGCCGGATCTTCGGGGCCTTGGTCGGATCCGGAAAGCCATGATCCTGGTGCCAGCGCGACAGCGCCGCGAGGCGGTGTTTCAGGGTGTTCAGCGACAGGGATTCGGCGTAGGCGGCCAGGTAACGGGCAATCGAATCGATGGTTGCCGGCAACAAGCCTCCCCACTCAACCTCGAAGTGCTGGATGGCTGACGCATAGCTGCGTCGGGTGTTGGCCCGTTCGGCCGCATCAAGGTAGAGATCGACCTGGCTCATTGCATCCCTGGCTGGATTCAGGTTCGTGCACGCAGCGGCAGCGAGACTTGCGGCTCCAGTGCCTGCAGCACGGCGTGTGCCTTGAGAATGTCTTGGTGCAATTGGGCATGCTTCGGTGCGTGCACCGTGACCACTAGGGCATAGCGAATGGCGGGCGCTCCGGATGATGCGAGGCCACCGGCCTCGCGAGCGTTGTAATGCACGTCGAACACCGGTTCGAGCAGACTGCTGCCGTAGTAACTGTTTTCCGCATGCAGCACAGTCTCCCACTTGCCCAGATCGGTCCGCAGTTCGGCTTCGGTCCGGAACTCGGCCGCTGGGAAAAAGCTGACCGACGACGCATTGACGGCACCTGCCTTGCGCTTGCTGCTGTTGGGACGGAAGGTGATACCGAGACCGGCTTTGGTATAGGCGCCGGCATCCTGCGGATCGACCGGACTGGCATAGCAGAACGTCGCCCGCAAGCGAACCTTGCCTTCCAGTTGGAAAGGCGGCAAAGGAATGGGGGCCCGCAGGAACTTCCCCGGGCGAAGTTCACCCTGGTAAATGATCCGGGCTTCCCCGTCGCCGCAGGTGATCAACTGGTTCAGATCAGCCGGCACCCGGCCCCAGCCGACGTGATGGACATCATGCTCGTCCTTCGTTTCGCAGCCGTGGATCAGCAGCGATTTGATGGTCAGCGGATGAACCGCGTCGCCCAGAATGGCGCGGATGCCGACTGCCGAGCGTAAGGCGAGCGGAGCCGCGAAGCTGGTTCCCAAGGTCGCAGCGAGGTTGGGCCGCGTGCCGGGCGCTGCGACGTGAAAATATTCCTTCGGTGCGCCACCGAAAGCAACGACATCCGGTTTCCGGCGCCCCGGGCTGCGACCGGGGCCGGTGGCACTGTAGCTGGCCCGTTTCCAGTCGTTACCGGTCCGGTCGGTGGCGCCGACGGACAAGGCGTTGACGCTATCAGAAGGTACTTGGATGCGATTGAGGCTGAGTGCGGCATCACGTTCCCCGTTATTGCCCACAGCCACCGTCATCAAGGTTTCCCCATCGCTCAGGATGCTGTCGATGACGGCCGTCCAGGCATGGACATCCTGGTCTTCGATCGGCAGGTCAGGCCCGAGGCTGAGATTGATGAACTGATACTGGCGCGAGAGCAGTACGGTTTCCACATGGCCGAGCGTGCGATACAACTCGTAGGGATCTTCCCCGTCAATTTTTGCGTCCAGGACACGGTGATGATCGACCGGCGCATAGGGGCGCTCCGCCGTTGCTTCGGGCTCAATCGGCCCGAACAGCACCGCCGAGGTGACGCCCAGTCCGTGCTCAGTGAAATCGGGTACGTCGCTGGCCTCCTCGTCGGCCAGAAAATAACGGCGGACATAGCTTTCGAGAACGTGTTTTTCCGGTAGGCCACCATCGAGAATGGCGACCTTGGGCTCGCGGGAGAGCGGTTCTCCACTTGGCAAGGAGAACGACACTGCAAGCGGCATGCTGCGGGTAACCGGACGGGCTGCTCGCAAATGCGGCATCGGCCGGACGACGCGCGTCAGCGTGAACTGGGCGAGGTTTTCCAGGCCGGTCGCATCCCCTTCGACTGCCACGAAGAGCAGCCGACCGGCTTCAAACTCGAACTCGCCATTGACCCTGAAGCCGCAGTCCTTGGCGTAGTCGGCAAATAAGGCGCGAACATCCGAGGCATCGCCCTCGGGTGGCAGATGCAGACCGACCTCGAAAACATGGCCGACATTGGTGCCTTCCAGATGCAGGCGATCCGCTGGGGTCATGGCCGCAAAGGTCTCGATGCGGGCAAATTGCTCGGCAACTGGCATCTGTTCGTTCAGGCTGCGGGCGAAGGCCGGGAAATTACCCATTGCGGCCCGCGTGCCCGACACGAAGAGTTCCGTCGTCTCCATTTCCGGTGGTGCTTTCTTCTGGGTCTGGCGACGCGGCTGAATGCGACGGGTGCGCGATCCAACTGACGAGAGTCCCACCTGATCGAGCAGCAGCTTCGGGAAATACGACTTGGCCAGATAAGCCGGATGCAATACCAGACGAGCCACCGCCAGATCATCGGCACAAGCCTTCGCTGGGAGCTCCTGGAAAATGCGGTTGGCAGTCTCGATCTCCGGCACGATGATGCGCTTGGCCTCGGTGAGCGTATAGGGGTGCGCCTTGTCGCCAACCTTCTTCTTGGGCGCTTCGATCGGATAGGTCAGCAACTCGGCGCGGCCGATCAGGTATCGCGTGGTCATTTACTTGAGCCCTCTGCCTTTACGGGGGGAAGGCCCCGCGTGTTTGCGAATGGTGTCGCGAGCGACGCCCGTCATTTGGCTGATCTGCATATGCGTATGTCGCCCCGCCTTGGCCAGCGCAATCGCGAGGTTGAGGCGTTCTGCCTTGCTCAAGGCTTCCTGACGCTGACCCAGGGCTGATCCGATCAACTGTTCCAGCGGCGCCATCTGTAAGGCATGGCCGCGACGCAAAGCGTTGATGCTGCGCTCCACGTCTGAGAGAGACTGTCCCTGCAACCCAGCAGCCAGGACATCGATCCAGGACGCGAATAAGGTCAGATCGTCGCCGAGGAATCGCTGGATGGCCGTTGCAATCGCCGCAGCATCCGGTGCATCGAACTTGAGGACCAGATCGAAACGTCGCCACAAAGCTGGATCAACCAGTTCCGGGTGGTTGGTGGCAGCCAGCAGCAGGCCGGTATCGGGCCACTGATCGACTTCCTGGAGCATGACGGTAACCAGGCGCTTCAGTTCGCCAATATCCGACTCGTCGCTGCGCCGCTTGGCGATGGCATCGATCTCGTCGAGTAGCAGAACGGCAGCGTGTTGTTTGGCATGATCCAAGGCTGCCCGCAGGTTGTTGCCCGTCTTGCCGAGCAGGCTACTCATAACCGCCGTCAGGTCGAGTACCCACAGAGGTTTGCCTAAAGCGCTGGCAATCCAGCGGGCCGAGAGTGTCTTGCCGACACCGGGAGGGCCTACCAGGATGGCTGAACGGGTCGGGCTAATGCCACGGGCGGCCAACCGCTCACGTTCCTGTCGTTCGCGAATGATGGCACCGATGGCGTCATGAACACTGCCGGGAAGAATCGGTGGAGGCAATCCGACGCGGTCATCGAAGACCCGGATCAGCGCCAAACGGGAATCGCCGTCGACGGGTAGCGGTGCCTCGCCGGCGTCCGTTATCGGTGCGCCACGACGCAGGATGGCGTTACCTGCCGAGCGGGTCTGGGATGCTTTCAGGGACTGATCGAGAAGCGAAGCCAGTTCGGGGCGTTGTTGGCGGTATTTCCGGATGAGCCGCGCCAGCAGCAGACGGGTATCCTCTTGCGCATCTGAGGCGGCAAGGCGGGCTAAATTGGCGAAATCAATTTCAAGATCGTCAATCTCGCCTTTGTTTGTTTTTGTTCCCACAAAATTGCCTTATATGGTGCAGAATTTTATGGCGAATTTTATGGCGAAAATACATATTTGGTCAATAAATTGATTGCTCGCCACATGGTCAAGATTGCGTTGTTAACAACTTTTTCTGCCAGCGTGGCAAGTTGTGCCGTCCGTGTGTGTCAATGCCTGAACACAAGGATCGACGCTCTGCTGGCACCGATCTGGCTGGACCGCGAGGCTCGTAAGTACGTCACGTGCCGATGTGCTGAGCTTGCCGGTGGTCAGCACGTCACCGCGCCGCTCCGACATGCAGTCTTTCGCGCCGACGGTCCGCACCTTGACGCCAGCGCATCCAGCACAGAGCGCCGCGATGGCGAGCAACCACAAGTACCTGACGAGGCGCCCACGCCTGTCGAGCAGGCCCGCGCAGGTCCACGGAGGCCTTTCCAGGTACCTCATTGCGTCGTATCTTCTTCCCGCAATGGCGCATTGCCGATTGCCTTGTTGACGGTCACATAGCGCGTGTTCAAACGACCTTCGCTACTAACCAGATCGCGACGCGCTTGCAGATAGCTGCGCTGCGCGTCGAGCACAGCGGTGAAATCACTGATTCCGCCGTCGTAGCGCGCCTGGGCAAGCCGGTAGGCATCGCCGGCCGCGTCGCTGCGGGCTTTGAGTTCCTGAGCCTGCTGTTGTTCGGCGCGGTAGGCGGACAGCGCATCGTCGATCTCCTGCCAGGCTTTCAGCACGGTTTTCTGGTAATTCACCGCCGCTTCCTGTTGTTGCAGCTCGCGCAATTGCACGGTGGCTGTGCGCCGGCCATGATCGAAGATCGGCAGGTTGAGGCTGGGGCCGATCGACCAGGTGCGACTGCCCCAGTCGGAGAATTCGCCACTTAGGTAGGACTCGAACCCGAATTTGGCACCAAGCCGGATGCTGGGATACAGATTGGCCTTGGCAATGCCGATGTTGGCGGTGGCGCCGTGCAGGTGCGCTTCGGCGGTGCGGATGTCGGGGCGGCGCAGCGCCACTTCCGATGGCAGACCGAGGGCGAGGTCGGGCAGCGCAGTCCTGGCGCCGGCATCGCGTGGCACCAGTTCGGCTTGCAGCGCACCCGGGCGCTCGCCCAGCAGCAGGGCGATCTGGTTGGCGCTGGCGGCTTCCTGTGCCAGCAGCGGCGGCAACTGCGCCTTCAGCGCGGCCAGTTCGGCGCGCTGGCGTTGCAAGTCGGTGTGATCGAGAACGCCGCCCTCGACACGCGCCTGCAACAGCCCGGCGCGCTCTTCCAGCGCGGCGATATCCTCGCGCATCAAGCGAATCTGCCGCTGGGCGGTGCGCAGCTCAAAGTAGTTGCGCGCCACGTCGCTGGCCAGGCTGAGGCGGGCCTGGTCGAGCAGTGCAGCCTGCTGGCCGACATCGGCGTCGGCGGCTTCCACCGAGCGGCGTACGCGGCCCCACAAATCCAGCTCCCACGAAGCGTCGAAACCCGCCTGGTACAGCGTGAACGGCTCGGCCAGCAGCTCGGTGAGGCGGGGGTCGGCCCCCATGATGCCGAGCATGCGCGTGCTGGCACCGCTCTCGCTCTGGCGCTGGCGGGTGGCGCTGCCGCTGGCGTTGACTTCCGGCCCGCGCTGCGCGGCCACCGTGCTGCGCTGCGCGCGTGCCTGGGCGAAGTGCAGCGCGGCCGTCTGCAGGTCCGGGCTGGCAGCGAAAGCACGGCGCTGCAAGGCATTGAGGGTTGCGTCGTCGAAGGCCTGCCACCATATTGCTGGCAATGCCTGGGTAGCTTCGCCCGGGATGCGCAGCGAGGCATCGCCGCTGCGCCAGCTCGTCCAGTCATCCGGTGCTGCGGGCGTGGGCCTGACGAAATCCGGCCCGACGGCACAACCGGTCAAGGCCAGGGCCAGGGCGAGTGCGGAGGCCGCCAAGCCGAAGTGCCGTGGTTGAAGAGGGGAGTGTTGGAGGTCAAACATGCGGATACCTACGATCAGGAAAGCCGGTTGCGGAACAGCCAGGCCGCCAGCGGCAGCGTGGTGGCGGCCAGCACCAGCAGGGGGATGAATTGGCGCCAGATATCGATGAGGCCTGCGCCTTCGAGATAGACGCGGCGCACGATGTCCATGCCGAAGCGCAGCGGATTGGCGTAGGTGGCAAGCTGCAGCACCTCAGGCATGTTGCGCACCGGCGTGAACAGGCCGGAGAGCAGCATCAGCGGCATGATCAGCAGGAAGGTGTAGAGCATCGCCTGTTGCATGGTCAGCGACAGGGCGGATATCGACAGGCCCACGCCAACGGACGCGACGGTGAAGACGATCAGCCCGAAGTAGAGCAGCCCCACCGAGCCCTGCATCGGGATCTCGAACCAGAAACGGATGATCAGGAAGATGATGGTGGACTGCAGCAGTCCGATCAGGATGGAAGGCAGCGCCTTGCCGATCAGGATCTGCATCGGGGTGAGCGGCGTCACCAGCAACTGGTCGAAGGTGCCTTGCTCGCGTTCGCGCGCCACCGACAGCGCCGCCAGCAGCAGGGTCTGCAACATGCTCAGCGCGGCAATCAGTCCAGGCATCATGTTCCAGCGTGACTCCAGGTTGGGGTTGAACCAGGCGCGCCGTTCCACGCGAATGCCTGGGGCACCGGTGCCCAGCGAGGCATTGTAGGCGGCCACGATGGCGCCGACGTGGCTGGCGGCCGAACCCGCCGTCGAGGAGTTGCGCCCGTCCAGAATGAGCTGCAGGGGCGCGGGCTGGCCAGAACCCAGCCGTGCCGCGAAGTCCGGCGGAATACTGAGCACCAGCAAGGCCTTTTCTGCATCGACCATCTCGGCGATCTGCCGCGGCGAGGTGAGCGTGGCGGCGCGCACGAACACGCCGGTGCCATCGATCCGCGCCAGCAGCTCGGTCGACGCCGCACTGCGGCTTTGATCCAGCACGGCATAAGGCACGTGCGTGAGGTCGTAAGTGGCGCCATAGCCATATAGCAGGGCTTGCAGGAAGGCCGGGGCAATCAGCAGCGCACGGCTGGCCGGCTCCTTGATGAGTGCAAGGAGCTCTTTGCGCACCAAGGCGATGATCTGGGTGAATGTGACAATGAAGGAAGCCATGGCTGTCAGTCCAGTGACTTGCGCAGCGTGCGCTGTGTGGCGAACACCAGCACCACGGCGTAGAGGGAAAGGATGGCGACGCTGCGCAGGATGGTCGGCCCATGGTCGCCCGCCAGGAACAGCGTCTTGATCAGGCCCATGAAATGCGTGGCGGGCAGTAGTTGCGCTACGACCTGGATGACCAGCGGGACGTTGCGCAGGTCGAACACGAAGCCGGAGAGCATCATGGCCGGCATGAAGCTGACCAGCATGGCCAGCTGGCTGGCCTCGAACTGGTTGCGCGTCTTGCCGGAAATGAACAGCCCCAGCAGCAGCGAGACGAGCAGGTAAAGCATCGAGGCCAGGCACAGGATGGGCAGGGAGCCGCGCAGTGGCACCTCGAACAGGAAGCGCGCCGCCAGCAGGCACAGCACCAGGTCGATGGCACCGACCACCAGGTACGGCGCCAGCTTGGCGAAGATGAGTTCCAGCGGCCGCACGGGTGTGACGAACAGCGACTCCAGCGTGCCGCGCTCCCATTCGCGCGCGATCAGCAGCGACGTGAGGAAGGCGCCGATCAGCGTTAGCACCAGAACGATCAGTCCGGGCACCAGATACCAGCTGCTGTTGCCGGTTTCGTTGAACCACATGCGCTGCACCACCTCCACGCGCCCCAGCGCGGGTGGCTTGTTACCAGCACGGTCAACCTGCTTTTGCGCCCAAGTAGCGATGGCGCTGTTGACGTAGCCCTCCACGGTCTGCGCGGTGGTCGAGTTGACGCCGTTGAGCACCAGCTGGATGCGGGCATCGCCTGCTGCGAGCCGGCGCGAGAAGTCCTGCGGCACGCGCACGATGGCGTCCACCTCGCCTGCGCGCAGCAAGCGCTCGGCTTCGGTCATGTGTGTGACCCACACCGGTGAGAGGTAGATCGTTCCCTGGAAACCCGCGACCGCCGCGCGCGCATCGGGCGCGCTGTCTTCCAGCACCACCGCGACCGGCGCGTTCTTCACATCGAAAGACAGGCCGTAGCCGAACAGCAGAATCAGCGCAATCGGCAGCAGCAGTCCCACCGCCAGGTTGCTCTTGTCGCGCAGCATCTGGCGCACTTCCTTGCGCAGCAGGGCGATGAAACGCCGCATGAACTCCGGATGCCTCATGCGCGGCCTCCCGGGTTCCTGTCCCGGCCGTCGGCGCGACCCTGCTCGACGATGGAAATGAAGGCGCTGTTCATGTCGGTGCCGCCGTCACCGCCTGCCTGCTCGCGCACCGCCTGCGGCGTGCCAAGCGCCAGCACCTTGCCGGCATCCTGGATGGCGATGCGGTCGCAATACTCGGCCTCTTCCATGAAGTGCGTGGTGACGATGACCGTCACCCCCGCCTGGGCGAGCGCGGTGATGGTGCGCCAGAAGGCGCGCCGCGCCAGCGGGTCGATGCCGCTGGTGGGCTCATCGAGGAACAGGATGTCTGGCTCGTGCAGCAGGCCGGTGGCCATGGCCAGGCGCTGCTTGTAGCCACCTGGCAGCAGGCCGCTGATGGCGGTGGGCTCCAGGCCGAACTGGGCGAGCGTGGCCGCCACTCGCGTGCGCAGCGCCTGGCCGCGCAGCCCATAGGCACCGCCGAAAAATTCCAGGTTCTCGCGCACCGTCAGGTTGCCGTAGAGCGCGAACTTTTGCGACACGTAGCCGATGCGCGCCCGTGCCTGGGCGCGCGCCGTGCGCAGATTCATGCCGGCCACTTCCAAATGCCCGCTGCTGGCCGGCAGCAGACCGCAGAGCATGCGGAAGGTGGTTGTCTTGCCTGCTCCGTTGGGACCGAGCAGACCGAAGATCTCGCCCCGCGCCACATCGAAGGAGGTGCTGGCGACAGCGGTGAAGTCGCCAAACGTGCGTACCAGATCGCGCACCACGATCACCGGCCCGTTCCCATTGCCATTCGAGGACATCTGCGGGGACGACGTGGGCGCTCCGGGAGACGATGCCGATACCCGGGTCGTCGACTCCGCGCCCTCGGCATGTTGCTGGCGCAGCATCATCATGAAAGCGTCTTCGAGTTCTTCCGGGCGCGGCTGGTAGTCGATGTCGCCGAGCAGTCCGTCCAGCACGTGGGTTTCCACCTTGGGCTGGCGGATGAACCACACCGCGCCGCCTTTGGGCACCGCATCGACGATCAATCGATCGGCGTCGATCAATCGTGCCTGCAGGTCGCGGGCGGGCATACCGGACGGTGGCGTGGCCACATAGGTCACCCCTCGGGCGCGTTCGCGCAGCGCGCCCGGAGCACCTTCGGCGAGCAGCAGGCCTTTGTGCATCACGAACACCTGGGTGCAGCGCTCGGCCTCGTCCATGTAGGCGGTGCTGACGATCACGCTCAGCCTTTCGTCATCGACCAGCTGCTGCACGATCTGCCACAGATCGCGGCGCGACAGCGGATCGACGCCCACGCTGGGCTCGTCCAGCAGCAGCAAGTCCGGCGAGCGCACCAGCGTGCAGGCCAGACCCAGCTTCTGCTTCATGCCGCCCGAGAGCTTGCCGGCCGGACGTGCGGTAAAGCGCGCCATGTCGGTCATTTCCAGCATGCGCGCGAAGCGCTCGCGGCGCACTGCCTGCGGCACGCCGTGCAGATCGGCGTAGAGGTCCAGATTTTCCTGCACGCTCAGGTCTTCGTACAGGCCGAAGCGCTGCGGCATGTAGCTGATGCGGTCCTGCACCGTTTGCGGGTCGTGGGCGACGTCGATGCCCAGCACGCGCAATGTCCCCGCATCGGGCTTGAGCAGTCCGGCCATCATGCGCATCAAGGTGGTCTTGCCGGCACCGTCCGGGCCGACCAGGGCCGTCAACTCACCCGCCCGCACCGTCAGCGACAAGCCGCCCACCGCATGCAAGGGACCGCCGCCCGGCGCCTCGAAGGTCTTGCGCAGCCCATCGGCGACGACCGTCGCGCCGCCATCGCTCATTGCGCGGTGCCCGCTGTCAGGTGGACGGTGGCCGGCTGCCCCAGGCGCAGCACATCCTGCGGGTCATCGACCAGTACGCGCAGCTCGTAGAGAAGGCTGGTGCGCAACGCTTCAGTCTGTACCGACTTGGGCGTGAACTCGGCCACCGAGGAGATGTAGCCGATCTTGCCCGCGATGGACTGGCCGGGGGAGCCATCCGTGGTCACACGTGCCGGCATACCGGGTTTGACCCGACCCAGGTCAGGCTCGCCCACATAGACACGCACCCACTTGGGCTGGGTCAGCGCCAGGGCCAGCACAGGTTTCTGCGGTGTCGCCATGTCGCCGGGTTCGAGCAGGCGCGAACGCACCACGGCGTCTGCCGGCGCCTTGAGTTGGCCTTGAGCGATCTGGTGCTGCAGCAAGGCCAGTTGCGCCTGCGCCGCCTTGAGCTGCGCCTCGGCGCCGGCCACGTCCTCTGCGCGCGGTCCCAGTTCTGTCAGACGCAAGGCTTCTTGTTGATCCGTCAGCTTGGCCTGGACAACCTGCAGATGGCTTTTGGCGCGGTCCAGATCTTGCGCACTGACACCACGCCCCTGCGTGTTGGCGGCGATGCCTTGCAAACGTTGCAGATCCTGCTCGGCCTGTGCGGCATCGACCTGGGCTGCAGTCACACGGCTCCTGGCCTGGGCGATTTCCTGCGGCCGTGCACCATTGCGCAAACGTTGCAGGGTTTGCTGCTGAACACCAATCTGCGCTTGTGCCTGTTCGGCCTGCAAGGCCAGGGTGCGGGTATCCAGCACTCCCAGCACGACTCCTGCGTTCACGCGATCGCCTTCCTCGACGCGCAATTCAGCCACACGGCCACTGCCATCGAAGGCCAACGCAATCTGGCGGATGTCCACGTTGCCGTGCAGCACCAGCGCATCGTCGTGGCCCTGGTTTCGCTGGTGCATCCACGCCCAAGCACCCAAGGCCAACACAACCAGGAGAACAAGGGCAATGAGCGGTTTTTTCATGATGAATATCCAGAAAGGGACATGAGGGGAGGATGTATTGCGCACCAGATATTAAATTGATTTTAAAGTTAATCTATTCGACAATGCAAGCCTTATCTACTTTGGAAAACAAGGGATGATCAAACCCGCACGCGGACTTCGTTCGGATGGCGAAGCCACAAAAACACGAATACTGGAGGCTGCAGGTGAGCTGTTCGCCGAAACGGGCTACGCCGAAACGTCCAACAAGGACATCGCCGCCCGGGCGCAGGTGGATCTGGCTTCCATCAACTATCACTTCGGCAACCGCAGCGGCCTGTACCAGGCCGTATTGGCAGCGGCCCATGGCCAGCTGCTGGGCATGGCCGACCTGCAGCAACTGGTTGGTAGCGAATCGCCACCAGAATCGAAATTGCGTGTGCTGATAGAGCAACTGGTCGCGCAGGCCATGCAAGAACCTCAAGCCTGGCAGCTGCGTGTCCTTGCCAGGGAGGTGTTGGCGCCAAGTTCACATCTGCAGGTGCTGTTCCAGGATGAAGCGCTGCCCAAGATGTTGCTCGTCAAACGACTACTCAGCGAGATTACCGGAATACCTGCAGAAGATCCGGCCGTGACCCGTTGCCTGATGAACGTGATTACCCCCTGCCTGATGCTGCTGGTCGGCGGGCGCACCTTCCCGGGGCCTTTGAAAGAGGTTTTTCAGATGCCTCCCCAGATGGTTGCCGACCACCTGTTCCACTTCGCCATGGGCGGGCTGGGTGCGATAGCCCGGGAGTACGCTGAACGGGCAAGAGCCTGAGGCAATCTTCAGTTATCTACGATTCGTACTGCTCCAAGGACAAAATTTCAAAAAATCAGCCATCACACTAAATAATCAACCATTATCACGTCTTAGATTTCGTATATTTAAAACATTGCGTTGCGTAATCATAGTATGTAATATCATATTACGTAATACGGTACGAAATTCGAGGATGCCATGGCCAGAGCCGGAATTTACAAATCAGAAGTCGTCAGAGCGCGTAACAATCTGTTGGCAATGGGGCGCTACCCATCAATCGATGCCATCCGAGGCGAACTAGGCAATACCGGCTCGAAAGGCACGATCCACCGCTACTTGAAGGAAATCGAGGAAGAGGAAGGCGGGAGTACCGGCGCTCAGGTTGCCGTCAGCGAAGCCATCCAGGATCTGGCTGGCAGACTCGCTGAGCGCCTGCATGAAGAAGCTGATCAGCGCTTGGCGGCTCTGACCGACAAGCACAAGGCAGAAATTGCAGCGCTGAACGACAGCATCACCGCATTACGTAACGAAGCGGAATCCTTCCGCAGTCAGTCTGAGCGTCAGGCCGTGGAATTGGCGGCAGAGAGAGCGGCGCATACCGAAACCCTGTCCACGCTTCAGGAAGAGAGAATCGTTCGGGCGCAAATGTCTCAGCGTATCCTGGATATGGAGGGGTTGCTGGCTAAGGAAGATGCGCACCGCGTATCGCTGGAAGAGAAGCACCGGCACGCCAGAGAGGCGCTGGAGCATTTCCGCACTGCGGCGAAGGAGCAACGGGAGCAAGATCAGCGTCAGTTCGAGCAGCAGATTCAGTTTTTGCAGGGCGAATTGCGGGCAGTCAAGGAAACAGTGAACGCGAAACAACAGGAACTCATCCGTAGCCACGAGGACAATGCCCGCTTGTCCAGCGAACAGGGCCATCTTCGTGCCGAATTGCACCGACTTGAAACCGAGATTCGGCCGCTACGTACAGCCCGAGAGCAATTGGCTGTTTCCGAGTTGAAGAATCAACAGTTAGAAGAGCGCCAGGCACAGGCTGCAACGCGAGTTGAAGAATTGCTCATCGAGGCCCAGGGCTATGCTCAAAAGCTTGAGGAGTCCACCCATGCCGGCGTTCGCCTAGAGGCTGAATTGACCGCAGCGAAAGCCGTGTTAGCGAGCCACGAACAGATCCTGCAAAAGCTCACCGTCAGTCAATCAGCGGCGCCGAAAGTAAGCGGTAAACCTAAGGGGGGCACCAAGAAGCAGGAGTCACTCTTTGACTCGGGCAAATAAATCTGGATTGTCAGTTCAGCGGTGGAATTTTTGAACCGGCCAAGTACCATTCTCAGCAACGAATACGACAGATCGAAAAACGGAGACAACTACATGGAGTCCAGTGAGTATATTCGACCACCGGGAACTTACTACGACATCATGGCCCATCCGGTCGACAGGAAACAGGCGATCGAGGTGGCAATCGTTCAGGATCATCGCTTCGCTTTCTTTTATTGGCTCAAGTGGCGTAACAAGCAGCACAATCGTCCCAATCCGCCAACCCTGATCTCCCTGGACTGGCATCAGGATCTCGCGCAACCTTGCGACCTCGAATGCGAATGGCTCGGTGCGCTTGATACGGCCGACTACAAGGCTGTCAGTTACTTTTGCTGGGACAGGCTACATGTCCTAAACGATGGACATATCCTGGCTGCCGCCTATCTCAACCTGATTGGCGATATCCACGTGGTACAGAAGCAGCGTGACGAATGCCCGGAGGATTTCGTTGATATCGAAGGGCGAAAGCACGTAGTTCGCTGTTATGAATCGGTGGAGCAACTGACCGAGGCAGTCTCAGGGCAGGAATACGATTCGGTTATCCTCGATATCGATCTCGATTACTTCACTGAAAGCCCGGACCCATGCGGGGGAGGCGACAAGCTTAAACTGGTCGAGCAAGCCGAGATCCAAGCCTGCCTGGATCAAAAAGGATTGCTCATGTCTTGGGTTTTGCCACGAATGGCAGGAATGACCATCGCGACTGAACCAGAGTTCTGTGGCGGGATAATGAATTCGAACTACTTGTTCAATGTCGTGTGCGGCACGTTGTTTGATCCGCCGCTGTTGAGTCACAAGGCTGGTTGGCGCCATCAATCGAAATAGCTGCCGCTGATTTTCCTGCGCTAAATCTGGCGGTTAGCTGTGGTTTTCGAGGATTTCACATGAATCCCGGCCGACCCTCAATACGCC
>WBZT01000275.1_pt1 | contig 43646 bp, 37 predicted proteins | sample 5204241 | NCBI WGS metagenome assembly WBZT01 (sample SAMN12344358, study PRJNA552823) | activated sludge metagenome | biome: Activated sludge suspended growth; feature: Nitrification reactor; material: Wastewater; isolation source: activated sludge from nitrification reactor of wastewater... | reverse complement strand
GCTTCATCGCCTCGCTCCTTTCGTCGGCCACCCCTCACTGGGGTGGGTGAAGCCAGGCACCCACTTACCACACTGTCCGAATTTCCGGAGCCCCCTCTGACCCGCTCCTTCATTTGCGAATCCCTGATTTGTAAAGAAGTTCCTCAATGGTAGCCCTATATTCCGAGGCAATCTTCTTTATGTCAGCCCGTCGACAGACAAAATAGATTTTATGAGCCGCAAAATTTCCAAGGGTACGAAACTCATCTATTGTATTCTTTCCACCGCGCGACAATTTTAAAGCCTGATGAGTCTTGGCGTTCGAAGTGATTTTTTCCAAGGGCAAATAAGTTCCAGTCGCATCCTGAATATCTTTCTCCACTCCACAATGCTCATAGGTCAGAATGAGCAATACCTCTAATAGTCGGCGCATCAGAACAGCACAACCATCGAATAGATTATATTCGTAACAGGCATTGATCTGCTTCGCCAGAGACTCTATGAAACCTCGGCTGCCATCGTACAGGGCACGAGGAAGCAACGTATCTATTGATACTATTTCCTCCCCTTCTGAAGTCAGCCCTGGATGGGTAGATTGCAGTTGATCCAAGTCCCTTGCGTGCAGACGCCACGATTGGGCGCCAGTTCCTTTAACAAATGAATGTGATTTTTGGATAAGAGCTTTCAGGCGAGATTTGTTTGGCTTGTGGAAATGCAGTTTATCAAACCATTCTTCGACATCGATTAACGTAAATTCCTTTATTAGGGTCGTTTTATGAAAGAAGAATGCCAGTGATTTAACCTTTTCGATCTCAGTTGCTTTGGTCAGTCCGACAGCTTTTGAGAAGTCATCAAGTGTCATAAATTCTCTCAAGCCTTCTTTTCCTTGCGCGGCAAGTCATGTTCAACGAAAACCGCGCCCCTGTGCGGGATCTGCAAATAACCACTTTCGTCAAACTCCACCCAACCTTGTTTGTTTTTTGTATCGGTGAAACTTTGTCGGAAGGCCTCTGGAGGGCGGCGAGTTACCTCGTCGTAACATGTAAATGCATGATCCAGAGTGACATTTTCTTGGTTCAATATCTTTCTAAGGTAATAAACAGCAACTGCATTGAATTCCATTTGGGTATTAGGATTTTTCTGCTCCACAAAGTTGCGGAAGGATGGAATGCTCTCATCGCCCCTGAGGTTGAGGTCGCGGTCTATCTTATACGATTCTTTCGCAGGCCCCTTCCTAGAGGTGCCCTTTCCTTTGTTTTCTTTCTTCTTCTCACCTATGGCAAGGTTCTCACCTTCTGGTTCAGGAATATCTATGGCGGAGGAGCTAGCTTTCATACTGTTTTGGCCTATAAAATGCCCCATCAGCAAGTCGAAAGCCTTTTCTTTTAGGGGATCAGGGAATTGTTCAAGAATTTTTGCTACGTTGCTTAATTCTGTCTTCAATTCTTCGTAGGACGCCATATACCCCTTCCTCCCAATGCTGTGTTTGTGGTCTACATGTCTCTTACCCGAACCAGCCGCGGAAGTTTATTCCTTCGCTTTATCCACGTCAATTTCTAGGTACTCTTATTGAGCAATTACCACATATGTCATTGGAGGAGATGGGGATATTGTCGAACAAAGAACAGTATAAAGTGGGCAATTTCGATGCTACTTTGACCATATAGATCAAGTGAAGAATGAACCGGCTACCAGAGTCCCTCCCAAGTATTCCTAGGCCCCCGTGTTACTAAGACGGGGCTTCCCTCCCGTCCGGCTGTCGCCGGATCGGGCGGCTCAGCCTCACCATCGTCATCTACTTGGAGTTCACATCGTCTTCAGAACAGTTGACTGTATCCTAGCGAAAGGGCAAGCTACCGGCACATACACATATCTAATCCGATCTAGCATCACACTTTGAACCGATTACATCAAAGTCTATTGGGACCTGCTTCGACTTCCGGCATTAGGACACAAATGAGTAGGAGCCAAATTGATACAGATTGGCCGTTGCCTAGTGTGAGGAGCTATAGGGTGACGGTGCCAGGGAAAGGTACCTGCTGGACACTTTCCGGCAGTAAAGAACTCGTGGAATCCTATATTAAGCGGTTCAACTGTGTTCCAGTCTTTGATGGTGACCCTCCCAGTCGGAAGATTGCCCGTCTTAACGCGTTGTACGATTGGGATATTTCTGACCTGGACGGGTCAACTGAGTTAGAGCAAATGCCTACAGTGATAGAGGGGGCAACCGATCAGCAAAAGTTGCTTACAACGCATGATTGGTACCATATTGGCTTCAATGCTCAAAAAACACTTACGCAGTTTAAATTTGGCAATGACGGACAAGGATACTCTCGGCATGCTTTTTGGGGATGGGGCACCAAAGTTCCGAGGGTTTTTGACTATTATTGGAAGTTTTCAATCGAACAAAACCTAATTAGGATCGAGTGGGATGGCGAAGGAAACACTCAGATAGGTTTTGCTCTGAGAAACGAGTTGCGAGCCGCATCATCCTTGAATGATGGAGGTCTCAATTTTTTTAGCATGACACTGGCAGTCAGTGCTCCCATTTTTCCTCCAAGCGCTGACTTCGCTCAGCACCTTCTGTTGGAATATTGGGGGAAACCACAAATATAAAAGTGAAGGGGGCTCAGATGGCTGAATTGGCTGGAGCGATAGTTTCCGCAATCAAATTCCTATTTGACTCGATTCGAGGTCAAATTGTCATGTCTGCTGAGAAAAAGAAACAATGGTTCAATGAGCACATAGAACCATCGTACAAGAAACTGGTCGCAATTCATGAAGATTATACAAAGTCGTTCTCTAAGGCACTAGCCGCGATGAAAGAGAAAAAGGATTTGAATGAGGTTGTTACTATTTTAAAGGCCGATCGTCCCAATAGCCTTCTCCAGCGGCAGGAAGTTAGAGAGAATCTTTTGGCATTGAGAGATTATCGATTGAATGACAAACCGAAATCAGAAATTATGTTAACTTTTTACGATTACGTGGCTTCCGTTGATGACTATTTAAATGCAGCAAGCCCGCTACCCCGAGAAACGTGGTACAGCTATTTTATTGATACGTTCTCCAAACTCGTCGAACAGGGAACCGACCCTTTGTCTCATAATTATCCTGGCATCTCACAAGGCAGCGACGCACCAAAGCTTGCTATTGAGCAACTTTCCAGAGCAATAGAGAAAAACATGCCCGAAGAGTTTAATAAAATTCAAAAAGCGTATGCCAAGCTGCGCGCCCAGTGTCTACAAAAAGTTTAGCCTTGGGTTACCCCTAGGGTCATATATGCATCTCGGCAGAGGGATTATATCGAAATAGCATAATGATCTAGGCATCGATCGCAGATGAACAAGGTTCCCTCGAACCAAAAATTCTAACCGAGTACTTCCAGTGCCCATCTTTGCCCGATTCGGGGAGCCACAATATACACAATACAAAGGGGGCTGACGGACAACACCGTCAGCCCCCTATCTTTTTCCTTGGTCTGTCGTACCTCTTCACTGAGGCGACTATTTCCCCAAAGGCTTCGAAACAACTCCACTCTTCAAAACGATCTCACAGATATGGTCGAGTCGCTCAATGTGTTCATAGGCGGCCCAAGGGTCCGTCGCGACGGCGCACACACCATGATTCATCTGCCCCACAATGTCAAATTCCAGCGTCCCATCCTTCTTCAGCCCCAAGCACTCTGCCGTCACATCGGCCAGATCACGTGACAAGGCCGGCAATGCAGGGACCGTGCGGCCTACACGTGTATAACGTGAGATCTCGGGAAACTCCGCACTCATCGCCTGCAAATCGATTCCGGCATAGATCGCAGCCACGATGTGGGTCGCATGGACGTGAACGACCGTCCTCGTCTTCTTCGTGTCTCGCTGAAGGTTCCAGTGCATCCACAGCTCCCCGGATGGCTGTTGCCCGTCACGCACTTTTGGTACAAGTTGGCCGGTCACTGGATCAGTCAGAACCTCCAAGCGCACAATGTGTTCAGGGTGGACAATCGTCTTGCGCCATCCGGACGGTGTGATATACAGATACTTGCCCGCCCGCTTCCGCATGCTGATGTTACCGTCCCGCGTCGTAATCCACCCTCGTTCGTACACCCGCCTCATCACATCGCCGATTGCAGTCAACATACCCGCCTCCCTTGAAGAACCAACTTTCCAACTTCTGTTATCGGTTCCTCACCCGCAACCCTTGAGAGGAGAAGGCACCGGACCTACAGAAAATGAAAAGTGCGTAGGAAGCGCCATTTGTTTATGATGAGTCGAATATGACTTCGCTGGATGGATTCATTCCCGCACTCCTGCTCCGTAATCCGCATCTCATGACCCTGGTACCTCGCTACTGGCCTCGGGAGGCCATAGGAGCACCCCTCCCTCAAGTGACACGTCGATTCACCACCGAACCGGAAACTCAGTTGCAGGGCTTCTGTCACTGGCAGTCTCACCCCGAGAGCTCCCCGACCCTCATCCTGCTCCACGGGCTTGAGGGCTCCGCAGATTCCCACTACATGCGCGGGATGACGACCAAAGCCTACCGCGCTGGATTTAACGTCATCCGCATGAACCAACGTACCTGCGGCGGCAGCGACCACCTGACTCCAACTCTGTACAACAGCGGGCTCAGTAACGATTATCGAACAATCATCCAGGAATTGCGGGAACGCGATCGCCTGTCTCGGATATGGCTTGTAGGATACTCGATGGGCGGAAATCTCGTCTTGAAAGCAGCAGGAGAGATGGGCCAATCGAATCCGGCACTAGCCGGCGTGGTGGCCGTCAGTCCGAATATTGATCCCACGCAATGTGTGGCAGCCCTCGAGCAACCCAGGAATTGGCTCTACCACTGGCACTTTCTGTCGAGCTTAAAGGCGAGAATGCGAAGAAAGGCAGCGCTCTTCCCCGACACATGGAATGTGTCGTCGCTGGGTTCAATGAACACGATCACCCAGTTTGACGAAGCCTACACCGCCCGCGACGGAGGCTATCGCGATGTCGCCGACTACTATGACCGGGCAGGAGCCCGTCACGTGCTCCACCAGATCGCCGTTCCCACACTGATCATCACGGCGCAGGACGACCCCTTCATTCCCGCTACCATGTTCGACACGCCGGCGATCCGGCACAACTCCAATATCACACTGATGCTGCTACGCTACGGAGGACACTGTGGATTTTTTCAACGACGGTGCCCGCAGGAGGATCGGTTTTGGGCGGAAAATAGAATCCTCGAATGGGTAACTCGAATGGTCACGGCATAGACATAGCCGTCTTCCGAGATCTGCGGCACACCTTCATACCCATGTGGGAGAGAGCAGATTTGGTCGAATAGCGACCAGCGCCAGCTACGCTTCGGCGTCAGGTACTCGCCTTGATGGGCGCAGGCGGCTTGCCAAACTGTTCATCCAACCCGAGGTGAGGGCGGGCAAGAAAGGCTCCGGCAAGTTTTCTTCCGTCATCGAAGGCAGGCTGCGCAGCCTGCCACTCCGCGATAGGTGGGTTCACGGGAAGGTTAACCATGAATCTCGTACCATGGCCCACCTCACTGGCTACCTCAACGTACCCCCCATGCTCCTGAACGATCTGGTGCGCGATGGTCAAGCCGAGCCCGGTCCCCTCACGCTCCCCGCTTTCGTGCTTCGTGGTATAGAACGGATCGAAGATATGATCTAGATCCTGGGGGTCGATTCCAGGCCCACTATCTTCGACTTCGATCTGAACCCACGGCTCATTCACCGGCTTCACAAGTTTTCGGGTGCGAACGGAGAGGCGGCCGCCCTGGTCGCCACCGATGGCTTCCATCGCATTGATAAATAAGTTCAGCAACACCTGCTTGATCTGCTGACGGTCCAGCTTCACGTAGGGCAGGTCGCTCGCCAGTTCTTTCTGAATCGTGATGGCCTTGCTGCTCGCCTTCACCTCGATAAAGTAGAGGCAGGACGACACCACATCATTCAAGCTTTCCTGCGTGAGCTTCGGCGTCATATAACGGGCGTAGTCCAGAATCTCGTGCACTAGCCGCTCAATCCGCTCAACGTCTTCACACACCACCTGGCTGAACTGCTCCATAAACTCGACGTCGTCACGGCGTTCAGGGGCCAGCTGAACGAACGTCTTGATGGAGGTCAACGGGTTTCGAATCTCATGGGCAAACCCGCCGGCCATAGTTTCAAGCGATCGCAACCGGTCGGTACGACGCATCAACAATTGTGAGCGGCGGAGATCTTCATACAAGAGCGCGTTGTCGATTGCGATCGCCGCATGCTGCGCCAGCGTCTTGAGGAGGGCCAACTCTTCCGTCGAATACATGCCATGATTGGCCCGGCGCCCTAAGTTGCAAAAACCAACCAGCCGATCCTTGCTGATCAGCGGAATGCAGACCTCGGACCCCAACGCTTTCAGGGTGTCGAGCAATCGCAGATGTTCCGTATCGGCCTTGTCGTATTCGATTTCCTCGCGGACAAGGGCGGTCTCTGTTCGCAACAAGGTCTTGGGAAACTCTCCCTCCATCTTAATCGGAGGCACGATGGCCTCACGCGTTACGAACCCGTAAGAGGCGGTCAAACTGTAGATCCCTTGTTCCTTGTCGAGTACGTAGACGGAGGCCGTTTTAATGTTCATCACCCGCGCGAGTGTTTGCACAATTTCTTTGGTGAGGGATTTCAGTTCAAGGATCGCCACAAGGGACTTCGAAAACTGCACCAACGTATCGTAGGCATCGTAGCGCTCTCGAAAGAGCGTCTGCCCGATCGCCCGCTCGACCCCCTTCTGAAGGTTCGCCAAACCGCTCGACACGATCACAAATAAACCGAACAGCACTCCGGCCAGAAGATAATGGAACGTCCCGGTAAAGATCCGAATCACCAACAAAATCATCATGTAGGCCGGAATCAGCCCCATCAACTTGATCGACAACATCACCTTCGGCCGACTCGGAACGAACGAGACATCCATCAACTCGTATCGAGCGATGGCATATGCCACGACGGTGACCGAGAGGCCGGCCAGTAAGTACCCGACCGGATAGAATCCCACGCCGTAATTCTGGAGGAAATCGAGAGAAGCAAGAAATCCCAGTGCGAGGGCCACCACCGTGTATTTCAGCTGGGCGCCAAGCAGCGGGGAGGAACTGAGGTGGAGCCGATACCCTTGATACAGCCGATAAACCGTCACACCCCCGCCCGCCACCACGTACGCGACCAGCCAGGGATGGAGCACCCCGGCCTTGGGATATCGACCCCAGTAGTAGACATACTGGCCATCAACCAGATACGGCGTGAACAACAGGCTCCAAAAAAGCGCGCCGACGGCATAGTTCCACACAATCAGGCGGTCATGCGCCGCCCCTCCGGAGAGACTCTGCGCAAAGTGATAGGTCAACGCAGGCAAAAAGACCACTCCGGTGTAAATCACCTGCACCCAAAAGAGCGCCTCATCCTCCCGCGACGCAGAAAACAGCATGAAACAGCCGAATAACCAGAGGCAGGCGGCCCCACACACGGCGCTGAAGATGGTATTCGACGTGGAACGGGGATTGTTGCTGAGCACCCATAAGGCGCAAATCAGAAACAGCGTTCCGGCCAGCAACGGCGGGGTGGAATGTCCGGTCGCGCGATTACTGAGCACCGCACCGATGGACGTCGCCACGACAATAATCGCCAGCACGATGGCATACCCGAGCCCCTTGTTCAGGACGACACTGATATTCATCAGCCGGTACCGAACGATCGTATAGGCCATCAACGCCGTATACATCGTGATGAGCACCGTGCCGTAAGGCAACAGCGGCACGCCATACCAGAGAGGGAAATTCGTGGCCCCGCCCGCATACCCGATGATGCTGGCGGCCAGCATGTACGCATATTGATGGCGTCGGATGCCATTCGCATCCCGAAGGGCGACCCCGACGAGCGAGGTCGCGTAGACGACATACCAGAGAAAATACAGCAGGAAGGGATGGAAGAAGAGCCCGGGAACCGGCCAAAAAGAGAACGACATCGCAGGGTGCACCCCAGCCACGAACCAGGGCGTCGTATCGGCCAGCAGAAACAGTGCCGCCAGACCATAGCCGATCTTCAAGGCTTTGGCGTGGCGCGCCGTAATGTCAAGAAAGGTGACGGTGTGGTGAAAATACAGAATCGGGATGAGTGATGCGCCGGCCATCACCAAGCGCAGCAGACTCAGCGCAAGGTCTTTGGATTCCGTGAGCTGCCAGCCGCAGTAGAAGACGCTCCAAAAGGCAATGCTCAGACAGTACAGCCCGTAAATCCGGTTGCGCGCGGCGGCAGGATCCCGGAAGTAGACGAACATTCCGAGCCCTGTCGCAGCCAACGCATTCACCAGGGCGCTGAACGCGAGCACTTTCATCTCAGGTACTCTGGTAGGGCCGAGGCCGTGTCATCATGCCGCCACCGTAAGGTTCGCCAGGCCCTTATCGGCCACGGCAATGAGTGCTTGATTTCCGAACGTGGAATAGACCCGCGGATGCGTGACGCCGGCGGCGCGTAACAGACTTTCCAGTTCCGCCTGGTAATGGAAATGAAAAATGCCTTCGCCTTCCCGCTCTTTGATTCTACCAGAATTGTCCAGGAGGCGACGCCCTTCATCGATTTGGTCCGGCGTCTGAGCCGTCTCCACGAAGCTGCGATAAATCGCCGAGAGATCGGCATACGGCTTCAGGTTGGAAATCACCAACCGTCCATTGGGCGCCAACACGCGCAGATATTCCCGAAGCGTGAACAGCGGGTCGCGCACATACCCGATCACAAGATTGCACACGACCCGGTCGAAGGAACGATCGGGAAACGGCAGCGGAGACTCCAGGTCGGCCCGGCAGACCCGCATCGACATCGGCACATAGGCTCGCAGCCCTTCATAAAACTGCCCCTGTAGCGCCGCCCCCACCTGTTCGAAGTTGGTCATGGCCTGTGCCAGCGCCGTCGGGACAAAATCCACCCCGACATAGTCGGGCGAGCGAAAATCTCCGCGCCTGGCATAGCGCTGGCGAAACGCCTGATTGAGCTGCAGGAACACACCGAGATTCCCGTTGCCGCACCCGGCATCCAGAATCCGTTCCCCGTGATGGCAGTCGCCCATCAGGCGATAGACATGATCCATGAGCCGCCAAAAGTCGGCCACATTCGGGATTGTCTGGAAATTATGTAAGTACTCCTGCCAGAACGCCACATGATCCGACTTGCCCATCGGCCGACGCTTCTTGCTGCGTTCGCGTTCCGCGCGGTTCTGCACGCCGATTTCTCGATGCGATGGTTCGACCATCCGCGCCATCGACCTTGCCGGCCACAACTCCTCCTGACAGCACAGGGCAATTTGGCGGTAGACGGTGCGGGCTTTCCGGGGACTCTCCTGCAGTCGATGCAAAGCGCCCGGCACCACATAGGAGTGGCGGAGATTCTCACCCATCGCCGCGCCGACGGCCTCGATGGAGGACGGATCAACCCATGCATCCTGCTCGGCATGAAACAGCACGACGGGAGCATGGAGGCGCTCGGCGTCCTGCTCGGTGCTGCGTAAGTCGGCATAGCCTCCCTGAACAGCATGCTCCAGCCAACGATCCGCATCGATGGTCAGGCCGAGTATGTTGACCACCCCTTTGCGCGCACCGGCCAGATGTTCGCCGATCAGATCCTCTTGATGGACGGCCTGCAACGTATGCTGAACATCCATGATTCCATTAATCAGCGCCAGCAGCCCCAAGTGAGGAACTCGCCCCGCAACCTTGAGCGCGACGCGACCGGCCAGGCTGGTCGCGACAAGGCCGATGGATCGGCCCGGCCATTGAGCAGCCACGTAGTCCAGCACGGTCTCCAGATCGGTCTCCATATCCTCCAGGCGAAACTGCGTCACCAATCCATCGCTCTCTCCGACATGATTCACATTGTCGAAGCGCACGACATGAAACCCATTACCGGCTAGGTAATAGGCCAACGGCACATAATCGCGTTTGCTCTCCCCATACCCTGGAGCCAACACCACAATCGGTGCATCGTCCGACAGATCGGTTCGAGGCCGATCGTGACAGAGCGCGATGCGGTGACCGGACGGGCGGACACACTCCGAGAACTCACTGATGACGGAAGGCCCTTCCGCCCTGGCCGCGACACCCTCGCCCTGCTGCTGCCCGAGCAGGTGCTCGATGATATCCTCTGCCTCTTTTGCAACCGGGAGAAATCGCACACCCGCCAACACCGTCCGCCCACCAACCTGCCGATGACCGGAAAGAGCACCGGCCTCTCCCGGTCTTGTCCATACCACTTCGCCCACCACGGAGCAGCCGACAAACGGCATGGAAGCAGAAGACACTCGCTGGGCGACACTCGGTGACACCCATCTCAGTTCCAACTCTGAACCCAGCAAATCCTCTTCGGCCGACAGACACACACAAGCCCCGTTTGACGTCAAATCCGTCGTCAACGCCCCCGGCAACACCCGACCACCGCCTCCCAGCCGGAGACTGACCTCAGTGCTCAATCCAACCGTGATCCGCTGATGACGCCGCCGCTCCTGCCGCGGACGCTCAGGCACCCGGGCTGCGCGCGGGCGCGCGGTCTGGGAAACGACCGGCTGCCGGGCCTCGGTGTCGATAAGGACATCCTCACTCTCCTGGGCGATTAATGCGGCGGCGAGATGCAGCCCTTTCGGCCGTGCGCGGCCATCGCTCATCCACATGGCGACCACCTGCTCATCGCCTGGACTCAACCGCACAAACTGAACGGCGAGTATCACCCCTCTTTGGGTCCGACCTGAATCAAGGACACTTTCGGAGATGCGGATCCCGCACACAATCCCCGCACTGTCCGGCTGCCCGGTCCCGGGCTTCAGACTGAACAGAATCTGCTGGTTCAACATGGCGGGGATGTCCTCGGCAAATTCCATCGAGAGCCCGCCTAAGCTCAGGCTTTTCGTCTGACCTCTCCACGCATGATCCTGAAAGTGAAGGAGGGTCGAGATGCGAGTATCGAGGCGCCGGGAAGCCCGCCGCTCCGCCACAGAGAGGGACCAGGCATCGCTGGTTTTCTTCCGGTCCGTCACCGAAGAGTGCCGCCCGGTCTCCTCGCCAAGCAGGCCGATCACAGACACACTCTCATTGCGCGCAGCGATGTGCTTCGACATACATTCCCTCCCGCCGTATTGAGTGCTGCGTGTTGCACAGCATCGAATTGGATAACGTGTGGACGTCGTCGCCCGCTCACAGAGCTCGCTCCGGGCGAGGCTGGACTCTTGCAAGCGCACGAACGATTCCAAAGATGCGGGAGGGGGTCGGCTGGCCTAACAAGGGAAGGATTAACGACACGCACGGCCTCAGAGTTGGCACACAGCGGCTGTCATAACAACCCAATGTTCGAAGCTTATTCTAGGGAATTAGACATAATTGTCAACTCATCCGCATGAAAAAAATGCAGTTACCTACAAAAATTAACTTAGATGATAGCAACAGGCCGAACGACTCGCTTCGCCATGCCTTTCGGCGCACGAAAGACACCACAGCAAGTCAGAACGATGACGACCGTCATGATCCTGACGCCGATTCCTCACTTCGCGCAACGGCCCCGCACAGATCCGGCGAGACGCTCATCTCCGCCTCACAGCCAGAGCCATTAAGGAATTTCACGCGGCAGAATTTGCCATGCCCACGGGCATCGGCGAGCCGATGACGGTTGATGCCGCCCCTCCTCAGTGACCGACATCACGGCCCAGCGCAAGCTGGCCCGACGAGAAAGCAGGCATCGGAGAATCGGTCCGAGTTGGTTGCTTTGACCCCGCAGGTATGCTACTCACAGTCCCCGACAGGTCAGGCTGAATACTCACGATGCGCCCACGTCATAGTCGTACTCACAGCGGCATGTTGATCACCCTCCTGGCCGGAATCCTCCTCGGCTGTCAGAGCACGCCGCCTATCACCGAGGGCTATCCTCATCAGCAGGCACTACGAGGACAAACCAAGGAACAGGTGCTGGCCTGCGCCGGCCCCCCCCTCCAAGAACGGGAAGAGGGAGCGATGACCATGCTCCGGTACTACCGAGAAGCCCCCCTGCTCGAAGAATCCATGGTGTCCTCGAAGAGCAGCCGTCCCACCGTGCATCACGGCTGCTGGGCAACGGTCGTGATCCAGCACCAACGAGTCGACCAGGTGCGGTATCGCTTCGTACCGAGTTCAGTCGATGCCTCCAACGACTGCGAAGAGATCTTCGCCAACTGCCCGGAATGACATCCCGGCAATACAGGGGTTCTGCTCCAACTTGGCTAGTACTGCTCACCGGCTTACTGGCGCTGATTGTGCCCTGGCCGGAACCGGCGTTCGGGCTGGAAAAATACGGGCGCCCGCTCCCCTCCATGGATGAGCCGGAACATGAAGCGCGCGAGGAAGAGGAAACGCTGTTCGGCGGCTATCTGTTGACCGGTGCCTTTGTAAAGAATCCGACCTTCGCCGCCAGGCCTGACAATACCGGACTCGTCGGCATGCGCCACATGCTGCACGTGGAAACGGACCTCTATAAGCAATATCTCACGTTTTACACCGACCAGAACTTTTTCTCGGACCGCACTGACGGATGGATCGAATTAACGGAATGGGACGGCACCTTTGCCTTCACCGGCGTGCTCGATCGCTTCAATTGGCGGCTGCAATACGAACGAGATGCCCCGCTGGACCGTCGCGGGCTGAAACAGGCCTACGCTGATGCGCTCGTCACAGCCCGATTTCAAGCGATTCAGGACTCCAGCTGGTGGCGGCATACCTTCCCGAACCAGAATCTCACGGCCTACGCCGGCGCGGGATGGCTCTTCCACAATAGTCAATACTTCGCCCGCCCCAACAACACGGGCCGCGCCCTGTTCCGGTACGTCGCCCATGCCGACCTGGACGTCTACAAAAACAAGGTCGTCCTGTACGGAGATATGAATCTCTTCACCGACCGGGAAGCGAGCAACACCCTGAACCCTTCCGAGCTCGATTGGATCGTCGGCATCGCCGTCCGATGGAAGGATACGGAACTGGCCTTCTACCGCGAAGAAGACCGGCCACTGGACCAGTCCGGCTTGGTTCAAAAGTATTACGCAGTCCAATTGCGCTTCGCGTTCGACGTGTCGAAAGGGGCCCTGGAACGGATGGGATTGAAGCGGTAGAGGGGAGCCTATCGAGCGGCCAGGTGGCTACGCACATCCTGCACGTAGGTTTTGAACGGGTCCGCCATAAAAAACGGCGCCGTTCCACGCAGTTTAAAATTCGACCAATTGATGATGTACTCGCAGGCCATCTGCTCCTCGAAATCGAGCGGCCCATCCGGCACGACTCCGGCCGCCCCGCTCTCGAGGAGATGCCTGACCAACTCACCGCGTCCAAACGCCCGTGTGTTGCGAGGCGGATGCACCTGCGCGAGGGCGACGATCTTATCGGTCGTCAGGCGCGGCCCCCGCCCCTCCTCTTCGAGACCGTAGCAGAGTCCCCGCTCAGGATGCAGGTTGTGATACTCAAGGTCGAGACTCTTCAACATGGGATCGTCCCACGCAGACCGCTCGGCCTCCCGATAGGTCTCCAGTAACCACAGCTTCGAGGCCCAATCGATCCGTCCGACTACTTTCTCGTACCCGCCGCGCAAATCGGTCAGCACAGACTCCCACTGCTCCAGCACCCAATCCGTCTCCTCGTCCTGCCCCTTGCAATGGCGCTGGGCCGCGGCCAGAAACTGTTCCTGAATATCGACGGCAGACATCGACTGTCCCGACTCCAGGCGGACGATCCATTGACGATCCGGGTCGCGAGAAATATCCTGCAGCGCCTCGACCGGCTCCTGGATCCCCAGACCGCGCGGGGCCTGACCGGCCTCAATCAGTTGCAGCACGAGCCCGGTAGTCCCCATCTTGAGCGCCGTGGCGTATTCGGCCATATTCGAATCCCCGCACAGGAGATGAATCCGGCGGTATTGGTTTGGATCGGCCAGCGGCTCGTCGCGTGTATTGACGATCGCACGGTTGTGTTGCACCCACTCGAAGAAGTCGTTGACGATGTAGTCGGCCCGTTGAGAAATCTGGAACGGCACAATCGATCGATCCTGCGCATCCCGCAGGCCAGGCCGATGCAGGATGAGTCCTCCGACTTGCACCCATTCGTTGGGGTCGCTCGCGCAGCCGATCCGTCCGGACCCTGTGAACACCTGGCGGGTGACCAGAAACGTCACCAGCGGACCGAGGCCGCGACGGGAAAAGGGAAATTGTCGCGTGACGAGGTAGTTCTCATGCGAGCCGAACGTCGCATCGGTCTCGTGATCGATATTGTTCTTGATGAGCGACACCGTCTCGTCGAGCCCCAGCGCCGTCACCGCATCTTGAATAATGCGATCTCCGGCACGATCCGATGCCACCAGATCCGCCAGGGTCGTGCACTCCGGAGACGCATATTCCAGATGCCCCATGTCGATGTAGATGCGGCCCGCATTGGTCAGAAACCCCCCGTTGCCGGGCGGCTCGTCATGGCCACGATGGTGCAAGTCGAGGACTCCCTGCCGTTCGACTTGAAAAATGTGGTCACGAATCCGCTGCGCCACCCAGGAGGGCGAATGGTCGGGCCGCTCCTGGTTCACCAGGAGGCCGTATTCCGTTTCAAGCCCGAAGATACGGTTCAGCATGTTATGTGGCGGCCGGTTCGCTGACGGCCGGCGGTAGCAGACCGCCCAGTTCAGCGGGACGAAGCGCGCGATATTTAGCCGATCCAGGCCCGCGGCGCTCCAGTAGGACACATTCCAATGATTTCTCGGCAACGGTCTGACGCACATGCGCCAGCAGCGCCGCCTTGTCAGGGAGACTCGACCCGTCCCCTTCCGTCTGTTCGTCCGATACCCGGGGTGAGGAAGACTCCGCAGCCGGAGACTCGGACGCCGCTTGCGCTAACGAGCCGACTGCCCAGGTGCACAGGGCGAGTTCCACGGCCTGCGCCAGCGAGGCCTGCGCAAACGCCGGTTGCGATTCAACATAGCGTCGCATCCGGCTCTGCACGGAAGACGTTGCGCCCAATCCCGCCCAGCCCCGGCTCTCCTCAAAGTTTCCGTCGTAGTTGATCGACAGAAACAGGTCCCGCTCGGGTTTCACGCCCAATTCGGCAAGCAAAATTTTGGCGATGAAGGGCGCTTTATATATTTCTTCAAAGGCCTGCTTGATGGTCGGTGCCAGCCCATACTTCATCAGCCTGGCGCCCGTGACATCGGAGGGCGATCGGTTGAACCCCTCGACATGGGCCATCTCCAGGAGGGAAAAGCGCAGCTTCTCCAGATCCGCCGGGTGCCCCATTCCGCCCAGCGCAATACGATCGTAAATCTCGTAGAGTTTGGGCGTTCCGCGGCTGACGGTCAGCATCAAAATCCCGTCGGCATAGGCCAACGCAACGACCGGTGAGCCCTTCGCAAACTGTTCATCGAGATACTGGCGTCGATTGCCGACCGCCTCGATCCACCGATAGGGTTCTTCATACATAACGTGCCACCTTCACCATAGGGGTCAATAACCAGCCGTCTATCTGTCAGCGTCCGCGCAGCACTTCGCTCTCGTGCAATCGTTTCAAATCGGCATCCGGGATGGTCTGCACACCGGACGCCTTGATGAGTTTTACCACCGGATAGAGATTCAGCTCCCGATTCACCCCGCCCGTGGCCGAATCGAACTCCGCCGCACTGGACAGCAACCGGAGCGCCTGGATCGTGGCCTGATCCTCAGGGAGGGTCGCCAGGGGCTGCGGGCCCCATGTGTTCACATAATGCAGGATACCGCGTATCGTCGGCGAGCCAGAACCGGACACGGCATACTCCACGGCTTCAAACTCCGCACCCAGAATATCGTAAAAATAAATCTTCGCAGACTCCTGCTCGTGGTCATATCCGGCAAAGACCGGAACCACGGCCCCGGTCCCTGCCAACGCCGCCGGCACGTTCTCCTTGAGCAACTTGGAGACCGCCCGCAGTTTTCCCTCGAAACTCAACTCCTGCAATTGCGTGCGCCGGTAGTATTTGAATGAATGCTCCAGCACCCGTACCATCTCATACGCCGTCGCCGGCACCCCTGCGATGGCCATCACACTGTGGCGATCGATCTCCAGCACCTTGTCGGTGCGGTCGTACATCACCATGTTGCCTGCCGTCGCCCGGCGATCGCCCGCGACCAACACACCGTCGCGATACTTCAACGCCAGAATCGTGGTGGCAGTGGGAACTTCCATCCCGGCCGCCGCCGCAACAGGATTCCCGAACTGATACCCCTGCTCCTTCAAGAGCTGAAAGAAGTCCCCTTGCATCCCCATTACACAAACCCCTCGTGAAGCGTGAAACGTGAAGCGTCGGGCCGCCAGATCGATGAACTACCCCCTCACGCCTGACTCTTAACCCGAACGCGCCTTACTCTCCTGTTCGTTGTCGATAGCGCTCCGCTTGCTTCGGATCGACTTTCCGCATCCGCTTCAGCAAATTATCTTTGTCCGGCGAGCCCGTTTCAGGCCGCCGAGGCCCCCCGCCTTCCTCCGACGGCCCCGACGGTTTCGGCATGGGATCGCCCGGCGCCTCACGACGTTCCGGCATCAACATATATCGCATGGTTACCCGTCCTTTCGTCTCGTCCACGCCGCCAGCGCATCGGCTGGAGACGCGGCAGCTTCCAACACCGCGGCGCAGGCTTGTACCGCATCCGGCTCAAAGAGGTCACCCATCTCAAGCGTCCGCGCACGCAGCCCCCCGGCAAACTGCACCCGCTCCCATTGCATCCCCGTGATCTGCTCCGGGAACCGTCTCACACACAATCCGCGAAGCCCGCCCCTGGTATCGGAAGGGCCCGCCACCAGGGCCTGCGCAATGTCACGCTCGCTCGTCATGCGCCAGGTCTTCCCTTCCGCTTCGAGCCCCAGATACAGGCCACGGTCGGGGTTCACATTGTGATATTCCAAGTCCAAACTGGCGAGCCATGGATCTTCCCACGCCAGCCGTTCTTCCCGCACGAATGTCTCAAGCAGCCACTGCTTGGTCACCCAGTCGAGCTTCCCGACTAATTGCGTGCGATCCTGACGAAGCACACCGAGAGTCTCCTGCCATTCCCTCAACACCCAGTCGGCGTCCGGATCACTGCCCGCACAGCATCGACTCACTGCGTGCCAATATTCCTCTTGGATCGCCAGTCCCGATATCGTCCGGCCATCCTTCAATCGCACCGTTGTCTTCAAGTCAGGATCTCTGGAGAGTTGCTTGATCGCGGCCACCGGCTGTTCCAATTCCAGTCTTGGAGCCGCCCCACGTTGGAGCATGTCCAGCACCAGCCTGGTGGTGCCGACCTTGAGCGCAGTCGCGTATTCGCACATGTTCGCGTCGCCGAGGATCAGATGTAGACGCCTGTATTTAGTTCGGTCGGCATGCGGCTCATCTCGCGTATTCAGGATGGGCCGGTTGTGCATCGTATCGACGCCTAATTCAGCCTCCATGAAGTCGGCCCGTTGTGAGAGTTGAAATGGCCCCGGCACGAAACCCGACTCCTGCGCCTCCATCCCGACCTTCCCGGCTCCGGCCACCAACTGCCGGCTCACCAGAAACGGCAACAGGCCGCTGACCAGCTGAGGAAACGGCAGGGAACGCGACACCAGGTAATTGTCGTGGCAGCCATAACTGTGGCCGTGAAAGTCGGTGTTATTTTTGTACAGTTGGACGTGCGCGCCGCCGAGTTGCTGATTCCGCCGATCCGCCGCCCTCTGCACAATACGCTCTCCGGCCCGATCATGCGCCAACACATCTTTGAGCGTGCGACATTCCGGAGTGGAATATTCCGGATGCGTATGGTCGTTGTAAAACCGCGCACCGTTCGGCAGGACCAGATCGCTCTTCATCTCGTGAAACGAAAATGGTCGATGCGCATCGACCTTGGCGAAGTCGTCCTCCTCCTTGTCCTGTTGCAGACCGGAGACTCGGAAACCGCGCGCGTCCTCATGCGGATCTTCACCCCGATAGTCCCAGCGCCGTTCAAACTTGCCGGGCAAGTGGGCACGGACCAGTTCCATCGATTCCTCGACGGGATCGACGGCATCCAGATCCTCGCGGGTGATGCCATACTCCGTTTCAATGCCGAAGAGATGCATAGGCCGTGTCAGATAATCTGGTTGACCAATCGCTCTTCCGTCGGCCGACCGCGGCGAAACGACGAGACGCCGACGACCTGTTCCGGGTGATGATCCAGCAGTTTGAGCCATTCTTCGGCGGCATCGTCCGGCGGCAACATCTCACCTTCGCGATATTCCTCATGCACCGCATCGAGCAGATCTTGCGCGCGGATCCCGTCGCCGTTAGGCGCCCCGGCCTGTGCCACCACCCGTTCGATCGCCTTCTCTTTCGCCCGCTGGACGATCGAGGAGAGGATCGCACCGCTGACGAGATCGCCGCGATACAGCACCTTGTTCTGGCCGTTCCGAAGCCGAATGGATAACACGCGATTCTGATCGGTCCGCGCGAACAGACTGTCGACCACCTGCTCAATCACGGCGCGGCGGGCGGCGTCATGGTCCTGTCCGTTCCGCTCCAGCAACTCGCGGTCGAGCGGCAACAACGGCGTGAGATACACCGCAAGAATCTCCACGGCCGCCTCCCGACTCGGTCGCGCGACCTTGATCTTTCGATCGATTCGACCTGGCCTGAGGACCGCCGGATCGATCAGATCCGGCCGGTTGGACGCCAGAATGATCACCACATCCTGCAGCGACTCGATGCCGTCCATTTCGGCGCAGAACATCGGCACCAGCGTATTGTTGATGTTGAACGACCGCATCGACCGCCTGGTCCCCAATACGGACTCGGCTTCGTCGATGAAGATAAACGGCAAGGCCCCCTCTTTCCGTCTGGCGCGCGCCTTGGCAAACAGGTCCCGGACGATCCGCTCGGATTCGCCCAGCCACATGTTCAAAATCTCCGGTCCTTTGATGTGCAGGAACGCGCCGCTCGTGACCGGCGGGTTCTTTGACTTGCCATCCGCAGCTCCCTGCCCCTGCGATTCACGGACGAGCTGAGCCAGACTGGCGGCTGCGGCCTGCCCGATCAAGGTCTTACCGCAACCAGGCGGTCCATAGAGCAGGAAGCCCTTCGGCTGCGTGAATTGATATTTCGTGAACGTGTCGGCATGGAGCAGCGGATATTCGATGGCTTTCCGGATGGCTTCGATCGCCTGATGCTGCCCGCCGATTTGCTCCCACGTCACACTGGGCACTTCATCGAGGAGGTGCGTCCTCGCCTGGCGATTTTCAAACTTTTCGATGGCGATCCGGTGTGTCGGCTCGATCCGGACTTCGTCGCCGGCTTTGAGATCGATCCCCAGTAAATCGCTGGACCGCTGCAGAATCAACGCCTGCCGGCCCATATCCTGTTCGAAACGAATGCGCCCATCCGGCAACACCTCGGCCACCTTCAGCACCGGTCCGTTGCGGTCGTATCCCAGGGCCTTGATCACCGTATAGGCCTCATTCACCAGAATTTGCGTGCCGATCTTAAGATCCTCGACCGGGAGACGCGGGTCGATGTTGGCGTAGTACTCCGCCCCTCCGACGACGATGCGAGCCACAGTTTCAGCGGGCACTTCGAGCAGCAGACCGACTCGATTGGCGGGCGCCGTCAACTTGGCCACCACCTCGTTGAGTTTTTTCAACTCGGTGTCGCGCCGGTCCTGTGCAACCGACTGGGCCGTCACCACATGGCGTAATTTATAGAGCAGCTTCTGGCGCGGATCGCCGTCCGGAAATGCCGCCAGACATTCTTCTATCAGTTCGATCGGATCAGACGAGGCAGAGGCCTCACGGCGCGGCGGCTGTTGCCCGCCCGACTCTGGCTGATCCGGATTTCGATGGTCGCTCATATCAATTCCTCCGACTGGTCCAACTCCGGTCATCCTAACACAGAGCACAACTCCACTGTCGCGCTAGCCGCTGCGGCTCTCGCGGCTCCGCGGATCAATTGACCGCCTGCAGCGGCGCAACCACTTGGAGCCGACGTTTGCCCCGGACGTACTCGATCGTCACCTCATCGCCGACTTTGTGCTGTTCCATCAGATCCATCAGGTCGTCGATGGTGTCGACCGGCTTGCCGTCCACCGCGACAATAATGTCGCCCAGCTCGATCCGGCCTCCGCCGGTCTCACGCGCCCCATGCAGCCCGATCCGTTCGGCAATACTCCCCCGGCCGACCTTTCCGATGATCACGCCTTTGACACCCCAACGCCGGGCCATGGCATCCGGCACTAGCGAGATGCCCAGTCCGGGTCGGATCAGCTTTCCATGCTTGATCAATTCAGGCACGATCCGGTTGACCGTATCGACGGGCACCGCGAACCCGATGCCGGCAAACGCACCGCTCGGACTCATGATCTGGGTATTCACGCCGATCAACCGGCCGCCGCTGTCCAGCAGCGGTCCCCCGGAGTTGCCCGGGTTGATCGCCGCATCGGTTTGAATCACGCCTTCGATCGTCCGGTTGCTCATCGACTTGATCGTACGGCCAAGAGCGCTCACGACTCCCGTGGTCAGGGTATGGTCGAGCCCGAAAGGGTTGCCGATGGCCAGCACCTTCTGACCGACACGCAGCGACTGGGAATTGCCGATGATCACCGGCTGGAGCGCGGCTTCGGAAGCCTGAATTTGCAGCACCGCAAGATCGTGATCCGGATCGGCGCCGACGACTTTTGCTTTGAATTCCGTACGATCGGCCAAGGTCACCGTGATCGCATCCGCGCCGTAAATAACATGATAATTGGTGACGATGTGGCCCTGCCGGCTCCACACGAAGCCCGTCCCCGAGCCTTGCGGCACTTCGAACAGATTGAACGACCAGGGATCGCGCTGCATCGCCGTGTTGGCGATGAACACCACGGACCGGGTGGCGCGTTCAAACACGGCGATGGTCGCCTGTTCCTCCGGACTGAGCTCGGTCGGCGCGGCAGATTGCGCAATCAACAGCCCGTTCGTGCCCTCCGCAGCCGGAAGCCAGCCCGGCGATGACACCACCATCGTCAGCACTGCCACCAACGCAGCCCTCAACCGCTGCCCCCTCCGCCTCGCCCGGCTCAGACGCATGCTATTCACCGATGACCTGCAGCACCAGGTCCCTGGTTCGTGCGCGGGTATCGAAATCCAGCACGACGATCTGCTGCCAGGTGCCCAGCGTCATCGCCCCGTCGTTGAAGGGAATGGTGAGCGATTGCCCCTGCAATTGACCGCGCAGGTGGCTGTGGCCGTTGTCCTCTCCCGCGTTGCGCACATTGTGCTGCCAGTCCGGATCGGCCGGAATCAACCGTTCCCACAAGGCTTTCGTGTCGGCGCGGATACCCGGCTCATCCTCGATGATCAACACGGAAGCGGTCGTGTGCTTGATAAAAATCGTGAGAATGCCGGCACACAATTGCGTCTGTTTCAACGCCGCCTGGACCTGCCCGGTAATATTCTCCACCCGGCAATCGCCCTGCATCTTCACTTGCATCGACACACTTCTAACCGGCATGTACTGCCTCCTGACCCGCCCGGCGCAGGAACGTACGCTCGCGTTTCGACAACGACCGCCCCCTGGCCTCTTCCAATACGCGATCGAAGACCCCTTCCGCCGCAAGCGCCCGCAAGGCCTGGACCACGGGACGACTGATGATCCCTTCACCTTGCAGGGCATCCAAATAGGCAAACGCTTCCGACACATCTTCACGCTTCCGCACATAATAGTCGCGCCCGCGACGCTGATTGCTATAGGCCTCGAACTGTTCGCAGGCCACCAGGATTTCCGCCAGCTCCCGGACCCAGGGCTGCGCCCCTTTCAGCTTCTCGGGATAGTAGTAATACAGCATGATCCGGCTCATCCACGGCGACCAGGTGACCGAAAGTTCACGAAGACGCGGTTTGACGGTGCGTAAGCGGGCGGCCAATCTTCGGGCATACCCCAATCGCATTTCCACCTGCTCGCAGGCCCAGGGATTCAGTTCGATGCCGGCCGCTTCCATTGCGCTTCGATACCGCGAAACAAAGGCCTCGGTTTCCCGTCCATAACGGGTCTCCGGGTGGAGCGCACGCCATTCACGCGGCCTGGTGGGAATTCCCTGCGCGCGAGCCCATGACCAGATCCGGCCGAAGAGCCGTCGATCCAGTCCGGCTCGGCCTAGATCATGCAGAATGCAGGCGATCTGGTACTGTTTGACTCGTGCCGGCGGGTGTCCCATGCGCTGAGCCACGGCGGCGCACATCCGGGCCGTCCGGAGAGCATGCGGACAGTCGTAGCCCTTGATCAGCCGCCCGGGTCGGCGCGGGTCGGGATAGTCATAGAGATGCAGCAGTTGAGAAACGAGTATCCGCGGAACCAGCAGCGGAGGAGACGTCGTACGTGTAGGTGCCATGCAGGGGTGATGAGTCGCAGTCGATGACCGAACGGCAGAATATCGTCCGTGAAAAGAACGTGTCAAGCAAACCACGACCCGGGCAGAGGATTTCCTCGCACTCACTGCGAGGCTTTGTTATTCTGAGGCCGATGCTGACCGACAACCGGGAGGGGATCATGGCGAAGACGCGGTCCATGCACATTGTTGTGGGAAGCGCCTGCCTCCTACTGGCCATCGCGTTTATGCCCCTGGTCGCCGCCGCAGCCGAACTGATCGATTTGAGCGGCAAAGCCGCCGCATTCGTCACCCTGCGCAGCCGGGATAATTTTTCGAGCGAATACCGGTACGATGTGACGGTCCGCAACAATTCCGCCGATCTCTTCATCGCCGACTCCCTGATCATCGTCCTGGATCGCATTACCAATATCGGTGGGCAGGATCGTGAGAACCTGACCGGCGAATCCCTCCTGAACAGAATGGAAATCATCGGCCAGGACGGCACCACTGAGGACGGAAGACCGTTTTTTCGCGTCCCGCAAGGATCGGGGCCGGACCTCACCCCGAACAGCGAGAGCCTCCCTGTGACCGTCCGCATTCGGAACCGGGACTATGTCGCAGTCTTTACCCCGTCTTTCCGGGTGATGGGGCAAAAACGTGACGCACCTAAACAGAAGAGCCCGGCGGCGGCCGCTGCCGCCGCGGCCGCACCGAACAAGGCCACCACGGACAAGCTGATTCAACTACTGATCAAAAAAGGCCTGATCACGCCGCAAGAAGCCCAGTCTCTGAGTCAACCATGAGCACCCCAGCCTGCAAGGCCTGTGTCGGCACCTGGCCCGACCGGAGTCATTTCATCGCCGAATGCGAACTCACCCGGGCCTACCTGCATGACGACCAGTTCCTCCCCGGCTGGACCGTGCTCGTCCTGAAACGCCACGCCACGGAACTCTTTCACCTCTCTCGCGACGAACGCAGTCGCCTCATGGAAGAAGTGTCCGGAGTCGCGGCCCTACTCGCGCAAAAGTGGCAGGCCGTAAAGATCAATTATGAATTGCTCGGTAACCAGCTCCCGCATATTCATTGGCATCTGATTCCCCGCCTTCCTCAGGATCCCGCGCCGCTCGAACCGGTGTGGCGTATTGCGCACGAACCGGTTCGACTTGGGCCGGACGCACTCGCTTCGGAAATCAACCGCCTCAGGAAAATCTGGCCGTTTCATCCAAACCAGTTCCCCGTAAACCTCTGAGATCGTCGACTGGCCACGATGGCGAATCAGCCTTCCCTACCAAGCGCGAGGAGGCCCCGCACATTCCTCCGGGCTCTGCTCTGGTCTCTGCCCCTGCACGCGCTTATCTCGATCGCCGTCGTCGGAGGGGCTGCCGCCTATTACAGCAGCACGGTATCCTCCCATGGCACATGGGCCGCAGTGGGCAGCTGGTCGCTGACGGCCCTGTACGTTGTCGGTGCGCTGGTCGGCGGCGCCCTTGCGGGGGTGTTGAGCGCAGCCCAACAGACGGTGGAGCGGCTGGAACTCACGCTCCGGGAATGGCTCCATGCCTTGCCTGCCATGCAGTCGGGGTCAACTTCGGCAGGACGCAGTCTTGCCATGGCTCGACAGGAATACGAGGCCATGGTCGACCGATGCGTGACTCAGACCGCCGACCGCCTGAGACTCCCGCGTTGGCTTGAAAGGCTGATTCGCACGGCGCTGCAGGGCGTGGTTGTGGATCGATTCATGACCTCCTGCACGGACCGGGGACTCAGCCTCGTCGCCCCGCAGGAATTCAGAAACTGGTTGCTGGCGGAAGGCGTCAGCCTGGGGTTCATGCCGGTTCAGGATCAATTGTCCTGGTGGCGCTACCTGCTACTGGGCCTCCTGGGTCTGATGACCGCCATGGTCCTCGCGCTCGCATTCCTCAACCATTGAATACTCCCCGCACCTTATCCCGGCAGATGTTTCATACGAGATTCCATGGAATTTCCGCTTCGTCTATGTGTATAAAGGAACGTCTTTTTTCATGTGGAGGATTGCCAGCACCTATGTTTCTGCACCACGCCACCAAGGGAGGGTGGCCTGTGATCCTGGCCGTGGCGTTGCTCATTCACCCGGCCTGGGCCGGCGCGCAAGAAGACCCCTCGGCGATCCCGGCCCCGGAACCGATTCGAGAAGAGCCGCTCCCTCCTGAATCCATTGCTCAGCCGGCATTGCCGACGCCGATTCCAGCGCCCGTGCCCCTCAGCCTGTTGGAGACCCTGACCCAGGCTCGCCAAGCCTTACACCTCGAACCCGATGCCCAGGAGCCACGCCTCACACTGGGCCGAACCCTTTTCCAGTTGGGCGATACCGATGGCGCCATCGACGAATACCGGACCGCCCTGCGATTCCATCCGACCGTTGCGCAGGCTCATCTCGATTTGGGCACCGCACTCATGGCCAAGCAAGACTGGCGCAACGCCATGACGGAACTGCAGGAAGCCGTCCGCCTGGATCCGACCCTCGTGCAGGCCCATTACAGCATGGGGACGATTCATTACACCCGCGGCAATGTCCAATCTGCCATCAAGGCCTATCAGGAAGCCCTGCGACTCAAAGCGGACTTTGCCGAAGCTCACTACCGGCTCGGACTGGTCTTGAAAGTGGCGGGACGGGACAAGGACGCGGCGCAGGAACTGGAATCCGCCGCGCTGGCAGGATTGGCCAAAGCTCAATACTTTCTCGGTAACGCTTACCGCTCAGGCCAGGGCGTGGAAAAGAGCCAGATCATGGCCATCACCTGGTGGGCGCGGGCCTTTGAGCAAGGTCTGCCGGAAGCGGCTCAGGCGCTGACCCAACTCCGGCGGCTGGCAGCGGTCAAAGGCAATCTGCAGACAAAACAATCCAAGGCGGCGGCGGAAGCCTTCAAGAATTACTGCGATCAGCTCTGGCTGGATTTCCCCGATCTGGACCGGGGGGACCAGGCCACGGAAACCGTCGGCACGACCTTGCTCAAGCAAGGGCGCACCGGCGAGGCCCTGCCGGTCCTGCTGCGGGAAGCCTATGCGCTCAACGACATCTCGCACGCGGCACTGGTCCAGCTCTACGAGCAGGGCCTCGACGGCCAGCTTCCCCCCCATGGCCAATGGATTCTGAGTTATCTGGAATCCACCGCGGCCGACGGCGCGATTCCTTCACGCACGGCCCTGGCTCGCATCTACGCCAAAGGGCTCGGCCTGGCACCGGACCTCGCCAAGGCCAAAAGTTATCTGAAGGGGATGCCGCGGGAAGAGGTCAAACGTATTCTCGACGAAATCACCCCCGAGACTCCGAAACCGTAGTAAGCTGTTGGACACAATTTCAATGGCCTCGACATGCCGGACGGTATGTCTCACGGGCAGGAGCAGCACCGCTCGCAGGATGTTCGCACAGTCCGTTCGACAGAACCCATTGCGCCATGCAGGCGATGGATGTGGACATCAACGGACCTGTTTAACATCCCGCTAGTCGCCACGACCCATGCAAATAGCCACTCGCCTGTTCGTCAGGAATGTCTGGCTGCAAGCCGTCGTCATGGCGCTGGCCTCCGTCGCCCTCACCGAAATCCTATGGGCGCCGGCGCCGGTGACCTACCACGCGCTCGAATGGGCACCCTACGACACCTGGATGCGACTCCGCTCGCAGCCGGCCCCCGACTCGCACCTGCTTCTGGTCATAAGAGACCAGGCCAGCGAACAACAGTTCGGTGCAGGCATGTGGGATCGCAGTCTTCCCGCCAGGCTCATCGCGGCCTTGCACGATGCGGGAGCGGCAGCGATCGGGCTCGACATTACGCTCGACCTCCCGAGCCCTCCCAACCTCGGCGGCGCCGTCAGTGACGCCTTACTGACCGAAGCAGTAACCTCCGCCGGAACCGTCTCCTATCCCGCCTTTTCGACGGCTCCGGGCGAACAGGAGACGGCTCCCTCCGCTGTTCCCCCACGCAGCTTCACGCCGGGCCGAAGCGCCATACAGCCGGTCCTGGACCCCGATCGCATTGCGCGCCGGGCCGGGCTCTTTCACGGCACCGGGACGGACGAACTCCCTGCCCTGGGCTTCTCGTTAGCCGCCACATTCTGGCAGGTGCCCTTCGATCAGGTGGAACGCCGCACCGGACAGGTTCGAGTGCAGAACGCGCGGTGGCCCGGCAGTGCGACGGGCTCCCTGACGATGCCGCTCGACCGTCGAGGCCGACTCTTGCTCAACTTCGCCGGACAGCAACGTCCCGCCGCCTTCCACACCATCACCGTGCTGGAACTTTCCCGCCTCCTCGACCGGAAGGATAACGAGGCGCTCAGCACGCTGGCGAACGGCCACGTCGTCTTTTTGCTCACCCAACCACGCACGCAACCGGAACGCACTCTCCCTTCCGGCGACGATGCCTCGGACATGCTCATTCAGGCGCACCTGCTCCACACACTGCTCACGCAGGACTGGATACAGGAGCTTTCTCCGATGCAACGACTTTTGCTGACCGTTGTCCTTTGTCTCTGTGTCGCCTGGATGGTCCTCCGGTGGCCTGATTGGAGGGGCTTGCTCCTGGGTACCGGCAGCCTCCTGCTCTATCTGGCCATCGGTCTGGTCTCACTCACCAAGGCCCATTGGGTTCTGCCCTTTGTGATGCCTGTCACCGCCGCTCTTACCGTGCTGGTGGCGACCAGTCTGCTGGGGCAGATCGTCGCAACCCGGCGCCTGGCATTATTGGAGCAGGACATGCTGCAGGTTCAGCAGAATCTGGTGGCGGTTCGTGAAGCACTGATCTACCGGGAGACAGTCGTGGAATCCCTGGAAGAAGACCTGGAATCGGCCCGCGCCGGCATGTCTCATTCGGCCTCCAGGGAAGCCGAATCGACCAAGCTCGCCGCCGAGCTGCAGCTCAAAATCGCCGACGCGCAGGCGCAGGAAGAAGCCACGCGGCAGCGGATGGATGAGCTCGAACGGCAGCTTCAGAGCATGCGCGCCGCAACGATTGCTTCAGCGCCTCTGGGAAATACGGAACAGGAACTCCTGCGCCGGGAATGCGGGCAGTTGGGCATCATCACCAGAAACGCTGCCATGCTGACCATGTTTCGCGATCTCAAGAAAGGCGCCCGGTCCACCGTCACAGTCCTCATCACCGGCGAGCCCGGAACAGGCAAAGAGTTGTTTGCGCGCGCCGTGCACCGTCTGAGCCCGCGGGCACCCAAGCCGTTCATCGCCGTCAATATGGCGGCGATCTCCCCGGAACTCTTCGAGAGTGAACTCTTCGGCCACGTGCGAGGCAGCTTCACCGGCGCGTTGACGGATCGCAAAGGCTATTTCGAACTCGCGCATCACGGTACCATCTTTCTGGACGAAATCGGCGACCTTCGCCTCGACCATCAAAGCAAGCTGTTGCGAGTGCTGCAGGACCGGACCTTCTATCGCGTCGGCGCGACGACTCCTACCACGGTCGATGTCCGTATCGTGGCTGCGACCAACAAAGATCTTCAGCGCGGCGTGTCGGAAGGCTGGTTCCGCGAGGACCTGTATTTTCGGCTCAAGGGCCTCGTCCTGCACCTGCCGCCGCTGCGGGACCGGCCCGATGACATTCCGCCCCTCGCAGAATCCTGTGTACGGGACGCGGCGAAGCAGCCGGCACACGCGAACATCCGGCTCTCCGAAGAAGCGATGACGACGCTCCAACAGCAGAGCTGGAAAGGCAACGTGCGAGAGCTCCTCCAGTGTCTCGAACAGGCGATCGCGCTCTCCGACGGACCGATCATCACAACAGCCGACCTCCGCCTCTCGAGGCAGCCTTCGCCCACCGTCATTGCGACCGGGGCCGAACCGCTCCTCCCCGATCCGGCCGGCGACGTCGCGGTGCTGGACCGGTTGCGCCAACACCGGTTCGATATGCAGGCGACAGCCAAGTCTCTGGGGTGGGATCGCAGCACCGTCACGCAACGGCTGAAGGGTCTCTGCTTTCAGGCACTCGTGGAGTCGGGAAGAGATCAGACCAAAGCAGCCTCCGCTCTGGCAGGCGATCCATCGTTACTACGCACCGTCGAACTCAAGCTGATGGACTACTACGGTCATCTGCTGGACACGATCACGCCCTTCACCACCGCGGAAGAAGCCCTGCTCGATTGTAAGCGTCGCTTCAAGAATCTCCCCGAACGGCATTTCAAATCCGTCGAGACCCTGGTCCGACAACATTTCGGGTAGAATACCTCGACTCACCGACGCTCATTCCAGACCTGACCTCTATTGAGGAGACACACCGTGCCGGACATTCGTTCAAACGTACGACGCACCGCGGACAAGGTCCTGTCGTGAGTGCGATTCCACTGGTCAGCTGGACCGAAGCAGGTCAGTCCTGCTCCGCGCGCTGGCGCTCGGAATGGGGAGCCCCGCCGCCCGCGCGTGTGACCATTGCGGACGACAGCATGACCGCCGACGCGGCCCACCGCCTGGCCTGCGAAGGCACCGCGTTGCTCTGGCGGGGCGATTTCCAGAATGCCCGGCAGTTACTCAACGCCATGGCGAGGCGCGCGGACCGCCATCCCCCCAAACCCGGCACGTCGCCGGCAGAGTCCTTTCATTTTCATCGACAGACTCAGTCTCGCCGCGCCCGCATACTAGGCATGCTCCTGGTGCCACTTGAGGGAGACTACGAAATTCCGCTCCGCCGCGCTCCCGATCTTCGACTCGCCTGCACGGAGGCCTATGGTCCCGGTGAAGGGCAGGCCCTGGTGTCGCTTCGAGAACTTCTGGGACTGGTGGGTGCGCATGAATGGCGTAAGAACGGGATTGTCGTCCCTGCCCTCGGCGATCGAATCCATCCCCACTATGGCGTGTTTTCGCCGATTCGCAGCGAGTACGTAGATCTGGTCGCCGACGCGCCGCTACCTTCCAGTGTCCTCGCCTTCGACATCGGCACCGGCACCGGCGTGTTGGCGGCTGTGCTGGCCCGCCGTGGCGTCTCACACATCGTTGCCACCGACCAGGACCCTCGCGCCCTGGCGTGCGCCCGTGAAAATCTTGCCCGGCTGGAACTGACCGATCGAGTGGAAGTCGTACAGGCGGATCTTTTTCCTGAAGGCAAGGCGCCACTCGTGCTCTGCAACCCGCCTTGGGTCCCGGCACGGCCGACCTCCCCGATCGAACAGGCGATCTACGATCCGGAATGTCGCATGTTGACCGGCTTTCTCAACGGGCTGGCGGCTCACCTGGAACCGGGAGGAGAGGGCTGGCTCCTGCTGTCCGACCTGGCCGAACATCTGGAATTGAGAACCAGGGCGGAGTTGTTCGCCATGTTCGATCAAGCCGGGCTCGTCGTCCTCGGCAAGACCGATATCCGGCCGCATCATCCCCGCGCCTCCGATCAGGCCGATCCGCTCCGCGCCGCTCGAGCGGCAGAGATCACATCGCTCTGGCGGCTGGGGATTCGATGAGCGAGGTTCGTCCGGGAAGAATGGCGACAGTCGGCTGAATCAGGGGGTGAGACGCACGGGAAACGGCTTCGCGGGGGGACAGTGGCGGAATGCGCAGGGCTTGCCGGGCGACCACCTTCTCACCTGCAGTTCTTTCAACTGGCACAGTGTTCGAGTGGTGTTCCCCTTGGCTTCATAAATACTCAGGGTAAAGCGCTCGCTCTCATCTCCACTGTCGGTGTCATTCCAACGGTCGAAATACATTTCCCCCTTGAAACTGAACACCCCGTAGAGCTGGTAATTGGTTGTGCCGGCCACCGTTCCCTCCTTGCGAGGGTTCTGAACCACGAGATCGGTCAGGGCACGATCGATGCCACTGAGATCCTCATTGAGCACCACAATGGGAGCAGAATAGGCTTGGCCGATAGATCCGCCATTTCTTAGTTTGCAGAGCGCCGAATGGAGCTTCAGCACCGGTTCAGCCTTCCCGTCGTTGTTGATATCAACCTGAGCCCAATAGGCCCAGGGCTCCTCCTTCATACCGATTCTTCGTACCGGATCTGCGTCTCGATCATCATCCGACTTGTATCTGTCATCGGTAAACTCATCACCGGTCGCAAGATACCGCAGCACTCGTTCCATCGCACCGATATGGCCCCCCACATCGAACGGCTTCCACTCAGGAGCTTCCAGTCCAAGTAGATCACTATAATCCCGCTCACAAGCCGGATGCACCGTCATCCGCTCCAGATTGCGTTTACAGGCTTCACACACGTCCACCTGCTCGCCGATGATCAACTGGTAATCCCCCGCCTGTGCCAAAGGGAACATCGCGGCCCACAGCAGCAACAACAGTAGAAGAGACTTTTTCATTCAACGACTCCTCACGCCCCATCCCTACCCCTGCTCAGAACAGGTGTCGGCGGCTTTTCGGGCCATGTTACCGCAGCAGCGGACCCTCGCAAAACATTTCCAGCAACGACGCCAGGGCCGGATGGCTTTCCTTCGCGAGAGGTACGCGGTCGTTTTTTACTCCACCTCGTCTACCAGGCTTCTTGATGCGGGGCTATCCCCGCATCCCCGCTGATCCCCGCATGAATCGCTGTTCACTCGCATCGACAACGCTTTCGCAACTCTTTGTTTTAACTGCCATTTCTAATCGTCATCCTCGTTACGGTCCCTGGCCTCCGCCTTGCTCTACCCACCGGCCAACGGCGGGCAGCCCGGCAGGAAGGAGGTGAGGATCAACAAGCCGGCCCCGCAACAGAAGGGTCAGTCGATTCATCTATCAGAAACCGACGGACCGGTAGCCCCCGGCCCTATAACACAAGGAGCAGGCAATCATGCAGAAAGTCCCAGTAGCCAGCGTCAGCGCAGGACCAGTTACTCCCACCGTCATGGGACCGGAAAAGGACATGAAGGATGTCTACATCATGAGCGGCTTGGTGTTCTTCCTCGCCGTCGTCGTGTCCGCCTTCTGGTACTACTCCCAGGCCGACGAGGCAGCCCATAGCAACCCGTCGGCAGAAGCCCTCAATAGTAGCCAGGTCTCGCAAGTCCTGAAAGACTCCACAGACCACGCGCCGGTCTCAGCCTCGATTCCAACGACCCATGTGGACACAGCCCCGTTGGCGATTCGAAGTACCGACATCCTGCACGACGATATTCACTTTGAAATCGGCCGCAAGGGATTGACCGATGACGGCAAGGCCGCCTTGCAGCGCCACGCGGAATTCCTCAAGAGCGAGCGGGATTGGGGCATCCTGCTCCAGGGCTATACCGATCAACAGGGTTCGAGAAGCTTCAACAAGATCCTGGGCATGAAGCGCGCCGAGACCGTCAAACAACACTTGATCGCGCTGGGTGTGCCGGAGTCGTCGATCCGCACCGTGAGCCTGGGTGAAGAAGGCGCCCTCTGCATCGACAACAGCGACGTCTGCCGCCGCATGAACCGGCGGGTACACGTGGAGATGCGGAAGATCGGCCAGGAACACATGGTGGTTCCTCCCGTCGCCCCTGAAACGGCGGCCGATCCGTTCTCGAACAACCCCGACCTCTCAATTGAAGCAGGGCAGACCGACGCGAGCAACGAGAGCCTTCCGCTCACAACCTCCGAGCCGGCAGAACTCACCTCCGAGCCGACCGACGGCAACTGACCAGCCGGGGATTGTCCCTGGGAACGACACCAGGTCCTTCCCGGGGACACCCGCCGTCAATCGATCATCCACAACTATGACGAAACGAGGATCCTATGCTGAATGACCGCTTCTGCCCTCTCCGACAGCGCGCAACAACCTCTGCAGCCCGCCTCACGCTCTGTGCGTTCTTTCTGTCATTGGCACTTGGCGCTCCCCTTCCGGCCACCTCCTGCGCCGAACCGGACGAATCCCTCCATACCGGCATCATTCCCACTATGGGCCTCACCGATGTGACGGAAGGCACGTTGATGTTCAGAACCGACCAAGCCGGACGTTATACACCGGCGCCCATCCTCAAGACGGACGTGCACATTGCGGTCACCGGGACGATTGCTCGCGCAACCGTCCGGCAGGAGTTTACCAATCCGAGCAAGAAGAAAGGCGACTGGCTGGAAGGGATCTACGTGTTCCCTCTGCCCGAGACGGCCGCGGTGGATCATCTCCGTATGAAAATCGGGGAGCGGATCATTGAAGGCCGGATCAAGGAACGGGCGGAGGCGAAAAAGGTCTACGACCAGGCCAAGCGAGATGGGAAACGGACCGGCCTGGTCGAACAGGAACGGCCGAATCTGTTTACCACTTCAGTCGCGAATATCGGACCCGGTGAACATGTGACGATCGAGCTCGAATATCAGGAAACCGTCCGCTACGAGAATGACCGGTTTCAACTCCGCTTCCCCATGGCCGTCGGGCCGCGGTACATCCCAGGCGTCCCGGTGATCGTCGAAGGACAGGATCCTCAAGGATCCGGCACCGGTCCAGGCACCGATCGTGTCCCCGATGCCTCACGGATTACGCCGCCCGTACACCAACCCGAGGACGGCACGATCAACCCCCTAAGCCTCTCGCTCTCACTCCACCCGGGTTTTCCTCTTGCCCGGGTGGAGTCGCCGTTTCACCCGATCATCAGCCTTCAGGATCAGGACGGCGGATACCAGATCAGTCTCCGGGAAGATGCGGTCCCGGCTGATCGGGATTTCCAACTCATCTGGCATCCGGTGCCGCAAACCGAACCGATGGCCACCGTCTTTACCGAACAGAAAGACGGCACAAGCTATGCCATGCTGATGCTTGTTCCACCGACACAGCATCGTGAGACAGCGGCGCGAGTTCCGCGGGACATCACCTTCATCATCGACCGATCGGGATCCATGGCCGGCGCGTCCATCGAACAGGCCAAGGGATCATTAACGGCCGCCCTCTCGCGGCTGACCACACAGGATCGCTTCAACATCATTCAATTCAACCACACGGTCCGGTCGTTGTTCCCCATACCACAGCCCGTGACGACCAAATCAATGCAACAAGCCATCTCGTACACCGAACGACTCACCGCCGACGGGGGAACGGAAATACTTCCGGCCTTGAGGCAGGCCCTCAAGAGCCCGCAGGACAGCGCACGGCTCCAGCAGATCATTCTCATCACCGACGGACAGGTCGGCAATGAGGAGGAGCTCTTCGAACTGCTGCACCAGCGCGTGGGCAGCAGACGCCTGTTCACCATCGGGATCGGCTCCACGCCCAACAGTCATCTGATGCGGAAAGCTGCCGTAACAGGCCGCGGCACCTTCACCTACATCGGCAATGTGAATGAGGTGAAGGACAAGCTGGATGGTCTGTTCAGAAAACTTGAGCATCCGGTGCTCAACGACATCACCCTCGATGCAACCGGATGGTCGGGACTCGAACAATTCCCGGCAACCATCACGGATCTCTATGAGGGCGAACCCATCGTGCTGGCACTGAAAGCCGATTCGCTGCCTCCTCAGGCCATGCTGCAGGGACGGATCGGAAGCGCAGCCTGGTCACTCCCGATCTCGTTCAACAATGCGACCGCTCATGGAGGGCTCTCGGTTTACTGGGCCAGGCAAAAGATTGCGGTGCTCATAGATGAGACCTACAAGGGGGGCGCTGAAGAGACGATCCGAAAGGCCGTGCTGGACGTCGCCCTTACCCACCACCTGGTCAGCCGATACACCAGTCTGGTCGCTGTCGATATCACTCCTGCCAGACCGACAGACTCCCCGGCTGCTGAGCGCGACCACACGACTAATCCGGCGCGGACGCAGGACCTCACCGCGCTCGCGAACCTCCCGAGAACTGCGACCGACGGACACGTGCACATTGTGATGGGGGCAGCGGCACTTCTGTTGTCCTGCTTGCTGTGGCCATTCCGCCGGGCGGTCGTATGAGTCGATTCAGACCGGGCTCCCGCCTGCTGACGATATTGATAGCGGGACTTCTCGCCATCGGCGGCTGGCAGGTCTGGGAAGGATCGTGGATCTATGCCAAGGCCAGGCTCGCGCAGGTTCTGCTGCAGCGGGCCTGGTCCCGCGCTCTGACGGGCGAGCCGATGCCGAAACCCTGGCCATGGGCCGATACCTGGCCGGTTGCGCGGCTCCGCATGCAACACCCGTCGGTAGATTTGATCGTCCTCGCCGGCGCGTCTGGCCGGACCCTGGCATTCGGTCCCGGCCACGTCACCTCCAGCGCTCTGCCCGGGCAGGAGGGCACGGTGATGTTGACCGGTCACCGGGACACGCATTTTCGCTTTTTGAGAGCAGTACGCCCGAACGATCAGCTCGACCTGACGGGAACCGACGGGACCACACTGCACTATCGAATCATCGAACAGCGAGTCATGGATTCACGGCGAGAGCTCATTCCGACAGGTCAAGACACAGAGGAGCTGGTGCTGGTGACCTGTTTTCCTTTCGATGCGATCCAGGCCGGCGGGCCGCTACGCTACGTGGTGCGGGCCGAGCGGGTCCTGGATCGAGGCCATTCCTGACTGCCGTGGGAGATGTTCATGAGCACAGTCCTGTTTGCCGTTCTTCTAGGAAGTCGAAGGAGAAACGACCCGCTTGGCGAGAGGATCAGACCACGTGGAAGGGACTCATGAATGGGCCTGCTTAGGCAGATCGCGTGTGAGGCTCGTCAGACTCGTGCGGCCGATCTGCCCTGACCGGAGCGGGAGGCCCTGAACGTGCAGCTACCAGCCGTAGACGGCTGACATTCGCAACAGACCAACGGGCGTACCCGCACAGCCCCCACAAGAGGATAGCCCCGATCACATAATGAGAGAGAAACAACGTCGGGATCTGATCGCCGGCCGCTTGATCCGGCCCTGAAAACGTTACCGGAGGCGAGATCAGCAACAGGCACAACGTCATCCCCACCGCCCATCCGCCATGAGTCGCGACCGGCAGGCGGTTCCCCACATACAGCGACAACGGCAGCAACAGCAGCAGATAATAGTGCGTCCAGGAAATCGGGCTGATGATCAAGGAGAGACAGAGCACCATCGACAACTCAAGATTCGTCGCCTCTCGAACCTGCATGCCGGGATTACGAAGAAACAGCAGACCGGACAAGCCGACGAACAAGGCCGCACAGGCCTGCCCTGCCACTCCGACATCCCAGGGCACCGGCACAGGCTTCCAATCGTACAACCGGACACCATCTTGCAGCCGCAGCAGCAGCCCCTGCACCGATTGCACATTAAACGCGGCAATTCCCTTGTCGGACAGCGGCAGGATCACCTCCCGATACCAGGCTACATGGCTGGCCCACCCGGCATACCAGATCGACAGGCCCGTCACGGTCAACAGGGTCAGGCCATAGCCGAACACCGCCGCCCAACGCCGCTTGCCGAAGAAATACACCGCAAACAGCAACAGGGGCAGCTTGATGATCGCCGCCAGCGCAAAACAGCTCCCCGCGCTTCGATCCCACGTTTTGTCCAGGCAGACGACACCGGCAATCAACAACAACAGGGCGAAGTGAGTCAGATTGCCCTCTTTGAGGCTGTAAAGTAAGGGGCCGCTCGTCATGAAGAGCGCAACGATTCCCCACCGTCTGGACGCAACCCGGTCGGTCATGGACCAGAGCAGGCCGACGCTGATGACCAGACTGAGCAGCGACAATCCGGCGAAGAGCCATTGGGCATGGCGGAGGGTCAGCATCGAGAACGGCGTGAAGAGCAACGCCACAATGGGAATATTCACAAACCCGCACACCGGCGTATCCCAACATCGCACGAACAGATGGGGGATATCTTCAAGAATGGCCCGGCCGGCCGGATAGTAGGCCACGGAGAAGTCGGAAAAGATCACTCCAGGTTCGGACACCTGCCACGCCCACGTTCCCATGCCGGCCAAGGTACAGCCCAAGAGAACACGAACGGCCCCTCGGTCGACGCCGGACCGGAACGCGATATACCACAGGAGGCCAGCCAGAGCAGCGCACGCATAGAAGATCACATACTGATGCATGGAAGATGACAACCTCTCTCAGCCGACCGCGTCGCACGAACAAATGAGAAGGTAATCGGGCGGCAGTCCAGACCCACCGAATCATTGAAAGGTCAGCCGGCTCCGAACAGGACAACAGTCCGCCTCTGCCTGGAGTGTCCCTGTAACCGCGCTCCTCTGACAGAAAGTATACACAATGCCCCAGGCTGACCATCCTGAGGGCACATTCTCGATCTTCCTGGGCGGCCGACTCCCCCTGTTCTCCTTGTCAGATGCATGGCTCTGTACTGCTTCAGTCCGTGGCCCAATCGACCGATGTACTACCGTGCGGATGTCCATCGTGCCCCCCTCCGTTCCACCGGCAGCCTGAGCAGGTATGACCCTCGAAAGAGACGGCAATACAGCGCGCGTGCTTCCCTATCCGGAGCCGGAGTTCCCGGACAAGGACTCCGAGGGTTCGCCCTCCCCCGCCCCTGAGCAACCGCATCATCACGCGCGGTTGAAGCGAACGGACTGGGTGATTGCCGCAGGCCTGACCCTCTCGGTCGGCATGGCCTGTCTCTTCATTGCCGATATGATCCCTGCCTTCCTGCTGCAATCGATGGACTTTTGGTTTGAATCAGACACGGTTCGTGAAGTCTCGAACATGACCTCCACCACCGATGACCATTCACGGACCTCCGTCCATCCTCTGTTCTCGATCCTCACGTTCGTCCCCGTCTATCTGGTGAAGCACACGCTCGCGATCCCTCCGCTGCAAGCCGTCTTGTACGTGACCAGCATCCTCGGAGGCATCTGGATAGGGACGTTGTATCTCCTGCTGCGCCTGCTCGGCTGCCGGACGCTCGATGCCTGCGTCTTCACGGCACTCGGGCTCTCCAGTGCCTCGGCCATCTTTTGGCTTCCTGTGCCCAATTCCTACACCTGGGGCTCCTGGTCGATCATGGTTGCGCTCGCCCTGCTCTTGCTCGCCGAACAGCATCGAGTCGGCGCCCTGCCCTATGTGCTTGCCAGCGCCTTCACCCTCAGCATCACGGTCACGAACTGGATGGCCGGCCTCCTGACGACGTTGGCGCGCTGGCCGTTCAAACAGGCGGTACAACTCTCCATCAATGCCTTCTGCCTGGTGGTGCTCTTGTGGGGCGCGCAAAAGTTCATCTTCCCCTCCGCGGAGTTTTTCATCGGCAGCCGCAAGGAGGCCAACTGGATCAACCATCCCCAGTCCGGACACGCGAGCCACATCGCCTCGTCGTTTGTCTTCCACACCCTTGTCGCTCCGGCGATACGGTTCATCGATGACGATGGGTACATTCAGGTCGGCGACGACTCCGTTCGTCTGGCGCAACGCCTGGCGTTTCAATTTTCCCCTCCCGGGTCGGCGGGCCCGCTCGGGTTGATCGCCGTCTGCCTGTGGTCGGCCTTACTCCTCAACGGACTCTGGCGGCTGGTGACGATGGATCGCCAGGTGCGCTTCCGCCTCGTGCTGGCAACCCTGTTGTTGTTCGAACTGTCGCTGCACATGGTCTATGGGGAGGAAACCTTCACCTACAGTCTGAATTTCACCCCTCTTCTCATCGCCCTCGCCGCGCTGGGGACACTCAGCCCTGGACGCCCGGCGGTGCTCGTCCTTGCGGGCCTCCTCGCCCTGTGCGCCGGCATCAACAACTGGCAGCAATTCCGGCAGGCCACGGAGTCCGCGACCCACTTCACACCGCAACGCGACGCGATGACCAGCCTGATGCGGAACGATCCGAACCGCCCCTGGCCCCGATCGGTCGGGCATATCCCGATGGGCGTGCCCGGCGCTCCTGAAGCCGAACATGCCTATCACGAGCCCGGTGGCGACTTCAGTCCGCAGGCCCCGAGTTTCGGTGTTTCGCTCTGGCTCTGCGATGCCGAGGGACGCCCGCTCGTCACCAGCCAGTCGGTGCCGCTCAACGACATTCAGCAGACATTCGAACCGTCCACCCATCCTCATGTTCCCGCCATCGCGACCCGGACGCCCTACTATGACGCCACCTGGACCAGACTGGACGCCACCCATTGGGAGCTGCGGTTCAAGAACCGTACGTCCCACACCCCGGTGATTGTGATTCGCAGCGTCGGGCCAGCCGGAGGACCGGTCACCGATTTGAGCTGGAATGGCGAGCAGATCGAGGTCAATCATCGTTGGACCGTCCGCATCACGCCCGCTCCCGCAAACGTCGCTCTCGGAGACGAGCAGACCGTGAACTGGATGACCTCGGAATCGGCGGACCGGTCCTGGGCCGGAGAATCAGGCTGGGGTTACGCTCGCCTCGTGCTTCCACGGGAGCAATCTGCCGCAGGGAACGAATACCGGCTCATCTTGTCCGACTTGCGGATTCCCATTCAAATGCAGCGTTGGTACAGAAACTCGCCTGAGCGAGTCCGGCTCGATCTTCCTGATCAACGCTTTCAGGCATCCATGAATGCGCAAATCGATCATCTCATGATGAGTCTGATCGGCCGTGAAACCAGACCCGGAGACCCCACATTTTTCTATCGCGCCTGGCAACGGCAGGGAGCCTATATCGCGACGGCCCTCGCGCGCGCGGGCGATCCTCATGTCAGCCGCGTGCTTGCCCAATATCTGGCAACCCACGATTTTGCCGGCGGGAACGGGCCCGAAGCCGATGCGCCCGGGTTGACCATCTGGGCCCTGACCACGTCCGCGAATTACATTGCCGATCATGAGCACGATCAGTGGTTGTGGCCTCATGTGCTCCGCAAGGCCCAACGCATTGAGGCCATGCTGACGGCTCGCGCCCCCATCGAAGAATCTTTCGCCGTACCCTCTCCGTACGACCTTCAACACGGACAGCAAATAACGAAAAGTGTGCTGGCCAAACCGGCACACGACGGACTGATCGTAGGCCGTGTCGGGGACGAGTGGCCCTCGCTGTACGTCAATGCGGTGAGCTATCGCGGCTTGCTTGCCGCGGCCGAATTTGCCGAACGGCTGGGCAAGCACCGGTACGCGACAGGCTGGCGGAATCATGCCCACACGTTGCGCAACAATTGGCAACGCCGAAACCGCAATGGCGGCTCCGACGCCAGGATCTCGACGGTCAGCCTGGAAACAGCATCGTCGACACCGTCGAGTCGCGATCAATTGGGGCAAGCATTGACGGTCTATCGGCCTTCTTCCGACCACGCACCCATCGCGGCGCAACTGAGCGACGCTCATCTGGCCTTGCGACAGGAGCAACCGGACGCCGTCTGGGCATCGCTGGACCGACTCTGGACTCAACAGGCATCGCCCGGGCTGTACACGTGGGACATGCCGCGGCCGGCGACCACCGATGTGGCGGATGGCTGGCAATACGTCAGAGGGTGGCGCAATCAGTCCGTCGTGTCTCCCGATTATGAGACGGCGGCGTTGCTCTTGCTGTTGCAGCAAGACATGCTGGCCTATGTGGATGACAGCGCGGCGGAGCCCACCGTGGTGATCGGCGCAGGCGTTCCCCTGGCCTGGATCTCACACTCGATGATGGTCTCGAATCTTGCGCTTCCCGGCGGCTCAATCGATTGGCGATGGGACGGACATGCGATGCGGGTGACCCTGCGTGGCCCCTCGCGCAAGATTCAGTTGGGCGCCTCCTTCCCTGACGACACGGACATGTCCGTCACACATGACAATCGAGCAGCTGATGTCACCGCACGCGTGTCCTGAGCCATCGGCATTCGAGGGAACGCCCCGACCATCACCCGAGCCGCAGAGTGGCCTCTCATCGCTTCGACTCGATCATTTTTCATTCAGTGCCCTCCCATTGCGATCCTGATGTCGGCCTGAAGGCAGAGGGCATCCTTCAAACGGATGCAGCCTTATCAGCAGGCCGCACCGCCCTTCTGTGCCCGGATCAACGCTGGGATGGGACCGCTCGGCACTGTAGCCGACTGCCATCCGACGCCGATAGCAATTGGAAGAAATCTAATGCTAGCCTAAGACGTCCCGTTGACTGGCAACCACCATATTCCTCCCGAAATGGAAGCGGAAGGAACGGAGGGCGAGATGGGTGAGAGACATCGCAACCGGCGGCAGACGCTTGCCATACTCTCAACCTCCCCGACCGGAATCATTACGAGCTTCAACGAGGCCTCTGAGCGCCTCTTAGGGTATTCCGCGGAAGAGGTCGTGGGGGCACTTCCCCTCGCGGCGTTCCATGATCCAAGCGAATTGCAGCAACGTACTGCCGCGTGCATATCCAAACCGGCGACCAGGGCGACGGACATATTTCGAATCATCGTCGCGAACGCCGAACCGGGCCATACGACAGAGCATGATTGGACCTATCTTCACCGCAACGGCCGGCCCCTTCCGGTTCACCTCTCGATCAGCGCATTCCCGGACGGATCAGGCCATATCGCGGGGTATATCCTGGTGCTTCAAGAAATCCGCGAAGAGATACGGTCGAACGACGTGCTCCAACATCACGCGAAACTGCTCGACCTCGCCAACGATGCGATTCTAGTCCGCGACTTGGAGCGCGATACGATCGACTATTGGAATGACGGGGCGGTGCGCCTCTATGGCTGGACCAGCAAGGAAGCCGCGGGCGCCTATATCCACGATTTCCTGAAGACCACGTTTCCGCAGCCATTGGCGGACATCAAAAAGACCTTTTTAGCGAAGGGCTATTGGGCCGGGGAACTCCTGCACACGACTCGAAACGGCCAGAGGATCACCGTCTCCAGCCGGTGGACGTTGCTCAAAACCTCAGATGGCACAGCCAGCGCAAGTCTCGAGCTGAATACGGACATTACCGAGCAAAAACGGGCGCAAGAAGCGCTGAAAGCCGCACATGAAGAATTGGAGCATCGTGTCGCGGAACGCACGGCGGCGTTGAGCGACGCCAATAGCCGCTTGCGCATCCTCTCCAGACGGCTGATGGAAATCCAAGAGTTGGAACGTCGCGCGATCGCCCGGGATTTGCACGATGAGATCGGACAGGCGTTGACGGCCATCAAAATGAACCTGCGTGAGCTTGGCGAGCAGCGTGATGGTTCGACCGCCGCTGCGGACGGCAAACCGCTTTCCGACAGTCTGCAAATCCTCGATCAAATGCTCCGGCATATACGCAACCTGGCGTTGGACTTACGGCCCTCCATGCTTGATGAACTGGGCCTCGTCCCTGCGCTGCGATGGTATATCGGAAGACAGGCCGAACGTGCCGGATGGAAGGTTCAGTTTCTGGCCGATGAGGTGATGACGCGCCCCTCTCCTGAAGTGGAAATCTCCTGTTTTCGGCTCACCCAGGAGGCCTTGACGAATGTCGTGCGGCATGCGAAAGCAACAGTCGTGGAAGTTCGTCTTGAAATGGGTCGCCGGCAACTCGACCTTATTATCCGCGATAACGGGATCGGGTTTGACTCGAACCTCATCCGCGCGGGCGCTCGTGCGGGGACGAGTGTGGGGCTCTCCGGGATGGAAGAACGGGTGCGACTCGCGGGAGGACACATGGTGATCCAATCAGCCCCCTCGACCGGGACTGAAATTCGCGCGACATTTCCGATAGGTCCTGACTCGGCCGAGACAGACCATGAATAACATACGGGTACTCCTTGTCGAAGATCATACCCTGGTGCGCGCAGGCTTCCGGGTGTTGCTGGAAAAAATCGAGGGGATCCTCGTGATCGGAGAGGTCAGCGACGGTCGAAGCGCCACGAAGCTCGCAAAGGAGCTCGATCCCGATGTCGTGCTCATGGATATTGCCATGGCGGGTATGAACGGCCTCGAAGCGACCCGCCGCATTCGACAGGAGTCTCCAAGGACCAAGATATTGATGCTCTCTATGTATACAAACGAGGAGTATCTCAAAGAGGCGCTTCGCGCAGGAGCTGCCGGTTATTTGCTCAAAGACGCGGATCGCAATGAACTGGAGTTAGCCATCAAAGCCGTATGGCGGGGCGAGACCTACCTGACACCGAGCATGACCAAGTTTGCCGTCGATGCCTATTGTCAACAAGGTGCAGCGCAGACAGGCCCTCTGGCACGGCTGACCGGTCGCCAGCGTGAAATTCTCCAACTGATCGCAGAAGGATACTCGACTAAGCAGATCGCACAACGTCTTGATCTGAGTGTGAAAACCGTCGAAACCCACCGCGCGCAGCTCATGGAGCGGCTCGACATCCACGATGTGCCGGGACTGGTCCGGCTCGCCATTCGCACCGGTCTCGTCCAGTCTGACTAGCCCCCACAACGCCGAAGTCCCACCCATCCTCAGGTGTAATTGGATCGATTTCCAGGGTATCCCTGATTCCGCCCGTACGGCCCATTATGGCACCCTACCGGCGGCTAATATTATGGGACCATCAGAGAGAGCAGAGCCGCAATGGACTCGGAATCGATGAAGGCTACACAGACCGAACCGGAGCGCCTTGAGATGGCGTCCACGACGATACTGGCCAAGGCCAACGATCGCTTACGAGTTCTCTCTCACAGTCTGCAAGAGGCCGGGGAATTTGAACGGGGTACACTTCTCCGCGATTTACACGCTGAGATCAGGCACGCTCTTCCGTTAATCACATCGCGTCTCTACGAACTGGGGAAACAGCCTGAGCGTCCGGATGCTCCGCCGCATGCACAACAGGTTGCCGATAGCTTCCACCTCCTCGACCGGGCGCTCCGGCAGCTTCGTGCCTTGGCGTCGGATGTGCAGGTCCACAACGCATGATCCGCTCGCCTTCAAGAGGCGTTACCGAAGGACACGACTCATGTCTGCGCACAAAACCTTCAGTGAACTGAGCCTGAAGAACCACCAATACAAAAAACTGGCTCTGGCATCTGCCATTCTGTTTCTTGCTGTCGTTGCCATTCTCGTCCTCGAACTGATCGGGGCCAAACACTGATCGTTCCTCACGGGCACGCCTCGACATGGACGGATATTCCCGATGAAACGCAATGGGGCGCACCAGAACGCCAAGGGTCCGTCAGATCCCCCTCGCTGTGGGCCATCCGTCAGTGAAGAAGCACCAGTTTCATCCAATCGACCTGCTACCATCCTCGCCTCCGGCACCGTCGTTCTTGTCCTTGTTACCGTCAGCCTCTGCTTGGGAGAACTGGTGGTACAGGCCGTTCACCTTTTGCGCACTGACTATCCATCCATTGAGCGCATGAAAGATAGGGTAGGCCTGATCACGTCGGATCCGAGCTTCGGCCGGCATGCCACAGAGAACGATGGGGACGTGCTGACGGAAATAACCATCAGCGGGGCGAGGCGCCAGATTCGTCGCCCCCCCACAGAGCTTCCACGTGCACGGGAATCTGCAATCGGCAAAGCCGAACCTCTCCGTGATCGGCAATTCCTTCACTCAGACCGACGTCCCCCCATGTTGAGTAGCAGCCACGTTTAGAGTCCGGGGACTACTGTAGCTGATTTGCTGGCCAATTGCTGTGCAAAGGCAGCGGGCGTCAGCCC
>WBZT01000274.1_pt1 | contig 43713 bp, 26 predicted proteins | sample 5204241 | NCBI WGS metagenome assembly WBZT01 (sample SAMN12344358, study PRJNA552823) | activated sludge metagenome | biome: Activated sludge suspended growth; feature: Nitrification reactor; material: Wastewater; isolation source: activated sludge from nitrification reactor of wastewater... | reverse complement strand
GCACCAGGAGATGCAGGGATCGGCTGAATAGTAACAATCATAGAGCTGGTAGCAGGAGTACAGAATACAGGAGCATCTGTAGTAAGTGTGAGGGTTACAGTACCGTTAGAGATATCTGTAGGACCTGGGATGTAAGTAGCGTTCAGAACTGAAGCATTTGGTGAGAATGAACCGTCACCGTTAGAGCTCCATGTACCGTTGGTAGCACCACCACCGATAGAACCGTTCAGAGAAACGTTCTGACCAGCGCAGATGGTTTGACCAGCTCCAGCATTAGCAGTTGGAGGGTTAGAGCAACCGCAACCTTCGTCGATAGAACCGTCGCAGTTATCATCGATACCGTTACCACAAACTTCAGTAGCAGCAGGATTTACCGCGTTATTGTTATCGTCGCAATCGAGTGAGTTAGTTACATATCCTGAAGGAGCAGAAGTAGCACAAATAGTTACGCTTGAAGAAGCATCACCGTAAGTGTCACCGTCAGCATCAGCATAGTAAGTGAAGGTAGCAAGACCTTCGTCGATTGAACCGTCGCAATCGTCATCGATGTTATTGCAAGCTTCAGCAGCACCAGGATTAACAGCGCCATTGAGGTCGTCGCAATCACCAGCTACAGCAACATAACCTACAGGAGCAGAGCAACCAGTTGCAGTTACAGCAGCATTACCGTAAGTGTCACCGTCAGCATCAGCATAGTATGTATTCAGAACGCCTTCGTCGATTGAACCGTCGCAGTCGTCATCGATACCGTTACAAACTTCAGCAGCACCAGGATTTACTGCGCCATTGAGGTCGTCGCAATCAGTGTTGTCAGCTACATAACCTACAGGAGCAGAGCAAGCCTGAGTAGTTACAGCGGCATTACCATAAAGGTCACCGTCAGCATCAGCATAGAAGGTAGAGAGAACGCCTTCGTCGATTGAACCGTCGCAATCGTCATCGATTGAGTTACAAACTTCAGTAGCACCAGGATTAACTGCGCCATTGAGGTCATCGCAATCCGTGTTGTCAGCTACATAACCTACAGGAGCAGAGCAAGCCTGAGTAGTTACAGCAGCGTTACCGTAGCTATCACCGTCAGCGTCAGCATAGAAGGTAGAAGTAACACCTTCGTCAGTTGAACCGTCGCAATCATCGTCGATTGAGTTACAAACTTCAGTAGCACCAGGATTAACACCGGCAGCACCGTCATTACAATCTGTATTATCAAGAACATAACCTACAGGCTGAGCACAGTTAGATGTAGATACAGCAGCATTACCGTAACCGTCACCGTCAGCATCAGCATACCATGTAGAAACAACTACACCATCATCAGCAGTTCCATCGCAATCATCATCGATTCCGTTGCACTGCTCAGGAGCACCAGGGAAGATCGTGTTAACAGCATCGTTACAGTCACCGTTGTTGGTTACTGAACCAGCAACTGGTGAGCAAGAAGATACTCCGATCGCCAAAGCATCACCGAAGCCGTCACCGTCAGCATCTACATAATAAGTAAGGAAAGTCAGACCGTCGTCAGCAGTGCCGTCGCAGTCATCATCGATACTGTTACAAACTTCAGTAGCACCAGGATTGATAGCACCATTGTTATCGTCGCAATCAGTGTTATCAACTACATATCCGGAAGGAGCTCCGTTACAAGTAGAAACTGAAGAAGCAGCGTTACCATAAGTATCCAGATCAGCGTCAGCATAGTAAGTTACGAAAGTCAGACCGTCGTCAGCAGTGCCGTCGCAGTCGTCATCGATGTTGTTACATACTTCAGTAGCACCAGGATATACAGCGTTGTTCAGATCATCGCAGTCACCGTCAACAGTTACTGAACCAGCGATCGGAGAACATGAAGAAGTTCCGAGACCAGCACCGAAGCCGTCACCGTCACCATCTACATAATAAGTAAGGAAGGTCAGACCGTCATCAGCAGTGCCGTCGCAGTCATCATCGATACCGTTACAAACTTCAGTTGCAGCAGGATTGATAGCAGCATTATTATCATCGCAGTCACCACCTACAGCAACATAGCCAGAAGGAGCACCTGTACAAGAAACAACAGAAGAAGCTGAATTACCATAGGTATCCAGGTCAAGATCTGCATAATACGTTACGTTCGCAGCACCGTCAGCTACAGAATAAGAAGCAGTAGCAGTACAGCCACCACCATCGGTGGTAACCGTCACAGTGTAAGTACCGGCAACAAGGCCAGAGATATCTTCGCTGTTTGCACCATTGCTCCAAATGATTGAGAAGGGAGCAGGAGTACCACCGGTGATGTCGAGGTTGATAGCACCATCGCTACCACCTGCACACGTTACAGGAGAAGTAGAAGCCGACAGGGTCGGAGCAGTACAGGTAGGAGCATTCAGAATCGGGTTGGAGTATGAGAATTGTCCGACAATTGTTCCGGTACAGCTCAAAGTAATACCAAATCCACAAAATGGTTTGCTAGTACTTGTGGCCGGATCATACCATCCACCACCTGTTCTTGTGCTGGTACCACTTGTAGTAGAGCTGAACGAGAAGTTCGGTTGCGCCTGTGCCCATGGAACTGAGTTGGTCAGACGCATACGTCCAACTTTAGTACCAGGAGCCGTAGCGATGATAGAACCATTTCCAAAGCCGGGAGCAGAAGGAGAGGCCAATCTGATCTGTGAAGGGTTCAACGCCGTATTGATCGTATTCTGGCGCTGAGCAGGATTCGTGAATTGAGTAGGTACCGTAGTCACCCATGCGGCCGTCATCGTTCCGCCATTTTTAATGGCCGGATTGTAATTAATACCGTACTGATTTTGCGATAATTCGAAAGGTCCGGATCCCGTACTGATCAAATACAGGTCGAACTCGTACTCCGTGGGCGACGTTTGCGCGTCGTTCGTGATGAGAATCTGGCAGGATGCCTGCGAGAAACTCATCTTGCTGATTAAGGTGCAGCATAGCACCAGAAACAGCGTTCTGAGCAGTGTAATTTTAGTTCTCATTTATTTAGTATAATTTAATTTAGTTTTCTTAGTTAGTGAGTACGTTTCTGCTACCAGATTGACTTGCCGGATTTACCCCTCTGCTTCCGTTCGCCGGACTATAAACAGCTACGAAATTAGATGCATTGTTGTCCAAGATAATCTGATCCAGGAAATCTATCACAGAATCTCCGTTAAGGTCAGTATTTAGGTAGCCAACGGCGAAATTTGAGGCGTCATTGTCCATAAATATCTGGTCAATGAAATCGATCACAGCGTCCTGATTGACATCCCCTGAATAGATCGCGAAGACTCCCGGTTCCATCTGTTTCTGATTATCAGCATAGGCGTTGTTTGTTTGCGCCATTCCCCATCCGGAGAGCATGATAAAGGTAAGTAGTAAGATTGATTTTTTCATAATCTGGTATTTTATTACCGAGAATTAGGGAGGGGGAACTTTCCCCTCCCCTTTTCCCGATATTCAGTTACGGATGATAAGAGGCAACAAAGTTAAACACGTTGTTATCCAATACAATCTGATCGAGGAAGTCGGTAGCACCGTCACCTGTTACATCGGTAGGATTGTAACCGAAGGCGAAGTTAGATGCATCGTTATCCATGGCAATCTGATCCAGGAAGTCAAGTACCTCATCCTGAGGAGCTACGTCACCACTGTAGAAGGCCCAAATGCCTGATCCTGTAGAGGTTTCAACCATATTACTACCATACGCCTGAGTTGCAGCAGTGGTAAAGTCGTAATTAGTTGTAGATGAGAATGATACAATATCTGACCAGGTCTGTACGGCGTTACGATGGAACACGGCAATATATCCGTTAGCACCATTAACGCTGGCCGGGAAGGTGAAGGAAGCCTGACCATTTGTACCCAATACAGCGGAACCGCTGGCGAGAACAGTTGTCGGGCTGGTCTGATCGCGAAGTTCAACATAAACTGTATCACACTCGGTCGGATCCACACTAATGCCGGCATTGAACAAGGCTGATGTATTACCGGTACCATCCCACATACCCTGGAAGTACATTGTAAGATTCAATGTTACATCGTTTACAACAGTCACTTCAATTGTATCGAAATACTGGCAGAAGTTAGCGTCCTCCACGAACACCTGATAGAAGCCTGCTCCTAAACCGGTAACAGTAGAACCCACTCCCACTTGAACAGGAATCAGGTCATACCAACCGATGTTATAAGGAGTAGTACCTCCGCTGATTACAGCAGTAACGGAACCATCGAGTGCACCTGGAGCAGATTCAGGTGTAGAAGACAACACACCAGACAAGGCAGCCGGTTCAGTGATTGTAACCTGAGCAGTATCGGCACAGCCGCCACCATCAGAAACGATCACAGAATATGTACCTGCGGCCAAACCACCAATTGTAGCTGAAGTACCGCCAGTGCTCCACAGAATTGAAACCGGGGCAACGCCACCTGAGTAGTAAACGGTAGCTGTACCATCTGCCTGACCGTTACAAACCACACTTGTCTGACCAATAGAGTCAACAGTAATCGGATTTGCACCGGCAACAACATAGGTAAGGACACCAGAGTTACAGCTGGTTGGCAAACCATATTCATCAGCAACACTCAGATAATACGTACCAGCGGCAAGGTTCGAAAGAACATCCTGAGTGCTGGAAGTAGAGGTAGTCTGAATCACATTGGTTTGAGCCAGATCAGTTGACCATACATAGTTGAACGGAGGAATACCTGCAGTTACAGTAGCTTTAATGGAGCCAGGTGAGCCGCAAGCAGCATTTGTAATGGTATCCACTACAGCAACCGCTTTGGTAAGGATGTAAGCTGTATCTGAAGTAGCCGTACAACCGTTCAGCAGGGTAACCGTTACGAAGTAAGAAGAACCAAAGATTGACGGGATAGTATCCAGGTCAGGAGTAGCGGGAACGATCTGACCACTTAAGCCAAACCATTCAAACGTAGTTCCTGCAGGATAACCACCAGAATAAACACCTGTATCAGCAACAACAACATCTATTACAGTTGGAGCGCAAACAGAAGTATCATTGGTAGAGATAACCGGTTTCGGATTTCCACCAGCATTGATGAAGATCGAATCAGCTTTAGTACATCCGGTAGCCGGATCCGTTACAACTACAGAATAGTACCCTGAAGAAGACGGAATTGCCTGAATTGAAGAAGCAGTAGTAGAACCGATGATATTCGAACCAGACCACTGCAGCGTTGCAGCCATCGGCATTACGAAACGATACGCATCATTTGTAGCCGACCATGGGGCAACACCATTACGGCCAGCTACAGCTGTAGCCAATGTACCCGTGCTGTTTTCAACGCCCTGGGTTGTTGCAGTACCATCATCAGAGTAACTGGTAGTATGAACTTCCACCACATTGGTTCCTTCAAAGAGTTTAATCTGTCCGGTGAGCGGAGTACCGGCTCCACTCAGGTGAGCGACACCGTTATAATTCACCACAAACACACGGTTTGGTGCAGTTCCGATGGTGGCATAGGTAATCTGACCTGCAGCAGCAGTCAGATCCTCCCAGCCAAGAGACACCAGGTTATTCGGTGTGGCGGTATTCGGTAATACCTGACCAGTACAACAACCTGCACCGGAAGCGAGATCAAACGAGATAAATCCGTTTGTAGAGATGACAACATCAGTGTACGTATTACCGTAGAAATTGAAACTAAATCCAATCGGAGCAGTTGCAACATTATCATCGCCGGAAGGACCAGCAGTACCGGTAATCGTTGAAGGAGCGTAAGTAATCGGTGAAACGTTATAGTTTGTTGGTACCGGAGAAGTCACGGTAACAGAAACTTCAGCAGTATCACCACCGCAAACAGAAGGCGTAGTTGTATTCAGTGTGAATACCGGCAACGGATTCACAGTAACAACGATGGTATCCGAGTTGGTACAGGAACCATCTGATCCGGTAAGGATATACGAAGTTGTTACAGAAGGAGTCACGGTTGTTTCACCATTTGCAGCATTCGAAATTGTTGAAACCGGATTCCAGGTATAACCACCAGGGTAATTACCTGTTGCATCACTCATTGTCAGACTTTCACCAGCACAAATTGCGGCAGACGAAGGCGTGATAGTTACAGCAGGTGCCGGAGTTACAACACCGATTACAGGCACTTTCGCGCTAGAACAAGCATCCTGACCGATGGTGATAACGAAATCTTCCGTTTCACCTGATCCGAAGTTAGTACAAGCATCAGCACCGGTTACGAGTACAGTACGGGTACGCAGACGCATTTTGGTTTTACCAGGAGCAGCGTTAACCGGCACGGTTACCACGAAGGTATGACCTGCACTGGTTACACCGTTTGTCTGGAATTCAGAAGCATCAAATACACCATCACGGTTCCAGTCAATCCAGAGATAACCAAATGCACCGGCATCCCAGGTAGCAGTAAGGTTGAGCGTTTGACCAAGTGTCAGCTGAGTAGTAGCGGTTGATTCCGGAACATCATCAAATGACGGAAGCGCACAGGTACCAGATGGAGAAGAATAGTTCAGTGTATTGAAGGTTACGTTCGTAATACAGTTACTTGCGAAATTGTGCAGGTTAGTAACACAGTAACCAGCAGGGATAGAACCACCACCGAAAACAGCATTCGTATCAATGGTAGCGCGCACCCAGAACGTATCGGTCTGAGTAATATAAGCAGAATAAGAACCAATGTTACCGGTGTTGGCCAGCGGAACTCCTGAGAGTGAATCGGCAAACCATTGCAGGAAATAACCTGCAGGAGCGGTAGCATTGAGGGTAACGTTACCCTGACCACAAACGGTATCATTTTCAACAGTTGAAACCGTTGGGTTGTATACCATGATGTACTTAATATTCGAATAGCTTGAGTCAACACAGAATGCTTTCAGACGAACATAGGTCGGTGCAGTCGGAGCATACGTTAATGAATCATTGGTAGCACCAACGATATCGGTGAAGTTAATTCCATCAGCAGAAGATTGCCATTGGAATGATCCATCAAACACCACGCTGATCAGATCCACGCTGCCAGTGCTGCAAACAATGGTATCCCCATCGAAAGAGATCACCGGAGCATCCGGAGCATTGTTCACATAGAAGCTCACCGAATCAATTGCAGTACATGAAGAACTTGGATCCGTTACTGTTAAATACAGTGTACGTGGGCCTGTACCAAGGGTAGAGGTAAATACCGGGTTAGCGATATTCGAAGCACTCAACTCAGTAGCCGGCGACCATGTATAGTTAACAGCACCACCCTGGAAGCGCAGGTTCGGACGGAACTCTGTCATTGCGCCAGAAGCATCACCGCAGGCATCCGCATTATCCGCACGTACCGAATTACAACCCGGAGTCTGGGTAGTATAAACGATATCAAAGAATGTATTGGAAGAATTCGTGAAGCAGGTATTCACTACGAGATCACTTGAACCATCCCAGTAGAACGGAGTCTGGAATACCAGATCGTTCCAACCCAACACCGTACTAACGTTACCGGTGTACACGATGTTAGCAGGAGCAACGGCATCATATGTAGCAGAAGTGAAACAGCCCAGACCGGTTCCAACAGGAACGATAGAAACGGTAAAGTTTGAATAAGGCTGAGAGCTGAGTTTGTTCGCTACCTGGAAGCCGATGCTGTTCAGATAAGCAGGGCCGAAGATACCAGCAGCATTGAGTTCAGCAGCGGTTACACCCACCTGCATACGCTGGCTGGCATTTGCACCGTTGAACGGCCATCCTGCAGTTTGTCCTGGATTTTCAGTTGTACCTACATATTTGTAAGAAGCAGATCCACCATTACCATTCAAGGTAATTGAAGTTGAAGCACAAATCGTATCGTTCGCTGTACCTGCATCAGCAAATGGTGCAGTATTAACAGTCAGGGTGATTGTATCTGTGTTCTGGCAGAGTGCTCCGTCATTGGCTGTCACAATGTAGCTGGTAGTAGCCGAAACAGTTGCTGTTACCACAGCACCGGTTGTCGAACTCAATCCACCTGTAGGAGCCCATGAGAAGTTTATATAAGAAGGATCGCTGGCGGTGGCTGCATCAAGAGATATAGAACCGCTTCCGCAGAATGTTGTAGAACCGCCTGCTGTGATATTCAGAGCAGGAGCAGGGTTCGCAACATACGCTGCTTCACAGGCATCTCCGAAGCAACCATGGATAACCTGCCAGTTGTAGAAGAAACCGAAAGTATTGGTTCCGAAGTACGAAGCAGCAGGAGGCATGTTACCGTAGGCCAGAATCTGGATATCTCCATTGATTAACCAAGGGTTCGTAGCAGTAACAGTAGCATTCTGATGTACAGCAAGGTTCGGGTTTGAAACCGGACGAATGGCATATGGAGTGGTGCTGTACGGAACAAAGATGTCCAGAACCACTGTCTGATAGTTGAACGGAGAAATTGTAGAAGTATTGGTTACAGTAGTAACTGTTGAAACGGTTCCGATGGTATTACCCAGGGAATCAATAACAGCAATCGTAACAGTACTTCCAACAGGTCCGTTCGGGATGATGTCAACACTCTTCAGGATAACACCTTCCGAATTGGTAACACGGAACCACATACCCTGAGCTGTAGTCGGGAAGTAACCAACAGCATCAGATGGGTTAGCGATCGGGTTATAACCGATATTCGTCGTATCCAGATTAGCAGGGAATTCACGAACGAAATCGCTTCCGCTTGCGGTAACCGCTTTTGTGAGGCTATTACCAATTCCGAGAATGTTACCACCGATGTTATCTGTCCAGAACAACTGACCGCTGCCGGCTGCTGTTGCTGTCAGTGTAACACTACCCTGACCACAAATGGTATCCCCTTCGCAAGCAGGTGCCGCTGGAACATCATTCACATTGATTGGGGTATTAACCGTATTGGTACAACCGGTCAAGGAATCTGTAATTGTCAACACAACAGTAGTAGTACCAAGCGTAGAGCCGGTGAATGTTGTGTTCAGTCCGGTAAGCGGGCTCACCGATCCTGAAGGAGCCCAGCTATACAGCAGTACCATTGCAGATGGTGAGTTCTGACCACCGGTGATGTTCACCGTATAATCTTCTGTTTCACCAAATGAAGTACTTCCACCGGTACATCCGTCGTTACCAGGGCTAGTATTGTACGTACAACGCACACGCATACGGGTTGCACCGTTCAGGGCAGTAGCCGGAACGGTGAAGGTACCGGAGTACGTTGCAGGGTTAGTACCAGCGAAAGAGTTGAACAGCATTTCAGAGGCATCAAAAATGCCATCCTGGTTATAATCTACCCATGCTGCAGCACCTTCAATATCACCACCAGTAGAAACTGAGTATGAATTTGAGCTGCCTGCAACCAAAGCACCGGTTGGTGTGGTAAACAAGCTATAGCCATTCGCACCACTCAGGTTATCGCAAGTTGACGTACGGTTGATTCCTGCAATGGTCACGTTTGTGATCATATCCGGGAATGAACAACCGGTAGATAATGAAGGAGTACAGTACACAATCGAACCTGAAGTAACAGGAACGCTCAAAGTAGCCGTGTTGCCTTCGCAGATATCATCATTTGAAACCGTTAATACAGGAGCTGGAGGTGTAGCACCCACAACAACTGTTACAGTATCAGAATTAGTACAGAAACCATCAGTTCCGGTTACAACATAATTGTATACTCCGGCAGCTGAAGGGGTAGCTGTAACGCTAAATCCAGAAGAGATGACCAGATTACCACCCGGTTCAACTGACCAGGTATAAGTAGGATAATTAATAAAATAAACCTCATATAAATTGATTGAATTCGGTCCTTCGCACAATGATGAGTCACTTGCACCAGCCAAAATAGCCGGCGGAGGTAATACAGTAACCACAACAGAAGTACGGGCACTTTCGCAATATCCGTCAAATGCAGCTACATATAAGGTAGTGGTTGCACTGATACTGGAGGTGTAGGTAAGTGATGAAGATGACTGGAGCAAAGTGCCACCAGTTGGAGCATCATACCAGTTATACGATACAGCACCAGGCACCGCGTTAACAGAAGCAGTTGGAATACCAGGACCGCACTGTGTACTTGGGTTGGTGGTAGGTGCCGTTACCGGGATTACATTAATCACAACCATGGCACGTGATCCGCTAGTACAGATGCCGTTATTCTGATCTACCCAGAGGGTATCATCAGCACAAGGAGCAGCACCAGTATAGGTATCACCTGTAAACAAGAGTGTACCACCGGTTGGAGCGTCATATACATTGAAAGTAGCACCCACTTCACCGCTTGCAGTGAAGCTTACAGGTGAGCCACCGGATACACTGAACGTGTTAGGTGTAACTGTAGGTGCAGCTGGAAGCGGATTAACCACGAAGCTAACCGGAGCTGAAACCTGACAACCTGTAGTTGGGTTAGTAACGGTCAGGTCATAGTTAAATGTACCTGTACCGGAAACGGTATAATCTGTAACACCGGCTGTAGGATTAGAAAGACCGGTAGTCGGAGTCCAGGAATACGTATAACTTGCCGGAGGAATAAATCTCCAGGCTTCGGGAGTAGTAATGGTCGTTGTAAAGTTCTGACGACCGGGAGCTACTGCACCGATTGTTTTAGTGGCATCCTGCAGACCTACAGTAGAACCACTGGTTGCATTTTTATCGTAAATGTGGATTTCAACAACACCCGTTGTTTCATACAAGATAGCCTGAGCAGTGAATGTCGGGTTAGTGGCTAAACAGCAAGAGTTCACCGTCTGATACTGAATGATGAAACGGCGTGTTGGTGCGATACCATCGTTCCAGTATTTCAATATAGAAGTTGCAGAACCCGCAGTATTATTTCCAAAATACTGGTCAGCAGCCATTAAAGCGATTACATTACCTGGGTTACTAGCATTCGGGAATACCGCAGGGGTAGTGGTAAAGCTATACTGACCTAATTGACCAGGGCTTGTACCATAACCCGGAGGGGTACCAAACATTAACAAACCATTGGTTCCTGCAGAGATCGTAGTAAATGTTGAACCGAAGAAGTTGTAACTGAAACCAATCGGGATACCAGACCAACCACCATCATCCAGCGAACCACCAGACAGCGGAACACTAGCAACACCGTTGCTGGCAATCGTTGTTACACCGGTTCCTGGTTCAGCAGCAGCAGCATAAGGAATAGATAACACACCAAAGTTACCGGCACTCAGGTTAGAGTTCAACTGAATAGTTGGAGATCCACCCGGGTAGCAGGTACTGGCAGGAGATGCAGTTGGGCTGATAGCAGATCCTGCAATAACACCAACATTTACTGTTGCTGTGATATTACAACTTGCGCCATCTGTAGCTGTAACAACATAGGTGGTGGTTACAGAAGGTGAAGCGACAACTGAAGTTCCGGAATACGTATCAAGGCCAACTCCTGTCCAGGAATAAGTAAGACCTGGCAGTGAATTAACATCCAAAGAAACTGAGCCACCAACGGAGCAAATAAGTGCATTTGAAGGAGTAGCAGTGATGCTGAGGGTAGGTACAGTAATAGTAACCGAAACACGGGGTCCATCGCATGATCCATTGTTCTGCGCTACATAATAAGTAGTGCTTGAACAGATGGCAGGCGTAGTAAAGCTTGCACCTGAATAAACCAAGGTACCACCTACCGCGGCATCATACCAATTGAAAATAGTTTCAGTACCTGATGCAGTGAAGGTGGTTGTTTGTCCCACCTGAATACTGGCAGAAGTAGGAGAAACAGACGGAGCACCAGGAGCGGGGTTCACTGTAACAACGTCAATGCCTGATACAGCACCACCATTGACAATAACAGAAACAACACCTGTTGTACCGGTACCCAAAATTGCGTTAATAACTGTATCACCTGCGATGGTGAACGAACTAACGCTGGTGCCACCGACTTTAACATCTGAAACAGATGTAAATCCAGTACCTGTTACAGTGATTGAACCTGAAGAGGCGCAAACTGTAAGCGGAGTTACTGAAGTAATGACCGGAGAACTGGTAGCGAAGGCATAGTATCCATTACTTGGCAAAGCGATGGGGCCTGGAGCTGTTGTAGCAGAAGTTATTGAACCGCCTGCTGCAGGAAGTGCACCTGAAGCACCGAATGCGGCACTTCTGATGGTCCAAGGGCCAGAAGAAACCGTACCCTCAGAAAGGAAAGTTCTATTCTGCGTGGTGGTTAATCCATCAACACTGTTGAAGTGTTCCTGAACGGTTGGGTTAGTACCTGCAGTTCCGGCAGCACTCAAGGTTGTTGTTGTCTGTACATTAAAAGAACGGTTTCCGATAGCAATACCGGTTCCACCTGTAGTTGCATTTGTCGGAGCACCTAGTTCTGTAACTTTCACATTTAACACATCAGCACCATCTGCCACAGAGGCTCCGGTACCGGTGAATACTCTGAAAGTACCGCCAGTAGTTGTACCACGGAAAGGGAAGTTGAGCGTACTACCGGTAGTTCCTCCGCCACGGGTAACGAGCGTCATTGAACCATTGGTAATATAACCGTTTCCGGAACCAGTGGGGTTAAATGCTGATGTTGTACCAGCGTAGCCATTCCATGAACAGAAAAGGTTATATCCGTTCAGGTCGAGTTTATTTCCGGTAAAACCGAGCGTACTGGTAGTCGTTGAACCACTTGAAACGATAGCAAACGGAGCACTGCCAAATAAAGTCAGATTTCCGTTCAGTTTCATACCATTCGAGTTACCATTTATGGAGAGTACACTCAATTTACGGTTTGCAGGAATAATGGAAGCGTCATCCAGCTGCGTTTCGTTTACTGAAGCTGGTGAGAAGAAATTAAGCGTTAAGCTATAAGCACCAACGATAGCGACAGGGGTTGTTGCAGCCTGTGTGAAGGTTCCGCCATTAGCAGTTCCGGAAGTGGCACCAATACCTACAGTAGGTGTGGTTTGGTAACCAAATCCAGCATTCGTTACTGTAAATGTCAACTGACCGTTCGCATCAATATTTGCTGTTGCTGCAGGCCAGCTTCCGGCAGGGAATGCTGCCGTGGCAGTTGTACCTGCACCGGGAGCGCTAAGGGTCAATGTTGGAGGAGTAGAATAACAGGCATTACCTGGTGTTGCGGAGTTCCAGTAAATAGAAACTACTTTACCACGATTTACGGTTACAATGAAGTTTGCAGCGGTAAGTGCAGTACCGGCAACCAGATTACCACCGCTTACTGTCAGTGTTGGAGCAGTGGTGTAACCTGAACCAGGATCGGTCACGAGATTTAATGTTTGTGGCATGGAAAAACCAACTACCGGAGCAACGGTATAGTTAGTACCACCAGCAGTAGTATACACAGATGAAATACCGGCAGAAGCTTGTGGGTCAGCACTCAGCAGACTTGCCCCGCCATCACTGTTAAATGACATTCCACCAGTGATTGTAGCAACCGGTGATTTTTGCATCAAACCGGCAGCAGCACGACCTTGTAATGAGTATAAAATAACGGCTGATGCAGCTGCACCGGAACCCGCTGTATTGGGCACGATAACGATAGCGGGTTGAGCAGAAGAGGTATATCCACTACCAGGAGTTACCAGGTTTAAACTACGTACCGCACCAGAACCGGCATCCCAGTTCACAGATACTTTAGCAGGAGAACCAACATAACGGAAGCTACCCACGGTACCACTGGTATGTGTAGGAGCAGAAGCAGCAGGAGTAGCAGTTGTCGCTACAGCCTGATAGAGATTATTACCGAGGAAGTAAAGGTTACCAACCGTTAATGTAGTAGTAACAAAGGGTTGTCCGATAGTACCGGTAGTACCTACCCAAAGAAACGTTGCCGATCCGTTGGCAGCTGTACCACTGGTATGCGTTGGCTCAGTGGCAGCCGTTGTACCAGCTACCGTACACAAATAAATATCTGTTGCAGTGACACGTACGTTACCAATAGAAACAGAAGTACTGGCTGCCCAGCGGGCTGCGCCGGCACATGCCGCAATCGGAGCCGCAGTATAACCAGATCCCATAGCAGTAACGGTTACACTGGCCACCTGACGGTTAATAGCCAGACCCAGTGCACCGAAAGCGTTATCAATAGTAAGCTTGCCATTGGTATTCAAAGATCCGGCTGTATGTCCGAAGCTATGTGTTACCAGACTTTGAGTAGTAGAGATTGTATTCGCACCAGTATTCTGAAAGAAGAGCTGACGGATTAATCCCCGGGTACCATCTCCTTCAAAATATCCGGAACCACTAAGGGTAGATCCGGTTCCGTTAAAGTTCAGGAAGGCGGCTGTACCGGTACCTGCTGCGAAGTTTGCATAACCATTATTTGTAAAATTACCTCCAACGTTTACTGTAATACCTGAAGGAGTAGTTGCAGAAGTATAAGGAAGGAAACGACCACCGGCATTAACGGTGATATTACTTAATACAGTCATCGCATTTGCAGTACCGTTCCACACGAGCGATCCACTTACAGATAAATCATAAAAAGTGGTTACCTGATCAACGGTAACTGTTGATCCTGCAGGAATCACTACTGAAGCACTGATGTTAGGCACCACTCCGCCTACCCATGTAGCAGGGCTGCTCCACAAACCACCTGCAGCAGTTGCTGTAGCGGTGCTTGGCGGGATCGCCGTCATGGTGAATGTTCCCGGACATGGACTATTCGGGGATGGCCAGGTGTCGAACATGATGTAGTACGTAGTACCACCATTCATATACACCGTTACATTCTTGGTAGCCGTTGAACTGGACACCCCTCCGACACAGGAAGTACCTGGAGTTGTAGGACAGCCGTTGAAGACGAATATTGCCGTCCAGGTCTGGCCCGCAATACTGATGTCATAACCACCAGAAGTAGTTGGTGTAAACGAATACAGCGCCTCCTGGCCACCGTAATAGTTCGCACTGTTACAGCCGCCTGTCAGGGCAGATGCTGCAACCGTAGCTGTGGTGATGTCGTTTCCCGCACCACAAGTAATAGCAGCACCGACAGGCAGAGACGCCGGGTTAATCACCGTCGCACTCGGGCACGTCGTGGCTTGCACTACCGTGCCTGTGCCGAAGAACAGCAGCAGACACATCAGCCAGGGAACAAGGTTCCTCGCTGACCACGTTTTGTAGTTGTTTGTCATGAGATTATTGTTGATTAGATTAGAATTTCGTTCAACAAGGGGTACAAAAGCCGAAGTCCCGCGCAACAACGTTAAAGTGCGCAGAAACAGAGGAAGAAAATAATTAAAATAGTAGTTTTTCACCATGGGTTTTTTAACCGGTTTCTCCTGTCTGATAACTATTCCACCAGAGCGGAAATACTTCGTCCGTTTCGCGATCACGGATCATAAGTTTTCGTCGTCAGATTTGGAGATCTCCCTTTTCAGGGATTGTTAGTGCAATTTAGTTTACTTCCTTACACGAAGCAACTTTTTTAAAAATTTTCACCCACAAAAAGGAATAGTTGGCAAATTTGTAGCTGAAAATCAATCAATAAAAGAATACACAAATGAGTAACCAATCTGTTTATACCCTGTTATTGCTGACAGGATCCAACATTTTTATGACATTGGCCTGGTACGGACACCTGAAATTCAAAGACTTAGCCGTATTTCGTCACACCGGCTTATGGACAATAATACTGATTAGCTGGGGGTTAGCCTTCTTTGAATATTGCCTTCAGGTTCCGGCGAACCGAATCGGTTATCAATTAAACGGCGGCCCTTACAGTTTAATGGAGCTCAAAATAATACAGGAAATCCTATCACTCTCGGTATTTACTGTTTTCATGCTGGTTGTTTTTAAAAATGAGGCGCTGAAATGGAACCATATTGCAGCCTTTTGCTGCCTGATCCTTGCTGTTTACTTCGTGTTTTATAAAAAATGATGAGAGAGAAAATGCAGAGTTACAGAGTTACAGAGTTACAGTCCCGCCATTGCTTTGCAATGCGGGATGCAGAGTTACAGGGTTACAGGGTTACGGAGTTACGGAGTTACGGAGTTACGGTCCCGCCGTTGCTTCGCAATGCGGGATGCAGAATTGCGCGGTTCCAGAGTTGCAGAGTTGCAGAGTTACAGAGTTACAGAGTTACAGAGTTAATTCTTTAGTAAGTTTACGAGCAACTTAGCCGCTTAGAAACTTTGCGGCTTTGCGGCTTTGCGGCTTTGCGGCTTTGTAGCTTTGAGACTTAGAAACCCCGAGGCTATGCTCAGGGCGCAAGCGCATCGGAACTTAGAAACTTCAGAACTTCGGTACTTAGAAACTTCGCGGCTTTGCGGCTTTGTAGCTTTGAGACTTAGAAACCCCGAGGCTATGCTCAGGGCGCAAGCGCTTCGGAACTTAGAAACTTCAGAACTTCGGTACTTAGAAACTTTGCGGCTTTGCGGCTTTGTAGCTTTGAGACTTAGAAACCCCGAGGCTATGCTCAGGGCGCAAGCGCTTCGAGGGTATTATCGATCAAAATTCCATCCGGATTTCTCCAGATCGTCGATCACCATTTTAACTCCTTCTTTCAGGTTGATCCGGTGCTTCCACCCCAGCCCATTCAGCTTCGAAACATCAAGCAGTTTTCTTGGGGTTCCATCCGGCTTATCGGTATTGAATACGAGTTTACCCTTATAGCCGGTGAGCTCCATCACCAATTCGGCCAGCTCCTTAATAGAAATATCTTCTCCGGTACCCACATTGACATGCTGATCACCGCTATAGGATTCCATCAGGAACACACAGGCATCTGCCAGGTCGTCTACATGCAGGAATTCACGTTTGGGAGATCCGGTTCCCCAGATTTCCACCTCCGGTTTATTGTTCGCTTTCGCTTCGTGAAATTTACGAATCAATGCAGGTAAAACGTGAGAATTATTCAGATCGTAATTGTCGTTGGGTCCATACAGGTTGGTGGGCATTGCAGAAATCATATCCACACCATATTGTCTGCGGTATGACTCACATAGCTTAAGTCCGGCGATCTTAGCGATAGCATACGGCTCATTGGTCGATTCAAGATATCCGCTCAGCAGATATTCTTCTTTGATCGGCTGGGGACACATTTTCGGGTAGATACAGGAGGATCCCAAAAAGAGCAGTTTTTTTACGCCGTTCGCCCAAGCTGCATGCACCACGTTATTTTGTATCATCAGATTCTCGTAAATAAACTCACCGCGGAACGTATTGTTGGCAACGATACCTCCTACCTTGGCAGCACCGAGAAAAACATACTCCGGTTTTTCCTCAGCAAAAAAAGTATTTACAGCCTCTTGATTACGAAGATCCAATTCCTTTGAAGTACGAACGATGATATTGTTGAATCCCCGGCTCTGAAGATTACGGTGAATAGCTGAGCCTACCATGCCCCGGTGGCCAGCGATGTAGATTTTAGAAGAAGATTGCATTGGTGAATTGGTGGATTGGCAAATTGGTGAATTGGTGGATTGGCAAATTGGTGAATTGGCAGATTGGCAAATTGGTGAATTGGCAGATTGGCAAATTGGTGAATTGGTGGATTGGCAAATTGGTGAATTGGCAGATTGGCAAATTGGTGAATTGGCAGATCGGCAAATTGGTGAATTGGCAGATTGCTGAGTTAGTCGATTGGTGGATTGGTGGATTAGTGGATTAGTGAATTGGCAAGTTGGCAAATTGCCGAAGGTCCCGACTGAGCGAAGCGAACGTCCGGGGTGAATGGATGTCCCGGAATTGTTACTCAACCCGAAAACATGAAGAATTCTACATATTTATATCATAGGCCCTGCAGCTTGCCTCCGATTTATTCAGCAAGTTAACAGTTTGGCTTATCGAATTACTCGTGGTAATTCATTACGGTATGTCCACCCTCTTTGAGGTACTTGTCGCGTTTGAAAGCTTCCAGATCGGCAGCCACCATTTCCTTAACAATCATTGGAAGGTCATACTTAGGTTTCCAGTTGAGAAGGGTTTTCGCTTTCGTAGGATCACCGATCAGCAGATCAACTTCCGCAGGACGGTAGTAGCGTTTATCAATAGCCACGACTTCCTGTCCGACGGGCAACTTATATTCGGGATTTGCGCTCGACTTCACTTTCGCCACCTCATCTTCTCCACTACCCGACCATTCGAGTTCAACACCCACTTCACGGAACGACATCGTAATAAAATCACGGACAGAAGTTGTGATGCCGGTAGCCACCACAAAATCCTGTGGTTTATCCTGCTGTAACATCAGGTACATAGCCTCCACATAATCTTTGGCATGACCCCAGTCGCGTTTTGCATCCAGATTCCCCATAAACACTTTCTGTTGCAATCCAAGGGCGATTCTGGCTACAGCCCGTGTGATTTTCCGGGTTACGAAGGTTTCACCACGGAGAGGAGATTCATGGTTGAAGAGAATCCCATTTACAGCAAACATATTGTACGACTCTCTGTAATTGACAAAAATCCAGTATGCATACAATTTTGCCACCGCATAGGGTGAACGGGGATAAAATGGCGTTGTTTCTTTCTGAGGGATTTCCTGCACCAGGCCATACAATTCAGAGGTAGAAGCCTGATAAACTTTACAACGGTCGGTCATATTCAGCATCCGTACCGCCTCGAGAATACGAAGTGCCCCGATACCATCCGCATTCGCTGTATATTCAGGGGAGCTGAAACTTACATGCACGTGCGACATGGCACCCAGGTTATAAATTTCATCGGGCTGCACCTCATTGATAATTCTGATAATATTGACAGAGTCCGTCAAATCCCCGTAATGCAGGATAAAACGAACACCCTTTTCATGAAGATCCTCGTACAAATGGTCGACCCGCTGCGTGTTAAACAGAGAGCTACGGCGTTTAATGCCGTGAACCTCGTATCCTTTTTCAAGTAATAGTTCTGCCAGATAGGCTCCGTCCTGCCCGGTAATACCGGTGATAAGTGCTTTCTTCATAATTCCCAAGTCAAGGAGTAAAGTTGATCCAATTGATGCCGGCCTTGCTGCCGGATTATTGCAACTATTTGTTTTAGTGTATTTTACGCGTTTAACAAGACCTGTTACCGGACAACCGGAACACAGGTTCAGCTTCATACGCAAAGAGCGTGGCAGTAGTTACAGCGGTAAAGGTAATCAGCGGGAGGTGCTTATAACCTGCCGCTGGTAGTAGTTTTCCATGAATTTTACACGAAGTGCGTAAGAAAACATCTATGATTTAACCCCTTGGTAACAGAAACATGGTTTACTTTGCACTCCCTCATATGCACCTGAATCGTAGTAGATTTGCATCAAAATAAGCCATTTGCACACTTTTTGTGCCCCGGCGCCCTCAAAAAAACAACAAAATACAACAACCTGCGTACAAATCAAGCCGTGCAGGTAATCAGACTCAGCTATGGAAAAAAAGATAACGGGCAATAATAACCTCATTGACACCAAGGACATAAAAAAAACATTCCAGACCATTGGTAAAAACTGGTATTGGTTTGTGTTATTTCTTGTACTTGGTGCAGGCGGTTCTGTAGCCTATTTTTACAATGCCGTTAAATTTTACGGAGCCACCACACAGGTTTTAATCAAGCCTCATAAAGATCCGCTGAAAGATGCCGTTGCAGAATCGTTACCCGGAGCGGACCTGAAAACGGAAGAGATCACCAATGAGATCATGGTGTTAAAATCGACGCGTCTGATGGATGAAACCATCCAGAAACTAGGTCTTGACATTTCATACTATATCGAAGGGCGGGTAAAAACCGGAGAAGTATACAAAGGAACTCCTTTTGAAGTACAGGGCAAGCTCATCGATACCCGTTTGTACGAAGTACCGGTAAAGCTGAAAATCCTGAATGAAGAACGATATCGCTGGGAGATCAGCACTGACTTCTATTCCAAGAGCGGAGAGTCAAAATTCGGAGATCCGGTCGTTACCCCGAAATTCTCTTTTCTGATTATGCCGGACTCCAACGTCATCTCCAGGAATGCGAAGATCAGTGAGATCAATTACCAGTTCCGATTCCGCAACCATGCGAATCTGATCAAGAAATACAAAAAGCTTTTCAAGGCAGAACCGGTACAGGAAGCTTCTGTTATTACGATATCCATCGAAGATGAAGTACCAGAGCGGGCCATTGATTTCCTCAATACACTGGTGAACCTGTATATTGAAAACAGCGTATCCGTTAATAAGCAGGTAAACGAAAACACGCTGCAGTTTATTGATGGTCAGTTATCGCAGGTTGAAAACCAGCTGAACGGAGTTGAAAGTAATCTTGAGCAGTTTCAGCGTGAAAAAACGACGCTCAACCTTGGCGGTGAGCAGAGTGTTTTATTTCAGCGTGTTGTAGAATTTGATTCTGAAAAAGCGCGTATCAACATCAAACTGAAATCGATCGACATGTTGTATGAATATCTCACGTCGAATGATGCGGACATGGCTATTTCTCCAGCGATTCTCGCCGAACAAAATGATCCTGCCTTATCGGGAGCCTTCAATGAATTGTTTGCTTTACAACAAAAGCGGACCAACCTTTTATTCAGCAATACACCAAACAGTCCGCTTGTAACACAAGCTGACCAGCAGATCAATATCCTCAAGCAAAACATCATGGGTATTGTACTGAACATCCGTAAAAAGCTCACCAACGACATCAACAGTCTGAGCAGCCAGCTGAACGAATATCAGGCGACCATGCGTCAGATGCCGACTACACAGCGCGGACTTGTGAACATCAACCGTAACGTTGAAATTTATTCAAAGATCTACGAGTTCCTGCTTGAAACGAGAGCACAAACCGTAATTGCAAAAGCAGGAATCGTTGCAGATAAAGTCGTTCTTGAACCGGCGTATAACAATGCCAGTGTACGTCCGATGCTGCCAACGAGTCTTGCAGCCGGAATCGGTATTGGTCTTGCATTATCCATGCTTGTCGTATTCATCAAAGGTGTTTTCTACAACTACATCAACACGAAGGAAGATCTGAAAGACATCACCACGCTGCCGATCATCGGAGTAATCGGTAAAACAAAAGAAGCAGATGCCGAATACATGGTGGTAGATAAATTCCCGCAGTCGCAGGTAGCTGAAGCGTTCAGGGTAATCCGAACCAACCTCAGCTATTTCGCGCCGAAGGTCAGGAGTAAAGTTTTGCTGGTCACCTCGTCGGTTGCCAGTGAAGGAAAGACATTCTGCGCTGTGAACATTGCCACTACACTTGCAAAAGCGAAGAAAAAAGTGGTGTTGGTAGATCTTGATTTACACAAACCGAAGCAAGCCAATGCCTTTAATCTGCAGAACGATGTAGGGGTAACCTCCTTTGTTGTTGGCAAGGCGAATCTGAACCAGATCATCAAAGACACCCCCATTGAAAACCTGCAGGTGATACTGACGGGTCCACGTACCCCAAATGCCAGTGAACTGATTGTAGATCCGATGATGGAGCAGCTGATAGAAGAACTGAAGACGCACTACGAGTATGTTATTGTTGATACACCACCTGTTGGATTATTATCTGATGCGCTGGTCTTCATGAAACACGCAGACATTAATATGTACGTATTAAAAGCCGGTTATTCAAAGAAAGACTTCGTTGAAATCGCGCATCAGATCACAGAGAAAAACGACATCAAACACATGAGTTTCATTCTGAACGGCGTGAATGCGAAGAACATTCCGGCGGGATACGGAGGAGGATACTACGCTTAATACCAGCGTGAAGAGCTATGGAAGAATTTTCCACTGAAAAAATAAACACCACCGACGATTACGCGGAAGACCCGGGTGCAAAGGATGCACTGGGGCTGGCTGTGAAGAGTCTGCGGATGCACCTCAGTGAGGCGCAGAAAAGAAAGATGTACCTGATGATGGTACTGATTTTCATTTCTGCACTGCTGGACGTATTCGGACTTGCGTCCATTCTTCCTCTGGTGAAGTTGGCTACCGAGCCGGAAATAATCCACTCGAATGAGTACTTAAACGCAGTATACACCGGATTACAGTTTTCATCCGACAAGTCGTTTTTACTGTTTATGATTCTGAGCGTGCTTGGATTTTTCATAGCCAAAAGCATCTTCGGGATATTTGTCAACTACCTTGAAACACGATTCAGCGCGAACATTGCCTATTCCATAACGCGCAAGCAATTCAACAAATATTTCAACATGGACTTTCACCAATTCAGTTCACTGAAGAGCAGCGTGATGGTTCATCATATACTCAACAATCCGCTTTCGTATGTGACATGGGTGATTATGCCTTTCATCATGCTTATTTCCGAGATATTCATTGTCATCCTCATTGTTGCCGGAATTGCCATTTACGATATCAAACTCTTTGGATTCATTGCCATCGTGATCGGGCCGGCCACCTGGCTGATTTACGGACTACTGCGCAACCACATCACCAATATCGGTGAAGAGCTGAACAAACTGCAGCCACAATCGATGGGAGCACTCACCCAAACCATAGGCGGATACGTTGACATCAAACTGGCCAACAAAGAAACCTATTACAGAGATGTTTTCCTGAAAATACAGCGCCGGTACCATGACCTGAACATGGCATCGCATCTTCCCAATCTGATTCCTTTGCGTGCAAACGAACTTGTAGCACTACTGGGAGTTGTTATGATTTTCATCTATGCGATTTTCATTACGGAGAACAGCAAAGCCGCCATCATGATGGTATCCTTATTTGCAGCTGCTGCTTATCGCTTAATGCCTTCACTGAACCGCATCATCAGTTCGATGATGTACATCCGGAAAAACCTGACTGCTCTACAGAATCTGATGATATTTCCGGAACTCGCTCATGAAATCAAAGGAAGCAGTGATCTTACCAAGATACCTTTCAACGACACCATTGAAGTTAAGAATCTTCACTTCCGTTTTCCGCATGCAAAAGACGACATGCTGAAAGGGGTGAACATGAAAATCAGGAAAGGCGAAAAGATTGGTATTGTAGGTGCCAGCGGATCCGGCAAAACGACACTGATGAACGTGCTGCTTCGTTTTTACGAAGAACAGAAAGGAGAAATCACTGTTGACGGAGTACCGATCCGGGAAGACAATACACGCAACTGGAGAAACATGATGGGGTATGTAAAGCAGGATATTTTCCTGATTGACGGAAGTATTCGCGACAACATCACCTTCGGGGATGTAAAACCGGACGACGACCGGCTGATGCAGGCGATACGTCTGGCCTCGCTGGAAGGACTCGTAAAATCACTACCACAAGGCGTGGATACCATGATCGGAGAACGTGGTTCACGATTATCTGGCGGACAGCGACAGCGGATCAGCATTGCCCGTTCGCTTTACCGCAACGCAGAAATCCTGATTTTCGATGAAGCGACATCCGCACTCGACAATCAGACTGAACAGGAAGTAAGTGAAGCCATTGACTCACTTTCTGATGCAGATAAAACCATCTTCATTATTGCGCACCGCATTACCACACTGAAAAACTGCGACCGTATCTATGAACTGGACAACGGAAAAATTTCAGGTGTTTACCAATATCAGGAGCTGCTTGAAAAAGTGCTCTGATACGAACGGAATATAACTACAACGAATTACCGAAAGTTGCTGCAACCCGTTGCACATCCTTCCGTAAGAGCACTCACTCGAAACTGACATGCTATTCAACTCGTTCGAATTTTTGATATTCTTCCCGATCGTAACGATCCTTTTCTTTGTTTTACCCCACCGTTTCCGCTGGTTTCACCTGCTTGCAGCCAGTTGTATTTTCTACATGTACTTTATTCCGGTTTACATTCTGATTCTCTTTGGCACTATTGTTATTGATTATTTTGCCGGCATTTACCTGGAAGACACGCTGGATCCTGCGAAAAAGAAATTTTATCTCCTGTGGAGTCTGGTGGCCAACATTGGCGTACTGGCTGTATTCAAATACTACAATTTCTTTCTTGACAATATCAACGAAGCTTCACTCTCACTCTTTGACAAAGCCACAGCACTCCGTTATCTGGGAATCGCATTGCCGATCGGACTTTCCTTTCACACCTTTCAGGCGATGAGTTACACCTTTGAAGTGTATTACGGCCGACAAAAAGCAGAACGACATTTTGGCATTTACGCGCTTTATGTGATGTTTTATCCGCAGCTGGTAGCCGGTCCGATTGAACGACCACAAAACATTCTACATCAGTTTCACGAAAAAAAATTCTTCGACTACGAACGCTTTGCATCGGGAATGGGATTAATGGCCTGGGGCCTATTCAAGAAAGTTGTCGTTGCGGACAATCTCGCCGGACTGGTCAACCTCGCCTATTCCAATCCGGAAGATAAATCAGGCCTTGTTTTACTGCTGGCATCTTACTTTTTTGCTATTCAGATCTACTGTGATTTTTCAGGATACTCAGACATTGCGATCGGTGCAGCACGTGTAATGGGATATGACCTGATGGAGAACTTCAGGAATCCGTACATCTCACGCAGCATCCGCGAATTCTGGAGCAGATGGCATATCAGTCTGAGCACCTGGTTCAGGGACTATCTCTACATACCGCTCGGCGGAAACCGGGTAGGCAAATCAAGATGGATGTTTAATCTGTTCATCGTATTTCTGGTAAGCGGAATCTGGCACGGAGCCAACTGGACCTACATCATCTGGGGAGCGTTACACGGGGCTTATCTGATGTTTGCAATTGTAAAAGATGATTACCTTGAGAAAAACAATTCAGGAAAAATCCTTCGCAACAACTGGCTGGTAAAAATCTGGGATGTATTCATCACTTTCCATCTGGTTACTTTCGCCTGGATATTTTTCAGAGCAGAAAATGTAAACGATGCATTCATCATTATCCGCAAAATTTTCACACCTGAAATCACTCCCGGCTTTTTCAGGGAAACCATCAACTTCTTCGCACTAGATCCGAAATATTTCGGCAGGATTATCTTCATTATCGGAATCATCATTGCCTTTATGATTGCCGACCCTGTAATTGATCAGATTGCGAAACGCAAAAAAGAGATACAGCATCCTCTCCTTCGAATAGGCCTGTATGCCACCCTTGTAGCCTGCATTGTGCTGCTTGGATTCTTCGGTGAAGTATCCTTCATCTACTTCCAGTTCTAATGAAAAAAATTATCGCCAATATCACCACCTTCATCCTTGCACTGATTGCAGTGTATCTGGTGATCTTTGCCGTATTGTTTTACTTCAGGCCGTCCGGTGTACCATTCATCTACCGGGCCACACAGGGAAATGTACTGAGAGGCGGGGGAACATGGTATAAGCTTAAAAGTTTCAATTCTGAAAAGCAGTGGGATGTCATCGTCATGGGATCATCCCATGCCTATCGCGGGTATGACCCGAAAATATTCCACAGATACGGTCTTGACATGTACAATCTGGGGACGAGCAACCAGAATATGATGTGCACGTATTATCTGGCCGTTAACCACATCCATCACAACAACTGCAAACTGATTCTGCTGGATGTTTACGACCGTGCGTTCAGCACCAATCAGCTGGAATCAATGGCCGACATCATTCAGAATGCCGCGGATGAAAAGACTGCGCTGAATGTCGCCTTTTCAACCAGGGATATCAGAGCCATCAACATGCTTACGTTGCGTTACTTCAACAAAACCATTCCCTTATTAAACACCGATACGGCAGGGTATTACAACGGATATATCGAAACAAAGAAATATCTGAATCCCCGAAAAACAGACGCACTCAGCACTAAAAAAGCTTACACAACCAATCCCCAACAATTACGTTACCTGCGTAAACTACTGGACTATTTCAAAGAACAGGGGATTCCGGTCATCGCTGCCGCCCATCCGCTGCCTGCCCTCTACACTGTTAAAGAACACGACGAGTTTCTTGCTGATATCCAACCGATTTTCAAATCCTATAACGTCCCGTTTATCGACCATACGTTTGACCCTGATTTCATTTATAAATTAAGTTATTTCTACGATCCTACGCACCTGAACTTCAGAGGCGTACCAAAATACAACGAACGTTTATTAAAAGAATTCGTACAAATGGGTATTATATCCGGCCAAAAACAAAGTTAAAGCCGGGGAGAGAAGTATTCACAAATCAAGAAGAAGATGAACAACCGCATTCTCATTGTAGTAGGCACCAGGCCGAATTTTATTAAAATCACACGCTTCAAGAAAGTAAACGAAGCGATGGGAAATCCATTCGACATCCGCATTGTACATACTGGTCAGCATTACGACGACAAGATGGCGGATGTTTTTTTCCGTCAGTTTGAACTTGAACCTGATTTCTTCCTGAATATTCCTGCTGCATCCGCCAACACACAGATGGCAGAAATCATGATTCGCCTCGAGAAAGTTATACATGACTTCAAACCTGCACTGGTGATGGCAGTAGGAGATGTAAACTCCACTTTTGCTGCAGCATTTACTGCTCATAAATCCGGATGCAAAGTAGCGCACATTGAAAGCGGCTTACGCAGTTACGACCGCAGCATGCCGGAAGAAATCAACCGTTTGCTGACGGATGAAATTACCGACTACTTCTTCATCACCGAACAAAGCGGCACCGATAATCTTTTGAGAGAAGGAAAGAGTGAAAAGCAGATGTTCTTTGTTGGCAACACCATGATCGATACACTCGTAGCTTTCGAAGATAAAATCAGAGAATGTAACGTGCTGAACGAATATAAGCTGAAAGAAAAAGGGTATGTACTGATGACCATGCATCGCCCGGCAACGGTTGACCATCAGGAAGGACTCGTAAAACTCATCGAAATCATCGAATACATCACGCGCGACTACGATCTGGTTTTCCCAATTCATCCGCGAACACTCGGGCGCATTGAACATTTCGGATTAACTGAACGGGTGCGTAACAATCGTCGTCTCATCCTTACTGATCCGCTGGATTATTTCGCCTTCCAGCGACTTACAGCAGACTGTAAATTCGTGATCACCGACAGTGGCGGTATACAGGAAGAAACCACATTCCGCCGTGTTCCCTGTCTGACCTTACGTCCAAATACTGAACGCCCATCCACAGTATGGATCGGCACGAACGAACTCGTTCCATTTGACATTGCAGTTGTACAGGGGAAGATCAACGAAATCATTACCGGCAACTACAAGAAAGGAGATATTCCGCCATATTGGGATGGAAAATCCACTGAAAGAATCCTTGAAGCGTGCAAACAACTCATTCCGGTTTCAAGTCCTTCACTTCATCATTCATGAAATTATTCAGCTATACAGATCCTGAATTTCCGTCACCTCCACCCTTTCTGGATGATGACCGGTGGCCTGTGCAGTTGAGTCCGGCGTTTGCCCGTTTCTACCATGAATTCTACGATGGCGATGTATTGCTGGTACATGACAGTGAAACGGACGCATGGATGCCCTTTCACCGGATCATAAACCGGTTAGCGAGATTTGGACAGATATTACATGCGCCCGTTTGCTACTTCGAAGAAATCAACGAAGAAAAACAGCACTTCTTCTACAACAAACTGCTGCGGTTCATAGCAGACGAAGAAGTAATACACCGGTTCATTCAACCACATCCGTTTGGCATCATGCTTTCCAAACCGGATCATGGCAAGTCCATTCGTTTTGGTACTTACATCACCGATCTGCAAGTGAACGCCGACGATCATCAACTGCTATACAGTTTTGATCCGAAATACAGAAAAGCCATTCAGCACTCCATTAAACACGAAGGAAGAGTGGTTTTTGGCAGAGACGCCTGGAAAGATTTCTACAAGCTATACGAATGCACGGCTCAGCGAACCGGCATGTATCAGGATCCACCGCAATACTTCGGACTTCTCCGTCAGCACCTTGGAGAAGATCATACAGAAACCGGTGTGATCTATGACGGAGACACACCCATCGGGGGAATCTTCATCGTTTACAGTTTATACTCCGCCCTGTGCACACATGCAGGATCAGGAGGTGAGTCCAAACTATACGGAGGCGTAAAACATCTCCACTATGAAATGATGCGTCGTCTTCGCGATAAGGGAGTAAAATCCTATGATCTGGTTGGCGTACGCATTGGCGGCAGAAATCCTGCACTGGAAGGAATCTTCCGGTTCAAACGCGGGTTTGGTGGTCAGTTAAAAGAAGGCTATCTGTGGAAAGCCGACATTGAAGGAATGCATCTGCGATTATATGATATGATGCAACGACTTAAAAACCCCCATCTTAAACCAGATATAATAGATCAGGAAAGTAACGAAGAATAAACACGGTGAACCTTATTTTACTGCTTACAAACAACTTTATCCTCAACAACCTGCTCATATGGCTGGGACTGGATGCTTTTGTCCTTTCACGGCTTGGGCTATACCATCGTATCCGGCTGGATGAAAAATTAAGTCCGCAGGAGATGGCAGGATTCAGCAAGCGCAAAGAAGTACAGGAAGCCATTGACAAGACGCACTTCGACCTCATCGAAACAGCAAGAAAATATCTGAAAGAAGGGGACTCCATACTTGACATAGGTTGTGGTCCGGGCACTTATCTGATCGACTTTCAGAGCAGATATAACCTGACCGGGATTGACATCAATCAACAGATGATAGCGGCTGCCGGCAGAAACATTCCGGAGGCAGAGCTGATCCACGGCGATTTTCTCGGACATGATTTCGAAAAAAAGTTCAAGATGATCTACAGTGTATCCGTACTTGAATTTATACCACCCAGCAAGCTCCGGGCCTTCTTCAGAAAAGTGCATCATCTGCTTGAAGAAGACGGCATCCTGTTTCTTCATTATCCGCATGCATTAAAATATTACGATACACTCTACCCGGATCTGTATTACATTGAATACTCTCCCAGAAAAGTAGAAAAAGAATTAAAAAACGACTTCAAAGTACTCCGGCACCATCATGGTTTCGACGGACGGACCGTTGATCTGTTCGATACGCAACCTTATGAACCGGGAATCCGTACATTTAAAAATGGATATTTACTGGTGGCCATGAAAAAAGGGGCACCGAATATCTAATTTTGCACTATGAGCACTAAGAACCTCCTGATCACCTTTGACTATGAGCTGTTCCTCGGAATGAGGAGCGGACAGCCCGACGATTGCATTCTACAGCCAACCAGTGCTCTGATGTCGATACTGGGCCAATTCGGAGTAAAGGCGGTTTTCTTTGTAGACACGACCTATCTCTGCACGCTGAAAAGTCTTTCAGGAAAATACAAAAAATGCGCAGATGATCTGAAGCGGGTAAGCGAGCAGGTATTACAGATGGTTGAAGAAGGTCATTATGTGATGCCGCATGTACATCCTCACTGGCTGGATGCTGTTTACCTTGAAGAGTCAGGGGAATTTGATCTGACCAATGTTGACAAATATCGTTTTCACAACCTTTCACCCGAACAGCGCAGAGAGGTATTCGGCAGTTCCGTACAGATTCTGAAAGAAATTATCCATCCGAAGTATCCACACTATGAAATTGACAGCTTCAGAGCCGGAGGATGGTCGATTCAACCATTTGAAGATTTCAAGCCGGTATTCAAGGAATTCGGCATCCGGTATGATCTCAGCGTTGTGACCGGACTATATCAGTTTTCTTCTGCGCAGATATTTGACTTTTCGGGAGTACCACGGAAATTCATTTATACATTCGATGATGATATAACACGAGAAACAGAAGCCGGTCCATTTATTCAGGTTGCAGGCTCTGTCATCAAGATCAGTTCGTTTATTGACTATCTGGACCGGGCACATAAAAAAGTGCTGAATGTAGTAGGGTACGATCAGGACTATGCCCGCGGGTATGGTCAGGCATCGGAAGAAATGCCGGATCAACAACCGGTATCATCAGAAGGATACAATGTATTTGACAGGACTCACGAAGTGGCGTCACTTGAAAAAATCAGTCTGATCAAACTTCCGGTTTATGAGAAATTTCTGGAAGAAAACAACTTTCTTCATTTCATCTCTCATCCAAAAATGCTCAGCAAGCACAACTTCTATATACTTCGTCAGTTTCTGAAAAATATCAGAAAGAAAAAATGGGTAGTAGAAACCGACTATAAAAAAATGGCTGATACCGCCTTGAAGAGGAGTGTCTGAAATGATCAATATATCCGTCATAGTACCCTGTTACAATGTCGAGACCTTCATCGAAGACGGTCTCCGGTCGGTGCTGAAACAAACGCTGGCACCGAAGGAGATCATATGCGTTGATGATTGCTCAAAGGACAATACTATCCGGATCATCCGCAGGCTGCAGGAAGAATTCCCCAACCGCATACATCTTTACATCAACGAAAAGAACAGAGGTGCCACCTATACCCGGAACCGGGGGCTGGTGATGGCTAAAGGTGAATACATACAGTTCTTTGATGCGGACGATATTTTATTTCCTGACAAATTTGAACATCAAAGCAAGATCATAACAGGAAGTCCGGAGAAACCGGATATTGTTGTCAGTGATTTCAAACGAAAGTTCACAAACGGAGAAGAAAAAGTATATCACTATCCCAATCAGGATCCCTGGTGCGCATTGATGAAAGCATTGATGGGTATCACCACTTCCAATCTTTACAGAAGGGAAAAAGTGCTGGAAGTGAAAGGCTGGACAGAAGACCTGGCCAGCAGTCAGGAATACGAATTAATGTTCCGGATGCTTTCAGCCAATGCGAAGGTATTGTTTGATCCAACCATTGTATGTCTCAACAGAGACCGGGAAAGCGGATCCATCACCAAGACAAACCCTAAGGAGAAGTGGAAACGCTACATAGGTTTACGAGCTTCTATATTTGAATTTCTGACCAGGCAGAAAATGGTTACGGAAGAGCGGAGGCAGACTTACATTGATTCCATGTTTGACGGTATCCGCATCCTTTACAAATATGACCGGCCGGAAGCGATCCGTTTGCATGCAAAACATATACAACGGAAAGGCGTACCCCATCCTACGCCCTCCACATCGAGGCGCTATCTTTCCATTTACACCATCTTCGGATTCAAGATGGCTGAACTGGCTAGTCGGGTAGCGAATCCTCCACAGCAATCGGTCCATTAAAAACATACATTTCCAGTACGACATGTTCATTTATCTCACATATGCAGAACCGCCCTCCGGGGTTTATTCGAGTCAGGTGGCTGATGTTATTCAATATGTAAATACCCAACTGAAGAGTGATATACGGCTTGTTGCCTTTATTTCCTTACATGATTACAAAGCTTCCAAAAAGAAAATACAGAAAGAACTGCCAAACGCCGTGGTATTACCTGCTGTTCCGAAAGCGGCATACTGGAAAATAAACACGCTGCTATTCTGGCTGGTATGTCTGGTTTTACGACCACAGGCAATCATCGCAAGAAATGTGATTGCAGCCAACATGGCATTAAAAGTTAAGCGGCTGACCAGTGCCAAAAAAATATGTTTTGACGGTCGGGGCGCAATGGCAGCAGAATGGAATGAATATGATGTAAAAGTTGTGGACAGCTGGAAACGGGAAATTGACCAATTGGAATCACGTGCGGTGATGGAATCTGATTTTCGCATTGCAGTTACAGAAAAACTGGTAGATTACTGGCATGACCGGTATGGCTATTCAGAAGGAAACCATGTGGTGATTCCCTGCACCCTGAACAGCAGTTTTAATCCCCGGATTCCGGCAGACGAAGAAAAAAAAGCAGCCAGAAAATCGATGGGAATACAACCGGACGACATCGTACTGGCTTACTCCGGTTCCATTGCCGGCTGGCAATCCTTTCCGGAACTCTACAAATACCTTGGACCCTTTCTGAAAGAGAGCACTGCGCATAAAATCATTTTTCTTGCAAAAGAAGAAGAGAATATCACGCGGCTCGAAAACGAATTTCCGGGACAGGTTATCCGTAAATGGGTCAGTCACCACGAAGTACCTGTTGTACTTGCGGCTTGTGATCTGGGCATACTGATCCGTGAGCAGAGTGTAACCAATCAGGTCGCATCTCCGACCAAGTTCGCTGAATATCTCTCAGCCGGATTACCGGTACTGATCTCCGATCACGTTGGGGACTACAGTGACTTTGTCAGAAAACACAACTGCGGCACGATTGCTAACGGTCAAGGCATACCGAAGTTAACAACATCTGATTACCACACCAGAGAAAAGATGATTGAACTGGTGAAGAAAAACTTTACCAAAGAAGCACAAAAAGATCAATACAAAGAACTGATCTCCCATCTGAATTAAGAATAGCGATTAACGAACACCTTACACATGAAAACACTGGTAACCGGAGGAGCCGGATTTATAGGATGCGCTGTCATTGACAAATTACAACGCGAAGGGCATGAAATATTTGTGATAGACAATCTCTCTTTTGGAAAAAGGGAATTTATCAATTTACCTGACTCCCATTTCTTCAAAGCAGACATCCTTGATAAGTCAACCATCGATAAAATCTTTGCAGACATTCGTCCGGACATTGTCATCCATCTGGCTGCGGTGCATTTCATACCCTACTGCAACCAGCACCCCTATGAATCCAGTGACATCAACATCCGGGGCACCATGCATATCCTGGATGCGTGTAAACGAAACGGGGTATCCAAAGTATTCTTCGCTTCCACTGCCGCCACCTATCCTATTTATGACGAAGCGGTAACAGAAAAACACCCGACTGGCCCGCTGGACATTTACGGATTGAGCAAACTCACTGGCGAACGTCTCTGCAACGAATTCCACCTGTCCACAGGAGTACCAACCATTGTATGCCGGTTCTTCAATGCCTTTGGTCCCAATGAAACCAATCCACACCTGATCCCTGAAATTCAGAAGCAGATCAACGGAGGGATGCGCAAGATTCAGTTAGGCAACCTCACCCCCAAGCGTGATTTCATACACACCTCTGACATGGCCAATGCCGTGCACACACTGCTCACAAAAACTGACAAGGGCATTGACACTTTCAATCTCGGCAGAGGCATTGAATACTCCGTCACAGACATTGTTGATTCATTTGCCCGGGAACTTGGGGAGCAGATAGAAATCGAAGTAGATCCGGCGCGGGTGCGTAAAGTTGAACGCATGCATCTGCTGGCCGATGTAACAAAATTAAAATCCATTGGTTGGGAGCCTTTGATCGGCATCGATGAAGGCATCAGAACGTTGATTGAGAGGTAATGGAAAAGAAGCAACAGCTGCTTTTTGTGACAGACGGTATTTTTCCGCATGCCATCGGAGGGATGCAGCGGCACTCGGCATTATTGCTGGAGGCGCTGGCAAAAACGAACGAACTGGAAATTATCGCAATACATCCGCATGAGAAAACCATCTTCCCTGCGGAGTACGGTATCAGGGAAATCAGCATACCTAACAAATTTGACGGGTTTTACATCCGTCAATGTTATGAATACTCAAAACTAACGGCGGAGGTTATCCGCAATCATCCGGATGCCATTGTTTACGGGCAGGGATTCAGTGTATGGTCGGGGCTGAAGGAATTCGGACACCGGGTGATCATCAATCCGCACGGGCTGGAACCTTATCAGAGTCTTGGGTTCATGGAACGGCTGAAAACCTATCCGATGCGACGGATAGAACATTTTCAGTTCAAACATGCTGCGCATGTTGTTTCACTCGGCGGCCATCTCACCAATATATTGAAACAAGAGATGAACGGCAACGACCGGAAAATTGTTGTACTTCCCAATGCTGTTAATCCCGGACCAAAACCACAAAGAAATTTCAACAAAGAGCACCTGCAACTGCTATTTGTAGGCCGCTTTGCATTCAACAAAGGGATCAACATTCTTATGGATGCAGTGCGGCAGTTAAACAATGAAGGCTACAAGAGCAGGCTCACCTTTAACCTGGTTGGGAAAGGGCCTTTGTTTGAACAATACACAAAAGAATACGCATTTGAGAATGTAAACTTCCTTGGGTTTGCCGACGACGACAAACTCATGCAGTTATATCAGGAAAACGATCTGTTTGTATTTCCTACCCGTTTTGAAGGCATGCCAACTGTTGTGCTGGAAGGTATGGCGGCTGCTATGCCGATCATTGTCAGTGAAACAGGGGCTACAGGAGAACTGGTAAATGCAGAGAACGGATTTCTCATTGAGAAAAATAATGTGAGAGCATTAAAATGGGCTATACAGCGATTCTATCAGCTTACACCGGAAGAAAGACTAATGATGGCCGAAGCTTCGTACAAACGAGTAACCACCCGCTTTACCTGGGAACGTGTGGCAAGGCTTCATCTTGATTTATTTCATACTTTCAGGCCCGCGAAACGATGAATTTCCTGAAGGAAAATATGCAATTTACCATTCTCACCCTGATCTGGGTGGTAATGGGAATTCTCGTTGATCAATCGGCGATGGTGCTTGCACCGGCTGTGCTTCTCCTGTTTCGTCAGAAAGGATATTATACCGAGATCATCATGACCCAGGTGCTGATCAACTACCTTTCCGATAACCGGCACTGGGAATTTAATTTTGCAACTTTAGGGAAAGACATGGTACTGGTAACAGCGGCGTCCTTTGTCTTTCTCAATCCTAAAAATTTTCCGATCAGAAGTAAAATATTCTATCCCTTTCTGCCCTTCTTCTTTCTGGCTTTTATTCTATGCTGGCAACATCCCGAGCCGGTCCACTCCTTTCAGAAAACCCTCTCCTTCTTTCTTATGGTAGCTATAATACCCAACTACTTCCTTCGTCAACTGGAAGTTGAAGGGCCGGTGTATCTACGGAAAATCATCTGGCTGGGTACCATTCTCTATGTCATTGCACTGGCGATGATGGTTGTGTTGCCCGAAGACTGGACCTTTCTTGAAGGGAGATATAACGGCTTATTGGGGAATCCCAATGGTGTGGGGACCTGGAGTACGATGTTTTTTATTTTTATTTATATGTCGCTCCGGCTTTTTCCGGATCTACTCTCCAAAGGAGAAAAAATATTTGTATTCGGCTCACTGGTACTTTCAGTTTTACTGGCCAGTTCACGGAATTCCATTTTTTCCATCAGTATCTTCCTTTTCTTTTCCCGGTTCTATAAAATATCACCGTGGCTGGGATTCGTCATCGTCATTGTAGTCGGATTGCTGTATCAGGTCATCAACGAAAATCTGGCCTTTATCATTACCAGTTTAGGGCTGGCAGAATACATGCGGCTTGAACACCTGAACGACGGATCCGGAAGACTGATTGCCTGGACCTTTGCCTGGGATCAGATACAGAAGCATTACTTTCTTTTAGGAAGAGGTTTCGCCTTTGAAGAATGGCTCTTTAAAGTCAATCAGGACTGGCTCAACGTTCTGGGGCATCAGGGAGGGGTACATAACACGTATCTGGCTGTTTGGCTGAACACCGGTCTTGTCGGTTTGATTTGTTATCTGTTCGGATTCTTCTACAATTTCTTCAGGGCAGCAAGGACCAATCACTTTTCACTTCCGGTCATGTTCGCAATTATGTTCTCCATCACGTTTGAAGCATGGTTTCAGGCTTCACTGAATCCATTTACCATTATTGCACTCATGGTGATTACGCTCCTTCAATATGACAAACCCGTCGAAACCGAAGAAAAAGGTACTGTTCCTGTACTTTGAACTCGCGGGTTATGTAGTGGCCTGTCTTGACAAACTTGCGGCCTCCTTTCCCGTTGAGATACATCTTGTCCGTTATCCTGTTGTGCAGGTTGCACCTTTTCAGCTCAATCTGCGCAGCGACATCCATCTTTATGAACGAAAAGATTTTACCGATGAATCACTCATCGCATTCATCGATCAATTGCAACCTGATTTTGTCTTCTGTTCCGGCTGGGCTGACAAGGGCTACGTGAAAGCTGCACGTCATCTGAAAAAAAGAATTCCGGTTGTACTCACCCTCGACAATCCCTGGCTGGGTACCGCGAAGCAACGTATTGCTTCCATGCTGGGAAAATTTTACCTGCCCGGTATCTTTACCCATTGCTGGGTTCCCGGTGAACCTAACGCTGTGTATGCCCGCAAACTCGGATTTAAAGGCAAACGTCTTCGTACGGGCATGTATTCCGCCGATACTGAGCTATTCAGTGCTTATGAAGAAGCCATTCGCGCCACCAAAGCAGGATCGTTTCCGCACCGGTTTATCTATGTTGGACGATACACTGCATTGAAAGGAATCCGTGAATTGTGGACCGCTTTTGCAGGACTGACAGACGAAGAACGCGGGGACTGGGAACTATGGTGCCTGGGGAAAGGCGAATTGGAATCAGAATTCCCGCAACATCCAGCAGTTAGAAATGTTGGATTCGTACAACCTGATCAGCTGAAACCATGGCTGGAGCAATGCGGTGTATTCATATTACCGACGCATTACGAACACTGGGGCGTTGTTGTTCATGAATTTGCTGCTGCCGGATTTCCATTGGTCTGCAGTACTACCACCAGCGCTGCCACTTTCTTTCTGCATGAAGGAAAGAACGGCTTTTTCACGCAACCTCAGGACACGGCATCCGTACGCGAAGCGATACTGAAAGTCATCAGGTCGTCAGACGATACGTTGAAAAAAATGGGCCAAGAGAGTATCAGGGAAGCCCAAAAAATCACACCTTTAACCTGGTCGCAGACGATCTGGGACATCATGACAGAACGATAACCATGTGCGGAATAAGCGGAATATACAGTTTACAACTTCCTGATGATGCAGCGAAACGATTGCAGCAGATGAATGACAGCATCTCACATCGTGGGCCGGATGATCAGGGAACATTGATAGAACCTAAAGTTGCACTCGGGCACCGGCGGCTGGCCATTCTGGATCTGAGTCCCGCAGGGCATCAGCCCATGTTTGATCACCAACGCCAGCTGGCCATTGTATTCAATGGCGAGATCTACAATTTCAGAGAGATCAGAGAAGAACTGACCGGTTATCCCTTTAAAACACAAAGTGACACGGAAGTTATTCTGGCGGCTTATCTGAAATGGGGCGCCGACTGTCTGAATAAATTCAACGGTATGTTTGCCCTTGCCATCTGGGACTACAGAAATGAAGAATTATTCATTGCGCGCGACCGGATGGGCATCAAACCAGTATACTATTATCAATACAACGACCTGTTGCTGTTCAGTTCAGAAGTACGCGGCCTGCTTGAATCTGGGCTGGTAGAAAGAAAAATCAACCGTGACGTTATTGATGAATACTTCACCTATCAGACGGTACATGCACCCAATACACTTATAAAAGATGTGTATCTGCTGATGCCGGGACACTTCATGCGGGTAAAAGATGGCCGTACTGAAATAAAAAGATGGTGGTCGCCGCGCGAAAACTACTCCACGGAATCACAGGGAAAAAGTTACGAAGCTGTTTGCAAAGACGTTTATGATTTACTGCAGCAATCGGTAGAACGCCGGCTCATCTCTGATGTCCCCTTTGGCGCCTTTCTGAGCGGCGGGATTGACTCGAGTGCGGTAGTCGGTCTGATGAGCCGGATACAGCAGCAGAAAGTCAAAACATTCACCATTGTATTCGACGAAGAAGCGTTCAGTGAGGCAAAGTTTGCGCGAATGATTGCAAACAAATTCAATACTGATCATCACGAATTCCGTTTAAAGCCTGAAGATTTTCTATCAGAGCTGCCTATCGCCCTGAATGCACTTGATCATCCCAGCGGTGACGGGCCGAACTCTTATACTGTATCTAAAATCACGAGAGAAGCAGGCATTACGATGGCCTTATCGGGGTTGGGTGGTGATGAATTATTTGCAGGCTATCCCGTTTTCAACCGCAGCATCCAATTGCAGGAAAAGAACTGGCTGTTCAATATTCCGAGAGGGTTAAGAGCGCTGGGCGGATCGCTGTATGCAGCGATGAAAAAAGACACGACGGCTATCAAGACCAGACAACTTCTAGGATTAAAAGACGGCAGTTTACATAATACTTTTCCATTATCACGACAAGTCGGGATGCCGGATCATACTGAAGCCCTGCTTGAATCACCGGTAATGACCGAGGATGCGATTCAGCGGATTCTGAAGGAAGAACTCAGTGATCGCGGTAACGCTTTACCGTTATTAAGCCAGGTCAGCGTTGCTGAAATCACCACCTACATGCAAAATGTACTGTTGAGAGATACGGATCAGATGAGTATGGCGGTAGCACTTGAAGTACGTGTTCCGTTTCTCGACTACAAACTTGTTGAATACGTACTGGGCATACCCGACACCTATAAGAAACCCATCTTTCCGAAGAAGCTGCTGGTGGACAGTCTGGGCGATTTGCTGCCGCACGAAGTCGTACATCGTCCGAAGATGGGTTTTGTATTTCCATGGGCGGTATGGCTGAAAAAAGAACTGCGGCCGCTTTGCGACAAGCATATCCGTCGCTTATCTGAAAAAGATTTCATACATGGCACCTATCTGCAGCAATCCTGGCAAAACTTCCTAGGTGGCGACAAGCAGGTGCGATGGCTCGACATGTGGCTCTGTACCGTACTCGACCACTGGATGGAAACGAACCGCATAAACTCCTGATTGTTGTTGACTGAGAAAAAGAAAATACTGGTATTTGTTGACTGGTATCTGCCCGGATACAAGGCGGGGGGACCTATCCGGTCGGTTGCGAACATGTGCAACCGGCTGAAGGACCTGTATCATTTTCGCATTGTTACGGCTGATACAGACCTGAATGAAGTCAAGCCCTACCCGCAGGTAGAAAGTGACCGATGGACCAAGGGACCAGATGGAACAGATGTACTGTATCTTTCTGCGAAGAAGCGAACACTGGCAGAAATCAAACGTATCATAACTGAAGAGCGTGCAGACATCATCTACCTGAACTCTGTTTTTTCAAAGCCATTTACCTTATGGCCGCTGATCGTCCGGAAAAAATATTTTTCTCCCCGAAAAGTTGTCCTCGCACCACGAGGAATGCTGGGTAAAGGTGCATTAAGTATCAAACCCACGAAGAAAAAACTCTTCCTCACCTATGCGAAGATCACCGGGCTATACAAGAACATACGCTGGCATGCCTCTTCTGAAGAAGAAGTAAAAGAAATCAAACAGATTTTTGGACAACAGACTCAGGCGATGATCGGGCTCAACCTCAGCAGCACCAGAAAACTGGAAACCTTCCGCAGAAAGAAAGAAACGGGCACGTTACGACTGGTATTTCTCTCACGGATCTCCTATAAAAAAAATCTGGCAGGGGCCTTAGAGATTCTCTCTACACTGCCGTCCTCTTTATCCATACACTTTGACATATACGGTCCGATTGAAGAGCCGGAATACTGGGCAACATGTGAAGCAATCATCCGTAAGCTTCCATCACATATAAAGGCTACCTATAAAGGGGCTTTGGCAAACGAGAAAGTACCGGAAAGTTTACGGGCCTATCACCTGAGTATTTTACTTACCTTTAATGAAAATTTCGGACATTCGATTGTAGAAAGTCTTGCAGCGGGATGCCCTGTACTGCTCAGTGATCAGACACCCTGGAAGCAACTCGCAACACAACATGCGGGCTGGGAGTTTCCGCTTTCGGAAAAAGAATCAATTCAGCAAGCAATAGAGACCGCTGCGGAGATGAATCAGGAAGAATTCGATCAATGGAGCGACGGGGCCTTACAGCTGGCCGATCGAATCATCAACGACCCACAATCGGTTGAACAACACAAACAACTATTTGGATAAACAACATGAATGCGGTGAGCGGAACAACCAATCTTGCCAACTACAATAACAGCTGGTATAATCCGGGCGGAGGACCTGTAAAACGTCTGCTCTGGTATTATATCAACATTTTGTTTTTAATGAATCCACTCAATCCATTCAGCGGGTTAAAAGTATTTCTATTGCGGCTGTTTGGTGCCAAAGTAGGAAGAGGAGTTGTGATTAAACCCAATGTGAATATCAAGTATCCCTGGTTACTGAACATCGGCAATTATGTATGGATTGGGGAGAAAGTCTGGATAGACAATCTGGCGAAAGTAAGTCTGGGCGACCACAGCTGCATCAGCCAGGGAGCCATGCTCCTGTGTGGAAATCACAACTACAAAAAGAGCACTTTCGACCTCATTGTCAAACCTATTACCATTGAAGAAGGAGCCTGGGTTGGAGCCTGGTCGGTCGTTTGTCCGGGGGTTACCATCAGGAGCCATGCGGTTTTAACAGTAGATTCAGTAGCAACAGAAACCTTAGACCCTTATGGACTGTATAAGGGTAATCCCGCGGTACGCATTCGCGACCGGGTAATTAACGACAAATAGACCTTCTGCCAGACCACACAGAGCCATCAACCATCGAAATACCAGTATCATGAAAATTTCCATCATCACAATTACATACAACAGCGCGGCCACCGTAGAAGACACCATCAAATCCGTGGTGATGCAGGATTACCCGGATATTGAATATCTCATTATCGACGGCAAATCGAAAGACAACACACTCGAAATTGTCAACAAATACAAAGACAAAATTTCGAAAATAATATCTGAGAAAGACAAGGGGTTGTACGATGCGCTCAATAAAGGTATCCGGCATGCAACCGGAGACGTCATTGGTATGTTACATTCTGATGACCTTTATGCGCACAGTAAAGTAATCAGTCAGGTAGCCGAAACCTTTAAAAAACGTCCTGACGCGGAAGGAGTTTATGCAGATCTGGTTTTCGTTAACCGCAACGACACCAATAAAATTATGCGCACCTGGGAATCGGGAGAATATCAGGAAGGCGATTTTCTGAGAGGATGGATGCCGCCCCACCCAACTTTCTTTGTACGCAAAGAATGTTATGAAAAGTTTGGCGGGTTCAACACCGAGCTAAAATTATCAGCCGATTACGAACTCATGTTACGGCTCATTCATAAAAACAATATCAAGCTTGCTTATCTGAACGAGACCATCGTAAAGATGCGCATGGGCGGTGCCAGCAACGTCAGTTTCTTTGTAAAACTCAAGGCCAATCTTGAAGATAAAATGGCGTGGAAGTTAAACGGACTTAAGCCAAACATGCTCACCATGCTGCAGAAACCATTACGCAAACTGGGACAATACTTCAGGCGTGCCTACAATGCTTTCTTCTATTGAGCGATCCACCATTTTTCATTATGGGTTTTTCATTTAATTCCTCTGCTATTCAGCACCAAAAGCGGGTTCATACTGATCAACACAGTAGTTCCTGCTCAACAGGCTCCCTATTCCCGGGAAGAATCACGTTCAACGTATAACGTTTCAACAAACGGCGTTATCCTTCTACTTTCAGGAAGGATACTACTTTATAACAGCAGGTCATTGTTATATGATGCGTGGACCAATCGGTAAATGCCGGAAAAAACTTCAAACTCTGATCACCGGAAAATGAGTCCTGGTGTACTATGAAATGTTGAGGAAGATATCCGCCGAAAGATCTGTTGCACATCTTATCACACTTACGGGTTGCATAACAGGTCTAAAACGGGAAGTATAATTTAAGGGGGAAAACATTTACCCTTTATACTTACTTGCCAAACACTCCGGCCCGACCATTTGCGAATCACCGGAAGCAGGAACGCCCGCAGTCATGACCACGGGCGTTCATAATGTAGAGGATCTCGGACTGACGGGAGGAGTTTTGGTTTGCGAACCAACACTACCCGTATTCTACAAATACCTTAACTTATTTGCAGATGATCCTCAACTTCGTTTGTCCATTGCTACTGTTGGTTGCAATCGGGGACGCTGACCGTACTTTTACTCCAGGTTTTTAAATTTCTTCGGTTTTGCCAGGGTAAACACACGTGAGATATTAAATCCAAAATGGATATCACCTTTTTCCCATTTACCATCAGTATCGGTAATCAACGATCTTTCATTCATACCGAGTGCATTGGTGAAATGCAACTGAAAAACGTGACCACCGGTTTCAATATCGAAACCGAGCGACAATGCATTTGTCTGCGTTTCAGGGAGCATATCCGGGAGGGTATAGAAGTATTCCGCATTAATGGCCACACGTTTTGAAAGCTTCAGGCGGGTACCGATTCCAAGAGCGTAGATATCGTGGTTATCATCCTTCGTTGCAACCAAATTCCGGTGCACCATGGTTGGCATCAGCTGAAAGCTGAACGCTTCAGAGAATTTCCTTCCAATCAGCATCTGATTATAGAAAGCCAACCGGGATGTATAGAAATTGTTTCTGTCGGGATCGGCCCATTTCAAACCATCCTTTGTTACACCTGAAATCAGAATAACAGAGAATGGGACTGAACCTTTACCTTTCCCCTGCCAGATCATACGATACTTGATAAACCCATCGAGTTCCTTCCGGTTGCTGCTGCGACCGATACCCACCATAATGCGATCTGAAATCCCGTAATCCAGACCAAGACGGATTGTAGCCTGATCCAATCCGAAGGCACCATACTCTCCCTCGTTCACGCGTCCAAACCGGTGCAGGATACGAAAATCCAGAACACCTGCCGCCACCTGCTCCATGGACTGGCCGGTAATAACACGTGTAGCCTTAAAGGCATTCTTAACAAACTCCTTCTTATGGGAATCATCACCGAGCAGACTCAGGAGATCATCCTGAGCCTGTACGGTTGTCAGACTACAGCAGCACAGCGCGATGGCTGCCAGCCGCTTATTTATTGAATTTATCATATGCGGCGTTCACTACAATCTTAACTTCCCTGGCTACTTTATCTTTCACCAATGCAGGAATCTGAATATTGTAATCAGCAAGAAGGATCATAAAGGTACTATTAGTAATAATTTTTCCACCTTTTACCTCCAGCGTTCCGCTACCGGAAATTTCCTTCGTAACACCATGGAGTGTCATAGCTCCTTTATACTGCACGGGATATTTTCCGTCTTTCAGTAAATTCACCGTTGCCATATTTGTAATACTGCCTTTGAATACAGACTTTGGATATTTATCTGACTCGGCATAATTCTCATGAAAATGTTCCATCATCAACGCCTTTTCAAACTCAAAAGCCTTCATCAGTACAGCAAATTCGAAATTGCCGGTGGTTACATCCATAACGGAAGTAGCCTGCGCGTTGTGTGCTTCAATTTTTTCTGCCGGAGCATCTGAATAGAAAGACACTTTGCCATTACGGGTGAAATAACGCTCCTGCGACATGCCCTGCATCGTCAGCAATGAGAATAACACACAGAAAGAGAGGATACGTTTCATAGTTTCAGTATTCTATTTGTTTGATTAATCAGTGGAGATAAGCCTTTCCGGTATAAACATCTGCACCTGACATCAGGTTCACCAGATAAACACCTTTGGAGAGACCGATCGGGCGTTCCATTTTCAATTCAACATTACCGGAACCGGTTTGATCGAAAGTTCTTGAAACGATGAGATGGCCAGCGAGATCATATAAATCAACCCGTGGCTGAGCTGATTCAGCAGACTTATATTTAATCACGAGGTTATTCTCTCCGTTCTCAAAGATGCTGAGTGACTTGTTCACATTTGCTTCAGCGAGACCCGTGGCACTTGCCGGAGTTACCAGTTTAGAGCTGCTGTAAACATAATCACCATTATCACTGCCATTATTATTTCCCGCGATACCGGAGAAATAGAAAGTAACATTACCAATGTTGGTTGCAGGAGCCGTCCAGTTAAATGAAAATACGCAGGAGTCGTTAACGAGGCCACCATTGAGTTTATGCACTACGTTGTTACGTGAAACACCACTCACCGTTTTTGTTCTTATCCATGTTTGTGCCGAGTTGGTGATCACCAATGAACCCGCGTTCGTATTCGAAGAAGTCAGAGCTTCGAATCCAAGGCCAAAAATTGGTTTCCCTGTCTGTTTTACAACAACATTAACGGTGTAGGTCTGACCGGGGGTATATTGCCAGTTAGACATATTGGAAGTTACATAGATTGTTCCGGGGCCGGTATTCGGGCTGCCATAGGTATCATGACAGT
>WBZT01000273.1_pt1 | contig 43838 bp, 40 predicted proteins | sample 5204241 | NCBI WGS metagenome assembly WBZT01 (sample SAMN12344358, study PRJNA552823) | activated sludge metagenome | biome: Activated sludge suspended growth; feature: Nitrification reactor; material: Wastewater; isolation source: activated sludge from nitrification reactor of wastewater... | reverse complement strand
GATAGGGAGATGAGCGGATTCCACTGACGCTCAAAACCGGGGTTTGTGTTTATAATCGGCAGCCGTTGCTGACGCGGGGGTGGCTCACCGCGGTCGTTGTGCCCATCCAATCCACTACATGGAGTGTGCATGAGTCCCTTCAAGGCTTATCTGGTCGAGGAACACGAAGGTCTGACGCGAGCAGGCTGGGTCACCATGGACGAGTCACAACTGGACCCTGGCGAAGTCACCATCAAGGTTGCCTACTCCAGCGTGAATTACAAGGATGCGCTGGCGGCCACCGGTGCTGGCCGGATCATCCGCCGTTATCCCTGCGTCTGCGGCATCGACCTCTCGGGTACCGTCACCCGCAGCAGCGATCCCCGCTTCCGGACGGGCGACGCCGTGATTGCGACCAGCTTCGACATCGGCGTCGCCCACCACGGTGGCTACGCCGAGTACGCCAGGGTGCCCGCCGATTGGGTGGTCCCGCTCCCTTCCGAACTGTCGCTGCACGCTGCCATGGCCCTGGGAACAGCCGGGTTTACGGCGGCCCTGGGGATCGTGCGCATGGAAGAAAATGGCCTCGATCCGAGCAAAGGCCCGCTCATTGTCACCGGGGCAACCGGTGGCGTCGGTAGTCTGGCAGTGGACATGCTGGCCGCGCGAGGCTATCAGGTCACCGCCCTGACCGGCAAGGAAGAGCAAACCGATTATCTGAAGGGACTCGGTGCGAAGGCAGTGATGTTCCGCTCGGCACTCGATCTGACGCGCATCCGGCCACTCGACAAGGCACTCTGGGCAGGAGCCGTTGATAACCTCGGCGGGGAGGTTCTGGCGTGGATCGTCAGCACCATGAAACAGGGAGGAACGATCGCCAGCATCGGTCTCGCCGCCAGTCATTCACTCAACACCACGGTCATGCCCTTCATCCTGCGTGGCGCCTGCCTGCTCGGGATCGACTCGGGCTACATCGGCGAGCCGTATCGCAGCGGTGTCTGGCAACGCCTGGCCGGCGATCTGCGACCCCAACATCTGCAGGAAATGGCACGTACCATCGGTTTTGACGATTTGCCGGGAGTCTTCGACGATTACCTCAAGGGTCGTGTCCGCGGTCGAGTTGTGGTCGAAATTGCCGGCGCCTGAACGGCGCCGAACCGGAAACGAATCCCGAGCCGCGATGAACAACCCGAAGCAGCGACCTCGCATCCTGATTGTCGACGAATCGCGAATGGCACGCGCGGCGCTCATCGAACAGGTTCGTGAACACTACGATTTCCGCGAGGAAGTCAACGGCGAAGCGGGTTGGCAGGCACTGGTTCTCGACCATTCAATCCAGTTGGTGATCTGCGCGTTGTCGATGCCGATGCTTGATGGCGACGGTCTGCTCGCGAGAGTTCGCGCATCCCGGCTTGCCCGCCTGCGTCAGATACCGGTGTTGATGATCGCCAGCGACAATGAAGAAGCGCATCAACGTGCCCGTGAGCTTGGGGCCTCCGACTTCATCCACAGGGAAACCGGCCGCACCGAACTGCTCGCACGCATCGCCTTGCTACTGTCGTCCGGACAGGCACAGGACAAGCTCGACGAGAATTCTGAAGGTCATCCGGACACCGGGCTGCCAACACGTCGGCAGATCGACATGCAAACGACACAGGCCCTCTCGTATGCGCAGCGACACCAGATACCGGCAAGCCTGCTGGTGATGGCCTTTGACCGCTTCGACGAGCTGCGCGAGACGCACGGTGACGAGGTGGTCAAGGAAATGCAGAAACGTTTCGTGAGCATGCTGGCGAAAAAATTGCGCAAGGAGGACTGTCTGGGTCACTATTCCGACAGCGAACTGGCGGTAATCTCGGTTGGCACCCCTTACCCAGCCTGTGAGGTCTTTGCCAATCGCCTGCGCGAAGCCCTCGCCGTCGCCAAGATTGCAGTACACGGGCATCGCCTTGATCTATCGATCAGCATTGGCGCCGCCAATACGCCGGTTGATCGGACGGTCTCCGCAGCATCGCTGCTCAGCCTCGCCGGCGAGCGTCTCAAGATCGCGCAACAGGCCGGCGGCAATCGCGTCATCGCCTGTGTCGAGAAACCATTGACCGAGATCCCGGTTCCCAGGCTTGGCCATGCCATCGACCTGATCAGGTCCGGCCGTGCGAGGGCGGTGATCCCGCATCTCGTCCATCTTGGCAAGGAGGTACTCCCCTTTCTGGAACTTCTGGAAAGGGAGTTGAAGTTGGGCCTGCCTATGGCAGATATTCGCAGCAGGATCCTTGACCGGGAGCACGAAGTCCAAGACACTCGGCAAGCGTAGTTTCCACCAGTGCAAGTGGTTCACATTTTTGAAGAGGGAGTCTCATGACGACAATCCAAGAGTTTCACAAAAAATCAATCGAACAACCGGACGCCTTCTGGGGTGAAGAAGCCAAAAGCATCGACTGGCACAAGCCGTTTACTCAGGTCCTCGATTTTTCCCGTCCGCCGTTCGCCAAGTGGTTTGTGGGCGGCGAGACCAATCTTTGCTACAACGCGGTCGACCGTCACGCCGCCAAGCGTCCGAATGACCGCGCGCTGGTATTCATTTCGACCGAAACCGACCAGGAAATCGTTTATTCCTTCGCCGAACTCAAACAGGAAGTCATGCGCATGGCAGCGGTCATGCAGAGCCTCGGCGTCGGCAAGGGCGACCGTGTCCTGGTCTACATGCCGATGATCGCCGAAGCGATGTTCGCCATGCTCGCCTGCGCACGCATCGGCGCCATCCACTCGGTGGTCTTTGGCGGTTTCGCTTCCGGGTCGCTGGCCACGCGTATCGACGATGCCACACCAAAGCTGGTGGTCTCGTCGGACGCCGGCATGCGCGGTGGCAAGGCCGTACCCTACAAGGACCTGCTCGATGAAGCGATTTCCCTGGCTGAACACAAGCCGAGCAAAGTGCTGATGGTCGACCGGGGTCTCGACAAGGGTTTCAACAAGGTCGAAGGCCGCGACGTCGACTATGCAACGCTGCGCGCCCAGTTCATGGACGCCGACGTACCGGTCACCTGGCTGGAATCCTCGGAGCCGTCATACATCCTCTACACCTCCGGCACCACCGGCAAACCCAAGGGGGTGCAGCGGGATACCGGTGGCTACGCGGTAGCGCTGTCCTCGACGCTGAAGTACATCTTTTGCGGCAACGAGGGCGAGACCTATTTCGCCACCTCCGACATCGGCTGGGTCGTCGGCCACTCGTACATCATTTATGGCCCGCTGATCGGCGGCATGTGCACGATCATGTACGAAGGCACACCGCTGCGCCCCGATCCCGGCATCTGGTGGCAGATCGTCGAGAAGTACAAAGTCAACGTCATGTTCTCGGCCCCGACCGCGGCGCGCGTCCTCAAGAAACACGACAACTCGTACATGCACAAGTATGATCTGTCGAGTCTCAAGCACCTGTTCCTCGCCGGTGAGCCGCTTGACCAGCCGACGCACGAATGGATCATGGGCGAACTCGGCCTGCCGGTGATCGATAACTACTGGCAGACTGAAACCGGCTGGCCGATTCTGTCGGCCATGCCGGGCGTCGAAAAGACTGAGATCCGCTTCGGCACGCCGAGCTTCCCGGTCTATGGTTACAATCTGAAGATCTTCCGCGAGGACGGCACGATCTGCGACCCGGACGAAAAAGGGATCGTCGGCATCCTGCCGCCGTTGCCACCGGGTTGCCTGTCCACCGTCTGGGGCGACGATGCGCGCTTCGTCTCGACCTACTTCTCGCTGTTCCGCGAGCCGCAGGTCTACTCCTCGTTCGACTGGGGTATCAAGGACAAGGACGGCTATCACTACATCCTCGGCCGCACCGACGACGTGATCAACGTTGCCGGCCACCGCCTCGGGACTCGTGAAATTGAGGAGGCCATCCAGGGGCATTCGGCGATTGCCGAGGTGGCCGTGGTCGGTGTTGCCGACCAGCTCAAGGGTCAGATGCCGATGGCCTTTGCGGTGGTGAAGAACGCCGACAGCATCGCCACGCCGGAAATGGTGGTCGCCCTCGAAAAGGCGGTCATGAAGAAGGTGGACGAGAGCCTCGGCGCGATCGCTCGCCCGAGCCGCGTACACTTCGTGACGGTACTGCCGAAAACCCGCTCGGGCAAGCTGCTGCGCCGCTCGATCCAGGCGCTCGCCGAAGGCCGCGATCCAGGCGACCTGACGACCATCGAGGACCCCAAGGCCCTCGAACAGTTGCAGCTTGCGCTGGGCAGCAAGACCTGATCGAAACCTGCCAGGAAACCGGCAAGCAGTTGCCGGAATTTGCCTGCCGCCTGCAGAGGCGGCAGGCTTTTTTGTCGCGGTTGCCGGCAACCGCCGATCGACAAACCGGATCGATCAGGGCAGCCACTGTGCGCGGGCCACCCATACCAACCCGCGCCGCCAATGGCCAGGCTTTTTGTAGCATAATCAGGTGGAAACTTTGGACCTGAGACCTTCTTGATCAAATTTGTCGACCCCGACCGCTATCGCTCGATGAAGGCAACGGGCAAGTTGCCATCACCGAAGGGCGTTGCCTTTTCGATCATCAAGCTCTTGCAGCGGGATGATTACCGGGTCTCCGAGCTGGTGCGACTGGTTCAGTCCGATCCCGCCATCGCCGGACGCCTGCTGAAATTTGCCAATGCCGCTGCCTTCGGCCGTACGCGGCCAATCGTTTCGTTACAGCGCGCCATCGTCGCCCTCGGTTCTTTCCGGGTACGTGACCTGGTGATCGGCCTCTCGGTCATGCATAGCCATGCCAGCGGGCAATGTGCCGAGTTTGATTACGCAGGTTTCTGGGGGCATTCGCTGGCCACCGCCATCGCCTGCCAGGAACTCGCACATTTCGTGCAGATTTCGAGCGAAGAACTTTTCACCATCGGGCTCCTGGCGCGGGTCGGCGAGCTCGCCATGGCTTCGCTGTACCCCAGCGAATACGCCGTGGTGCTACTCGCAGCCAGGGCAAGGCACGGCCAGTTGGCGAATCTCGAACGGGAATCCTTCAACATGGACCACTATCAACTCGGTGCGACGATGCTCGCCGAGTGGGGCCTGCCCGAGATGCTGATTCAGGCTGCCTACCATCATGAGCAACCGGATCTCGCCGGTTTTCGTGATGGTTCACGAGTGCTGACGCTCACCCACTCGCTGAATTTTGCGCGCTCGCTCTCGGAAGTCTGCATGGCCGAAGAAGAGGCGCGCTGGAGCCTCCTGCCCGGCCTGCTGACGCGCGCCGCCCGCTTGGGCATCAGTGGTGATGCGCTCAACGACGTGGTCGACCGGATGGTTCGCCGCTGGCGCGAATGGGGTGCGATGCTGCAGGTTCGCACCCAGGAGATGCCGCCCTTCGCCGAGATTCTTGCCGCCAGTCCACCGAGCCTGCGCGTCAGCTCCGCCAGCCAGGAACAGAACGGCAAGCTCGCTTCGCCACGCCTGCAGGTGCAACTGGTCGGCATTCCGCAAACGGAACTGCCTACCCTGATCCAACAGATCGAAACCCTGGGTCATCAGCCGACACCGATCGATCACAACCCCGAAGGGCTGAAGCGTGCCCTGCGCCAGCCGGCCCAGATCGTGATCGCCGACATGGCCATGCCGGGGCTGAAACCGGCAGCCTTCTGCCGCCTGCTGCGCCAAACCTCGGCCGGCAAGGAGAGCTACGCGCTGCTGCTGGCGTTGCCGGGAAACGAGCGGCTGATTCTCGAAGCCATCGATGCCGGTGCCGACGATGTACTCGTCAAACCGCTGAGCATCCAGACCCTGCGCGTCCGCCTCAACACCGCGACGCGGATGCTGCTGCTGCGCGAAGAAATCCAGCGCGAACGCCGCGGCATCATGCGCTCGACCGATGAATTTGCGGTGACCCACAAGCGCCTGCTGCAGGAAGCCCTCACCGACCCGCTGACGCAACTTCCCAACCGCCGCCACGGCCTCGATTTCCTCGCCTCGGAGTGGGCCTTTGCCCAGTCTAACGGCCTGCCGATGGCCTGCCTGCTGCTCGACATCGACCACTTCAAACGCATCAACGACACGCACGGTCATGCCGCGGGTGATGCCGTCCTCCGCCAGCTCGCAGATCTTCTCAAACGCACCTCACGCGTCGAGGATCTGGTCTTTCGCTATGGCGGCGAGGAATTTGCCGCCGTTCTGCCCAATGCCAGTGCCCGTGCCGCGGCCCAGATCGCCGACCGGATCCGCAGCGTCGTCGAAAAATACAGCTTTCTCTGGGAGAGTCAAACGATTCCGGTCACCCTGAGCATCGGTGTCGCCAACCTCAATGGCTCAGAAAAGGACAGCCAGGCGCTGATCGAGAACGCCGACGCCGCTCTCTACCAGGCCAAGAAAAGCGGCCGCAACCGGGTCGTCGTCGCTGCCGGTTGACGAATCGTCGATCGCCCACACCAGCAGCCAGATCGCTTCTGCCGAGAAATGCCGCCGCGTGATGACGCAGAGGCGATCGTCGATGAAGCGGGCAATGAAGGGGTCGCTTGTCGCCTGCTCAGAAAAGAATCACTGAACGGATGCTCTTGCCAGCATGCATCAGCTCAAAAGCGTGGTTGATCTCTTCGAGCCCCATGGTATGGGTGATGAAGGTGTCGAGCGGAATCTCCCCGCGCTGCGCACGTTCGACGTAGCCCGGCAACTCGCTACGGCCGCGCACGCCGCCGAAGGCTGAGCCGCGCCACACCCGCCCGGTCACCAGTTGGAAAGGCCGCGTCGAAATCTCTTCACCGGCACCGGCGACACCGATGATCACCGACTCTCCCCAGCCCTTGTGGCAGCACTCGAGCGCTGCGCGCATCACGTCCACGTTGCCGATGCATTCGAACGAATAGTCGACCCCTCCGTCACAGAGGTCGACAATGACTTCCTGGATCGGCCGGACGTAATCGGCCGGATTGATGCAGTCGGTGGCGCCGAGTTGCCGGGCGATGGCGAATTTGGCTGGATTGGTGTCAATGGCGATGATTCGCCCTGCCTTCGCCATGACCGCGCCGATCACCACCGAAAGACCGATGCCACCGAGGCCGAAAATGGCGACGCTGGCCCCTGGCTCGACCCTGGCAGTATTGATCACCGCGCCGATGCCGGTGGTGACCCCGCAGCCGAGCAGGCACACCTTCTCCAATGGCGCATCGCTGGCGATCCTGGCCAGCGAGATTTCCGGCAACACCGTGTACTCGGAGAAGGTCGAAGTGCCCATGTAATGAAAGATCGGCTTGCCGTTTCTTGAAAAACGGCTGCTGCCATCGGGCATCAGGCCCTTGCCCTGGGTGGTGCGAATCGCCTGGCAGAGATTGGTCTTGCCCGACTTGCAGAACTTGCACACACCGCACTCGGGTGTGTACAGCGGGATCACATGGTCGCCGACGGCCACCGAAGTCACTCCCGCACCGATGGCCTCGACGATCCCGCCCCCCTCATGCCCGAGAATGCTCGGGAAAATCCCTTCCGGGTCGGCACCCGAAAGCGTGAAGGCATCGGTATGGCAGACACCGGTGGCGACAATGCGCACCAGTACCTCGCCCTGGCGCGGTGGCTCGACATCGACTTCCGTGATTTCCAGAGGCGCGTTTGCAACCCAGGCAACGGCAGCGCGTGCTTTGATCATCGGTGACTCTCCTTGCAATCAGTGAAAATCCCCCGGCTTCAGACGAGCCAGGCGGAAAACCTCGATCCCCTCTTCCAGCAGCGCTTCGACCTCCTCGGCGCTGGCTTCACCGCGAATCGAGCGCGCCGGTGCCTCGACATAGTGAATTCGTCTGGCCTCGTTGGCAAAGTCGATGCCAACGTCCTCACAATGGGCGAGCAGCATTTCGCTCAATTGCCGAAAAGCGGTCAGCGCGCCGGCGTGCATGTCGATCGGTAAGTCTGGTGTCGATGCCTGCTTCACCGGAACCGCCGTAGGTTTTTTGGGTAAGGTCAGATGCACCGCCGAAGGCACTCGGCGAATCTTGAGCGAAGCACAGTGCGGGCAGGCGATCAGGCCATTGCCGAGCTGGCTGTCGAAATCCTCTCGCGACTGAAACCAGCCTTCGAATTGATGGTCGTGCTGGCAGGCAAGGTCAAAAATGATCATCGGGAACCAGGTCAGAAAGCACGCAGCGAAAGACAAAGGGTGGTGCCCGGAGCCGGAATCGAACCGGCACGGCCGCGGGGCCGAGGGATTTTAAGTCCCTTGTGTCTACCTATTCCACCATCCGGGCAGGAACTTTTTCAAGCAGCGACCACAATTCCGCAGGTCCACGGAAGCCGGCAAGCCGCACCCTTTAAACAGTACCGCAGGATAAAACCTGTACTCCTTTGACGGGCTTACCAAGACCGCATGATAGCAGACGAGAAGATATCCTGACGGCGCTATTGCAGCCGTTGATGACTATCCGGCAAAGGCGCACGGCAGAAGAGCGGGAAACTGCGAAGAAGATGCCGAGGCGTCCCGGGTGTATGATGTCGCCTTTAGCGTTGGCTCAATTCGGAATGCCTGTTTTCATGGCGATTCGTCAGCAGCGGCCCGACTGCGCAGCCACCGCTCCATCCCGGCAATGGCCACCGGCGGTATCTGGCAATCGCCCATTGTTCCAACCATTATTTCAATGTCTGCAACTCATGACTGACTCCACCTTTAAGAAAGGAATCGCGCCATGACCGAAAGCTCTCCTCCCATACCACTGCGGGGTATTGTTGGTGAACCGCGCAAGGGCAAGATCGGTGTTCTGATCGAAGAACACTTCGACATGACCGAGTTTCGCCTGTTCAACGAATCGTTCCCGAAGCACGGCTATCAGGTGGTCTATCTCTCCCACTTGTGGGGCAACCCTTCCCTCACCTTTGGTTCCAATCCCGACGCTGGCTGGGTGGAAGAGCATGTACTGGTGGAGACCGAAATCACTGCCACGGCCCCGGCGGATTACAAGGGGATCATCGTCATTGGAGCTTATGCCAGTGACCGCCTGCGTTACCAGGTCACACCCCGCCAGGGAGAACCGAACCAGGCCCCGGCAGTCGTCTTCATCCGCCGGGCGCTCGCTGATCGCCATCTGAAGATCGGCACGATCTGCCACAGCTTGTGGCTGCTTTGCGCCGACCGCGCACTGCTGCAGGGCCGCCGGGTCACTTGCGCCCACAACATTGTTTGCGACGTCGAAAACGCTGGTGCGGAAGTGGTCTATGGTCCGGAAGGCACCGTCGACCTGGTCGTTGATGGCAACCTGATTACCGGCAAACATCCGGGGATCACCGACCAGTTCATCACCACCTTTCTGTCCGAAATCGAGAAAGGGAACTGAGACTGTGCTTGAATCCCAAGCGCGCGTGCTTGAACCCCGAGCGCGTGCGCTTTCTCATCGGCTGCGGTCGGGACGGATCTGGCAACAGAGCGACTCACCGCGTCGATGCTCCCCGAGAAGGTGATGAATGAGTCCACCAATCTCGGTCGCAGAAAACTACGACCAGTATTTTTCCAGCCGGCTTTATGAGCAACGCTATCCGCGGCCAAACCCGTCGAGCCTGGCCATCATCATCGGCCAGATCGACGCGCTGGGTAAGCGGGTTCTCGACGTCGGATGCGGCAATGGCCGCTATGCCGAAACCCTGCTCGAGCGCACGGACGCAACGATCGTCGCCTGCGACATCAGCAAAGAGGCGATTGAGGGCTTGTCTTCCCGATGTTCCGGATACGTCGCGTCAGGCCGCTTGCGTCCCATGCTTGGCGATCCGACAGTGGTCGCCGACAGCATCGGCGAGGGCGAGAAGTTCGACCTGGCGATCATGGTGTTTGGCGTACTCGGCCACATCTATCCCCGCTCATTACGCCGGGCAACGCTCGCAGCCATCCACGCACTGCTCCGACCTGGAGGACGGATCGTCGTCACCGTGCCGAACGCCGCACGCCGATTTGCCAGGCAGCAGGTCTCTTCGCAACGCTTGGTAGCGCAGGGACAACTCGAAGCCGGCGACATTCTTTACGAACGCACTTCCCATGACCTGGCGGTCAGGATGTACTATCACCTGTATACCCTCCAGGAGTTCGAGCAGGAACTCGAACAACAGGGATTCCGCCTGATCCGCCTGACTGCCGAGAGCATTCTGCCGGAGAGCGGCATCGTCAGGTCGCGCCTGCTGCGCGCGGTCGACTGGTTTCTGGCAAAGATCCTGCCGCTGCGCTGCGCTTACGGTTTTCTCGCGGTAGCCGAGGCGGCCAGCGCGTCGGATAAGCATACGGAGCTGCCTCAACCGTTCGCTCCCAGCCAACCGGTATAAGCCGGACGATGGGCCGCTGTCCGGGGTTTCGTGCCGCTTGCTTGCTGGTGCTGATGGTCATCATCATGATTGGCCGGGAAGCGCAGGCCGACCGGCTCGATCTGATCCAGAAACGCGGCACCTTGATCGTCGGTGTCAAATCCGATTATCCGCCTTTCGGTATGCTGGATGCGCACGGTCGCTTGATTGGTTTCGAGCCTGATCTTGCCGCTGAACTTGCCCGCCGCCTGGGCGTTGGCCTGCAACTGGTTGCGGTCACGTCAACCAATCGCCTGCAGAAACTAGAGGAAGGCGCGGTTGACGTGGTCATCGCTACCCTGGGCGACAGCCCGCAGCGCAGACAGATTGCCACCCTGGTCGAGCCCGGTTACTACGCCAGCGGCGCGACGGCAGTCGCGCCGCCCACCCCCCGGCTGTCGAGTTGGACGGACCTGCGCGGCAAAAAAGTATGCGCCACCCAGGGTGCATACTTCAATCGACCGATGGCCCAACGCTTCCTTCTCGATCTGCAGATCTTCAACGGCACGCGCGACGCCCGTTTGGCACTGCGCGATGGGCGCTGCGTCGCCTGGCTGTACGACGATACCAGCTTCGCCGGTCTGCTGGCCGATCCGGAGTGGGCAAACTACGAAACGCCGCTGCCGTCGATGATGATCTCGCCCTGGGCCATCGCACTGTCCGCCAAGGAGCAAGGGTCCCGACTCGAGCAGAGGATCTCCGAAGCGATCGCCGACTGGCACCGCAGCGCTTGGCTGATCGACGTGGAAAAGCGCTGGGGAATCAGGCCAAGCCAATATCTGGTGGAGATGCGCGCACTCTGGACAAAGCGCCAGGCCGACGGAAGCCTGCTTTGTACTCGGCTCGACAACGGCCATTGGCCAGCGGAGTGCCGCAACAAATGGCTCCTGAAATCTGCCGACGTCGGTGGCATCCAGCATTTCGGCCTGCTCCTCAAGGAGCAGACGGGTCTCAATATGACCATCATCTACGATGCCTATGATCGCCAGCTGTTCCTGCGCGGCCTCTGGATAACGCTGCAACTGATGGCCGCGTGCATTGCCGGCAGCCTGATCGTGGGCTGCCTCGGTGCGTTGGCGGCAGAATCGGGCTTCCCCGGCATGCGCGCCGGCGTGCAGATGTCCGCCGCCCTCGGCCGAATGACGCCACCACTGTTGCTGATTTACCTGGTCTTCTTCGGCGTCGGCCACATCATCGTCAGCCGTTTCGGCTGGACTTTCGACGGCGCCTCGATCGTCATCGTCTGTCTCTCGACCTATACCGGCTGCGCCATCGTGTCTATACTGCTCGAAGCTGTCTCCGTACTCAAGGAGCAGAAACCCGGTTTCCGGCTCGGCTGGCGGGATCTGCCGCAGGTGCTACGCCTGTCCTACGCAGCAGTGGTCGCTTCGCTGGTGAACGTCGTCAAAGCGACCGGTATGGCGAGCGTCATCGCCGTACCGGAGCTTGTTTCGGCCGCCACCGCCATCATTGCCGAACAAGGCAACCCCGAGGTGATCATGAATGTGCTGATGATTACCTACTTTCTGTTGGTGACCACCGTCGTCCAGATCTTCAACTACCTGGAACGGAGGATTCCTGAACTTGGCCGCCGCTGAAATCGCTGCCCTGTTGCTGACGTGGACACCGTTCCTGGCCGGCGGCTTTGCCTGGAACATCCTGATCTCGCTGGTGGCAATGGTCATCGGCACGGTCTTCGGTGCGCTCCTGGCATGGCTGCGCCTGTCCGGACCCTCGCCACTGGCGCGCGCGAGCCTCGTCGTCACCGAACTGACGCGCAACATCCCGACTTTTGTCTTCCTCTTCTACCTGGCCTTCCTGATCCCGACAGAGTTCGAACTTTCCGGACGGATCCACGCCTTTCCCGTGTGGCTCAAGGCATCGCTGGCGCTCTCCGTGGCGGTCATCGGATTCGTCTCGGACAACCTGCTCGTGGCCCTGCAGCACCGGAAGCGTCACCATCATGCGGCTGCATTGCTGTTCATTCCGAGCTGGACCACTTACCTGCTGATCATCGTCATGGCATCGAGCACGGCTTCGGTGATCGGCGTCGGAGAAATCGTCTCGCGCTGCAATATTGTCATCGCCGCGGTCGGCGGCAATGAAACGATGCTCTGGGTTTATACTTACGCCATCGGCTACTTCCTGGTCTTTTGCTTTCCACTCAACTGGGCCATGGGTTGCGCAAGAAGACGCTTGCTGGCCCGCGTCGGCGGGCCCGCGCCGTAAGCGGCCGGCGACTTAGGGGGAAACCATTGATACAGATCAAGATCATCGCAATCCTTCGCCGCTGCCTGCCGGGCACGACTGCGGCAGTGCTGCTGGCGTTCGCCCTGCAGGGATCGGCATGGGCCGAGTCGGCTCTCGATCGCATCAGGAGCACCGGTGTTCTCAATGCCGGAACCCGCGCCGATGCCATGCCGTTCGCTTACCGGTTACCGCAGGCGGGAGATAAGGAGAAGGAGGAAAGGCTGGCCGGTTTCTCGGTTGACCTGATCGAACAGATTCGCAAGAAGCTCTCGGAGAAGCTTGGCCGTGAAATCGAGACCCGGCTGCACATCACCAATGCCAGCGACCGCCTGGCATTGGTCGCCAGCCACGCCATCGACATCGAGTGCGGCATTACGACGCCTACCTGGGAGCGTCAGAAATTGGTCGATTTCTCGATCCCGTTCTTCGGCAACGGCACCCGCGTCATGGTCCTGCGCAGGACGGCCAAGGGGTTCGACGATCTGCGCGGCAAACGTATTGGCGTTGCCGCCGGCACGACCACCCCAGCCATTCTCAAACAGCACGTGCCGGATGCAATTGTGGTCGAAGTACCCGACATGGCGACCGGCTTCAAGATGTTCGCTGCGGGAGAACTCGACGGATTGTCCAACGTCGGCATCGTACTCCGTGCGCTGGTCGAAAAGAGTCCGCTCAAGAGCAAGGTCATCCTGCTGCCGCGCACCGATGCGCTGTCCTACGAATCGATGGCCTGCAGCCTGCCTCTCGACGACTCGAAATGGCGCGCCTTCGTGAATCAGGTACTGGCCGAACTCCTGGATGGTGTTGACCAGTATCGGGGAGGTTACTTCGAGATCTACGACAAATGGTTCGGACCACGCGGGATCGTCTATTTCCCGCTCGACGCTATCGTCGCCCAGAAGCTATCCACCTCGATCATCTGGCTGAAGTAGGATCGTCACGATGACGCTGCGCCGCCGGCTTTTCCTCTTTGTCAGCACCCTCATCGCCATAGGCCTGCCGAGCGCCGGTGTGGTGTTCGCCTATGTCTCCTGGCTCTCCGTGCTGGAACGTACCGAGCGCGACGGCATCCTGATCGCCCAGACCCTCGCCCAGTCCGTCACTTTCATCCAGCAGGTGCCAACGGCCCTGGAGCAGATCATTGACCAGAACGTACGCACCCAGGCGGATATCGTTGCGCAACTGACCCACCTGGCGCAGCGGCAGAAGACCTCTGCGCTGGAAATCAATCGGGCGCTGCGGACCATTGCCGTGCGCAACGGGATTCCGGAGGTCTGGGTAACCGATGCCAGCGGCAAACCGCTCTTCTGGTCGCTCGACGACATCGACGCGTCCATTGCCCTCGACTCGGGGCTGACTCTGCAACCGAAATTCAAGCCGCTACTGCAGGGGCAGCAGTACAGCCTATCCACCGAACTGATATACCGCGCGATTGACCACAGTCAATTGTACTACGGCGCGGTAACCATGCCGGAGCGGAGCGGCGGCATGACCCTGATTGCCCATCGGCCCAACCTCGCCAACAGCAGCATCCAGAATGTCGGCCTGAAGAGGATGGTGGACAGCGTTCTGTCGGGAGCGCTGATCGACGCCATCTGGATATTCGATGAAAACCTCGAAGCATTGGCCGTCAGTTCCGTCGCCAGCATCGACGGAACTGCCACACTGAGCAATGAACAGCGCACCTTCATCGAGACGGTGATCAGTACCAGCACCCCGGCTTCCTATTTCGCAGACAAGGTCCTGTTCCGGCATGCGTTCCTGTACGTTGCTGCGCCAACCTTTGGCGCGGACGGCTTGCCAAACGGGGCGGCGCTGATGCGTCTGCCGGTCAACATGGATGCCGAGCTGCATTCGCTCCTGACCATCGGTGGCGGGGTGACCGTGGTCATGCTGCTGCTGGGAATGGCCCTGGCCCTGCCCTTTCTCAACCGCATCGTCCGGCCGCTGGCGCGCCTGACCGTACAGACCCATCGCCTGGTTGCGCATCACTTCGACCCGGACCAGGAAATGCATGCGGAACTGCTCAAGGTGTCGGAGAACCGCAAGGATGAGGTCGGATACCTGGGAAATGCCCTGTACTCGATGGTCACCACGCTCAAAACGCATATTGCGGACCTCAAGGCAACGACTGCCGCCAAGGAGCGGATCGAAGGCGAGATGTCTGCGGCCCGCGCCATCCAGATGGGCATGCTGCCGCGCAATTTCGGGGAACCGGCGCCTGGCGCCCGCTTCGACCTGCACGCCGTGCTTGAACCGGCCAAAGCAGTCGGCGGCGATCTGTTCGATTTCTTTCCGCTCGACGAGCACCGGCTGTTCTTTCTGATCGGCGACGTGTCGGACAAGGGGGTGGCCGCCGCACTGTTCATGGCAGTGACCAAGACACTGTTCGCTGTCGAGGCGAAGCGCGACTCCGCATCGGTCGGCGGCATCATGGAACGGGTCAACCACAGCCTCTGCGAGAACAATCCCGAAGGCATGTTCGTCACTGTCTTCGCCGGCATCCTCGACCTGCGAACCGGGGAGATCAGCTTTAGCGATGGTGGCCACGAACTGCCTTTCCTGTTGCGCCACGACGGCGGTGCGGCAATGATCGAAAAGAAGAAGGGGGGGCTGGTCCTGGGCTTCGTCGCCGAATCCGTTTACCGCAACGACCTCATCCAGTTGCAGCCTGGCGAAGGACTGGTGATCTATACCGACGGCGTCACCGAGGCGATGAACGGCGAGCACGAGCTGTTCAACGCGACACGTCTGGGCAACAGCCTGGCCGCAATCTCGCCGGCCTGTTCTGCACACATGATCATCGACAGCGTGATGAGCGCGGTTCGGGCTTTCGTCGGCGCGCATCCGCAAAGCGATGACATTACCCTGCTGGCGCTACGCTGGCATGGCCCTTCCGGCACCGGGCTTCCCGCAGCGGATTAGCACGCCGAACGCCAGCACTGCCCCAGGCGGGCTTGCCGGACGGCTAACGGTCATGACTTTTCCAGCTCCCCCGATCATGATGAAAGTCACGACCGTTTCCCTCTCCAGCGAGTGGAACGGGAGGAGATTCGTGCGTCGCTGATGCGACTTTCACATTAACGGCAAGGACGCCTGCCCACTCTGGCTAGTTGCTCGCCACCATCTGAGGCAGATCGATAATGCGTGGCGGGTGTCGGATCCGATCGAGAAATCTCAGCAGATCGTGCGTGGCGATCGCGGTGGTGCGGTCATTTCGCAGCGGATGACAGTTGAGAACATCGCTGTCCAGCAGCCGCTGCTCAAGGACTACGCAGACGCGACCATGCACATCATTGATCGCGGCGAAAGGCGAGACGGCTCCCGGAACGACACCAAGGATGCTACCCAATTCCTCCTCGCTGGCGAACGAGAGGCGCGACGCCTGCAACAGGCTTGCGGCAACCCGAAAATCGACACGGGTCTGTTCCAGCGCCACCAACAACCAGTACCCGGCCTTCTTGTCTCTCAGGAACAGGCTCTTGGCATGCCCTCCCGTGAGGTCTCCGCGCAGGCGCTTGCTATCTTCCACCGTGCGCAGCGGCGGATGCTCGACGGTTGTGGTGACGATGTCCAACTCGGCAAGCATCGACATCAGATGTTGGTTATCGGCAAGAAGCATTGCGAGTCCTCATACCCACTGGTTGTCGTCGCCAGGGGGCTGCTCACCCCAGACCGGATCGGGCCAGATCATGATTTATGGGATTAAACCCATGCTGAAGAAAATGGACAAGTAGCAGTTGACCGCCTCTCAAGATTGCAGCTAACCTAGCGCCATGATCCGGATTGAACAAAAATCAGCACGCTCGAACAACAACCAACACGCAATATAACCAACACGCAACATCGCGAGGAGCAGTCATTCATGAAGACGCAAGCCTATTCTTATTCGGACACGATTACCGGTTACGTCACGCAGGTTGATCGTGCAGCACGCAGCTTTACTCTCAGGGCCAATAGCGGCCAGGATTTTCAAGTGTACCTCACGCCAACCACTTACGCCCGAATTGCAGAGAACCTTGAGGACAGCTACCAGGATTGCACCTCGCGCATCCGCGAAATGCTGCAACCCGGCCAACAGGTTTACGCTTACTGCATCTTCTATCCACAAGCGGGAGAGTTGCGTGCCGAGGTCAAATCGATGGTCTTCCCGGGCGAGGGACCCGGCGTCTATCGTCATGAGGAACCCGACTGGTGGATCAAACAGATCCGCTCCATCGCCAACAGCTACCTGCGCTGGCAGTTCAACTACCCCAATCAGTCGATCGACTATCGCAATTATCGGACGATCCTGCACCTGGCCGGCGGCAAGAAAGGCGACTACCTGCAGGAAACCGACACCATTTCCCGGATGGTTTACGGCATGGCATCGGCCTACATGCTGACGGGCGAGGAAAGCTTCCTCGAGGCCGCCGAGAAAGGAACAGAGTACCTGCGTTCCCACATGCGCTTCATGGATGCGGACGAGGATCTGATCTACTGGTACCACGGGGTCCAGGTTTCCGGAGACCGCGAGCACAAGCTGCTGACCTCGGAGTTCGGCGACGACTACGACTCGCTGCCGATGTACGAGCAGATCTACGCCCTCGCCGGGCCGACGCAGACCTATCGTCTCACCGGCGACCCGCGCATTCTCTACGACATCGAGAAAACGATCGAACTGTTCGACAAATACTACAAGGACAACGATCAGGGCGGATATTTCTCGCACATCGATCCGATCGGCCTGGATCCGCGCTCGTCACTGCTCGACAAGGGCAACAACCGCGCCCGCAAGAACTGGAACTCGGTCGGCGATCATGCCCCGGCCTACCTGATCAACCTCTGGCTGGCGACCGGTGAGGACAAGTACGCCGATTTCCTGGCCGACACCGCCGACACCATCGTCAGGCACTTCCCCGATTACGAGCATTCGCCATTTGTCCAGGAGCGCTTCCATGAAGACTGGAGCCACGACAGCACCTGGAACTGGCAGCAGGACCGTGCGGTGGTTGGCCACAATCTCAAGATCGCCTGGAACCTGATGCGAATCCACAGCATTCGTCCAAGTGCAGGTTACCTCGAACTGGCCGAGAAGATTGCCCAGTTGATGCCCGGGGTCGGTTCCGACCAGATTCGCGGCGGCTGGTACGACGTGGTCGAACGGGCACTGGCTCCGGGCGAGGAAATGCATCGTTTCGTCTGGCATGATCGCAAGGCCTGGTGGCAACAGGAACAGGCGATCCTCGCCTACCTGATTTTACAGGGCTGCCTGGGCAAGGCGGACTACCAGAAACACGGCCGCGAAGCAGCCGCCTTCTACAACGCCTTCTTCCTGGATCACGACGATGGCGGCGTCTATTTCAACGTTCTCGCCAACGGGCTGCCTTATCTGCTAGGCAACGAAAGGCTCAAGGGCAGCCACTCGATGAGTGCCTATCACTCCACCGAGTTGTGCTTCCTGTCGGCGACCTATATCAACCTGCTGATCAACAAGCAGCCGATGTGTTTGTACTTCAAGCCACGGCCCGACGGTTTTCCGGATCGGGTCCTGCGGGTGTCTCCGGATATCCTGCCCAAGGGCAGTGTCCGCCTGACCGCAGTCGAGATCGACGGCAGACCTTACTCTGCGTTCGATGCTGAAGCCCTGTCGGTGCAACTACCTGATTCCCGCCAGGATGTGCGGGTCAAGGTCACACTGACGCCGGTCAAGTAGCCCCGCATCCATCGCAGCCAAGGATTCAAGCATATGTCGATCGAGGTTGAAGCTTCCCCCCGCGACGGGATGACAGTCGTAGCCGTTGCTGGCGAGATTGACGGCAGTTCTGCGCCCAGTTTGCAGAACAAGATCCTGCCCCTGTTGCGGGAAAATGATTCGCTGATCCTGGACCTCAACCGCGTCACCTATATGTCCAGCGCCGGTCTGCGGATGCTGCTCCTGCTCTACCGTCAGGCGGCAGCGCACAATGGCCGGGTTGCTCTGGCCGGCCTGGCGGAATCGATCCGGGACACCATGGAGATTACCGGTTTTCTCAAGTTCTTTACCGTTGCGAACAGCGTTGAAGCAGCGCTGACGGCCCTCAAGCAGGTGTGACATGGATAGCCGCATCGATTTCTACCCGACTCACCAGCACGAAGGCTACAAATTCCGACTAGGGCGTGTATTTCCATTCGGCAGTACGCTGGTACCGGGCGGCGTCAACTTCGCCGTCAGCTCTGGCCACGCCACCTCCTGCACACTGATACTCTTCGAGAAGGGCGCGCCAGAGCCACTGGTGGAGATTCCATTTCCGGACTCCTTCCGCATCGGCAACGCCTGGTGCATGGTCGTCTTCGATCTCGACTACGAGCGCATCGAATATGGCTATCGCATGGACGGCCCCTGGGATCCGGTGGCCGGACATCGCTTCGATCGGAGCAAGATCCTTCTCGATCCGTACGCCAAGGCAATCGGCGGCCGAACGGTCTGGGGCCAGGCACCCGACTGGAACGACCGCTACCCGCACCGTGCCCGACTGATCTTCGAGGATTTCGATTGGGAGGACGATCGCCCCCTGGAAACGCCGCTCGCCGACCTGGTAATCTACGAACTGCACACGCGCAGCTTCACTGCCCATCCCTCGGCAGGCGTCAAGCACCCTGGCACCTATGCGGGAATCATGACCAAGATCCCTCATCTGAAAGAGCTGGGGGTGAACTGTGTCGAGCTGATGCCGATCTTCGAGTTCGACGAGTTCGAAAACAGCCGTCCCAACCCGCTCACCGGCGAGATGATGTACAACTACTGGGGCTACAGCACGGTCGGCTTCTTCGCTCCCAAGGCCGGCTTTGCCGCCTCCGGACCCTTCGGCATGGAGGTCGACGAGTTCAAGAACCTGGTCAAGGAGTTTCACCGTAACGGCATCGAGGTCATTCTCGACGTGGTTTTCAACCATACCGCCGAGGGTAACGAGCAGGGTCCGACACTCTCCTTCCGGGGAATCGACAACCAGACCTATTACATGCTGACTCCCGAGGGCTACTACTATAACTTCAGCGGCTGCGGCAACACACTCAACTGCAACAGCCCGGTGGTCCGCAACATGGTTCTCGACTGCCTGCGCTACTGGGCAGCGGAATATCACATCGACGGTTTCCGCTTCGATCTGGCCTCGATCCTGGGACGTGCTCCCAGCGGCGCCCCCTTACCCAACCCGCCGTTGCTCGAGAGTCTGGCGTTTGACCCCATACTGGCCAAATGCAAGCTGATCGCCGAAGCCTGGGACGCTGGCGGCCTGTATCAGGTCGGATCGTTCCCGGCGTATGGACGGTGGGCCGAGTGGAATGGCAAGTACCGCGACGACATCCGACGCTTCCTGAAGGGAGACGAAGGAATGGTTCCGGTGATGGCCGAGCGCATCCAGGGCTCGCCGGACCTCTATGGCTGGAACCAACGCGGCCCGACGGCATCGATCAACTTCATCACCTGCCACGACGGCTTCACTCTCTACGATCTGTTCGCCTACAACGACAAGCACAACGACGCCAACGGCGAACAGAACCGCGACGGTGGCAACGACAACCATAGCTGGAACTGTGGCGTCGAGGGCGAAACCAGCGATCCTGGGGTCAATGACCTGCGCCAGCGAATGATCAAGAACGCGCTGGCGATTCTGCTGATGAGCCACGGCGTCCCGATGATCCTGATGGGCGATGAAGTGGGCCGAACCCAGCGCGGCAACAACAATACCTATTGCCATGACAATGATCTGAACTGGCTCGACTGGACGCTGTGCGAACGCAACGGCCATCTGTTCACCTTCGCTCGCCGGATGATTGCCTTGCGCAAGGCGCACCCGCTCTTGCGCGCTCGCGAGTTCTTCGGGAGCAGTCGCGCTCAGGCCGACATCATCTGGCATGGCACACAAGCCTGGCGCGCCGACTGGTCGCCAGGTGCACGAACCCTGGCCTTCATGCTCCGCGAGCGGCAGGCCGGACAAAAGGGAAATGTCAGTCCGGTGCTGTACATGGCCATCAACTGTTATTGGGACGCCCTCCCCTTCGAATTACCTGAACTGCCCGCCAATTATCACTGGTATCTGTTCGCCAATACCGGTTTGCCAGCCCCTGATGACATCCAGGAGCCCGGTCAGGAAGTCAAACTGGAAGACAATCTGCGCAGTTTTCTGGTCGGTGGGCGAGCGGTGGTGATACTGATCGGGCGCCCACGGCTGCATGAAAAGACAACTTGATCATTCTTTGGAGACAGGAACATGACATTCAGTACCACAGTGGAAACCAGGGGCCGTGAGGCATGGATCACGCTCGACGGCGAACTCGACGCCGCAGTGGCCGGAGAATTCCGTGCGGCAATCGAGCGGCTGGCCCAGGAAAAACCCGAGAAGCTCGTGCTCTTCGTGAACAAACTGCAATTCATGGCCAGCGCTGGTCTGCGCGTGCTGGTGTTCGCCAAGCAGCGGATGGGAAGCGAGGTCAGCATACACGTCATCGGTGCCACGGGTCCCGTCCTCAACACCTTGCAGATGAGCGGCTTCGACCAGTCGGTTTACCTTCAGGAAAGCTACCCCTGAGCTTGGCGCCCCCTGGTCATGGCAAGGCACAGCATTCCGGCCAATCTGGCAGCGCTCTCGGCCATTCGTCATCTGGTCTCTGAGGCGTGCATCGAGGCAGGACTGGACGGTTCAGCCACCTATCGTCTAACCCTGGCCGTGGATGAGATCGCCACCAACATCATCACCCACGGCTACCAGGAACAGGGGTTGACCGGCGACATCGTGATTTCGATTGAAACCATGGACGATAAGCTGACCGTCATCCTCGAGGACACAGGCGTTGCTTACGACCCCCGTGCGCGCGCCATGCCGACTGCAGAAGACCTCGACAAACCGTTATCGGAACGTGATATTGGCGGACTTGGCATCTACCTTGCGCTGCAAGGCGTTGATCGCTTCGACTATCAGCGTTGCGACCAGGTCAACCGCAACATTCTTGAAGTCGAACGGCCCCGCTGAACCCTGGCTGGCCTGGAAAATCGACCTGCTCACCGGCAAATACCGGACAGGTCGGGTGTACTGCTGTCAAAACAGCCCCTATTGGAGTCAATGACAGGTCAATACTGCGATTCGCTTCTCAAATTTGAAGGAGATACTCATGACAAAACACAAGGCAAGCTATTACGAAAAATTATCCGCGGACTATTCCCGACCCAATCTGGTCTCCCCTGCATTGCAGGCAGAGCTTATCGAGTTTGGCGAAAAAATCGTTGCAATGAAGGAGGAGAAATTACCGGCGATTGATTCGAGTTATACCCTGGCACAAATTGAAAAAGAAAATAAGGAGTGGTGGCCCACCCACTGTGAGGCATTAAGGCAAGGCCGCGGCGACATCTTGACAGGTGAATATAGAAATGATCTCGTTTATTTTTGTCAGGATGGCCCGTATCAGGGAGTCGAACAACAAAAGGAACGCGAGAAACATTGGTGGGCATTAATCGCCCAGCCCGGAGTCACCATGTGCTGGCCGATCGTGATGTTTTATGGGGAGCATACCTATTTTGAATGGAAGTGCGTGGATGACATTACCAATGAAACCCTTGCCAAGGGCAATGTCACCTGGGTTCGTCGTGGTCACCGGGGGGGCTGTTATCTCAAGACCGAGCAATTGACGTTCTATCGGGATGTGTTTGCCGAAGAAAGGTTGCTGAAGTTGATTCAGACATAGAAACCATGCCGCATGGTTGATTGAATTAGGTTTGTTTGTCGCGTATCGTTTTTGTTTTGGCCCACCACCCGGACTCGCCAGCTTCTGCTCGCGCAGTTCGGGAGAATTTCACACCAAGCCATTGAGGAGAAATAGAAATGCCGGTCATCAGTCTTGACATCATTGGAGTCAGAAGTGGAATCGCCTTTTATCCAACAGCGACAGAGGTTGCCACTCTTCAGAACAATATCACCAATGCTCAACTAGGAGTGCTGTCGTCCAATTTTCCGAATCAGTTGGGTTTCGTTAGTCATGTGGACCCGAAGACGGGGCTCAATCAGTATGATATAGCGAGGCAAGCGGTCCATGATGCTTTCCCTGGTTATATCGTTGTTGCTGCAGATCAGTCGGCCTATCCGACTACTGCGTATACCGCGAACCTGAACAATGGGATCACCGTCTTGGCAGACATTCGCATTGTCGAACTGGCCTTGAATGAAACCATTCAGGACGCGATGCTCAGAAGCCTGACGACAACCATTCAATCTTCCTTGAGCACGAATTACCCGGATCTCAGGATCAATGTCGCTTCGACCATGCTCACAGGCAATGTCGACATCTCCCTCCCTGGCACATTGAATGTTGCTGGAGGGGCCGTGGATGGGGTCATCAGTGCGATGGAACGAACTTCGGCGGATGGTACGCAGAATGCCAGTTTTCATCAGTTCCTGTGGGACCGTATTCTGGCCGCAACCGATGCCAGGAATATGGATTTACATTTGCTCAATCCACTGGACAATATTGACGGTCTCCGCGGCGGTGCAGGCAATGACATCATCGAAGGAGGCGATGTCGGTGACTTTCTGCTATCCGGCGGGGCGGGCAATGATTTCATATTCGGCGGGGGTTATGCTGACATAGGTACCAACGTCATCGATGGCGGCGCCGGCAATGACATTCTGGTTGCCGGTGGGCATAAAACCAGCCAGCTTGCTCAATATCTGGCCAACAACCCCTTCACGCCAAGTACAACAATCAATGACTTCAATTCCATTACACAAAGTGTTGCCGACGATTCTGCCGGCAGGTCATATAATGTCTTTGCATTCCATAACAATAGCGGCAACGACAGAATTTTCAACTTTCATGCTTCGACCGATAAAATTCAGATCGACGTCGGAATCAATGGCTCCAGCATTACCAACCTGAGCAGCCTCCTTCAGCACACCACTGTTTCAGGAAACAACCTGAGCATCGACCTGGGCAATCAGAATACCGTCACCCTGGTCGGTGTCGATATTGCAGGATTGAGTGCAAGCAATATTGTGTTCGTTTAACGGCCATTGGGCGCTATCAAAATGAAAGAAAGGGAAATTGCGCAATGCAATTTCCCTTTCTTAATCTGGAGCGGGAAAAGAGTCTCGAACTCTCGACCTATACCTTGGCAAGGTATCGCTCTACCAACTGAGCTATTCCCGCGTGTGAATCGTTGCGTTACAAAGCAAGTTTTCCGGAGTGAGCTGCCCCGTTTCAGAAGCAGCAACGGGAACAATTATCCGTAGGCTGGCGGGCGCTGTCAAGCACAAGTCCATGCCACTTGATGCCAAAGATGAAACAAGCCATGCATCGACCGACCGCCGTCCATAAGCCACGGCCCAGGCGCCACAAGGGCGGAGCGCCCGCATCATCAAGCGCGAAGACGAGGACGGCTGGGCTGTCGAGATGAGCAAGGACGGCGAACCTGAGCCCGCTCTGGTCGACCCTGACCTGCCCGGCGGGTTTCGCCGGTTCAGTTCGGCGCGTACACCAGGAACTCGGGGTTGTCCTGCAGGCCGCTGATGAACGCTTGTGGTGGACCAAAATCCGCCCCACAGCGATAGATCGCCTTGTCGTCGCGCGACGCGACATAAAGGTTGCCTGCTGTGTCGAAACACATTCCCGAAATCGTCCTGACGCCACGGACTACCGTCTTCAGTTCGCCACCACCGAAGTGATATTGCAGGATCGTGTCGGTACCGCTGCTACCAATGTACAGATATTCACCGTGTGCGAGCAGATGCACGGGGGCCTGCAGGAACTGGGCGTCGGCGATCTGCCCCAGTAGTTGCCCCTGCTTTTCCCCCCCGGCGAGATCGTAGATCTTCACCGCGTTGCCCGGTTCATCGGCGACGTATAGTAAGTTGCCGTAAACTAGGACACCGCGTACCGAGTGCGCGACCTTTGTTCGCTTTCGATCCTTTTTCGACGGATCCGGCGCGACGACCACCGCCAGCCCTGCCGGCTGCCGGCAATCCGATGGCGGACGCGCCGGCGAAGCCGGTAATTTTCCGATTGACGAGGCAACGAAGGTACCCTTGAGGAAGCGCTTGCCCTTTTGTGCCCGCAAGCTCGCCGCAACCGCCAGAGCAAGACTGCGTTTCCGGGCTTTTGGCGGCTTCAACGCAGTAACCACATTGCTGTCCTGACTTGACAGGTAGCCATTGTCACTGCTGTCGAAAGCCAGCGCAAAAGGATGCGCGATGCCCTTGGAAACACGGGCATCGGCATAGATGCCTTGGTAAGCGTGGCTATGGTCGGCGTCCGGGCGAGCGCTGTAAAGGAGAACCTGGCTGGCGTCCTTGTAGCCATTGATCACGAACAGATTGCCCGACGGACCGAAGACCAGATCACGCAGTTCGCTCAGTGCCGGAGAGCCTGGCGGGGTCTGCAGGGCGGCAGAGGTGATGCACACCGGCTGACCGTCGATCAGATCATAAACATGCACGTTGTTGATTGCTGTACCGACACTACCGCCGTGAAATGTGATGTAGAACATCAGGACCTACCTTTCTGTTGTCGCAGGCTTCAAGCAATGACCGGGTGAGAATGACGTTTGCCGCTGACTGGCAACCGGCGGCCTGATGCTGGATCGCAGATCGGCGCGGTTCGCCCGCTGGCCGCAAGAATGTAGCACGCTTCCCGTCTCACGGTCTCATGACTTTTCCAGGCCCTCCCGATCATGGAGGTCATGACCGTTTCCCGCTCCCCAACCCATCCCTCGCGAGGGGAGAGGAGATTCGTGAGTCGCTGACACGGCTTTCACATTGACGGTCATGAGAATAACCGCGACGGTTCGGCGATCGCCCTCCCCCTTGCGGGGTTGGGAAGATCTGACCGGGCTGAAATGGGTCATCCACCCATTCCTGCCTTTTGAAAGCGCGCTTCAGGATCATGACTGGTCCGATGACCCGGAATGGCCGGTCATGCACTGTTACGATGGCGATGCGATGCTTGCGCTATACTTCGGCGCGGATTTTCGTATGCCAAAGGAAAAGCATAGAGCATGAGCGAACGCGAAATTGACCAGAAACTGGTCGAGAACGCCCAGGGTGGTGACAAACACGCGTTCGACGCACTGGTCGTGAAATACCAGCGCAAGGTGGCGCGCCTGTTGTCTCGCTTTCTTTACGATCACGCCGAAATCGAGGACGTGACCCAAGAGGCATTCATCAAGGCTTATCGGGCGCTGCCGTTGTTTCGCGGGGACAGTGCGTTTTACACCTGGTTATACCGGATTGCCATCAATGCGGCCAAGAATCATCTCGTTGCACAGGGACGCCGCGCTCCGACTTCGACCGAATTTGATGCTGAAGAAGCCGAAGGCTTCGAGGATGCCACTCAGTTGCAGGACATCAACACGCCGGAGAGCCTGCTGCAATCCAAGCAGACGGGGGCTACGATCAACGCGGCCATGGACGCACTCCCCGATGAGTTGCGTCACGCGATCCTCCTGCGTGAGATCGAGGGCCTGAGTTATGAGGAAATAGCCGAGGTCATGAGCTGTCCGATTGGTACGGTGCGTTCGCGGATTTTTCGTGCCCGAGAGGCGGTCGCAGACAAATTGCGACCGCTACTGGATACCTCGCAGGACCGCAGATGGTAACTCGGCCAAGAATGGGCTGCTTGCAGAAAGGATGAATGATGACGGATGCCTGGGGAACAGTGACCGCGGTTGATGGCCAGTACGCCTACCTTCGGATGGACGAAAGCGGCTGCGGTCGCTGCAGACAACCGGGGGGGTGCGGGGGGAACCCTCTGGGCCAGTTGTTATGTGGTCCGCCACGCACTTTTCGGGTGCTGAATCCCGATCATTGTGACGTTGGTGCGCGCGTGCGGGTGGCTGTGGCTGAGGGTTCGCTTGGCCGCAGTGCGCTGTATGCCTATGCGTTTCCCTTGCTGGCTCTGTTTGCCGGGGCGCTGTCGGGATCGGTCTGCGGTGGCGAGGCGTGGGCGATCGGTGGTGCCATGGGCGGTTTGCTGATCGGTTGGCTGGGCCTGCGGCGTGCGCAGCGGCAGGCCCAGCAAGACCGGCGTTTGCAGCTCTCGATCCGATCTTGATTTTGCGCCCTGCGCCATCATCTTTTTTGTCATTCAATGACGTTCAGGAGGCTATTGCTGCCATGAAACAATTGCTTGTGGCTTTCTTTGTAACGGTGTTCTCGGTGCTGGCACAAGCCGACAACCGAGGATTGCCTGACTTCACCGATCTCGTCGAAAAGCAGGGACCGGCGGTCGTCAATATCAGTACAACCCAGTCGGTGCGGAGCAGTGGGCGGAATGCACAGCCGTTCCCCTTCGATGAAAACGATCCGATGTATGAGTTCTTCCGGCGCTTCATTCCTCGCCAGCCGGGAATTCCTGGCGTACCCCGCGACTACGAAAGCAGATCCCTCGGGTCCGGATTCGTGATCAGTGCCGATGGTTATCTGCTGACCAATGCGCATGTCGTGGACTCGGCTGACGAGATTCTCGTTCGACTGACCGACAAGCGTGAATTCAAGGCACGGGTCATCGGCACGGACAAGCGCACCGACGTGGCGCTGATCAAGATCGAGGCGACCGGCTTGCCGACCGTTCGTCTGGGTGATCCGGGTGTCCTCAAGGTCGGTGAATGGGTGATCGCGATCGGTTCACCGTTCGGTTTCGAGAACAGCGTGACGGCCGGCATTGTCAGTGCCAAGGGACGCTCCTTGCCGCAGGAGAACTATGTTCCCTTCATCCAGACCGATACGGCGGTCAATCCGGGCAATTCAGGCGGCCCCTTGTTCAACATGAAGGGTGAGGTGGTCGGCATCAACTCGCAGATTTACAGCCGGTCGGGCGGTTTCATGGGGATCTCCTTTGCCATTCCGATCGATGTAGCGATGGAGGTGCAGGCGCAACTGCGCGCCAATGGCAAGGTCAGCCGCGGCCGAATCGGCGTGGTGATTCAGGAGGTGACGAAGGAGCTGGCCGAGTCCTTCGGTTTGAGCAAAGCCCAGGGGGCAGCCGTCAATGCCGTCGAAAAGGGTGGACCGGCGGAGAAAGCAGGCATCGAAGCGGGTGATGTCATCCTTAGGTTCGACGGCAAGACGATTGGCAGTTCCAGCGATTTGCCACGCATCGTCGGCAGTACCAAACCGGGAAGCCGGGTCACGATTCAGATCTGGCGCAAGGGAACAACGCGGGATGTCTCGGTGGTGATCGGTGAAATCGCAGAAGAGAAGCTGGCTGCCCGCAGCAGCAGAAGTGCAAAGTCACCCGAGCGGACGGCCAATCGTCTCGGCCTGGTGGTTTCCGAGCTGACTGCCGAGCAGAAGCGCGAACTCAAGGTCAATGGCGGTTTGCTGATCGAGGATGTTCGCAACAATGCGGCGCGCGTCGATCTGCGGCCGGGGGATGTCATTCTGGCGCTGATCACGCGTGGCGAAAACATCGAAATCAAGAGCAGCGAACAGTTCAACCGTTTGCTCGCGCAGTTCGACAAGTCGGCCAACGTGACCTTGCTGGTTCGCCGCGGCGAATTGCAGACCTTCGTCACCATCAAGGGACTGACCGAGCGTCGCGGCGAGTGATACCGGTGGTGAAGCTGACCCTGGTCTCGCGTCGCTACTGCCACCTCTGTACAGAGATGGCAGTAGCGCTCGAAACATTGGCTGCCGAATTCGGCGTGGCCGTCGAGGTGGTCGACGTCGACGCCGACGCGGCGCTCGAAGCGCGCTACGACGAACTCGTTCCGGTCCTCCTGCATGAGGGCCGCGAGCTCTGCCATTACTTTCTCGATACCAGCAAAGTCCGTGATTATTTGAGTGAAATCCGCTAGAATCCGCGCCTTCAGGCTGTTCGACCCAGGGTGCCCGCCGCCGGCACCCTTTCTTTTCAGGGGCGGCTCGGTCGCGATAGAGCCCACACCATGTCCATGCAACAGATCCGCAATTTTTCCATCATCGCGCATATCGATCACGGAAAATCGACGCTCGCCGACCGCATCATCCATCTTTGCGGCGGTCTTTCCGATCGCGAGATGGAAGCGCAGGTACTCGACTCGATGGATATCGAGCGTGAGCGCGGCATCACCATCAAGGCGCAGACCGCGGCCCTGCAGTACCGGGCGCGCAGCGGCGAAGTCTACAACCTGAACCTGATCGACACGCCGGGCCACGTCGATTTCTCGTACGAGGTCTCGCGTTCGCTTTCCGCCTGTGAGGGAGCCCTGCTGGTAGTCGATGCCTCGCAGGGGGTCGAGGCGCAGACTGTCGCCAACTGCTATACGGCGATCGAGCTCGGTGTCGATGTCGTGCCCGTACTGAACAAGATCGATCTGCCGTCGGCGATGCCTGACCATGCTCGCCAGGAGATCGAGGATGTCATCGGCCTCGATGCTTCCGAGGCGATCCTCGCTTCGGCCAAGACCGGCCTCGGCGTCGAGGACATCCTGGAAGCGATCATCGAGCGTATTCCCGCTCCGACGGGCGATCCCGATGCGCCGCTCAAGGCCTTGCTGGTGGATGCCTGGTTCGACAACTATGTCGGGGTGGTCATGCTGGTGCGAGTCTTCGATGGCACACTCAGGCCCAAGGACCGGATTCGTCTGATGGCTACCGGCTCGACTCACCTCTGTGAACAGGTCGGCGTGTTCACTCCCAAGGCGCTGCAACGCGATGCGTTGCGCGCCGGCGAGGTCGGTTACGTCATCTCGGGAATCAAGGAACTACAGGCAGCCAAGGTCGGCGATACCCTGACGCTGCACGAGCGACCGGCAAGCACGGCACTGCCGGGGTTCAAGGAGATCAAGTCGCAGGTCTTCGCCGGGCTTTATCCGGTCGAGTCAAATCAGTACGACTCGCTGCGCGAATCGCTGGAAAAACTGAAGCTCAACGACGCGTCGCTGCGCTACGAGCCAGAGGTCTCGCAGGCGCTCGGTTTCGGTTTTCGCTGTGGTTTTCTCGGGCTGTTGCACATGGAGATCGTCCAGGAGCGTCTTGAACGCGAGTTCGATCAGGACCTGATCACCACCGCGCCAACCGTCGTTTATGAGGTCCTGCTCCGGGATGGCAACCTGGTCAATGTCGAAAATCCGGCCAAGCTGCCCGAACTGTCGAAAATCGAGGAGATTCGCGAACCAATCATCACCACCACGGTATTCGTTCCGCAGGAATATCTGGGCAACGTCATTACGCTGTGCAATCAGAAGCGCGGCAACCAGGTCGACATGAACTATCACGGTCGGCAGGTGCAACTGGTTTACGAAATGCCGATGGCCGAAGTGGTGATGGATTTCTTCGACCGCCTGAAGTCCGTCTCGCGTGGCTACGCCTCTCTCGATTACGAATTCAAGGAATATCGGGCGGCCGACGTGGTCAAGCTCGACGTTCTGATCAATGGCGAACGCGTCGATGCCCTGTCAGTGATCCTGCACCGTACCAACTCGGTCTATCGTGGCCGTGAACTGGCCGCCAAGATGCGCGAACTGATTCCGCGCCAGATGTACGACGTCGCCATTCAGGCCGCCATCGGTGCCAATATCATTGCCCGCGAGAATGTCAAGGCAATGCGCAAGGACGTCCTGGCCAAGTGTTACGGTGGCGACATTTCGCGCAAGAAGAAGCTGCTCGAAAAGCAGAAAGCCGGCAAGAAGCGCATGAAACAGGTCGGGTCGGTCGAGATCCCCCAGGAGGCTTTCCTTGCCGTGTTGCGTGTCGGCAAGTAAAGGAGTAATCGAGTGAATTTTGCGTTGATCCTGTTTGTCCTGTTGCTGATCAGCGGCGCGATCTGGGCCGTCGATGCCTGTTTCCTGCGCAAGCGCCGCCCGGCTGGCGCCAAGGACCCCTGGTGGGTCGAGTACGGGGCGAGTTTCTTCCCGGTGATCTTGGTGGTTTTCGTCCTGCGTTCGTTTCTCGTCGAACCGTTCAAGATTCCCTCGGGATCGATGATCCCGACCTTGCAGGTCGGCGATTTCATTCTCGTCAACAAATACACCTACGGCATCCGCCTGCCGGTACTCAACCGCAAGATCATCGACATCAACAGCCCGCAACGCGGGGATGTGATGGTCTTTCGTTATCCCGAGGATCCGTCCCTCGACTACATCAAGCGGGTGATCGGCGTGCCGGGTGACAGCATCGCTTACCTGAACAAGAAACTGACGATCAACGGCCAGCCGGTGCCGACCACACGAATCGACGACTATCTGCACTCGGAGCGTCTTTATTACTCGCGGCAATTCATCGAAAGGCTGGATTCGGCAGAGCATCAAACCCTCAACGATGAGGATGCTCCGCCGTATGTTCAGGGTCCGGTACAGTTTCCCAACCGCCAGGATTGTTCCTACAATGCGGCGGGAGTCATCTGCAGGGTACCGCCGGGTCAGTACTTCGTGATGGGCGACAATCGCGACAACAGTCGTGATAGCCGTTATTGGGGTTTCGTTCCGGAACAAAACATCGTCGGGAAGGCTTTTTTCATCTGGTTGAATTTCAGTGATCTGAAACGGATCGGCTCATTCAGGTAAGGAGCGGTGGCTATGAATCGTCAACGTGGTGTGGCTCTTTCGGGCCTGGTGGTCTGGGGTGTCTTGATCAGTCTGGTGGCCGTTCTCGTGATCCGGGCGACTCCCGATGTCATGGAGTATTACAAGATCCGGCATGCGGTCAAGGCGGTAGCCGAAGAGTCCGGCGGCAAGACGGTTCCCGAGATTCGGCAGGCTTTCGGTAAATATCTGGAAATAGAGCATATCAAGACGATCAGCCCGGCTGATCTCGATATCTTCAAGGAAGAGAACCGGCTGATCATTGCCTTCGCTTACGAGAGGCGGATTCCGCTGGTCGCCAATGTCAGCCTGTTAATCGATTTTCGGGGTTCGTCATCAGGGCGCGGCTTCTAGCAATGACCGCTTCCCGCCTCGAGCAGGCGCTCGGGCATACCTTCCAGAATCGCGATCTGCTACAACTGGCACTGACGCATCGCAGCTTCACCTCGCCCCACAATGAGCGACTCGAGTTCCTTGGCGATGCGATTCTCAATGCCGTCATCGCGCGCTGCCTGTTCGAGCGTTTTCCCCTGCTTCCCGAAGGCGACCTCTCGCGACTGAGAGCCAATCTGGTACGACAGGACAGCCTGCACCAGCTTGCGGTGGATCTCTCGCTGGGGGAATGCCTGCGTCTTGGCGAGGGCGAGCAGAAGAGTGGCGGACAGCAACGACCCTCCATTCTGGCCGATGCCCTCGAAGCGCTGTTTGGCGCGCTGTGGCTGGATGCCGATTTTGACCTTGCTGGCCAGGTGATCGTTCGTGTCTATGCCAAAGTCCTGAATCGACTGACTTCCGGACAGGGAATCAAGGATGCCAAGACGCGCTTGCAGGAGTATCTCCAGGGCATTCGACTGGCCTTGCCACAGTACTCGCTGGCAGGTGCCGAAGGCGAGGCGCATGCCCAACAGTTCAGGGTGGCCTGTGTGATCGAGTCCCTGCAAATCCGCACCGAAGGCCGCGGGGGCAGTCGCCGGGCGGCCGAACAGATGGCCGCCGAACGTGCGCTGGAAAGCCTGGAAAGCACTCATGACCATTCCCGGCTGCAGCGATCATGAAAGTCATGAATGAAACCCGCAGCGGGCAGATCGCCATTGTCGGCCGCCCCAACGTCGGCAAGTCGACCTTGCTCAACCAGCTAATTGGCGAGAAGCTCAGCATCGTCTCACAGCGGGCCCAGACCACTCGTCACCGCATTCTGGGCATTCTCACCAGACCGGATGCACAGTACGTTTTTGTCGATACGCCGGGTTTCCAGACCCGCCATGGCAACGCGCTGAATCGGGCGATGAATCGCAGCGTTCGACAGGCGCTGGCCGAAGTCGACGTCGTCCTGTTGGTTGTCGAGGCCGGGCGCTTTGACGATCGCGACCGGGTGGTGCTCCGACTCATCCCCGATGACCGTCCGGTGATCATCGTGGTGAACAAGATCGACCAGTTCAAGGACAAGGCGCAACTCCTGCCGTACCTCGCCCGCCTCGCCGGTGAAGGTGAGTTCACGGCGATCGTTCCGGTCAGCGCGATGCGCGGCGTACAGACCGAAGTCCTGCTCAACGAGACGCGCAAGCATTTGCCGAATACCGAGTGGCTGTATGGCGAGGATGAAATGACCGACCGCAGCGAAAGATTTCTGGCTGCCGAGTACATTCGCGAAAAACTCTTTCGCCTGATCGGCGACGAGTTGCCCTATGCTGCTGCCGTCGAGATCGAAAAGTTCGTCGTCGATGGAGCTTTGCGACGTATCAGCGCCGCCATTCTGGTCGATCGCGAGGGGCACAAGTCGATCATCATCGGCAGTGGCGGCACCATCATCAAACGCATTGCCTCCGAGGCACGCCAGGACATGCAGCGAATGTTCGATGGTCAGGTGTTTCTCGAAGTCTTTGTCAAGGTCAAGTCAGGCTGGGCCGACGATGAGCGAATGCTCAAGACACTTGGCTACGACTAGATCGCGTGCTCGCGAACGAGTCGGAAAGTGACGCAGCGACACAAGGTCGATGCCCAGCCGGCTTTCGTCCTGCATGCCTATCCTTACAGCGAGACCAGCCTGATCGTCGACGTCTTTTCGCGCGACCACGGTCGTGTCGCTCTCATGGCGCGCGGCGCGCGCCGGCCACGTTCGGTCCTGCGCGGTCTCCTGCAGGCGTTTCAGCCACTCGAACTTGGCTGGGCAGGTCGCGGTGAGGTGCAAACGCTGATCAAGGCCGAGTGGCAGGGCGGGCAACCGCTGCTGGCAGGCAAGGCGCTGTTCTGCGGCTACTACCTGAACGAGCTGTTGATGCACCTGCTGCCACGCGAGGACGCGCATGCCCGACTTTTCGCGGTCTATGCCGAGACCTTGCGGCGTTTCGCCGATGGCGCGCAGGAGTCCGATCTGCGCTGCTTCGAGCGGGCGCTGCTGCAGGAACTCGGATATGGCCTGACGCTTGAAACCGATGCCGCGGGTGTCGCTATCGACATCCATGCAGACTATGCTTACGAGATCGAGCGTGGTCCGGTGCGACTGCCGGCCCCCGGTGGCTCGGTGCAGGCGGTCAGCGGCCGGACGCTGCTTGACCTCGCGCACGAGGATTTCTCCGATCCGCGCTCGCTGGCCGAAGCCAAGCAACTGATGCGCACCTTGATCAACCATTATACCGATGGCAAGACTCTCGCCAGCCGCAGGATTTTTAGGGAGCTACACGAACTATGATCGAACTTGGCGTCAACATTGACCATGTGGCGACGATCCGGCAGGCACGCTGCACCTACGAGCCCGACCCGGTCTGGGCGGCCGTCGAGGCGCATCTCGGTGGCGCCGATGGCATCACCATTCACCTGCGTGAAGACCGGCGACACATCCAGGATGCCGACGTCGAGAAACTGCGCGACCTGGCACAGATCAAGCTCAACCTCGAAATGGCAGCGACCGACGAGATGATCGCGATTGCCTGCCGGATCAAGCCACAAATGGCCATGCTGGTGCCCGAGGGCCGCCATGAAGTAACCACTGAGGGCGGGCTCGACATCGTTGCTCAAGAAGCCCGGCTCGCCGATTCGGTGGCCCGTCTCAGCGATACCGGCATCGTCAGCAGCGTGTTCATCGACGCCGACCCGGTGCAGGTGGAAGCCGCAGCACGCATTGGTGCGCGCGTCTGCGAAATGCACACCGGCCCGTATGCACACGCCTTCTATACGCAGGGGCGCGATGCCGAAAGTCCGGCCGTGCTCGCCGAACTCGAAAAAATTCGCGTCGCCGGAGACCTGGCGCGACAACTCGGAATGCGATTCAACGCTGGCCATGCGCTCAACTACTTCAACGTGCAACCGGTCGCGCAACTCGCCGGCATCCGCGAACTGCATATCGGGCATGCGATCATCAGCCGTGCCATCTTCATCGGCCTGCGCGAAGCGGTCGGGGAAATGAAGCGCTTGCTGCGAGAAGCGCAAGCGCGGTCGCTGACACGGCCTTGATAGTCATGATCGCCGGCATCGGTACCGACATTGTCGCCGTGGCTCGCCTCGGCAAGCTTTACGAGCGGCACGGTCAGCGTGCCTTGGCGAAACTGCTGTCGCCGAGGGAACATGCCGAGTTTGTCGGCGTTCGCGATCCGGCCAGGTTCCTTGCCAAGCGTTTTGCCGCCAAGGAAGCCTTTGGCAAAGCGCTCGGCATCGGCCTGGTCGCGCCCGCCACCTTGCCAAGCATCGGCATTGACCACGATTCGCTGGGCCGGCCGTTGTTCGAATATGCGGCACCACTCGCCGCCCACCTCGCGCAGCGCCGGCTCGTCGCACACCTCACGATCAGTGACGAGCACGACTTCGCGGTCGCTTTTGTGATCATGGAGCAGCAATGAATACCCGACTCCCGCTGGGCCCGCTGATGATCGACATTGCCGGCTTGCAATTGTCCGACCTTGAACAGGAGCGCCTGTGCCACCCGCTGGTCGGTGGCCTGATCCTGTTCGCGCGCAATTACGCGTCGCCGCAGCAACTCGAACAACTCACAGCCGCCGTGCATGCCTTGCGCTCGCCGGCGCTGCCGATTGCCATCGACCACGAAGGGGGCCGGGTGCAACGTTGCCGTGACGGTTTCACCCGTCTGCCGGCGATGCGCCGTCTCGGCGAGCAATGGGACCGCGACCCACAGGCAGCCTGGCTGGCCGCGCGCGGGATTGGCTATGTTCTCGCCGCGGAACTGCGCGCGCGCGGGGTCGACCTGTCGTTCACGCCAGTACTCGATCTCGACTGGGGGCGCAGCAGCGTGATCGGCGATCGCTCGTTGCACGCCGACCCGGCTGCGGTGGTGCGACTGGCCGGCGCGTTGATCGAAGGCCTGCACTGCGCCGGGATGGCCGCCTGCGGCAAGCACTTTCCAGGGCATGGCTGGGTCGAGGCCGATTCGCATGTTGCCCTGCCGGTCGACGAGCGCGAGCTCGAAGAACTGGCGCCAGACATCGAACCCTACCGCCGGCTCGAACTCGACGCGGTAATGCCGGCACATGTCATCTATCGGCGGCTGGACCCGCGGCCGGCAGGTTTCTCGCGTTTCTGGACCGGCATGCTGCGTCATCAGCTCGGCTTCGACGGCGTCATCTTCAGTGACGATCTGTCGATGGCCGGTGCCAGCGTTGCCGGTGGCCTCGGCGAGCGTTGTACCGCAGCCTGGGATGCGGGCTGCGACCTGTTGCTGGTATGCAACTCACCGGATGCGGTCGGCGAGTTGCTGGCAAACTGGCAGCCGCCAGGCGATCCACTGCGGGCACAGCGTGTCGAGCGTCTTGTCCCGACCACCCCTGCTGTCGACTGGACTGATCTGCAGCAGGATTTGCTATACCAAGCCGGGGTGGCTACAGCCAGCAGTCTGCTGGCCTGAGCGAGTGGTTTACGATCGACGTTCTCCACATGGCCCGCTCAGCCTGCGCTGGCGATCGCCAGAGCGAGTGGGCGATCCTTATGTCGCGACCGGCGCCCGGTTCTCTTGTCTTCGTTTGGGGATTGCAAGATGCACGTCCATTCTTCTCTGCATGGCTCTCTCGAACACGCAGTGACCGCTGATGGCGAGGTGGAAGCCCTGGCCCGGCGAGGTAATCGGCGGCGCCTCAAGGTGTTCCTGATGGCATTTGTCGTGGTGCTGGTGACCGGGCTCACCTGGAATTTCCTTCGACCTGCCGAATACCGTGCCACTGCCAGGGTACAGATCAGCCCTGGGAGCATTGAACCACGCCCCTCTTTGTCGGCAAGGGAGACCGCTGAGCCGTCGTCGCACACCGCCTCCGATCTCCTGACGCAGGTGCAGGTACTCACCAGCCGGCCCTTGCTGGCCAGGGTGAGTGAGTTGCTTGCCCAGGCGGGTTACCTGGTCGGATCGGCAGACGAGGCCACAGAATTGCAGAAGATGATCACGGTGGTGCCAGTGAGTGGCACGGAGATCGTCGAGTTGCAGGCAATCGGTGCGCCCCCGGAACTCCTCGCGGCGGTACTGAACACCTTGCTCAATGCCTATCGCGAAGAGTTGAAAGCTGCTTACGAAGCCGCTACCAGCGTCACCCTGACGCAAGCGCGTACGGAGGCCGCGCTGCTCGACCGGGCGGTGCACGAGCGCCGTGCACGCCTGGAGTCCTTTCGCAGCCAGCATGGCGTGTGGTCATCCGAGCGCGATGGCAACGAGGCCGTGGGACGGATGAAAGGACTCACCACCGCCCTGGCCACCGCCAGCGAGAAAGCCGCGCTAGCCGAAGCTCATCTGCGCGCCCTGCGGGAGGCCATTGCTGCCGGCAACAGCGGCAGCAGCCGGGCCAAGGATGATCCGACGCTGGCCAACATGGAGCAGCGCGCGTCGGCTCTGCGTGAGCAAATACGCGACATGGAACGTACCTATACTCCCAGATTCATGAGCCTCGATCCCGGCGCGAAGGCCCTGCAGGCGCGCCTCGACGAACTGGAGCGACAAATCGAGGGGCAGCGTTCGGTGAGTCGACAGACCTCCCTCGCCACGGCGCAGGAAGAACTGGCCAGTGCGCGGGAAACCGTCAGCCACCTGCAGGCGCAAATCAACGAGCAGCGCCGAGGCGTGCAGACGTTTTCCGAACGTTTCACCCAGGCCAAGTCACTCGAAGACGACCTCGCCCAGATTGAAAAGGCCAACCGGGAAGCCCAGGAACGCTTGGTCAAACTCGAAGCCAGTGAGCGCAGCCGGTTGCCTGCACTCAATCTGGTGGAGCTGGCGAGCGTTCCCCAGTCATCCTTCCGGCCCCCTTATCTGAGGGATGCGGCGCTTGTGGTCGCCGCCGCTTTCGTTTGCGGATTGTTGGCCATGTGGTTCGTCGAGCTGTTCAACCGGCCGCCGCCCACACAGGCTCCGGCAAGCACGACGGTCGTCATTCCGCAATCCTGGGCAACGCCCCACCTGCTGGAGCAGATCGCGGAATCGCAGCAACTCCTGCCGGTGGCCGATTCGCACAGCACCGTCCTGCTGCCTGCCAGGTCATCGATTGCACGCGAGTTGACCCAGAGCGAGGCCAAGGCCTTGTTGACAGCGTCGGTCGGCGAAATCCGTTTCATCATTTCGGTTCTGCTCATGGGACTGACACCGGAGGAGACCATCGAGCTGCGCCAGGAGGATCTCGATCCGGTGGCCAATACCCTGCGAGTCAGGGGCCACGCACCACGCACGCTCACGGTCCCGGCCTGGCTGGCAACCTGCCAGTCGCCGCCGGGCAATGGCGCGCAGGCTCCTCTGGTGACGGATGCGGCTGGAGCGCCGATCACCTCGGCCGAGATTGAATCGGTCCTGGCCTGCGCCGCCTTCGACGCCGGACTTGCCCGCTCGGCCGAGGTCACTGCCGCAGCCCTGCGGCATACCTGCGTGGCCTGGCTGGTGCGGCAAGGCGTACGTTTCTCCGATCTCGCCTCGCTGGTCGGACGTCCGAGCGCTGAAGCGCTGGCGTTCTACGCCGATCTGGCACCCCAGGGGCCGCGCCGGGCAATTTCGGAGATCGACCCGCTCATGCCCGCCTTGCGAGAGATCACTGCCTGACCGTGATGACCGAACCCTTCGACGCCAAATCCCTGCTTGCCACCGTGACCGAGTTACCGGGCGTTTATCGGATGCTCGACGGTTCTGGTCAGGTGCTCTACGTCGGCAAGGCAAAAAATCTCCGCAAGCGGCTTGCCTCGTACTTCCGCGACAACCATCCGAGCCCCCGCGTTGCCATGATGGTGGCACAGATTGCCAGCGTCGAGACCACCGTGACGCGTTCCGAAGCAGAAGCGTTGCTGCTTGAAAACAATCTCATCAAGAGCCTGTCGCCGCGCTACAACATTCTCTTTCGTGACGACAAGTCCTATCCCTACATTGTCCTCACGCACGACAGCTACCCGCGACTGGGTTTTTTTCGGGGCGCCACCGACCGGCGTGCCGACTATTTTGGTCCTTTTCCGTCTTCGCCGGCGGTGCGTGAAAGCCTTCATCTGCTGCAGAAAATGTTTCGTCTGCGTACCTGTGAAAATTCGGTGTTCAACAACCGTTCGCGACCGTGCCTGTTGTACCAGATCAAGCGTTGCTCCGGACCCTGCGTCGGACTCATCCCGCCGGCGCGCTACGCCGAGGATGTGCAGAGGGCGGCCATGTTTCTGCAGGGACGACAACAGGATGTGATCGGCAGCCTGTCGGCTGCCATGGATCAGGCGGCAGCCAGACTCGCTTTTGAGCAGGCAGCGGTCTATCGTGACCAGATCCAGTCCTTGCGGCAGGTGCAGGAAAAGCAGTACGTCGAGAGCGGCAAGGCGGACGATGTGGATATTGTTGTCGCCGTTGAAGAGACCAGCCTGCTGTGCGTGAACCTGGCGATGGTTCGCGGTGGCCGGCATCTCGGTGACCGACCGCAATTTCCGGTCAGTACCGTCGATTGCGTGGCCTCGTCGCCGCTCGAGGCACTGACCGCATTTCTCTATCAGCATTATTCCGTGCACCCGATTCCACCGAGAATTCTCGTCAATCTGACCCTGTCTGATGAGGAGCTTGCCGACTGGCTCAGTGCCACGGCGACGCAGCCGATCAGGGTGGGCGAAGCGAGATTGACCCTGCAGCGCGTCTGGGTCGAAATGGCCGAACAGAACGCCCGCCTGGCGATCAACGCGCGCCGCGGCATGCTGTCACGGCAGGGCGCGCGGCTTGCAGCCCTGCGTCAGACGCTGGGTCTCGACATCGAGGACGGCAAGGAAGCGCGCATCGAGTGTTTCGACATCAGCCACACGCAAGGCGACTCGACCGTGGCGGCCTGTGTGGTCTATCAGGGAAGTGGCATGCGCAAGTCCGAATATCGCCGCTTCAATATCGAGGGCATCCAGCCCGGTGACGACCACGCAGCCATCCGGCAGGTAGTCCAGCGCCGTTACGAAAAGCTGCTGCGCAGTGACGGCGTCGTACCGACGCTGATCCTGATCGATGGCGGCAGCAGCCAGGTCAGCGCCGCAGCCGCGGCCCTCGCTGAACTCGGGCTGGGCCACCTGCCGATGCTCGGTGTCGCCAAGGGAGAAGCGCGCAAGCCGGGCCTGGAAACCCTGGTTTTCGCAGATGGCCGTGAGCCGTTACAATTATCTCCTGAAGATCACGCCCTGCACCTGATTCAGGAAGTCCGAGACGAGGCGCACCGCTTTGCGGTTTCCGGTCATCGGGCCCGGCGTGGCAAGGCTTCGCGCAGTTCACGCCTGGAAGAGATCGGCGGTATCGGACCCAAGCGGCGCAAGGCGCTGATTTCCCGTTTTGGCGGCTTGCAGGGAATCTCCGATGCCGGGATAGACCAACTGACAGCAGTTCCTGGAATCAGTCGGGAGCTGGCCGAGAAAATTTACGCAGCGTTGCACTGATGCCACTGAACATACCCATCCTGTTGACCTGGCTGCGAATCATTCTGATCCCGCTTCTGATCGCCATCTACTACGTCCCGGAGGGATGGATTCAGGGTATCGGGCGTGACCGCGCGGCAACGTTGATCTTCGTTGCCGCGGCCATGACCGATTGGCTTGACGGCTATCTCGCACGACGTTGGCGACAGACGTCGGCTTTCGGCGCCTTCCTTGACCCGGTCGCCGACAAGCTGATGGTTGCCGCAGCGCTGATCGTCCTCGTCCAGCTTGGCCGTCTCGACGCCGTGCTGGCGATGATCATCATCGGTCGCGAGATCACGATTTCCGCCCTGCGCGAGTGGATGGCGCGGATCGGCGCCCACAAGAGCGTCGCCGTGTCGATGATTGGCAAGATCAAGACCACTGCACAGATGGTCGCCATCCCGATGCTGCTTTATTACGCACCGTTGCTTGGCGTCGATATCTATCAGTGGGGCGTCTGGTTGATCTACATGGCGGCCGTGCTGACGCTCTGGTCGATGGGCTATTACATGCGGATGGCATGGCCATACCTGATCGAAGAGGACCGCAAACGGTGATCCGCATACTGGCTGACCATCACCCAGGGAAGCCAAGGCCGGTGCCGCCAGTCCGCCATCGATGAGCGGCCACGGCCGGTGCGGCCCTTCCGGTTTGCTGCGCTTGACACCTGGCAAAGTCCGCTATAATCGCTCGCAAACTCTTCCTCCCCCTTGCCACGGGCACCCCCGAGGGAGCTTCTCGCATGCCCAATGAACTGCTGACGCCCGAAGCCATTCCCCATTCGCTGCTCGGCCTTACTCCGCCGACTTCGCCGGCGACCTCGCGGCATGCCAACGGGACGCTGGTCGACCGGTATGGCCGGCACGTCACTTACCTTCGGCTGTCGATCACCGATCGTTGCGACTTCCGTTGCCGCTATTGCATGGCCGAGGAGATGACCTTCCTGCCGCGGGCGCAGGTGCTGACCCTTGAAGAGTGCCTGCGCATCGCCAGTGCTTTCGTCGATCTCGGCGTGACCAAGGTACGGGTGACCGGCGGCGAGCCGCTGGTCCGGCACAACGCCATCTGGTTACTCGAGCAGATGGCCCATCTGCCAGGTCTGCTGGAACTGGTGATGACCACCAATGGTTCGCAGCTCGATCGATTTGCCCCGGCCTTACGTGCTGCGGGGGTCAAGCGCATCAACATCAGCCTCGACACGCTGCGTGCCGACCGTTTCCGGGAGATCACCCGCGTCGGCGATCTTGGCAAAGTGCTGCGTGGTCTCGACGCAGCGCAGGTGGCTGGTTTCCAGCGCATCAAGATCAACACGGTCATGATGCGCGGCAGTAACGATGACGAGTTGATTGACCTGGTCGAATTTGCCGTTGAACGCGGTATCGATATTGCTTTCATCGAGGAAATGCCGCTCGGCGACATCGGTCACGCGCGCCAGGTCTTCGACAGCGAAGAGGCCCTGGCGCGTCTGCAGACACGCTTCGTACTTCTGCCGTCCACCGAAACCACCGGTGGGCCGGCACGTTACTGGCGGATTCCCGACACCTCGACGCGCGTCGGTTTCATCTCACCGCACAGTCACAACTTCTGCGCCAGTTGCAACCGCGTGCGCATCACTGCCCGCGGCGAGCTGTACCCGTGCCTCGGCAACAACCATGCGGTAGCGCTGCTGCCGCTGCTGCGCGCGCATCCGGCCGATGATGCTCCTCTGCGGGCGGCGATTGTCCGCAGTATGGGCATCAAGGCCCAGGCCCATGACTTCAGCAACCAGATGGACGCACCGCAGGTGGTGCGCTTCATGTCGATGACCGGCGGCTGATCACCGGCAATTTTTGACCGGGGCGATAGCGCGCACGCCGCGCGACGAACCGACAACCCATGACCCGTCTTGCGAAATCTGCCATGCCTCTCACTGCCCGCTTCAGTTGTTTCAACGATTACGATCCCGATGCACTGTCGGTCGAGCAGGCGCGAACCTTCATTCGCAGCCAGTTGACACCGCTGCAGACGCCAGAAAGGCTGGCTCTGCGCAGCGCCCTGGGACGGATTCTGGCCAGCGATGTGATTGCCCCGGCGAATGTGCCGGCGCACGACAATTCGGCGATGGATGGCTACGCGCTGCGTCATGCCGACCTGTCGAGCAGTGGTGAAACCCGCCTGCGCGTCGCCGGGACAGCGCTGGCTGGCCAGGCCTTTGCCGGCAGCATCGCCGCCGGTGAGTGTGTGCGCATCATGACCGGTGCGCCGTTGCCGGTCGGCAGCGATGTGGTGGTGATGCAGGAAGTCGTCGAGGTTGCTGGCGACCGTGTCGTGATTCCGCCCGGGCAGCGCTGCGGCCAGAATATCCGCCGTGCCGGTGAGGACCTCGCCGCCGGGCAAGCGGCACTCGCCGCCGGGCGACTGATCCGTCCGGCGGAACTCGGTCTGATCGCATCGCTGGGTTGCGCCGAGGTCAGCGTCTACCGCCGTCTGCGCGTCGCTTTCTTCTCGACCGGCGACGAACTGTGCTCGATCGGTACGCCACTGGGCGGTGGCGAAGTCTATGACAGCAACCGCTACACGCTTTTCGGCATGCTCCGCCGCATGGGTTGCGAAATCCTCGACCTCGGGGTCGTTGGCGACGATCCGGCGCTGCTTGATGCGACCTTCCGACAGGCGGCCGCTGCTGCCGACGTGGTGATCAGCAGCGGCGGGGTCTCGGTGGGCGAGGCCGATTTCGTCAAACCGCTGATGACGCAACTGGGCGAAGTCCTGTTCTGGAAAATCGCCATGAAACCCGGTCGCCCGATGGCTTTCGGCCGCATTACCGCTGCCGGGGCAGGTGGCGAGGAGGGCGCCGCAGCCTGGCTGTTCGGCCTGCCGGGTAATCCGGTGGCGGTGATGGTCACTTTCTACGCCTTCGTCCGCGACGCGCTCTACCTGCTGATGGGCGCCGACCCGTTGCCCGTCGTGCCGCTGCTGCCGGCACGGTGCAGTGTCGCACTGAGGAAGTCTCCCGGCCGCACCGAGTACCAGCGGGGCATCCTCAGCCACGCGCAAGGCCAATGGTACGTTCGGCCGACAGGTGCCCAGGGTTCGGGAATCCTGCGCTCGATGTCCGATGCTAACTGCTTCATCGTCCTGGAACAGGATCGCGGCAGCGTCGCAGCGGGTGAGACGGTCAGCGTGCAAGTCTTCGACGGCCTGGTCTGAGGTCCGGGTGGGCTGGTGGTCGAGGCTTGCCGAGACGACCTGGCAGGCAGCCGGCCACATGCCTGTGCCACGGCCTGAGATGACCAAGGAGAAACGATGACCGAAATCATGCAGCGTATCTGGTCCTACTTCTGGCTACCCGAAACCAAGTACGTGATTGCTGCTGTCGTCACCCTTGCGTTGCTGTCGCTGCGCCTGTTGCCCAAGGAACGTCGGCGGATTGGCGGGACGGTGGCGGCATTCGGACTCTGCCTTTGCGGGCAACTCTTTGGGGCCTTGCTTGAGGCGCTCGACTATTCACGCCTCGCAGTGATGGTGCATGAGATTTTCGTCATCGGATCGGGGATGGCACTGTTTCGCCTGATGGCGATTTTCGTCTTTCGGGTCATCCTGCCGCGCTTTGGCATGGTCGTCGTGCGTATCGCCGAGGATATCATTGTGCTCGTGGTCTACGCCGCTTTCATTCTGGGGCGGCTGCACATCGTCGGATTCGACCCGTCGAGTCTGTTGACCACTTCAGCGGTAATCACCGCCGTCCTGGCTTTCTCGATGCAGGATACCCTCGGCAATGTGCTTGCGGGCGTCGCCCTGCAGCTCGATAACTCGCTGCGTACCGGCGACTGGATCCGGATCGATGACATCACCGGTCGGGTTGCCCAGATCCGCTGGCGGCAGACGACGATCAGGACACGTAACGGCGATGTGGTGGTGATCCCCAACAGCCAGTTGATGCGTGGCAAGTTTACCGTTTTCG
>WBZT01000270.1_pt1 | contig 44069 bp, 40 predicted proteins | sample 5204241 | NCBI WGS metagenome assembly WBZT01 (sample SAMN12344358, study PRJNA552823) | activated sludge metagenome | biome: Activated sludge suspended growth; feature: Nitrification reactor; material: Wastewater; isolation source: activated sludge from nitrification reactor of wastewater... | reverse complement strand
GCACCTGCCAGGTGCGGCCATGTTTGTTGAAGTCGTTGACGTAATAGGTGCCCAGCGTGGCGGACAGCGTGTTGAAGGCATCCTGCAAATCCACGCCCAGTGAAGCGGCACGCTGGCGATCCACGTCCACATAAAGCTGCGGCGAGTTGTAACGCCACAAGGTTTGCACAAAGGCAAAATCATGCCCCTGCTGGGTTTTGGCCAGGAACGCCTGTGTCACTTCATTCAGCCGCTTGGCGCCGCCCTCCCCCTTGTTCTGGATGTTGACTTCAAAACCACCTGCGTTGCCCAGGCCAAAGATGGCGGGCGGGTTAAAGGCCAGCACCAGTGCTTCCTTGATATTGGCGGTTTTGCCGAATAACTCGCCCACCAGCGCGCCGCTTGGCATGCTGCGTTGATCCCAGGGTTTTTGCGAGGCAAAAATGGTAGCCGCGCTGTTCTTGAACGAGCCACCGAGGAAATCCATGCCGGTAAAGGCCACGGAATACTCATTGGCATCATTCGACAACATGGCAGCCGTCACCTGCTTGACCACGCGGTCGGTGCGCTCCAGACTGGCGCCATCCGGCAGGAACACCGCACCGATGTAGTAACCCTGGTCTTCATCCGGCACCAGCGAAGTCGGCGTGGTTTTCCACAAATACACCGTAATCGCCACCATGCCGGAAAACAGCAGCAAACCAATCAGCGAACGCTTCAATATCCAGGCCACACCACCCGTGTAGCAGCGCGTGACCCAACCAAAAAAGCGGTTGAAGCCACGGAAGAAGCCATTCACCTGTTTGTGTTCCGGCTTGAGGATCACCGCACACAGGGCGGGTGTCAGCGTCAGCGCCACCAGCGCGGAGATCAGCACCGAAATCGAGATGGTGATGGCAAACTGGCGGTACAGTTCGCCCGCCAGACCGCCGATAAAGGCGATGGGCACGAATACACAAGTCAGCACCAGCATAATGGCGATCACCGGGCTGGTCACCTCGCGCATGGCTTCAATCGCCGCCGCCCTAGGGGTGAGATTGTGTTCGTGCATCAGCCGCTCGGCGTTTTCCAGCACCACAATCGCATCATCCACCACAATGCCGATGGAGAGCACCATACCGAACAGCGTCAATGTGTTGATGGAGTAACCCAGCAGGTGCAAGCCGGCAAACGTGCCGATCAGCGACACCGGTACCGCCAGCGTGGGAATCAGTGTTGCGCGCAGGTTTTGCAGGAACAGCAACACCACCAGGAACACCAGCACCATGGCCTCGAACAGGGTTTTCACCACTTCATGGATGGAGACTTCCACAAATCGGGTGGTGTCATATACCACTGCCCGTTCCAGCCCTTGCGGAAAACCTTTTGCCAGCTCGGCGACGGTCTTGTTCACTTCATCCGCCACGCCTAGCGCATTGGCACCCGGTTGCAGGAACACGCCCATCAGCGTGGCCTGCTTGCCATTCACGCGGCCGATAAAATCGTAATCCTTGGAGCCCAGCTCAACACGCGCCACGTCGCCCAGGCGCACCTGCCCGCCCTTGTTGTCGGCGCGCACAATGATCTGCTCGAACAGCTTGGGATCGGACAAGCGCCCCTGCGCGGAAATGGTATAGACCAGTTCCTGCCCGTTTCCGGTGGGTGGCTGGCCGATCTTGCCGGGGGCAAACTGTGCGTTCTGGCTGCGGATGGCATTGGCCACATCGTTCACCGATAACCCAAGGTGCGTCAGCCGCTCGGGATTAAGCCAGATACGCATGGCGTAATCCTTGGCGCCGAAAATCTGCACATTGGTGGTGCCGGGAATGCGTTTGATGCGATCCAGCACATTCAGCGTGACGTAGTTGCTGGTGTAAATATCGTTGAAACGGCCATCCGGCGAATAAAAAGCAATCACCTGCAGGAAAGAAGATGAGCCTTTTTCCACCGTCACGCCCTGCCGCCGCACTTCTTCCGGCAGGCGCGCTTCGGCCTGCTTGACGCGGTTGTTCACATCCAGCGCGGCCTGGTCGGGGTTAGAGCCGATGTTGAACGTAATCTGGATTTCCACTACGCCGTTGGAGGCCGAAGTGGAACTCATGTACATCATGTTCTCCACGCCGTTGATCTGTGCCTCCAGCGGCGAGGCCACAGTCTGCTCCAGCACCTCGGCCGAGGCGCCGGGATAAATGGCGCGTACCGTCACCACCGGCGGCGCAATTTCCGGGTACTGCGCAATGGGCAGGATGCGCATCGCGGCCAATCCGGCAATCACGATGAAGATGGACAGTACCGCCGCAAAAATGGGGCGTTTGATGAAAAATTGAGAAAACATGGTCGGGCCGCCTTACTTGGAAACTGCGGACAAAGGCACGGCCTTCACCGGCGCGCCGGGGCCGATCTTGATAACACCGTCCACAATCACCTTGTCACCGGCTTTCAGGCCACTGTTAATCACCCAGAATTCACCGGACCAGTCACCCACTTCCACCGGGCTGATCTGCGCCTTGCCTTGAGCATCCACCACATACACAAACTTGCCCTGTGGGCCTTCCAGCACAGCACGCTGCGGCACCAGCAGCGCATTGATGCGCTTGGCGCCGTTCAGGATCACGCGCACAAACTGGCCGGGGCGCAGCACGTTATCGGGGTTGACCAACTCGGCGCGTACCTCGCTGGTGCCGGTGGCGGGATTGAGGCGGATATCGGAAAAATTCACCTTGCCGTTGTGCAGATAAAGCGAACCATCGGTCAGCTTGACCGACACGTCAAAACGCCCGTCCTTGGGCAACTCCAGACGCCCGGCTTCTACATCATGATTCAGCCGCAGGCGATCGTTGTCGGACACCGCCGCACTGGCATAAATCGGGCTGGTCTGGGTAATGGTGGTCAGCAGCACGTCCGGGCCGGAAACCAGTGCGCCTTCCGTGACCTGAATCCGCCCGGTAATGCCGGAAATGGGCGCTTCCACGCGGGTATAGCCCATATTCAACCTGGCATCCGTCACCCTGGCGGCGGCCGATTTCACTTCTGCCGCAGCAATCTGCTCGGTCGAAAGTGCGTCGTCATAATCTTTCTGGGAAATCGCCTTGGCCTCAATCAAAGGCTTGAGACGGCCCATATCACGTACCGCCTGGGCATGTCGGGCCTCGGCACCAGCCAGATCAGCCTCCGCCCTGGCCAAAGCCGCCTGGTAAGGCGCGGGGTCTATGGTAAACAGCGACTGCCCGGCTTTCACCGCAGCGCCTTCCACATAGTTTCTGCGCAACAACACACCGTTGACCCGCGCCCGCACTTCGGCATCGCGGATGCCGGAAATTTGTCCGGTATATTCCATGCTCACCGGGACGGTTTGCGGGGTGATTTCAACCACGGCCACCTGCGGCGGCGGCATAGCGGGCATGCCACCTTGTGGCGCCTCACTTTTGGGCTTGCAGGCCGTCAGTGCGGCCAAGGCCATAGTCAGTATCAATAGGTGTGCTTTGTTGCGGTATTGGGCGGCAAGCATTTGAAAATCCTTGTTGTTCTTGCGGTAATTAGAATGTCCGTGTTAATCTTACATACATACACGCATGTATGTAAAGTGAATTTTTAGAGACCCGTTTTTATGGTTCGACGCACCAAGGAAGAGGCCGAAGCCACCCGCAACCTGCTGCTGGATGCCGCGGAAAAGGTCTTTAATGAAAAAGGCGTGGCGCAGACCTCACTGGCCGACATCGCAACCACCGCCGGGCTGACGCGCGGCGCCATCTACTGGCATTTCGAAAGCAAGGCCGATATTTTTCACGCCATGCTGGAACGGGTCACGCTGCCCATCGACAACATGGTGGATCAACTGGGCGCGGAGCACATGGCCTCGCCCCTCACCTTTTTGCATAACGCCGCCGTGACCGTGCTCAAACGTGCGGCCACCGATGAACACACCCGCCGCGTTTTTGAAATTGTCAGCCACCAGTGTGAGTTGACCGGCGACATGGCAATCGGCCGCAGCCGCCAACTGGAAAGCCGCGCCGAGTGCCTGGGCAAGGTGGAACAAGCCCTCAAGGCCGCCATCACCCAAGGCGACCTGCCCACCGGCCTGGATACCCGCAGCGCTGCATTTGGCTTGCATTCACTGATAGACGGGCTAATCTCCAACTGGGTGCTCAACCCGGACGCTTTTGACCTGGAAAAAAACGCCACACAACTGATCGGCCACTACCTCAGCGGCCTGAAAAACGGCGTTTCAAAATAGAAATTGTTGTTGCCTCTGACTGGCTGTTACCGCCCCATAGAGGACTTTAAAAGTTAGATACCTGGTAGTTGTGGCAATTTAACTAATGACTTCATTAGGGTATCTAGCTCAGTTTCTGCGACAGACTCCAACATAGAGACATCAGTGACGTGCCTACTATCTGCGATAACAACGAATTCAAGCAAAAAGTTACCGGCTACTGAAAACCTTGAAATTCCAACCGTACTAACAGTTCCAGAGTTATCAACACCGACCTGATATGGAAAATATTGGGTAACGCGACGGTTCTTAATCGTTCTTTGGAGCGTTGCTCCATAGACTGTATCTAGCCTTTTATAGGTAATGCCTTTTTGCTTCGCTTTAGCCAACTCATTCTCATTAGGCGGCGTGAAGTTTGAAAGTACACTTTCGGTGTCTTTAGGCCGATCATCTCTAATTCTGGTTACAACTAACGCAGATGCCCCGTAGCTATCATTAGGTAGAAACATTACGTCACCTGTTACTGGCGACCCATCAGGTCTGCGAGAAATAATAGATTGAATAACTCGTATTTGAGTTGAGTCCGCAACTTTTGGAATTTTTAGTTGGAAACCGTGAAAGGGCGATTTATAGATGCCGTCTTCTGTAATCACACCAGTTCTCTCGACAGGACTAGTCTTAAATGATGGTGTTGACGTTGTTTCAGGCGAAGAAGAGTATGAAACGTCCAGAATCTCAACAACATTTATTGATGTGTTCAAAGAGCCATTAGGTTTTTTAATTAAATAAAGGCCGCTATTCTTGTCTTTTACATAGTTTGAAGTCTTATCAACCATATATTCAAACCACTTTAATTTTTTGGAAATTGATAAGTCATTTTCGTCTTTGGTTTTACAGAAATCAAAATAGTCAGAATAATTTTCTACAGCTTCTCTTTGGGGTTTCATTTCTTCGTAAAACCTCTTTGTGTCTTCTATGTTCAAAGTTTTAGTCAATAAATCATTCCGTTCCGTAAAGTCAGAGTGTTCACATTTGTTATAGAAAGTTTCATAACTAATTAACTGTAATGCACCAGTTATTGATGTAGTCGTTTGATTGTCGTATTTCTGTGAAAGGCAGAATCCACTGAAAGTCGGCATCCCTTTAGATGCACAATCTGAAGCAAGGCTATGAATTTTTTTATCGTACTCACTGAAACTGATTCTCTGAGAATCCGCGGAGGATGCAAAAATTGGCAACAACAAAAATAGAACGAATGTTATTTTTTTCATGATTGTTTAATAGACTTTTCTAGGTAATTAGTGGCAAATATCTGATGGACTAAAGCTTGCGTTATCGTGACGCAAATTAAATTGGATATCAACATTGATAGTCTGCCTCTGGCCGAATCAAGACATTCTGTTTAATAATTCAGCTCAACCGCAAAAACAAAGGCTGCCGAAGCAGCCTTGTTTTTATTCCACCTCATTTTCTTCGTGTTTCCGCCGCCTTTCGCGCACAGCAGCGGCCAGCACATCCAGCAGCTTGATGCTGTCTTCCCAGCCCAGGCAGGCGTCGGTGATGGATTTGCCGTATTCCAGCGTGCATCCGGGGGTGTGCTCCTGGCGGCCTTCCTGCAGGTGGGATTCCACCATCACCCCCATGATGCGGTCGTCGCCTGCTGACATTTGTGCCGCCACGTCGCGCGCCACTTCCATCTGCAACTGGTATTGCTTGCGGCTGTTGGCGTGGCTGCAATCCACCATCAATTTCGGAGCCAGCCCGGCCGAGGCCAGGCTCTTGCAGGCGGCTTCCACACTCACTGCATCGTAATTGGGAATCTTGCCGCCACGCAGGATGACGTGGCAGTCTTCATTCCCCGATGTGGAGATGATGGCGGAGTGCCCTTCCTTGGTGACTGACAGGAAATGGTGCGGGCTGGCGGCGGCCTTGATGGCGTCCAGAGCAATGCGGATGTTGCCATCGGTGCCGTTCTTGAAACCCACCGGGCATGACAGGCCGGAGGCGAGTTCGCGGTGCACCTGTGATTCCGTGGTGCGCGCGCCGATGGCACCCCAGCTCACCAGGTCGGCGGTGTATTGCGGCGTGATGGTATCCAGAAACTCAATCCCGGCGGGCATGCCGAGTTCGTTCACATCCAGCAGGAACTTGCGGGCAATCTCCAGCCCTTCGTTGATGCGGTAGCTGCCATCCAGGTAAGGGTCGTTAATCAGCCCTTTCCAACCCACGGTGGTGCGCGGTTTTTCGAAATAAACACGCATGACAATCAGCAGGTCGGCGGACAGGCGCTCTTTTTCGGCCATCAGGCGGCGTGCGTATTCCATCCCGGCATCAGTGTCGTGGATGGAGCACGGGCCGACAATCACCAGCAGGCGATCATCCGAGTTGTGCAGGATGCGGTGAATGGCGGCGCGGGTTTCCAGGATGTTCTGCGTGGTGGCCGCACTTTCCTTCAGGCGATCAAGTATCTCCGACGGTGGGGTCAGCTCCTTGATTTCCTTGATGCGCACGTCATCCGTGGCCAATTTTTGGTAGGGACTCATTTAATTTCTTCCAGCACTTGCAGGAACCGGGCATTCTGGCTTTGCAGCCCGATACTCACGCGCAAATAATCCGGCATGTCGTAGTTGCCGACAGGCCGCACAATCACTCCTTTTTGCAGCAACTTCTGGTAAACAGAAGTGGCTTGAGGAATACAAAAACTCACAAAATTGCCGTACGAGGGAATGAATTCCAGCCCCAGGCGCTGCAAGCCTTGTGTGATCTGGGCCATGCCGGCGGTATTCAGCTCACAGCTACGGCGCACAAAGTCATCATCCGCCAGCGCGGCCACGGCGGCGGCTTGCGCCACACTGTTGACATTGAACGGTTGCCGCACGCGGTTCATCATGTCCGCCACGTCAGGATGCGCCAGCGCAAACCCCACACGCAAACCGGCAAGGCCATAAGCCTTGGACAAGGTGCGCGAGACAATGAGGTTATCGAACTGCGCCAGCCAATCCACACTTTCCGCCTTCAGGTCATCCGGCAGATACTCATCGTAGGCCTCGTCCAGCACGACCAGCACTTCTCTGGGCACCGCTTTCAGGAAAGCCAGCAACTCGGCCTTGCCCAGCAGAGTGCCGGTCGGGTTGTTGGGGTTGGCTATCCATATCACGCGCGTTTGCGGCGTAATGGCCTTTAACATCGCCCCCAGGTCATGTCCAAAGTTGACGGCAGGGACGCAAATCCCCTGAGCGCCAGTCGCCTTGGTCACCAGCGGATAGACGGCAAATGCATGTTGTGAGAACACCGCTGCACGTCCGGGGGCAAGGAATGCACGCGCCACCAGTTCCAGCACATCGTTGGAGCCGTTGCCCAGCACAACTTGTGCGTGCTGTACACCAAACTTGCCGGCAACAGCATCCTTCAGCGCAAAACCGTTGCCATCCGGATAAAGTGCCACTTCATCCAGCGCGGCGCGCATGGCAGCCAGCGCCTTGGGGCTGGCGCCCAACGGATTTTCGTTACTGGCCAGCTTGATAATGGCGGACTCCTCCAGCCCCATTTCCCGTGCCAGTTCGGAAATAGGCTTGCCCGGCTGATAAGGAGCGATGGAGCGCACGTAATCTGGCGCCAAATCACACAACATGAAGTTTCCCAAATAAAAATGCGGCTGACAGCCGCTAACCATTTGTATTTTACCCCAAAACCCCACATGAAATTTATGTAAGGAATGGCTGTCCATTCACGACTACACTACATCCAGTCCAATTGAGACCAACAACATGCTGATATTGCCCAAGGCCGACATTGCTCCTTCTGAAATCACCCCGCGCGAAGTATATGCAGAGCGCCGCAAATTTCTCGGCCAGGCGGGCGGTCTGGCACTAGCCGGCGCCACCCTGGGCCTGGCAGGCAACAGCACACAGGCAGCGCAGCCAGCAAGGCAAAGAATCCAGGGCATTGTTAAAACGCCGTATGGCGAGGAGGAAAAGCCCACGCCTTACGAAGATGTCACCACTTACAACAACTTCTATGAATTCGGCACCAGCAAGGCAGACCCGGCGGAATACGCGCATACGCTGAAAACCCGTCCCTGGACGGTAAGCATAGAAGGCGAAGTTAAAAAGCCCAAACGCATTGCCATTGAAGACATTTTCAAGATTGCCCCGCTGGAAGAACGCCTCTATCGCATGCGCTGCGTGGAGGGCTGGTCCATGGCGATCCCGTGGGTGGGACTTCCCCTCAAGACACTGATCCAGTGGGCGGAACCCACCGGCAATGCCAAATATGTGGAGTTTTTTACCCTGGCTGACCAACAGCAAATGCCCGGCGTACGCGACAACATCCTGGACTGGCCCTATAACGAGGGTTTGCGCATGGATGAAGCTTTGAACCCGCTCACTTTGCTGGCCGTTGGCCTGTATGGTGAAATCCTGCCCAACCAGAATGGCGCGCCACTCAGGCTGGTCGTGCCGTGGAAATACGGTTTCAAAGGAATCAAGTCCATTGTACGCATCCGCTTTAGCGAACAGATGCCGGTCAGTTCCTGGATGAAGGCCAGCCCGCGCGAATACGGTTTTTATGCCAACGTCAATCCGGAAGTGGATCACCCACGCTGGAGCCAAGCCAGCGAGCGCCGCATAGGCACGGGTGGATTGTTCCAACGTCGTCAGAAAACACTGATATTTAATGGCTATGCCGAGCAGGTAGCACATCTGTATAGCGGCATGGATTTACAAAGAAACTTCTAAATTCCCATGTTACTCAAGCAATTATCACCATCCATCATCTCTCGCGTCAAAGCTGCGCTGTTTGCTGTTGCCCTGCTCCCGCTGGTGCGACTGCTGGTGCTTGGCATCGCTGATGATCTGGGTGCCAATCCCATTGAATTCGTGATTCGCTCCAACGGCACCTGGGCGTTGACCTTCCTGCTGCTCACGCTCAGCATCACCCCGCTACGCAAGCTCACTGGAGCCAACTGGCTGGTGCAGTTGCGCCGCATGCTTGGGTTGTATGCATTTTTCTATGCAGCATTGCATTTGACGGCTTATGTCTGGCTCGACCAATGGTTTGATTGGCAAGCCATCGGCAAGGACATCGTGAAACATCCATTCATACTGGCCGGATTTTCTTCATTTGCGCTGCTGATCCCGCTGGCGACGACCTCCACCAACGCTATGATGAAACGGCTCAAAAAGAACTGGCAGAAACTACACACCCTGGTTTACCCAATTGCTTTACTGGCTGTGCTGCACTACTTCTGGCTGGTCAAAAAGGACATCACACAACCACTGATTTATGCAGGGGTGCTGATGGTATTGCTGGGGGTAAGAGTACAGTGGAAATTGCGCCGGCAAGCCGCTGACCTGCCTGGCGCAATTGCAAGGGAACGAACTTAAAGTCCGTGTTTTTCGATGATCTTGGTGAGCTTTTCTTCCAATGTGGCCGCAGTGAAAGGCTTAACGATATATCCGCTGGCACCGGCCTGCGCTGCCGCAACAATATTGTCGTTCTTGGCTTCGGCTGTCACCAGAAGCACGGGTAAGCTCTTCAGCTTGTCGTCGGCACGAATGGCTTGCAACAACTCAAGCCCGGTCATATTTGGCATGTTCCAGTCGGTGACCACAAAATCAAACTTCTCGGCCTGCAATTTCTTGAGGCCTACAGCACCGTCCTCGGCCTCTTCAATGTTGGAATAACCAAGCTCTTTCAGCAGGTTAATCACGATGCGGCGCATTGTTGAGAAATCGTCCACAACGAGGAACCTCATTTTTTTATCTGCCATTTGCTGCTCCAGGTAAGTTTCAAAATTACAAAATTAACGCAACTCTACATCGCAAATGTGACTGCCATCAACAGGTCAAACCACATTCACCGGATAGGAACCCAAGACTTTCAGGAAGGAGGCTTTCCCTTCTATCAATTTCAACGCCTGCGCCACCTTGGCATCATTGCGGTGGCCTTCGATATCCACAAAAAACACATATTCCCACAAACCGGCATGAGACGGGCGCGATTCCAGCTTGGTCATGCTGACGCCATTCTCTGATAACGGCGTCAGCAATTCAACTACTGCACCGGGGATGTTGCGCGTCGCCATCGCCAGCGAGGTCTTATCGCGCCCGGATGGCGCCACATCATGCCCGGCCACCACCAAAAAGCGGGTTGTGTTGCGGGGATCATCCTCGACATTTTCAGCCAGGATATTGAGCCCGTAAATTTCGCCTGCCCGACGGCTGGCAATGGCTGCCGCACCCGGGTGCTCTGCCGCCAATCTTGTGGCTTCGGCATTGCTGGCCACCGCCTGGCGCTCCACATTGGGCAAGTTGGCATTCAACCATTCATGACACTGCGACAATGACTGCGCATGGGAATATACGGTGCGGATTTGCGCCTTGTCTTCCGTTTTGGAGAGCAGGTTGTGATGCACCGGCAAATCCACCTCGCCACACACTTGTAACGGACTACCCACCAGCAAGTCCAGGGTACGGCCTATTGCGCCTTCGGTGGAATTTTCTACCGGTACCACGCCGTAATCGGCATGACCGGTTTCCACCATACGGAATACTTCATCGATGGTGGCACATTGCACCGGGCTGCCCAGACCACCAAACTGCTTGATGGCGGCTTCTTCACTGTAAGTGCCGAGCGGGCCGAGGAAAGCCACGGCCAACTCTTTTTCCAGTGCACGGCAATTGGACATGACAGTACGGAAAATGGCGGTGACTGCTTCACCAGACAACGGGCCGGGATTCAACTCCAGCAAGCGTCGCAGGATCTGCGCTTCGCGTTCCGGGCGGTAAATGGGTCCGCCGCCCTTGAGCTCGCCAATCGCACGGGCATGCCCCGCCCGTTCACTGACCAGCTTTAGCAGCTGTTCATCAATGGCGTCTATCTGCTCACGATGCTTTTTGAGTTCGTCGGTCATTTGGCATGCACTTTAGCAAATTCCATCATGAAATCCACCAGTGCTTTCACACCTTGCTCCGATAAAGCGTTGTAGATGGAGGCGCGCATGCCACCTACCGTTTTGTGACCCTTGAGTGCATATAGGCCCGCAGTTTGCGCCTGCTTGAGGAAGGTTTCATCCAGCGCAGGATCCCGCAGTGTGAATGGCACGTTCATGCGGGAACGGCTGGCAAGCTCCACCGGGTTGCGGTAAAAACCATCGCTGGCATCAATGCAGCCATACAGCAATTGCGCCTTGCGGATGTTGACCTGCTCCATTGCCGCCACCCCACCCTGCCGCTTCAGCCATTTGAACACCAGGCCGGCGATGTAAATACCAAAGGTGGGGGGGGTGTTGATCATGGAGCCATTTTCGGCGGCCAGGGCAAAATCCATCAGGCTGGGCATGGCAGTTGCCGCACGCCCCAGCAGATCCTCACGCACGATGGTAATCACCAGACCGGAAGGGCCGATGTTCTTTTGCGCCCCGGCGTAAATCAGGCCGTAGCGCGAGACATCCACTTTCCTGGACAGGATGTGGGAGCTCATGTCGGCCACCAGCGGCACATGACCAGCGCGGGCTGCCAAGGCAGCACAATCATCCTGCACCTCAACGCCATAAATGGTCTCATTGGTGCATAAATGCAGGAAAGCGGCGTTGGGATCCAGCGTGATTTCCTCATCGCGCAGCAAGCGGGTAAACCCATCAGCAGGCGCTCCCTTGCTCTCCGTGCTGCCAGCGACATGGACCGGCCCGGCAATCGGCGCAACACGCCGCGCCTCATCAACGGCTTTCTTTGACCAGGAACCGGTCACCAGGTAATCTGCCGAACGCCCACCACACAGGTTGAGGGGAATTTGCGAGAACAGCTGGGTTGCGCCGCCTTGCAGGAACAGCACCTTGTAATTGGCAGGAATCGCCAGCAGATCGCGCAGGTCAGCCTCGGCTGTGGTGATAATCTCGCCAAACTCCTTGCCGCGATGGCTCATTTCCATCACGGACACGCCGCAACCGTGCCAATCTGTCAGTTCTTCACGGGCTTGCTCCAGCACCTCCAGCGGCAATACGGCCGGGCCAGCGCTGAAATTCCAGACACGGGACATTTATTCTTCGTCCTCGTCAGATTCCACCACTTTCTCAAGGCCGGACAGTTTTTCGCCCTCGCCCAGGTTGATGAGTGTCACGCCCTGGGTGGCACGTCCAAGCTCGCGGATTTCCTTGACGCGGGTGCGGATCAGAACGCCACCGGTGGTAATCAGCATGATTTCGTCATCGTCATTCACCAGCTTGGCGGCCACCACCACACCATTGCGGTCGCTGGTGGCAATTGCCTTGACGCCCTGGGTAGCGCGGCCGGAGTGGCGGAAATCCGCCAACTGGGTGCGCTTGCCATAACCATTCTCGGTGGCGACCAGCACGGTCTGCTGCTCATTGTCGGCAATCAGCAGGGAAATGACCTGCTGCTTGGCCATCATCTTCATGCCGCGCACGCCACGGGTGGCCCTGCCCATGGGACGTACGTCTTCTTCGTCGAACCACACCGCCTTGCCATTATCGGACACCAGCACAATGTCGTTGCCTCCATTGGTGATTTCAGCACCGATCAGGTAGTCGTTTTCATCCAGGTTGATGGCGATGATGCCGGAGCGGCGCGGATTGGAGAATTCCACCAGTGCGGTTTTCTTGACGGTACCTTGCGCGGTACACATGAACACAAAATGGTTCTCGTCGAATTCCTTGACCGGCAGGATGGCGTTGATTTTCTCGCCATCTTCCAGCGGGAACAGGTTGACGATGGGCTTGCCACGGCTGATGCGGCTACCCTGCGGCACTTCGTACACCTTGAGCCAGTAAACACGACCACGGCTGGAGAAGCACAGGATGTAGTCGTGTGTGTTGGCGACGAACATCTTGTCGATGAAATCGTCTTCCTTGGTGGCCGCGGCCTGTTTGCCACGACCACCGCGGCGCTGGGCACGGTATTCATCCAGCGGCTGCGACTTCACATAACCGGTATGCGAGAGCGTGACAACCACGTCCTGCGGGGTGATCAGGTCTTCCAGGCTCAGATCCTGTGCATTCTGGATGATTTCGCTGCGGCGCTTGTCGCCGAACTGCTGCTTCACGGCTGCCAGTTCGGTGGTGATGATTTCGGTCACGCGTGCCGGTTTGGCCAGAATATCCAGCAGGTCGGCAATGTTATCCATCACCTCCTTGTATTCGCTGACCACCTTGTCCTGTTCCAGCCCAGTCAGGCGTTGCAAGCGCATTTGCAGGATTTCCTGCGCCTGCACGTCGGATAGCATGTAACCATTCTTTTGCAGGCCGTAGGCTTCGTCCAGGCCTTCAGGGCGCGAGGCATCCGCCGCCGCGCGCTTGAGCATTTCTTCCACAACCGGCGATTTCCATGCCTGCGCCATCAACTCACGTTTGGCGTCTGGCGGCGTTGGTGCAGCCTTGATGAGGGCGATCATCTCGTCCACATTGGCTAGCGCAACGGCCAGGCCTTCCAGGATATGGCCACGGTCACGCGCTTTCTTCAACTCGAATACGGTACGGCGCGTCACCACTTCACGGCGGTGGCGCAGGAAGGCCTCCAGCATCTGCTTCAGGTTGAGCAGGCGCGGCTGGCCATCCACCAGCGCCACCATGTTCATGCCGAAGGTGTCCTGCAACTGGGTCTGCTTGTAGAGGTTGTTGAGCACCACCTCCGGCACTTCGCCGCGCTTCAGCTCAATCACCATGCGCATGCCGGATTTGTCCGACTCGTCGCGCAGGTCTGAGATGCCTTCTATCTTTTTCTCGTTGACCAGTTCGGCAATTTTCTCGATCAGCGTCTTCTTGTTGACCTGGTAAGGCAACTCGTCAACGATGATGGCCTGGCGGTCGCCCTTGCCGATATCCTCGAAATGGGTACGCGCACGCATCACCACGCGGCCACGGCCGGTGCGGTAACCTTCCTTGACGCCTACCGTGCCGTAAATGATGCCGGCAGTCGGGAAATCGGGTGCCGGCACAATATCAATCAAATCTTCAACACTGATGTCCGCATCCTTAAGGACGGCCAGGCAGGCATCAATCACTTCGTTCAGGTTGTGCGGGGGGATATTGGTGGCCATGCCCACCGCAATGCCGGAGCTGCCGTTAATCAACAGGTTGGGAATCTTGGCAGGCAACACCAGTGGTTCATGCTCGGAACCATCGTAGTTGGCGCCGAAGTCCACCGTTTCCTTGTCCAGGTCGGCCAACAACTCGTGGGCAATGCGCGCCATGCGGATTTCGGTATAACGCATGGCGGCTGCATTATCGCCATCCACTGAGCCGAAGTTACCCTGCCCATCCACCAGCATGTAGCGCAGGGAAAAGTCCTGTGCCATCCGCACTATAGTGTCGTACACCGCCGTGTCGCCGTGCGGGTGATATTTACCAATTACATCGCCCACAATACGTGCAGACTTCTTGTACGGCCGGTTCCAGTCGTTGGAAAGCTCGTGCATGGCATACAGCACGCGGCGGTGGACAGGTTTCAGACCATCCCGCACATCCGGCAGGGCTCGACCCACAATCACGCTCATGGCGTAATCGAGGTAGGAACGGCGCATTTCTTCTTCCAGGCTGACAGGGAGTGTTTCCTTGGCGAACTGATCCATAAATTTCCGGGGGAATTTGAGCTTGTTTTAAAGCCCATCATTTTATCATGAAAGGTGCTTTTTCTTGAGCTTAACCGTCGCCTTGCCGCGATTAAAATTCATGAAAATAATGACGGTTAGCCCTTGCTCCTAACCTGACAGTTTTAGTAAGCTATTCAAGTAAATTCTTTGACCCCTTTTCAGGAGAACAACATGGCTGTACTCGTCGGAAAACCCGCCCCCAATTTCACTGCCACCGCCGTCATGGGTTGCAATACCATCAAGGATGATTTCAATCTTGCTGAATACATCAAGGGCAAAGCTGCCGTCATTTTCTTCTACCCGCTGGACTTCACTTTTGTGTGCCCGTCTGAACTGATTGCATTTGACCACCGTCTGGACGAGTTCAAGAAGCGGGGTGTGGAAGTCATCGGCGTTTCCATTGACTCCCAGTTCACCCACCTGGCCTGGAAGAATACCCCGGTCAACAACGGCGGCATCGGCAAGGTTGGCTATCCGCTGGTTGCCGACATCAAACACGAAATCTGCCAGGCTTATGACGTGGAAGCTGCTGGCGGCGTGGCTTATCGTGGCTCCTTCCTGATTGACAAGCTGGGCATTGTGCGCCACCAGGTGGTGAACGATCTGCCGCTGGGCCGCAACATTGACGAAATGCTACGCATGATAGACGCACTGCAATTCTTCGAAGAAAACGGCGAAGTCTGCCCGGCTGGCTGGAACAAGGGCAAGCCCGGCATGGACGCCAGCCCTGAAGGTGTAGCCAAGTACCTGTCCGCCAACGCCGACAAACTGTAATCCATAGCTTGGCAATAAAAAAACGGGGCTTTTAGCCCCGTTTTTTATTTCTAGTAAACGCTGCGCGCTAACCGCAATAATTTGGAGCTGATCGTAAGTTTTGAACGCCGGGCAGCACTGGCATTTATCTGGAAAGCCAAACGACGGTCTTCCACCGTTAATGAAATCATGATTCCCGAATATAGCGGAGTGACACCTTCAGTGATGGTCAGTATAGGCAGACCGGTGGCACGGTCGAGCATTTTCTGCGAATACTTCGCTTCGCTCTCCCCCACATAAAGTATCTGGCAACCGCCAATATCGTCTCCGGGTCCAATGTGATGTACGACCAAGCGGCGACCATTCACATTCTTGCCGTGAATCGCATGCAAGGCATCGTGAAATTGATCTTCACTCACGACACACAGGTGAATCTCATCCCCAACCTCACTGGGCCATTCGGTATACAGGGCAAAGTTATAGAGATAAGTGGCCTTCATGTCATTTTCAGGCACAGGCTGCGCGTCAACCCTGGGCAGGGCCGCCAGCAAAAGTGCGATGAAAGTGACTATGCGGAGTATCATTTAAAGTCGTAATTCATATTCAGCCAGAATGTCCGGCCATCCATTTTCAGGGTATCCGGCAATATCCCCCCCGGTGCAACCACGGAATATTCCTTGTCAAACAGATTCTTTAAGGTCATGGACACGCTTGCACTGGGAATAAGACGATCCGTTGTTAAGGTCAGGTTTGCCATGGTGTACCCCCCCAACTCATCTCGCATTTCAGTGAGCCGGGGGCCGGTGTATTGCAGTTCTAATCCTCCGCGCGCACGGTAATCGAAAAGCGGAAAACTAAGATTGAATTTGCCCAGATGGCGAGGTGCGTTGATCGCTGTATGCCCATCCACATCTTCGGCAAGCTGATGCGCGTAACTGGTACGCAACCGCACACCATTTGCCCAAAGTCGTTCAATCTCTATTTCCAACCCGCGTGTACGGCTACTACCAGTATTCACAAACTGGCTGAACCCCGTAGGTAAATCCACACTGGCAATCAAATCTTGGGTATGGAAGTGGTACAAGGAGCCGGTGAAAATAAAATTTCTGGAAATCTCATGACGCAGTACCAGCTCCTGGGTTGTCACTTTTTCAGAGTCCAAGGCAGGGTTGGCAATTTCCGACCCAGGGGTATTCCCATCAAAATTGTATTTTTCAATGGCGGCAGGCAAACGGAACGCCGAGCTGTAAGCTGCCTTGAGCGTGGTCTGTGCGGTAGGCATGTAAATCAGGGCTAAGCGCGGGCTAATACTGCTATCCGCATCATTCGCCTTGTCGTAACGGGCTCCTACATTGAGTAGCCATTTTTGCCCCAATGCAATTTCATCCTGTCCATAAAGACTGACTGTTTGTCGATCCTGGTCAAACTTGGCAAAAATATTGGAAAAGTCAAATCGGGCATCGTCCCGGTATTCCGCACCAAACACCATGCGGTGACCCTCCAGGCCGCTATAAAAAAATTTCTGGTCAACGCCCCACCACACGCCGCGATTCATCGCGTATTCCGTACCCGCCGCCAGATCATAAACCCCGCGATCCAGATACATCCCGGAGTAGACATGGGTTGAAGATTTTAGTGCAGCACCAAAATTCGTATCGTAGCGGGCACTCAAAAAGCCATTGGTATCCCGGAACAGGTTTTGCTGATTGAAAGGAACCCCATCCAGCGTGGTGGGTACCGACTTGTGGCGATACACATACCCAGCCTCCAATTCCCAGTTTTCATAATGCAGCTTGCCAAAAAAGCGCTTGCTTTTTTCGTAATCCATGCCTTTCGCAACACCGCCATTGGTGGCGTTGAATTCGGGGAAACGCAAATCCTCACCATCTCGATCCAGCCAGGAGGCAGACACCAGAACATCGGCACCATTCTCCAGCTTGTTTCCGTAGGTCAACCTGCCCTTGCGTCCCCCTTCACTGAACACATCAGCCGCGGCCTGCAACCCGCCAAAGCTCCGCCCTTTCTTGGTGGTCACACTGATAATGCCGAAATAGGCGTTATTGCCGTAGAGCACTGAACCAGTGCCCGGCACGTACTCCACACGCTCAATCAACTCCACATCCAGCAGGCCGGAATGGTCAAGGTACATCTGGTTATATATATTGTCGTTGCTGGCATAACCATCTATCAGCAACAACACCCGCCCAGCATAGTCACCCGGTCGGCTGAACCCCCGCCCACCTAGGTAATCAAATGCATGGTCATAGGTGGTGTACAACCCGCGCATGGAATTGAGAATGTCAGCCAGGGTACGATAACCGTAATCCTTGATATCCTGTGCTGTAACGATAGCAACAGCAGAAGGCGCGTCACTGATCTGTTGTGCAAGACGGGCAGCAGATAACACCTCCATCTTTACCAGCTCTTCAATCGGGATCTGTGTCAGGTCAGCGGGCGGCTCACTGTTGCCGTCTTGTGCATAGGCGTAACCCTGCATGCCGAGACATAAACCCAGCACACCAAGCCAACCCTTTCCTCGCATGAGTTTTTCCATTTTTATCATGTCAATTTGGAAGCTTAATCCCCTATCCTGCCCATCGCATTGACCACCATCAATCTGCTGCTTCACCATCAGGTAAGGAATCTCCAATCACCAGCAAATCAGTCCGGATTTTCTGCAACACTCCGCCAACCTGCTCCAATGCCTTTTCACCTTCAAGCCGTTCCAGCCAGAGACTCATATCAGCGATACCGTCCGCTCCGACTGTTCTGGCGCCGGACTTGATTTTATGCCCCAAAAACCGGATTGCAGTCACGTCGCCAATTGCCAGCGCCTTCTCCAGAGCTCCCAGGTCATTCCGTGTAGAGGTGACAAATACACGCAGCATCTCATCCCGGATACCCGGGGCATCGCTCCCAAACAACTGTTCCAATGCCCTGGGGTTAATGACATCCGCCTTCGCTCGCAAAGGCAACGTACTGACCACAACATCCTGTGCACCCAAAACGCTTGCTGCCGGAGCGCCCGCTATCCATTTGCTGATTGCTGCATACAAAATTTCCGGTTTAATCGGCTTGGTAATAAAGTCATTCATGCCGACTGCGAGGCATTGTGATTTGTCTTCCTGCATGGCGTTGGCCGTCATGGCAATGATACAAACGTTGCTAATGGCAGGATCCGAGCGAATTTGACGTGTTGCCTCAAATCCATCCATCACCGGCATCTGTACATCCATCAGGACACAATCAAACTTTTCCTTGTGCAGCCAATCCAGGGCTTCTTGCCCATTGGAGGCAACATTGACCAGCAATCCAGCCTTTTCCAGCAACTTAATGGCAACCTGCTGGTTCAATGGATTATCTTCCACCAGCAACACGCGGGCTCCTAACAGCCCACCAGGCTGCGTAACAGCAGCGCTGCGCGCGCCCTCGCCTTTCCCAGCAATTGCCTGGTCAAGGGTTTCTACCCTGGCTAACCTTGCTGTAAACCAGAAACGACTGCCCTGCCCTTTCTGACTGATGACTCCAACTTCACCCCCCATCAATTCAGCCAATCTCTTGCTCAGGGCTAATCCCAGACCGGTTCCTCCATATTGCCGGCTGGTGGATGCATCGGCCTGCTGGAATGCCTGGAACAACTGCTTTTGTTCTTCATCGGAAAGCCCGATGCCGGTATCTCGCACTTCGAAATACAGCAGAAGCTCATTTTCGTTTTGCGAATACACCTTGGCTTCAACATTGACTTCACCCTGCTCAGTAAAGCGGATGGCATTCCCCACATAATTGGACAACACTTGCTGTAAGCGGAGAAGGTCACCCACCAGCTTGCGCGGGATATCTCCTGCAATATCAATGGTCAGCTTGAGTCCCTTTTCATTTACCCTGGAGTCAAACAGGCTGACGATGGCAGTCGTTAATGCATCTAGGTCAAAAACCCGGTGCTCGATCTCCATCTTGCCGGATTCAATCTTGGAATAATCGAGAATCTGGTTGATAACTCCCAGCAACAGCTCGCCAGAATAGTGAATTTTCTCCAGGTACTCCGCCTGTTGCGGGTTGGGATTGGTCATCTGCGCCAGATAGGTCATACCAATAATGGCATTCAGTGGCGTACGGATTTCATGACTCATATTAGCCAGAAAATCGCTCTTGGCGCGACTGGCGGCCTCCGCAACCTCCTTGAGCTCTCTCAAGTGAAGTGCATTTTTTTGCAGCTCCCATTCGCGCGTTTCAATCTGCCCCAGCATTTCGTTAAAACCATCGACCAAAATGCCAACTTCATCATTCGAGCTTTTGTTCAGTCGCAAGGAGTAACGATGCTCGACTGAAACCCGCATCATGGCCAGGGCCAGGGCATTGATAGGTTGGAGTGCTGCCTTCAGAAGTTGTCGTGCAAATATGATGACAACCACGGAAACCGCTACCGCAATCATCAACATGCGCAGCACTTCATTCAGGACACCCGCCCACATGGGCGCCATATCCATCAGGGCATACACATGGGCCACCGTTTCCCCACCAATTTCTACAGGCACGGTGATCACCCGGGAACGCTTGAATTTTGAAATATCGTTAATGGTCTTTTCCGCACTTACGGTATCAACAGGGCTGTCAGCACCTTCACGCTGATAATAAGCAAACGGCTGAGACTGTCCCGGCTTTGTGACCCAAAGAGCTATCACTTCCGGATAAAGGCTCGAGATGTTCAGCGTCTCCTGTGCGGCGTGCTGGTCAAGGAAGAGCAATGCCGGCTGAACCTGGAGAGCCACTGCAGCAGCCCAGGTTTCCCCCCTGTGCAACTGGCTGCTGCTGCGTGTGTCAATTTCCCTGAATACCCCAAGCACCAATGCCAGGAAGAATCCCAGCATGACAGAAACAGTAAGAATGCGGGTCAGCCGGCTGTTCAAGCTGGAACTAGCGGCAAGCATCCTGGATAGCCAACGACGTGACACTGAGAACCCTTTTTTGTTTATCAGGGTGATTCTAGCGTAATAAAGCCAATTGGACATGGGGCCTGCCCCCATCCAATCAAAGCCATCTCATACTAATCCAATGTCAAGTCCGACTTGATATCTTCAACACTTTCCAGACCTACGGCAATCCGCACCAGCCCATCACCAATACCGGCCGCAGCCCTTTCCTCGGCAGAGACTCGACTATGCGTGGTGGTGGCTGGATGGGTAATGGTGCTTTTGGCATCCCCCAGATTGGCGGTAATAGAAATCAAGCGCGTGTTATCTATCAGCCGCCATGCCGCTTCTTTGCCGCCTTTCACATCAAATGACACGATCGCGCCGCCACTTTTCTGCTGGTGTTTGGCAAGCTCATATTGTGGATGTGAAGGCAGCCCGGGGTAATACACACGCTCCACCCAGGACTGTGTCTCCAGCCACAAAGCCAGCGCCAGAGCATTGCGTGAATGCGCCTCCATGCGGACAAACAAGGTTTCCAGCCCTTTGAGAAACACCCAGGCATTAAAAGCGCTCATGGTAGGCCCGGCAGTCCGCAGGAAACCGTATACCGGCTCCAGTACACTCTTCTTGCCGAGCACCGCGCCGCCCAGGCAACGGCCCTGTCCGTCGATGTACTTGGTAGCGGAGTGGATCACGATGTCCGCCCCCAAATCCAGCGGCTTTTGCAGGGCGGGGGAGCAAAAACAATTATCCACTGCCAGCAAGATGCCACTTTTGTGCGCAATCGCTGCCAACGTCGCAATATCGCCAATCTCGGTCAGCGGGTTGGATGGTGTTTCCACAAAAAACAGTTTGGTATTCGGTTTGACCGCCTTTTCCCATTCCCGCACATCCGTGAGGGAAACAAACGTCACCTCCAACCCCCAACGCTTGAGGATGTTGCCGAGCAGTTGTACCGATGTGCCGAAAATGCTGCGCGATGCGACCACATGGTCACCCGACGAGCACAAGCCCATCATACAAGCGAGTATGGCTGACATGCCGCTGGATGTCGCCACGCAATACTCCGCCCCTTCCAGTGCGGCCAACCTGTCCTGGAACATACTGACCGTCGGGTTGGTGAAGCGCGAGTACACGTTGCCCGGCTCCTGCCCGCCAAAACGTGCAGCGGCCTGCGCTGCACTCTCGAACACAAAGCTGGAGGTGAGGAACATTGCCTCGGAATTTTCCCCAAACGGGGTATGCAAGGAACCGGCGCGCACTGCCAGGGTGGCGGGGTCGTAGTGGTGGTTGTCAGTCATGTCTAAACAGTCCCGGGTCATGGGCACAAAAAAGCCCGCTTCAGCTATAGACTAAAACGGGCTTATTGAAATTGCCGCTTTAGCTGTATTTATCAAGCGCCCGCAAGCTGAACTCAAATCGGCGCATGTGGCACAATAAAGCCCTATTGTTTCTTTGTCAATCCGGGCAAGCCATGCAAAAACGTATACGCGGCAAGAGAAAATCACACGGCGGCAAGGTCGGCCTGCCTCCAGGCTCGTTAGTACACGTTGGTGAAGTCAAGGCCAAACAGGTTGAGGTGAGCCTGATTCGTTACACCCCGTCAAAAATTGACCAGCAAACCACCACCGATCTTGATAGCCTGGATCTGTCCGTCACCGACAATTCCGTGCTCTGGCTGAATGTTTACGGCTTGCACCAACCGGAACTGGTGGAGAAGATAGGTCACGCGTTCAACCTGCATGCCCTGGTGCTGGAAGACATCCTGAACACGCAGCAACGTCCCAAGCTCGATACTTACAGCAACAGCTTGTTTGTGGTCACCCGTTTCTTCAACTACGTTCGGGACAGCATGGATGTCAGCTCGGAACAAGTTAGCCTGGTTCTGGGCAAACATTTTGTGCTGACATTCCAGGAACGCCGCACCGGATCATTTGACCCAATCCGAGAACACCTGCGCGCCAATGAAGGACAATTGCGCAAATCCGGAGCTGATTATCTTGCCTACACACTGCTGGACATTATTGTTGACCGCTATTTTCTGGCACTGGAACAGATCGGTGATGACTGTGAAACGCTGGAAGACGAGCTATTGCGCAAACCTGCCAGCAGTCTGTTACACAACATCCACAAACTCAAGCGGCAAACCATGGAGCTACGGCACGCCGTATGGCCGCTACGCGAGGTGGTGAACGCATTGATACGCAACGAATCCGGGTTTTTCCGGCCGGATACACTGCCCTACCTGCGCGATGTTTATGACCACACCGTCCATTTCATAGAATCGCTGGAATCGCTGCGAGACATGCTCGCCGGCATGCTGGACATCTATCTTTCCACCGTCAGCAACCGGGTCAATATGGAAGTGCGGGCGCTGACCGTGGTGGCGATGCTGTTCATGCCTGCCACCTTGATTGCCGGGATATTCGGCATGAATTTTCATTGGATGCCATGGCTAACGAATCCGAACGGATTCTGGTTCGCCATAGGGATGATGGTGGGCATTGCCCTGCTGATGGGCGCTATTTTCTGGCGCCGGCAGTGGTTGTCGCGCTAAAGCGACTCAGGTGACCTCTTCTTGTTCTTCTTCGACACTGACCAGGTTCAGGTCAAGCTGTGTCGCAGAGTTGGCTGGCTTCCTCACCTTGGCACCATCACGCCGCAATGCCTCAATGGCGGCCAGATAGGCTTCATTCACGTCACCGGTGACATATTTGCCATCGAAGCATGAACAGTCGAACTCCTCTATACCCGGATTACCCAACCGCACGTCCCTGACCAAAGCGTCCAGATCCTGATAAACCAAGGCATCCGCGCCGATTGCCTTGCATATCTGCTCATCTGAACGGCCTGTTGCCAAAAGTTCGTCACGACTGGGCATATCAATGCCATACACGTTGGGGAATTTGACAGGTGGCGCCGCCGAAGCGAAAAACACCTTGTTGGCGCCAGCTTCACGCGCCATCTGCACAATACGCTCCGAAGTCGTGCCCCGCACGATGGAGTCATCCACCAGCAGCACGTTCTTGCCCTTGAACTCCATGTTGATGGGGTTAAGTTTCTGGCGCACCGATTTTTTGCGCAAGGCCTGCCCCGGCATAATGAAAGTACGGCCGATATAACGATTCTTAATGAAGCCTTCACGGTAGGTCAGGTTAAGCGCATTTGCCAGTTGCAGGGCACTCGGGCGGCTGGTATCCGGAATGGGGATCACCACATCTATATCCAGATGTTTCCATTCGCGGTGAATTTTTTCTGCCAAACTTTCGCCCATATGCAACCGGGTCTGGTACACCGAAACGCCATCAATGACCGAATCCGGCCTGGCCAGATACACATACTCAAAAATGCAAGGGGTCAGCCTGGCATTTTCCGCACATTGCTGCGAGTAGAAGTGGCCGTCCATGTCGATGAATACAGCCTCACCCGGCTCCACGTCGCGCACCAGGGTAAAGCCGAGCACATCCAGCGCCACGCTTTCCGATGCCACCATGTATTCGGTGCCCTTTTCAGTTTCAGCACGCCCAATCACCAGGGGACGAATGCCGTGCGGGTCACGGAAGGCCAAGACACCATACCCGGCAATCATGGCGACCACGGCATAAGCCCCCTTGCAGCGACGGTGTACGGCAGAAACCGCATTAAAAATAATCTTGTTGTCCAGGCTAGTGCTGGGGGCGGTTTTCTCGATTTCATGGGCCAGCACATTCAGCAGCACTTCGGAATCAGAAGTGGTATTAATGTGCCGCAGATCCTGGCGGAACATCTCCTCCTTGAGCTGGGCTGAATTGGTAAGGTTGCCGTTGTGGCCGAGAACAATGCCAAATGGCGAGTTCACGTAAAAAGGTTGGGCCTCCGCCGCGGAGGAAGAGCCGGCCGTAGGGTAGCGTACATGTGCAATCCCGGCGTTGCCAATCAACCCACGCATGTGACGGGTGTGGAATACATCCTGCACCATGCCATTATTTTTGTGCATGAAAAAGGTATCACCATCGCAGGTAACGATGCCTGCAGCATCCTGCCCACGATGCTGCAATACCATCAGACCGTCATACAGCAACTGGTTGACGGGGTTCTTGCCGACGATTCCGATAATTCCGCACATAGTCTGTTTAAGGCAAAGTTACTTTTTGATCAAAATTCAGATATTGGGTCATCTGCTTTGGTAGCCAGGGCACAGCCGCCATCACCAAGGCTTCAAGCGGTGGACTGAACGTGGCATCCTGCCATTCCTGACGTTGCGGCAAACTGGTCATACCGCCCAATAACACCAAAATACCCACCACCAGCACACCCCTGGCACAACCAAACAACAAGCCGAACAAACGATCCGGCAAGCCAAGTCCCACCTTTTTTACAACTTCGCTTAGTCCTATGGCCAATAAACTCGCCAGCAACAAGGTCAGCAAATAAACCGCCAGGAATCCAGCCACCAGGCGCAGACTCTCATTCGGCAAATATTCTGCCAGCATACCAGCAGCCTGAACCCCATAGGCACGCGCCACAAAAAAAGCCACGACCCAACCTGCAAGATCCAGTGCCTCGCGGACGAAGCCTCGTAACATTCCAAGCAATACCGAGAATCCGATGATTCCCAGAACAGCATAATCAAAAACCGTCACTGATGTACTACCAATATCGTGTTGTTATACCCGGAGGTCTGGAGTTTCTGCTGTGCCTTCAATGCTTCATCCCTGGAAACAAAAGGTCCGCAGCGCATACGCAACAATTTTCCACCGGTTTTGGTGTTCAATGTTTCAGTACCACAATCCAACCCTAGGCCAGACAACTTGGACTGGATTTGCTCCGCCTTGGGTGAAGGGGTAAACACGCCGATTTGTACGGAAACAGCACCTTGTTTTGGGGAAGTTTTTTCAGCCGGTACAGGCAGTTGTGGTTTGGCTTCAGCAACCGGCTCCGGTTTGACCACAGGCTTTTCAGCTGGTTGGTCGGCAACTTTGGCGGGTGCCGGTGGCACAGGCGCCACAGCTTTTACCTCGGCAGCTGCAGGATTGGCTGGCACCTCCTGGGGCGGGGTTGCAACAGGCTCTACCGGGGGGGGCGCAACCGGCTCATTGCTGGCGGCAGTAGGTGCAGGTGCTGGCTGGCTCGGCGTTACCGGGACAATTTTTGATGAAAATTCGCCATCATCCTGGCTGGGGATGCTGATGGTGACATCCGGTCTGGGCGCATTTTCGTCACTGCGGTCATCCAGCAACATAGGGAGCACAGTCACCATGAGCAGCACCAAAGCTATCGCACCAATCAGGCGACGGCGTGCACGCTTTCTGAATTCTTTTTCCTGGTCAGTCAAAGCTTCATTTGCCATATCTAGAGCCTATTTTGATGTGCACCGGGCATCAGCACGTCAGCCACCGTATAAAATGAGCCGAACGCGATTATTCTATCATTTTCGTCCGCATCCCGACAGGCATGGGCCAGCGCTTCCACCACACTGGAATGGCGGCATGTGCGTGCCTGTGGTAACACATCCAGCACATGCTGCTCCAAATCGATTACGGAACAACCACGGGGTTGCTGGATGCCTGCCAGATACCAGGTGTCCACAACTGCTGCCATTGCATCCACAACGCCCTCTATATCCTTATCAGACAGCATGGCGAATACCGCGAGAGTTTTACCTTTGCCGGGCAAATGTAAAAGGTTGTCAGCCAAACCGCGTGCAGCCTGAGGATTGTGGGCCACATCAGCCAATAGCAGCGGACGCTCCCCTAATTTCTGGAAGCGGCCTGCCAGTTGCATGTTATTCAAGGCGCGCCGCACAGCATCTTCACCAACAACAACATCCGGCACCAAGGCCTGAACAGCTTCTATTGCGGAAGCCGCATTGTTCAACTGGAAGCGGCCAGGCAAAATCGGTAAAGGCAGGTTGCTCATCTCTCCCTTGGAGCCGAAAAAATCCCAGGTGGCAGCGTCCTCACTCCAGCGGAAACCAAATTCCCGTCCTATCAGGCGCAAGTCAGCTGCGATTTCCTTAGCGTACTTGCTGATGATGGCTGGCGGATCATCATCACCACAAATCGCCGGGCGACCTGACCGGTAAATGCCGGCTTTTTCAAAACCGATACTTTCGCGGTTATCCCCCAAGTAATCGACATGATCGATATCCACACCAGTCACGATGGAACAGTTGGCATCAAAGGCATTCACCGCATCGAGGCGCCCACCCAAGCCCACTTCAAGCACGACAACATCCACTTTTTGCTGCACAAACATCCAGACTGCCGCCAAAGTACCAAATTCAAAATAGGTCAGTGGAATATCTTCCCGCGCTTGCTCGACCGCAGAAAACGCCTGGCACAATAAATCATCCGTAGCTTCTTGCCGGTTGATGCGCACCCGCTCGTTATAACGCAGCAAATGTGGCGAGGTGTAACAGCCTGCCTGGTATCCAGCCTCATGCAACATGGCTTCCAGCAAAGCACAGGTTGAACCCTTGCCGTTGGTTCCGCCCACGGTAATGATGGGGAACATGGGCGCCAGACCCAGTCTGGTTTTGACGCGACTGACACGCTCCAATCCCAGCTCTATGGTTTTGGGGTACAGCCGTTCAAGATAAGACAGCCACCCGGCCAGATCGGCCGGTGGCGAAAAGGCATCAGGCATGCGCAGGCAGGCGTTGCAGGCCGGAAAGCAGCGAGGCAAGTCTGTCACGCATTTCACGACGGTCAACAATCATATCCACCGCGCCATGCTCCAGCAGGAATTCAGCGCGTTGGAAACCATCCGGCAAAGTCTCACGCACGGTTTGCTCAATCACGCGTGGCCCGGCAAAACCAATCAGTGCCCCAGGCTCGGCCACGATTACATCCCCGAGCATGGCAAAACTGGCTGACACGCCCCCCATGGTAGGATCCGTCAGTACCGAGATAAAGGGCAATTTGGCACGCGACAAGGCGGTCAACGCAGCACTGGTCTTGGCCATCTGCATCAGCGAGAACAAGCCCTCCTGCATACGCGCGCCGCCACTGGCGGAAAAACAGATAAATGGTGTGTGGTGCTCCAGGCAGGCATCCACCCCGCGCACAAAGCGCTCACCCACCACGGATCCCATGGAGCCACCCTGGAACTTGAACTCAAATGCAGCGGCAACAACAGGTATGGTTTTGATACTGCCCCGCATGACCACCAGAGCATCCGTTTCGCCAGTATCCGTCTGGCTGGCCTTCAGGCGGTCGGGGTAACGCTTCTGATCCTTGAACTTAAGCGGATCCAGCGGAGTCACACCAGCGCCGATTTCAACCCGGTTTTCAGCATCCAGCACCTGATCCAACCGGGTGCGCGCACTGATGCGATTGTGAAAACCGCACTTGGGGCACACTTCGAGGTTTTTTTCGAGATCGGTGCGGTACAACACGGATTCGCAGGTGGGGCATTTGCTCCACAACCCTTCCGGAACCGCTTTTTTCACTGCCCCGGCATCACGTTTAATTTTGGGGGGGAGAAGTTTCTGTAACCAGCTCATAATAGCCTCTTATTTCGCGTCAATGGCTGCACGCAGTTCTGAGATGAGTTTTTTCACGTTAGCGACTGCATTAGATTCACCGGAATTTTCGACTTCCTGCACCGTGCGGCTGCCTACCACCACAGCATCGGCAATTGAAGCAACCGCTTTTGCTGTCGCTGCATCGCGCACACCAAAACCCACGCCAACCGGCAACGCTGTCAACCCCCGGATGCCTGCCACCTTGCCCGCGACTTCAGCCAGATCAAGGTTGGCTGCACCGGTCACACCGCGTAGCGAGACGTAATAGACGAAGCCCCTGGCTGCATTGACCACCGAAGCCACGCGCTCTGGCGCGGAAGTCGGCGCCAGAAGGAAAATCGGGTCGAGACTGTGCTTGATGAGATGGGCAAAAGCCTCGCTACTTTCTTCCGGGGGAAAGTCCACGGTCAACACGCCATCCACACCCACCGCTTCGCAACGCTGCGCAAAAGCCTCCCAGCCCATGGCTTCAATCGGATTACCATAGCCCATGAGTACCACAGGGGTCTTGGCATCCTGCTTGCGGAATTCTGCCACCATATCCAGCACGTGGCGCAAACCGATCTTGTGCTTGAGAGCACGTTCGGAAGCACGCTGGATGGTTGGGCCGTCGGCCATCGGGTCGGAAAATGGCACACCCAGTTCAATCATGTCGGCCCCACCTTCCACCAGCGCATGCATCAACGGCACGGTGAGCTGCGGATTGGGGTCACCTGCAGTAATAAACGGGATCAGCGCTTTGCGCTGTTGTGACTTGAGTGTTGCAAAAACGCTATGGATACGACTCACAGAGTAATTCCTTTGATACGGGCTACCGTATTCATGTCTTTGTCGCCACGCCCTGACAGGTTGACCAGAATAACCTTGTCCTTATCCATGGTCGGGGCGATCTTGATTGCGTGGGCCAGCGCATGGCTGGATTCTAGCGCAGGGATAATGCCCTCGTAACGACAAAGCGCATCGAACGCGGCAATGGCTTCGTCGTCGTTGATAGCGACATACTCAGCGCGGTGAATGTCCTTCAACAGGCAATGCTCAGGCCCGACACCCGGGTAATCCAGTCCGGCGGAAATAGAATGCGTCTCGATGATCTGGCCGTCCTCGTCCTGCATCAGATACACCTTGTTGCCATGCAACACACCGATCTTGGCATTGGCAGTGAGCGGCGCTGCATGCGACCCTGTGGCGACGCCGTGTCCGCCCGCCTCCACACCAATCAATTGCACGCCGGTTTCCTCAATATAGGGATGGAACATGCCAATGGCATTGGAGCCCCCCCCCACACAGGCGATCACTACGTCAGGCTGGCGGCCAATCATCCCCGGCATCTGCACTTTGGCTTCATTGCCAATCACACACTGAAAATCGCGCACCATCATCGGATAGGGATGCGGGCCTGCGGCCGTACCAAAAATATAAAACGTATCGTCACAGTTGGTCACCCAATCGCGGATGGCCTCATTACAGGCGTCCTTCAAGGTCTTGGAGCCGCTTTCTACCGGAACCACGGTCGCACCCAGCAACTTCATGCGGAACACGTTGGGTGCCTGACGCTGCACATCTTCGGCACCCATATAAACCACGCACTCCATGCCGAAGCGTGCTGCTACGGTAGCAGTTGCCACGCCGTGCATGCCTGCCCCGGTTTCGGCGATGACACGCTTCTTGCCCATGCGCTTGGCCAGCAGTGCCTGGCCGATGGCATTGTTGATCTTGTGCGCACCGGTATGGTTGAGGTCTTCGCGCTTCAGGTAAATCTGCGCACCGCCAAAATGCTCGGAAAGGCGCTTGGCATGGTAGATCGGGCTGGGACGGCCGACATAGTGCTTCAGTTCGTAGGCAAACTCGGCCTTGAATTCGGGATCATCGCGGAAATGCAGGTACTGGCGGCGCAGCTCTTCCACCGCCGGGATCAGCGTTTCCGCCATATAGATGCCACCAAACGGGCCAAAATGGCCACCCGAATCGGGAAAATCGTATTTACCCATGAAACGCTCCAACTTCTTGTATGAATGCGAAAACCTTGTCCGCGTCCTTGATTCCTTTTTCCCGCTCAACGCCACCACTTACGTCCACGGCATAAGGACTTACCTGCTGGATAGCCATGCGTACATTTTGTGGGGTCAGGCCACCAGCCAGAATCAAGGGCTTGGTCAAGTTGCTTGGTATAAGGTTCCAGTCAAATCTTTCCCCGGTTCCACCCGCAACCCCCTCGACATAGGCATCCAGCAGCAGCGCTTTTGCACCTGCATAGCGAGCCTCGTATTCTACCAAATTTAGTTCAGGCCTGACGCGTGCAGCCTTGATATAGGGAAAATTGAAGCTGTCGCAGTAGGCGGACGGCTCGTCCCCGTGGAATTGCAGCAAATCAAGCCGCACCTTCGCCAGCACACTGCGCACTTCCGCCGCATCAGCATCCACAAACAAGCCAACGGCGTCCACAAATGGCGGCAATTGCGCCACGATCCTTGCGGCTTTCTCGGGTGCTACATACCGTGGACTTTTAGCGTAGAAGACCAGACCGATGGCATCAGCCCCCGCCTTTACTGCCGCCAGCGCATCTTCTTCACGGGTGATGCCACAAATTTTGGTGCGAGTTCGCAATTCTTTGCACAAGATTTTGAAGAAGGCGTAGGTTATCCCAAACCCGGCTGGCTGTCAGCGGATAAATGAATCACCATGTGGTGGCTATCATCAGCCGGATATCATCAAGCAGCCCCCCAAAAAAACAACAACCCCATGTTATTTAAGTGTTTTTAATTCAAGCTCGGAATTTGCTTGTGTTACGCACCGTATTGGAGGGTGGAACCTAAACATAGTGTTCTGTGACTAAACAACGCAGACTGCGATACACTCGCCAACCAAAAATATTTGCCATGGAGAACTTACACATGAAATTTGCAACTCGCCCCTCAAAACTCACTACCACTATTTTGGGCGCACTGCTGGGCCTGAGCCTGGTAGCTAATGCCAGTGCAGGAAGCAAGGGAATAGCTTACGTTTCCAATCAAGATGGCGGCGTCAGCATGATTGACCTGGAAACCATGGAAGCTACCGGTACCGTGGATATTCAGGCCAAAGGGCCACGCGGCATTGGCATCACCACTGATGGCAAATTATTGGTCACTGCAAACAAGGATGATGACAACATTTCCATCGTTGATATCGCCAGTGGCAGCGTACGGCATGTGGCCATTGGCAAAAACCCGGAATTCGTTCGTGTCTATGGCAACAAAGCGTTTGTCACCTATGAGCCCAGCCCCAGCACCGGTGGCCCTCCAGGAGCCGTTGAAGCCAAGCAGGAAGATGAAGAAGATCGGGAGCCCGGTCACATTTCCATCGTTGACCTGAAAAAGGGAAAAGTGATCAAGGACATCGTCGGCAAGCCGGAAACTGAGGGTTTGGAGTTTTCTCCTGACGGCAAAAAACTCATTGTGACCAACGAGTCAGATAACTCCATCACCGTACATGACATGAAATCCGGCAAGTTGCTGAAGAGTATCCCCGTGGGCAGCTATGGCGAACGTCCGCGTGGCATCAAGGTTTCACCGGATGGCAAAACCTATGTCGCCACGCTGGAAATGTCCGACAAGTTGCTGGTGCTTGATGGCAAGCTCAAACCGCTCAAAACCGTGGATACCGGCAAGTCGCCCTATGGCGTCTCTTTCGACAAGGATGGCAAGCGGGTTTTTGTTGCTGCCGCCAGGGACAAGGTGCTGCAAGTATTCGATGCCAAAACCTTTGAAAAGATCAAGGATATCCCCACCGGAGGCCGTTGCTGGCACTTCAGCTTTACTCCGGACAGCCAGAACATCCTGATGGCATGCGGCAAATCCAATGAAGTCGTGGTGGTGGATACCAACACACTGGAACCCACCAAGCATATCGGCGGCAAAGAAATGCCCTGGGGCATCGTCACCTTCCCCAAATCACTGGGCAGCATAGATCGTCCTTGATGGCTTGACGATACGAATAAAAAGGCCCGTTTTTCGGGCCTTTTTATTTGAACAAGGGGATGCTCCTGTGACAATCCGGCAATCCCCATCGCGCATCATAATGCACACCTGCCAGATACAGGCCCTCTGGAGAGAATGTCGGCGCAGCCTGGGCGCGATCACGACCTTTAAGCACCTCCAGCATCCAGTCCGGGGGATATTCCCCTTTGCCAATATAGACCAGACAACCGACCAGGTTGCGCACCATGTGGTGCAGGAAAGCATTCGCGCTGAACTCAAACAGCACAAACTCGCCATGGCGGCTTACCTCGGCGCGGGTGAGTTGTTTGATGGGCGACTTGGCCTGACATTCCGCAGCACGAAAAGCACTGAAATCATGCACTCCAAGCAGGTGTTTTGCGGCCACACACATGGGCTCAAGTTTCAGAGGGCGGTGAAACCAGCCCACCCTGCCCGCCAGAATAGCCGGCGCAACCGGGCTGACTTGCAGCAAATACTGGTAACTACGCCCCTCAGCGCAAAACCTGGCGTGGAACTCTTCATCCACCGGCTGCGCCCATAACACACGCACCGCTGGTGGCAGAGCGCTGTTTACGCCCCGAACCCATGCCGATTCTGGACGCGAGGTTTCCGTATCAAAATGCACCACCTGCATCAGCGCATGGACACCCGTATCGGTGCGTCCCGCAGCATGGACACGCACAGGGTGCCCTGCCATCGCAGCCAGAGCCCCTTCCAGCGCGTCCTGTACACCACAGCCTCCAGCCTGACTTTGCCAGCCGCAGAAACTAGCGCCGTTGTACTCAATCCCCAACGCTATCCTCATGCCAGCCACCATCCCACAAGTACCAAAGCAAATGCCACTACAACATCCAGCCAGCCCCAGGCCCGCAAGACAATCTGCAATCGCTCAGGGCAGTCACCGGCATCATCCATGAATTGCTCCAGCCGCCAGTGATTCAGGTGCAAACGCTTGACCAGACCCGGCGGCGTGTTTTCAACGTAGTACAAAGTGAGCCATAGGCGCGTGGCGAATCTTTCTGCAGAAACACCGAACACTGCCAGCGGGCGCAACCATGCCAGGATGCCGGCAATAAAATCCTCACGCGAGGTATGCGCCAGCACCAATGACAAGGCCGCCAGCATGAGCAACAGGCGCAGGGCCTGCAATGCCCCTTGCTCCAACCCTTCATACGTGGGGGCGCAACAATCCGGCCAGCCAGCCAAATATTCACCCGGGGTGGCAAAAGCGTAAATCAGCATCAAGGAGAGTAGCAACCAGCGGACACGCCGCAGCAAACGCCGAAAGTCACGCCAATATACTGCCCACTGCGACAGCAATAGTGCTACCAGCAATGCAAGCATGGCTGGCCAATGCATCATGGGCAACACTATTGCCAGAATCACCAGACAAAAAATTCGCGTTGCGGGATGCAGACTCATTGAAGCAAAAGGCCGACTTGCGTCGGCCTTGGAATTTTGACAGGACACAACAATCAGGCAGATCCCAACTGGTCCAGCATGGCTTGCGCCTTGGCTACCTGCTTAGGCCCGCCTTCCTTGAGGATTTCCAGCAACAACTCTTTGGCGCCATCCTCATCATTCATATCGATGTAAGCAGTGACCAGATCCAGTTTGGTATCCACTTCGGTAGGTTCATCCGCCCCTGATACATCCGCAGCAGCGGCTTCGCCGACATTCAAATTGATGCTGGAAAAATCCAGGGGTGGCACACTCTCCTTGGCGGTCTTGGCCGGGCTGGTCGTGCCCTGATTCGTATCCAGGTCAATATCAAAACCGAAATCCAGATCCGCCAAATCCTCTGTCGCCTTGGGATCAAACGCTGCAGCCAACGCATCGCTGTGATCATCAGCCGCTGGCGTGGCAAGCACCATCTCATCAACCTGTGGTTCCGGCTCTGTTTCAGTAGCAGCTTCCGGGGAAATTTCGGCTGTTTCCAGCGGCATTTCCTGCGGGGCCGTGAACAAGTCATCCAAATCCAGGGGATCCTCGCCAGCGACCTCTTGTTCACCAGACTCCATGGCTTCGGCAACCATGGCGTCCATATCCGTTTCTTCCGCCACATCTGCACTATCTGCCAGCTCGGCAGTGGTAGGAGTCACTTCAGCAGCCAATTCTGCCTGTGCCGCCTGGCTTTCAAACACGTCATCGTAGTCGAAGGTATCTTCAGCCGTGTCCGGTTCCACTTCAGCTTTAGCCAGTGGCATATCTTCAGTCTCACTGACTGACTGCTCGAATTGCGCACTCTCGCTACTTTCCTGCGGCGCAGTGAAAATATCATCCACATCCAGCGTGGTGGCTGCCTCTTCAACTGGCGATTCCACCATTTCTGTTAAAGATGTTGCCTCAACCTCTGGCGCCGTCTCAATTTCAGCAGGCTGTTGTTGCTCCAGCAAAGCAGCCCATTCAGCAGCAAAATCACTCTCATCTCCCGCAGAATCGGCAGCAGGTAAGGGTTGTGGTGCAGTTTCAACGGGTGCGGGCTCAGGCAATAAATCAGCCAGGGCAGTCATGCCGTTTTCAGCAGTGGGAGCTTCCGGTTCCAGCGCTGTTTCAGTTGCTGGCTCCGGCATCAGGGAGGCAATATCATCGATCCCCAATACGGTGGTCATCTGTGATTCAACCGGTTCAGTCGACCAGTCAGGTTCAGCCACCTGGTTTTCGCTGGGAATTTCGGATTGTGGTTCAAGCTCCGGCGTGGAAGTGACAAACACCGGCACATGCTCTTCATCGGAGGCCGCTGCGGCAACAGTGGCAGCTCCCGCCCACGCAGGCGAAGGCGTTTCTTCGGCAGGGGGTGCCGAATCCAGGCTGCTTTCAGTTAAGGGCTTTTTTTTTCCTCGCCGCCCCAAAAAGGCTAGCGCAACCAATATAGCAAGGACCAAACCGGCAACAGGCAGGGTTTTGGGCTGCTTCTGCAGCATTTCCTGCAAGGTGGCAATCCCATAACCCGACTCGGTGGCTGGCTTGGCAACACCTGGCGCACTTCCAGCAGCATTTTCCTTGCCGATTTCACCTATTGGTGGTTTACGTAGCTCCAGCAGGCGCTGGGCGTCCTGGAGCTGTTTTTCCAGCGAAGCAATGCGTTCTTCGGCCTCTTTGAGTGCCTTGTCCCTGGCAATCAGGTCTTCCTGCAACTGTACTTTACTTTGCCCTTTGCCCGTACCCTTGGTGTCACCACTCGACAGCTTAACCACATCACGCGGGCCGGAGGCTGTGGACTGGTCGCGCACGGAATCAATTTTGCCGCCCACCGCGGAAGCAGATTGCTGCTCTTCGGCCACCGGCGCCGACTGGCTGACCTTGGCCGCCAGTTTGTTGCGGTAGCTGTCCCAGTTGCGAGCGACCATATTCACCTGATGCTCAGCATCGGCCTGGTCTATCGCCTTGAGCTCATCTACGTTGGGAGCACGCAGGATTTCACCGGTTTTCAGGCGGTTCATGTCCCCTTTGGCAAACGCATGCGGATTGGCACGATAGAGTCCGGCCATCATCTGTTCCAGGCTGACGCCATCTGCCCAGTGCTGCACAGCGATATTGCGCAGGGTATCGCCCTTTTGCACGGCATAGCCATCCGCAGGGAATGTCGAGGTTGGCGCTACTGCCGGGGCTGCAGCCATTTCCTGTGGTTCGGCAACGGGTGCTGCTACAGGTTCGGCTGCAGCAGGCTCCCCAGCTGCCTCCATTTCCGCTTGTGGCTCGGGCTGCGGCTCTTCTACAAACAACGGGCCAAAATTTTCGGGGATTTCTTCATCCTGCAACTCGCGTTGCGCCTCAATTTCATCCAGCGTCATGTCCTGGATTGGATGTTCATCCAACAGGTCGGGCAGAGATTCCAGTTCTGCCATTTCAGGCGTGAACTCGGGCAACTCTTCGCCCACCCCCTCTTCCGGCACGGGCGACTCCAAGTCAGGCAAGGAGACATCCGCCTCTTCCGACTCCGGGGCGGCCTCCTGCAAGGCAATGCTGAAAGTCTGGGTATCGTCGCCGTTCAACTGAATCAGCAAATCCAGCGCGGATTCTGCAATCGGCTCGGCAGAATGCAACAGCAGGACTGGCTCACCCGCCGGGTTTTGCCCGACTTCAACTGTGATCGCCTGGGATGGCGGCTCCATGTCGCGGGCAGCATACACATCCGGGGGCGCAAGAGCAGCCTTCAGTGCAGCCAGTTCCTGCTCGTTATCCGCAAGAATTTCAACTTCCGCGTTAAACGGCTCGCCGCGGTTGGAGAGCACTAGCAGATTGCCCAAGGACGCGGCCAAGGCACTTGAAGTCCCAAGGGAAAAACAGACGGCCAGAAGGAGTTGCTTTAATTTTGGTGTATGCACAATCTCATCCTCACTTACGACACGGGTTTTGCGAGCACTGTATCACCGTCCGGCAAGGCTTGCCAGTCAACTTTCGACAAGAATCCTCAGCATGCGGCGCAAGGGCTCGGCAGCGCCCCAAAGTAACTGGTCGCCCACGGTAAAAGCTGACAGGTATTCACCGCCCATGCTCATCTTGCGCAGGCGGCCCACCGGCACGCTAAGAGTACCGGTTGTGGCGGCGGGCGTCAGTTGCCGCATGCTGGCTTCACGCTCATTAGGCACCACTTTCACCCAGTCGTTGACGGAAGCAATAATGGCGTTGATTTCATCCAGCGGCACATCTTTTTTGAGTTTGATGGTAAGCGCCTGCGAATGGCAGCGCATAGCGCCTATGCGCACACATAGACCATCAATGGGTGTCGGGTTGGCTTCACGACCAAGAATCTTGTTGGTTTCCGCAGCCCCCTTCCACTCCTCCTTGCTTTGCCCGTTGCCCAGATCCTTGTCTATCCAGGGAATCAATGAACCGGCCAGTGGCACGCCGAAATGTGCGGTGGGAAAATTGTCATCACGCAAGGTACCCGCCACCTCGCGGTCTATATCCAGAATGGCGGAGGCGGGATCCGCCAGAAACTCCTGCGCCACGCGATGCGCCTCGCCCATCTGGCGGAGCAATTCGCGCATATTCTGCGCACCCGCGCCGGATGCAGCCTGGTAGGTCATGGAAGTGGCCCATTCCACCAGGTTGTCGCGGAACAGCCCGCCCAATGCCATCAACATGAGCGATACCGTGCAGTTACCACCAATCCAGTTTTTGCCGCCAGCGGCCAGGGCCTGGTCAATCACATTGCGGTTGACCGGGTCGAGGATAATGACAGCATCCTTTTCCATGCGTAGCGTGGAGGCCGCATCAATCCAGTGCCCCTTCCAGCCGTCACTCCGTAGTCTGGGGAAAATTTCTGTGGTGTAATCCCCGCCCTGGCAGGAGATGATGGCATCCATCATTTTCAGGCCGGTGATGGATTTGGCATCCTTCAGCGGCGGCACATCACGGCCGACATCCGGGCCTTTGCCACCCGGATTGGAGGTGGTGAAGAACACCGGCTCAATCAAGTCAAAATCGCGCTCCTCGCGCATACGCTGCATGAGCACCGAACCCACCATGCCACGCCAGCCAATAAAACCAACTTTCAACATATCGATTCCAAAAATTATGCGAACTTAATCCAAACCTTACTTGGAGGACTTCTGGATCGCCTCGCCTGCCTTCTCAATATCCTGGCCCACGCCACGCACGGTATTGCAGCCGGCAAGCACCAAGGCACACAGTATCAATGCGGTCAGTTTTTTCATATTGCTCTCCTTAACGATTAATCGCGGAAATTGCCGTATTTGAGGGGGAAATCCGTTATCGATTTTTTCACCATGGCAATCGCGTCTTGCAGCGTATCGCGCTTGGCGCCATTGACCCGCACCGCCTCGCCCTGGATGCTGGCCTGCACCTTGAGGCCGGAATCCTTGATAAGACGACTGATCTTCTTGGCCAATTCGCTGTCGATACCATCCTTGATTTTCATCAGTTGCTTGACCTTGTTGCCGGACACTTTTTGCACATCCAGCTGCTCGATGCGCTTGCTGCTTTCCGGTTCCTTTTTCTCCAGCGCCGGAAATAAAATATCCTTGATCTGGTCAAGCTGGAAGTCCGAATCCCCGTACAGGGTAATCAGCTTTTCCTTTTCGTTCAGCTCCACCTTGGCCGAAGTGCCCTTGAAGTCATAGCGGTTGGTAATTTGCCGGTCAGCCACATCAATCGCATTCTTCAATGCGACCATATCGGCTTCGGAGGTAATATCAAATGAGGGCATACAATCTCCCAAATATCGGCGCAGCCTGGGTCAGCTGTGAGCAACAACGCCCAAGCAAGCGCGCACTATTCAAAGTGGCAAACGTAATCCAGCGTCTCGACAATTTCTATATCGAAATGTGAATTGCCCGGCACAGTGAATTTTTCACCCGCGCCATAGGTTTTCCATTCGTTTTCACCGGCCAGCTTTACCTTGCACATACCGGAATTAACTTCCATCAGCTCCGGGGAGCCGGTATTGAACGTCAAAGTGCTGGGGAACATCACACCCACGGTGCAACGCGTTCCGTTGGGGAACATGACGGTATGGCTCACGCACTTACCCTCGAAATAGACATTCGCTTTTTTCTTTACGCTGACATTGTCAAACTGCGCCATGGAATTAACCTTTCCTGTTTTTTAAATTTGCTGCAATGCGCATGCGCAGCGCATTGAGCTTGATAAAGCCGCCCGCGTCCTTCTGGTCGTAAGCGCCGGCGTCATCTTCAAACGTGGCAATCGTGGAATCAAACAAGGAATCACTCTTGCTGTCGCGACCCACCACGATCACGTTACCCTTGTACAGCTTGAGACGCACGGAACCGTTCACGTTCTTCTGCGTATGGTCGATCAGGGTTTGCAGCGCCACACGCTCCGGGCTCCACCAGTAACCGTTGTAAATCAGGCTGGCGTAGCGCGGCATCAGGTCGTCCTTCAAATGCGCCACTTCACGGTCCAGCGTCAGTGATTCAATGGCGCGGTGCGCCTTGAGCATGATGGTACCGCCCGGCGTTTCATAACAGCCACGCGACTTCATGCCGACGTAGCGGTTTTCCACCAGGTCGAGGCGGCCGATACCGTGCTTGCCACCCAGCTTGTTCAACTCGGCGAGCAGGTCGTGCGGTTTGAGGCGCTTGCCGTTCAAAGCCACCGGGTCGCCATTGATGTATTCAATATCCAGGTATTCTGCTGCATCCGGCGCTTTTTCAGGGCTCACCGTCCAGCGCCACATACTTTCCTCAGCCTCGGCCATCGGGTTTTCCAGGTGGCGGCCTTCGTAGGAAATGTGCAGCAGGTTGGCATCCATGGAATACGGCGAACCACCCTGCTTGTGCTTCATGTCGATCGGGATACCGTGTTTCTCGGCATAGGCCATGAGTTTTTCACGGCTCAACAGATCCCACTCGCGCCATGGGGCGATCACCTTGATATTCGGGTTGAGTGCGTAAGCGCCCAGCTCGAAGCGCACCTGGTCATTACCCTTGCCGGTGGCGCCATGGGAAATGGCGTCAGCCTTGGTCTCGCGGGCAATCTCGATCAGGCGCTTGGCAATCAGCGGACGGGCAATGGAAGTACCCAACAGATATTCACCTTCATAAATCGTATTGGCACGGAACATCGGGAACACGAAATCGCGTACAAATTCTTCGCGCAGGTCGTCGATGTAAATCTGCTCCGGCTTGATGCCAAATTTCAGTGCCTTGGCACGTGCCGGCTCCAGCTCTTCGCCCTGGCCGATGTCGGCGGTGAAAGTCACCACCTCGCATTGGTATTGATCCTGCAACCACTTCAGGATCACTGAGGTATCCAGCCCGCCAGAATAAGCCAGTACCACTTTTTTAACGTCACTCATTAATCCATTCCTCAGAAAAACTAATCCACAAATAATTCGAATGCAATCAGAAAGCTGGCCACCACGAGGATCGCCAGACCCAGCAGAAACATGCGGTCGGCAATCTGCTCAACTTTCAGGTTGGCATCATGATGGCGGATGCTCCAATAAGACAGGAGGGTGCTGACCATAAAAGCCAGGCTATCCAGCGCCATCAACTTATCGATCCACGAGGCAAAAGCATGATCGGGGGTGATCTGCATTACGGTGATGACCGTAATGCAAACCCCTACCATCGTTGCCGAAACCGGCAGGATATGGTCGGATAGGCGCATACCCTGCGCCATATCAGCCCCTTACGCGACCGAGCAGCAGGTATTCCATCAGCGCTTTCTGCACATGCAGCCTGTTTTCGGCTTCATCCCACACCACGGAGTGCGGGCCATCGATCACTTCCGCAGCCACTTCCTCGCCACGGTGCGCGGGCAGGCAGTGCATAAACAGCGCATCCCTGGCGGCAATCTTCATCATGTCGCCATCCACCTGCCAGTCGGCAAAATCGCGCATACGTTCTTCATTTTCGGCCTCGAACCCCATCGAAGTCCACACATCGGTGGTCACCAGATCGGCACCACGCGCCGCCTCCATAGGGTCGGCAAACTCCTCATAATGCTCGTGACCATAAAGTCCGGCACGCTCCTGCTCCACCTCGTAACCAGGCGGGGTAGAAACGTGCACGTTGAAATCCAGAACCTCCGCCGCCTGCAACCACGTGTTGCAGACATTGTTGGAGTCACCTATCCATGCCACGGTTTTGCCTTGAATCGGGCCGCGGTGCTCGATAAAGGTGAAAATATCCGCCAGTATCTGGCACGGGTGGTACTCATTGGTCAGGCCATTGATGACCGGCACGCGCGAGTTAGCAGCAAAGCGCTCGATGATCTCCTGTTCAAAGGTGCGAATCATCACTATATCGCTCATGCGCGAAATCACCTGGGCCGCATCCTCTACCGGCTCACCCCGCCCCAGTTGGGAGTCGCGTGTATTAAGGTAAATCGCCGAGCCACCCAGTTGGTGCATGCCGGCTTCAAAGCTCAGGCGAGTACGGGTGCTCGCCTTTTCGAAGATCATCACCAGGGTACGATCGACCAGCGGCCAGTATTGTTGATAAGACTTGAACTGTGACTTGATCCAGCGTGTCCGTTCAAAAAGGTATTCAAACTCTTCGCGAGCAAAATCCTTGAACTGCAGGAAATGTTTAACTGCCATGTCAGCCTCCCAGGAATTTCCTGATTAAAGGCGCGAGCATCTCAACCAGTTGCTTCGCCTCGGCGGCATTGATAATCAGTGGTGGCAATAACCGCACCACCGTGTCGTTGGTCACGTTAATCAGCAAGCCAGCTTCCAGCGCCCGCTTCACCAGCTCGCCGCAAGGCCTGTCGAGTTCAATGCCTATCATCAGCCCGGCATTGCGTACCGTTAACACCCCCGCCACACCGGCCAATGCAGCGCGCATGCCAGCAGCAATCTGGTTGCCCGTTGCTTCGGCATTTTCCCGCAATTTTTCCTGCTCAATCGCATCCAGCGTCGCCAGCGCAGCCGCACAGGCCAGCGGATTGCCACCGAAAGTGGAACCATGCTTACCGGGCGTAAACACCTCTGCTGCTGCACCTTTCGCCAGACAGGCACCGATAGGCACGCCGGAACCCAACCCTTTGGCCAGCGTCATCACATCCGGCGCAATACTGGTGTGCTGGTAGGCAAACCAGGTGCCAGTCCGGCCAATACCGCTCTGTACCTCATCCAGCATCAGCAGCCAGCCGTTGGCATCACAGATTTCACGCAAGCCTTGTAAATAGGCAGCACCGTCCGTGGGGATGTTAATGCCACCCTCACCCTGTACCGGCTCCACCAGTACCGCCACGACACTGGGATTATGCTCGGCCACTTGCCTGACCGCTTCCAGGTCATCAAACGGCACGCGCACAAAACCGCTCACCAGCGGCTCAAAACCGGCTTGCACTTTCCTGTTGCCTGTCGCCGACAGGGTTGCCAGCGTACGTCCGTGAAAAGCCTTGTCCATCACCACAATGGCAGGATTCTCGATACCCTTGTTGTGGCCGTACAACCTTGCCAGCTTGATAGCGGCCTCGTTGGCCTCGCACCCGGAGTTGCAGAAAAACACCCGATCCATGCCGGAAATCGCCGCCAGCTTGTCTGCCAGCGCAGCCTGCTCGGCAATATTGTAAATATTGGAAGTGTGAATCAGCCGTGCTGCCTGGGCGCTGATGGCGGCCACCAACTTGGGATGGGCATGCCCAAGCCCGTTGACGGCCACTCCCGCCAGCGCGTCGAGGTAACGCTTGCCCTGTTCATCCCATAGCCAGGCACCCTCGCCTTTGGTAAAGGTGACCGGTTGCCGGCCATAGGTATTCATCAAATGTTGGGACATGATTCCGTACACCCTAAAAGCAAAAACGCACACGGCGGCAAGAGCCGCCGTGTGCAGATAGCGTATCTACTTGAAAGTAGTGATTATAAGCCGAATACAGCGCGGTGTGTAAGGCCACCTGCCATGAAGAACAACATGGGAATGGACAGCATCATGTTGGTACGGGATGCCAGCATCGCCACACGGCGCGCCTTGGCTTTTTCGTCATCCGACGCAGGCTTCATGCCCAGGATTTTCTGCTGGTTGGGCCATATCAGCACCCACACGTTGAACAGCATGATGGTACCCAGCCATGCGCCAATACCGATCGCCGCATATGGCTCTTGCAGCGTGAATGCCGCCACAAAGCCGCCGCCCAGCAGCGTAGCCCCAGCCAACCAGGTCACCACAGCAGCCCAGCGGAACCAGAATAGCGCGCGTGGCGCCACGTGTTTGGTAATACCGGCGGCAGTACCGTCAGCCGCAGCATCCTTGAGAGCGGCCATTTGCACCAGATTAAAATAGTAGAGAAGACCGATCCAGGTGATACCGGACAGGAAATGAACCCAACGGGCGATTGCAGGTACGAGATCCATGTTACACCCCCGCCAGAATAAAGTTTTTAAGGAACATATAAAGGACCAAGGTCAGTATCAGACCCGACACGATGGTACCCGCCACCGATTCCAGAGGATTTTTCATCTTTGTAGTTCTCCTAAACGAAGTTTATAAACCCCGCGGGTTGAACAACCCGAGTGCGGAAAAGTATAGCAAAAAAACCTAGGAAGTTAGTCAAGTTTATTCGCTACTCGCCAAGCTGATAAGCACCCTGGATGCCGTCACAAAACCAAAGCTGGCCGTGACACACACCGACGAACCAAACCCGGCACAGTTGAGCCCCGCCGTAGCTTGTGGCGCATCAGCCTCGCAGGCTTTATCCGGGTAACGTAGCGGCTCATCCGAGAACACGCATTCCACCCCGAATTTCTGCTTAGTTCCACGCGGGAAGCCATATTCCTTGCGTAGCAGGCTGCGCACCCGCGCCGCCAGTGGATCCTGGATGGTTTGCGCCAAGTCCACCACTTGGATGCGCGCCGGATCAAGTTGCCCGCCCGCGCTACCGGTGGTGACCAAATTCACCCCGTTTGCCTTGCACCAGGCAATCATCGCCGCCTTGACGCGAGTCTGGTCTATGGCGTCCACCACATAATCAAAACCCTGCCCCAGCAGGTTCGCCACGTTGCCTGCGTCCACGAATTCCTCTACCGCCGTAACTTGGCACAAGGGATTGATGGCAAGGATGCGTTCGCGCATGGCCTGCACCTTGGCTTTGCCGTATTCATCCCCCAGCGCGTGGATCTGGCGGTTGGTGTTGGATTCCGCGATGTGGTCGAGGTCTATCAGGGTGAGTTTGCCGATAGCGCTCCTGGCCAGCGCTTCCGCCGCCCAGGAGCCTACGCCGCCAATGCCGATGACACACACATGCGCTTGCTGGAAGCGGCCCAGAGCCGCATCACCATACAATCGCCTGACACCACCGAAACGGCGCTCAAAATCTATTTTTTCCGTCATACCCACATGATAACAAACGATTCCGGCTTGAAAATTTTGGCCGTTAGGGCAAAATCCCCCGTCTAGCAACTTGATGAATCTCTGTTACCCGGCTAAACGATGTCTGTCCTTGCCCTAAGCCCGACCCGAAAAGAATCAGCGGAACAGCCGCGCGTGCAGCTCCCGGTTTCCTGGTACGTTGACCCGGCGATTTACGCCCTGGAACAGCAGGTACTGTTTCCGCAGGCGGCCAATTATGTCGGCCACGAGCTGATGACCCCCAACCCCGGCGACTATTTCACGCTGGAGTGGATGAACCACGCCAAGGCACTGGTGCGCAACCAGCAAGGCATAGAGTTGCTCAGCAACATCTGCCGCCACCGCCAGGCGCTGATG